>Ga0307414_10000623_pt1 | contig 18092 bp, 19 predicted proteins | sample DK1Ometagenome_FD_203804 | JGI IMG/M metagenome (GOLD analysis project Ga0307414, IMG submission 203804) | Maize rhizosphere microbial communities from greenhouse at UC Davis, California, United States - DK15-O-3 | ecosystem: Host-associated > Plants > Roots > Rhizosphere > Soil | place: USA... | reverse complement strand
GGCAGTACCATTGCCTGCTCCATAGCGAACATACCATGCCGGGGTAGCTTATTTCCAATCCCCTTGAATAGATTAGATCAGGAAAAAATTAGCATCAGAGGTTGCTTGTACAGCCATAGGGTGAGAAAAGATGTACTCACTAAGTCTAAAAGATAATACAACCACCATGGGCTCTATTGTATTCTTGAAAGTTAGACTGTCGCGGTGCCAGATTCAATTTGTTATGATTTCAAATTAGAATGATTGTTTCAATAGAAACATTTGAGGCTGCTTGTACAGCCGTAGGGCGAGGCAAATTATGCACTCGCTAAATTTAATTATTAATACAACCGGTGGGTCCTCTTGTATTATCAGGGCTAGAATGGTAGGTTTGGATTGATAAGTATGCCATTGGGATGGCTTGTCTTTTTCCAATACCACAAAATAACGGGCTGTTTGTATAGAAATAAGAGGCTGCTTGTACAGCCATTGGATGAGACTAAAATCTTACTCACTAAGTTCCTGGTAGTATTTGGCAGTACTATTTGCCTGCTCCATCGTGAACATACCGTGCCGGGGTAGCTTATTTCAAATCGCTTTGGATATATTGATCAGAAAAAATTAGCATAAGAGGCTGCTTGTAAAGCCGCAGAATGAGGCAAAATATGCACTCACTAAATTTGGTTTCATGAGTATATAGAACCGGCAGGGGTCTCAATGAGAATTAGAGTCATTTCAACCGACTCCATAACACTCCTAAATCGACAGTACGAACAAACAGCCACACCAGTCCGTAAGCACCAAAGCAAAAACCCCGCGGTTTTTTGCAGGGCGCAAAAGACGGGCTTGCCTATGTCCGTTTTTTTAGTCCATAGGCAATATACTCGGGTTAAAAATTTACCAATGATTGTACCCTACCCTTAATAAAGGTAATACTAATCTGATAAGGAAAATCGGTATTCAGATTACTCCTGATCAGCTTCACACCGTTCTTCAATACCCTGGTGATTTCAAGCCTCGCTTGTTTTGGCAATTTACTGGCACCTAAAACAATAGTCACCTCACCCTCCCTATTCAAATTAAAAGACATATCAAACCGTCCACTGACTGATTTATCGAGTTTACAGTTACTGAGCATATATTTTTGCAACTTATTTTTATCTTCCACAGTTATACGGCTGGTAATCACAACTTCTCCCAAAATAGCCCTACTATCACAGTCTGAGGATACTGTTGCTGCCTGCGGCTTACCCAAAAGGGTTGATTGTGCACTAGCTTTTTGCCCAATCGCGCCAATCCCTACAAAAACGATTGCAGTAACCAACCATCTTTTCCAGGGAGACTCATCAACTGGCAATGGCGCCATTAACTGATCGCTGGAGAAGCGACCGCAAAAACCCTCCTTGTTTTCCTGCATAATATTGATGAAGTATGCCACATTTTTGTCGGTAAGGTCATATACCTTTTTTTGACAGCTATCACAGAATCGCCCTTCCGCGTCAGGCTCCATATTATTCCAATCCTGATTACAAGTAAAGCTTAGTTTGGCATTGTTGATCTTGTCTTCCATATCGTGTTTGGTGGTTTATCAGATGATGAAGTTTATCAACCAATTCCATAATATTAGAATTGAAAGTAATGACGCTCTGATCCGCTCTCCTTTTGATATATTTAACCACATCGGATGGTTGCATAGCCTCCTAAATCGAAAGTAGGAATAAACAACAACACTGTTCCGTAAACACCAAAGCAAAACCTCCGGTTTTGCAGGCCGAAAATGTGTGTAAGGAATTATTGACATTGACGAATTCAAATTAAGCCAAATCTTTATTCAAATAGTGGGATAAATTAATAGGTGGACACTCTACGGAATTCCCTTAAATTGAGCTAACTAGAAGAAACATCAGTACATACTTCTTGTTAATTCCAGATTATCTACTGGTATTGGATTATTAATATAGTGATTCAAAAGACCGTGTTTGATATAACAAATCACCTAATTTTTGTTTATTTTAATCCCACTAAAAGCACATTGATACATGACGCCAATAGAAGCAGATGAAAAGCTAAAGAAATACAATTATTTAGTAGGAAAAACTATTGGTAAAGATACTATCGCAGCAATTATGCCAGTTCCCGTTGATTCAGAAATGACTGTTGAACAAATGTTCCTTTCTGTCTTTAACAATGTCCCGCACAAATTGTTCGAGCATGCCGATTATAGGATCGTAGTGATGCTTAATTACCAGCAATTTCTTGATAAGGGAGAAGTTATTTGGAAAGATCTTAATGAGGTTTTGGAAATGTTAGGGATAAATGAATAACCTTAGATTGCAGGACAGCGAAGCGTCGATCTCCCGCAATTGAGCCTGAAGCGAAAGAAATGCGCACATTGTGATCTTTAAAATTATGAAAAAAACTACTTTCTTCTCCCTGATTCTAATATTGAGTTTCTTCTATGGGTATACTCAAAGCAAAGGTGAGCTAATTTTACCTTCTGAAACAATAGAAATTAAAAAAATTAAAAAACAAACGCCACAGTGGCGGATATTGCAAATTGCCGTTATAAAAACAATTGGAGAACACCTGGATTCGGATTTACTGTTTAAAACACCAAAAGGTGATGGTTACATTACCTCTATCAGCTTAGTTTTTAACATGAAAGGAGGAATTGATACTGTATATTTTGCAGAAAAAATGTCACCGCAGTTAAAAAAAATACTAAAACCTAACGCAGAGTTGGTTGCCAAACTGAAGAAAATTTTGCCCTTTCCTGATTTCAATGGGAAAATAGTCGTTTATCCAATACTTTTTAAATGGGGATATGACGCCACGCTAAATTATGGAGAGCACTTTTTAAATGATTTTGAAGGCCTATGGCCAAATCTCGATGTGAAAGATCAAAAAAAGCAAATTATTTTATTAAGACCGTATATTAACATATTTCATAAGAGCGAAAATTAATTCTCTTTACTGGGGACAGCTATTTTGCATGCTCATGAGCTATAGGACACCAACACACCAAAGTTTCTTTTGTCGATGCAAAGAATCATTGAGGTGATTCTGGCGCTGAGTAGACTCGGAACTTCCATCCTATTACAATATTCATAGTTGCCCACTCTCTTAAAGGCATCTATTGATGAGTAGGTAAGTGAGCACCATGAACAGTGATCCCAATATTATCCAAACCAGCCCCCGCATCATTGCATGATAGTATTCAGGCGCTCGTACCTGTTCGGGGAATAAAGTAAACCTGATCTGCCTGATGATTGGCTTTGGTCCTTTTTCTATTGCCTGATTAATCCCAACAAATCCTTTGAGAATGGCCAGATTGACCTCAGAGAGGTCGGGCCGTGGCGCTTTGACTTCTATAGTATCATACTTACGCTCAAAGGTTGCGATTAACGCCTTACTTTCCTCGATCAGGATATTGAGTTGATTGTCTTTGTCCGCTAATTTCTCTTCCAGATCTGCTATTACTTTTTGCGTTTTCTTGCCCTGCTCCGCTAACTCTTTCAAAATTTCCGTGAATGAGGTTTCATCTAAGTCCATAAGAATTGATTTTAAATTGATCTTCCTTTAGTTTTTTTACGTGCTAATTTTTCCGTTATCCCCGGCTGTTGCCATCTCATTTGCGCATGTTTTTGCTGCTCAGCAATCCCGCGCTGCTGGATAAGCTGAGCAGTGATATTTGCTAGGCTACGCCCGAGCTGGCTTCCCTTGAACCTGACCAGCTTTTTGTCGATGAAGGCAATGCCCCTCCCCAGTTCAACTTGGTAACCCTGCTTTTCCATTCTGATCTTTAGCGCCTCAATTGTATCTGATTTGCTAATCGCAGCTTCCAGCTTTTCTCTGAGCAGTTCCTTTCTGTTATCTACCCTTTTACCTATGGCCATCCGCTCCGTGGGTGTCAAAAACCGGTTGGGATTTAAAACAGGGGTCAGTTTATACCTTTTTTCCATTTCCCGGCAAAATTGCGCCATTCGTTTATAGCTGTTGTGATCGCTGGCTGTCCTACCATCATAACCGACCCGGTTAGCCACAATGTGGATGTGCTCGTGAAGGGTGTCTGAATGGGTAATGACGATAAACTGATTTTGGTCAAATCCAAACTCTTCGGACATGGCTACGGCGATGTCTGCCTTTTGTTGTTTGGTCAGCAAGGCGGCATCGGCATAGGCAAAGCTAAATGAAGCATGAAGGACTGGCTTTAACAGCTTTGGATTAAGTCTCCTTACTTCTACCAGTTGTGTGACCACCTGATCCATGGTGCCAAAGCAGTTGTTATAATAAATCACTTCAGCCTGTTTTTTGACCATTTCTTCCAGCTGAAGTTCTTCGCTTTCCTGCAATCGGCCCTCATGCAGGTAGCGAAGGCAACCCCGAAAGTTTCTACCCGTGGTTATTTTCCCGATCATTTTAAATAAGCCTTTATTTCTTCTACAATTCGTTGCACTGTCCTCATTTGTTGATTGATCAGGGCCTTGTCCATCACGTTCAGGTCCTCAGCTGAATTGCGTTTGCGGGCAATCAGGTTGAGCATGGCAGCGATGTGGTGGAGTGTACCTGTAAATTGAAGTACCTCTTTGGGAAGGGTTTTCAATTTTATCTTCGCCGCCCCCTTTAGACCAAGCTCCCGGAGGTAAACGGAAACGCTCGTGTTCAATTTTCTGGCGCTATCCTGAATCAGTTTCTTTTCAATGGTATTGCACCTCACTGTTACATTAATATTCTTTTTTTGGGATACTTTGGGGCGTCCTCTTTTCTTCCTATTATCACGCTGATTGATCATGACAGATGCTATAATTGTTCAAGGATTTATGAATTCACTCATTTAATAAATGGCGAGGTTTACCCATAGCATATTCCTGCTATCTTTTCTTGGGGAAGCACACCTTTAATACGCAGGTCCTATAGCGTACCTGCTGAAATCTTCAGCAGTTTTATGATTGCTGAACTGCGAAGCCATTGCGTGATGGTTAAATCACCTGATTTGATGGTCTTTTTGATCTCCTCTATAAATTCAGACTTGAACGTCAGGAGCTCCGGTTCGGTTAAGATTTTGATCTGCATAATTGTCTCTGCTTTTAAATTTACAGGGCAAATTTGAATAACAGAACAGCAGAACCGATGACCACCGGTTTAGTGTGGTCATATGCGACAGACGAACCTTAGCTATTTTTTGTTTGGAGTTATAGGTACGATTTTGAAAAATTTCTGTTCGGGCTTAATTTCGGTTCCTTTAGAGGTAACATCATCTTTCTTGCCCACATAATAATTCCGAAGTGTTTCAACAGGTATATCATCGCCACCATCGGAGAAATACTTGCTGATCATTCTTGGATAAACGATCTGATGGTCGCTCAATATCAACTTTCTGCCAGAAGGTAATTCCAGTTTTTCGATCTGTTTGAACAGATCAATGAAAGTAGCGACATAGCCTTCCTCGACCCTAATCTTTTGACTGACTTCAAATACCTTTAATTCATCCAGACGAGCCTGGAGTTCTTCAATCAATTCCTTCTGATTTTGTATGATATTTTCTTTCTCTTCAATGACAATATGGGATGGCCTTGCATTCCACTCGTCTATACGCTTCAGGTACTCTTGAAACTGTTGAAGTTTTTCAATACTCAGCTTGTGCATAGCATGGCTGCTTGAAAAGGGATCCTGCATCTCGAAGTGCCTGATCCTATTTTGTACGATCTGCCACACGTGACGAAAGAAATCCTCTTTACCTGTGAGATTGCGTTCAAGGGCATAGTTTAAATGATAGTTATAATAACGAGGAAATTCCTCTTCTTTAATTCTGTAAATCTTAAGCAGAAAGTGGTTATCATCATAGCTATACCTTAGCCCCATGAAGGTTCCCAGATCGTAGGGATGAGCAGAAAAGGAAAAAGATTTTCTGGGCTTGAAGTAACTTGTTTTCATTGGCAACATTCTGAATAAAGCTAAAATAAGATTTTTTAAAAAAAATCACGATTCATCATATCAGTACCGGCTTAACGCTTTCCTGGTTCAATATCTAGTCAGATAAGATTAATTGGTTAGTTGTCCTTGCGATATCCTGTTATTAAAACAGCACAAGACATAAGAGCTGTACCTATCATTACGAATCCCAAGCTTGAATTTTGATCATTAGCAGGATTTGTTTGAACACCTACAAATTCAAAACTTTCTCTATAATAAATACATTTCATCTTAATACACTTATCCTCCACTAAAACATTCCAAAAAATTAAATTATTATAATAATTATTAAAAATATAACTTTACATTGTCTGTTACTGGTGCTCCGAAAAGAACTGTGAACAGCAAAATTACCTTAACTTAGCGCAAAAAATATCATCTAGTGTTCGAATTTTTTAAGGCATATCAAACAACTATTAACGACAAGGAGCTTACCATACTGGAAAGCCATGCCAGGTTCAAAAAACAATATCTGCTGCAGGGAGATGATGTATTTATCTTATGTTTGTAATCTCCGCTCTCAAAAAAGAAGGAACTTTTCGATGCAACAAACTATTCATAAAAATTACAAAATTGCCGCCTACCTAATCTTTTCAGCATCAGCAGTTACATTAATAAATCATTTTCTTCATTACGCTGATAATATTGCCACAGGTACTCTGGCACTCGAAACAACACTCTTAATTGCTATTTTGGGGTATTTTGCAACGCTAGGCAAGGATTGGCTGAAGTGGGTTCTTACTTTTATCACTGTAATTAGTGTGTTTGCATTACAGCCAATTTTAAAGGAATTTGATACTTATCCAGTATATGGTATACTAAGTGTTATTGCTTGTGTTCTACAGATCATAGCCATGCCATTTTTGTTTTTGGCGCCTAAGGAGCGCTAGTAAATGACATTTAGATCAAACTTTTTCTATTATAAGCTCACTCGATCCTTCTTCCAGTGAGTTTAATTCATCAAAATGCATATGATGATTCTTGGGTACATCATCCTGCGCTAAATATAATAAATGATTAGCCATCGAAATAAGCCCTTCCTTATTGGCTTTAATAAGAACTGCATCTTTTTTTATTGCTATACTTAATTCAAAACCATCAGTCCATAGATAGGTTATCCCTGTATCTCCATTATATTTAGGAATTTCAATTTTTACTTCCATAGATTTTTTTTGATTAGCTTGAATTTGATTCTAAAATAATGTTTTTTTAAGAGTTAGTGATCATCGTTTGATCAGGATTCGGAAGATGCTATTTATTATTATATTAGAATCATGATTAAAAAACTGCTCTCGGTACTGTTCATTCTCGCATTGTTGGGATGTAATTTAAGTTTAGTAAAGAAAAAATCAGTGGATCCTGCAGAGATGGGCAGGCAAAGAGAACAGGCATCAGCTGAGAGAAACAACGACAATTTGGGAAGCTTTATCGATGTCATAGACTTCAACGTTTATAATGCCGATTCCGAAGATGGTGATACTTCTAGCATAAGCATCGCAAATCCTGAAAAGGATCTTCCCCACCTACAAAATCCAGAAGAAACCGTAATAAGCCAGCACTCTGTCACTATAATCATTGATTATCCTTTAACCAACGAATATAAATTCGATCTCAGTTCAGATACTGGTTTTACAAGAGTGCATTTGCTTAATGAGATCAATAAAGCTTACCGTAAAATATACGCAGAGGAAGAAGCTAGCGCCACTATTAAAACTATACCAATAGAAAAAAGAAAAAAATTAATTAACCGTAATGACACTAATGGTAAGTATGGAATTTGGGGTCACGACATTGAAGATCTTATGTTGGCACAAATAGAAATCTATGAGACATCGGATAAAAAGCTAATTCTGGCGCTCATAACGGAGTCTTAATTTCATAATAGTTTTTCGCCCCAGGCAGTTACAACCAAGGTTCTTTCACCTCCATAATCACGATGCTCGCAAAGATATATCCCCTGCCAAATACCCAGTGCAAATCTTGCGTTACGAATGGGTATAGTTACTGAGCTACCCAAAATTGACGATTTTAAATGGGCAGGCATATCGTCAGAACCTTCATAATCATGCTCGTAATCCGGATCATCTTCTTGAACCGCCTTATTAAAGAAAGTTTCAAAATCTTTCCGAACCGTCGGATCCGCATTTTCATTAATAGTAAGAGAAGCAGAAGTATGCTGAATAAACACCTGGCAAATCCCGGTTTTTAATAATTTGATTTCTGGCAAGGCCTTTTCTACTTCATCAGTAATCAGGTGAAACCCTCTTTTCCTTGCCCGAAGCGTTAATATTGTTTGAAAGATTTCCATAAATTATGATTTCACGTTAGATTGATAAGGATTATTTCAAGAAGCACTGCAAACGCTAATTTCATGCTTCTATGAATTTGATCGTAGTAAGATAATGATATGTCCAAGTAAAAATATACTGCATTACGCATTTTCGTAACGAACACACTTTTAGAAATACTTAAAACAGTTTTGATTTACAACAAATACATGTAAATTAACTAAATAAACCTCGCCCTCATTCAATGAAAGAAAATCTTTTCACAGGCAAAGAGAAATATGTCTCTAAAAAAAGTATCTCCACCCTTGGGGAATATTTCGATCATATTGAATATGCTAGGACCCAGATTTTTCAAAATGAACATTTATGGTATAGAGGACTAGCAAATAACAATTATAAATTACTTCCTAGCTTATACAGAATAAAAGATTATTCCTTTGAGGACGAGGTGAAAATTCGTAATGAGTTCATTGATAAAGCCAAAGGCTTTGTTAAATATAGTAATTTGACAAATTACGAATGGTATTTTCTAATGCAACATTACGGGTTACCCACAAGGTTGTTAGATTGGACAGAGGGTTACCTTATTGCATTGTTTTTTGCTTTAAGATTATCTCAAAATGACAATGTTCATATAAACCCTTGCATATGGATAATAAGTCCAAGTAAACTAAACAAGATCACAGTCGGATTAGATAGAATAATTAGGACAGAAAAAAGTCAGGAGAATCAGGATTTAGAATTATCTGCACAATATTTAAACTTTAGAAAAGATGCTAATGATATAAAACCAATTGCAATTTCTTCAACTTATTCTAATGAACGCATTCTTAGGCAAAAGGGATGCTTCACTGTTCATGGAACCGAAATTAGAAGTATAGATAGTATATTTAGAGTATCTAAATGCACAGACATCGTCCAGATTAACATTGCCAGAAAGTCAGCTGATAAGATAAATAGAGAATTAGAGTATGCTGGCATCAGTGAATCCTCGATATTTCCAGATCTAGAAGGTTTAAGCAAAGAAATTAAACACAGGTATAATATGTGATATTCCAATGTTGTTGACTCCTACTTTATTTTCAACAATAAAAATACCTAGAAGAAAATAATTAAATGGTCCCAGACTGTATATTTCAATGAATGTGACCCCACCATTTCAATTTATGATGGCCGCCTGAATGGCTTGAAAAAAGTAGATCTTAATTGACCTTGTAGATTCCGAAGATAATGAACTTCCAATATCCCTTCAAATCCCTTGATTTCGACAAGTACTTGAGTCCATCGAAAATAAGCAGTTTTAAGCGACACTAATCCAATAGCTCACTCTATATCAATTGACATAGAGATAACCTTTCAGAGCGCTCCTAAACACCGAAATCAAACAACTGGATTCCCCATATCATTATACAAAAATCGGCCTTTGGAGATCAAAAGCGCCACTTTCGTGTGTATTAGCCGGATCAGCTTAGAGGATAAAAAAGCGTCAGTTTGAAGGGTACTTCATGCACACTATTGTTGAAACTCCCACCTATTAACCTGATCTTCAAATTTGGATCCAGTTTCATTAATGAAATCAATTGTTGTATTTGAGAATTGGATTGTTCCCCTTCTAATTGAGCATTATCAGTAAAGGAAATAAAGCGATTTTTATCTTCATCGTTTGACGGTTTAGCAGAAGACAGTTTGCCACTTAAAGATTGTCTGGTGGAAGATGTTTTTCTCGGCACAAAAGTACTTTTTGGTTTTTTAGAATCATTTAATTTATCCATTACAAAGGGACAACATCTTATAACCTCCTCCGGCTTCTCTTTCTCAAATTGAGCTTGGTTTAAGTAAAACTGCATAATAGAATCAAGTTCTTTTGTGATCCGTTCTTTTCCAGAACTGCCAGTTTCAAAGCTGTAATCAACGTCAGTTTTTATGATCAGAACGCAGAGCATCACTACAACACCGAGAGTAACCATCACCAGTCCTGGCGAATTACTATTAAAAGAGACCGATCCGACATCCTCCTTGTTAACATTAATTGCATAAGACAGGTTAAAAACTTTTATCAAATACAAAGCACCTGTGAAGATTAATAAAAATCCTACAAACATTGCTGAAGCTTTCATATTAGAAAAATCCTTAGCCCTGGAAAAAGCCAGCAAAGTAGAATAATTTCCAGCCTTCTCGACCTCGGATTTAGGCGCCTCTTTCAGTGCTTGGTTAATTACTGTCTCATAAGAAGAGTTTAAAGAATTTAGATTTCTAAGCAATACCGTACCAATGATGGCTAGAATAATGACTACCACTGAAACCAGAATATAATCAATGAGATGTAAGAAAATCCTCTTACTCTTTCCGGTATTTGAATCCGCAGGATCTTTTTCCATTAGTTATAACTATAAACGCGTAATATTTTTACAACAAACAGCAACAAAAGTCTTATTTGAACAAATTACTTAGGATCGAAAAATCCACAGAAGCTCCAAAGGCCCAATCTGTTCTCCAATCTACATTCTGGTAAAGATTATATTGATCTGAAGTCAGGTTTGTTTTTTGGAACTCAAAACCATCTGGTGCATTGAAAACATTTACCTTTCCGTAATGGCCACCTACAAAAATACTTCCTCCTCTAGCGAACTCCCAGTTTAGTCCAAAGAATAAATTCTGGAAAATCTTATCATTTAGCCCAACCCCAACTGTCGGATAAATACGTTCCCAAACCGGACGCATATACAGATAGTCTTTTGAATGCAACTGAAAATCAGCAACGGGATTATTGATATCTGTAAGCTTACCTTGGCTGATCTTTTTCTTGTCTAGATAATATTTGATAATTGTTATCGGAGAAGTATAAAGTGTGGCTAAAACGGTCCCGAAGCCCCTATTATTACCTTCTGTTTCTTTGGCCACCTTCAACGCATCATTCGCCGGATCATTCACCAAACTGTAAGTAGGGTTCTTCAATTTCGTATTTAATAAACCTACACTAATGCTGGTAGTAAAGCTTTTAGTCATCGTAATAGTATAATTTAATCTTGTGGTTATTGCACCGTTCTCAAAACGTCTGATCTCGAAATCAATGTTCGAATCCGCGGTCTTGATCAAGATAGAGTACTCTGCAAGGACCGGATCCGCCCCTCCATTAAGCTCACCTTCATTTGTTTTCCCATTCTCTACCCTACCACCACCCGTAAAAGTTCCGCCTGTTACATTAATGCCGTAAGAAACTTTTTTCCCAAGATTCTCGACATTATAGATCACATGTACAACATACTGCATCTCAGGTATTCCCTGAGGAATGGTCGTCATGATCGGACTGCCCATCTCATCTAAGAAAATATGAACATAGTTTGCCCCCCCATAAAGATAATCCTTGCCATTTAATTTTGAATTGATTAGCAACCCATAAGGTGTAACCTTAAAAGTCTTGTTAGTAGCCCCATAATTTTCCTGCACATAATTTAAATATGAGGTGTTCGCCAACGCAATTTTATGTTGATCTCCAACATCAGGATCTCCAGTCAGTTCAATAGTATAGGTATCGCCCCCCACAGGATCAGAAAGCTCAACTTTTTTTGCTTCATTGGGAATTTCATAGGTATAGGAATCATTAGGAGAATCAGCAAAAGGAATGCTGTGCTCGGCGGTGGTTCCGCCATTAGCTCCAAGTGTGAATTTACCGGTCCCTTCCGATACCGGAGTTCCATATCCTTTTAGCAATACTTCCGAAGTGCCGGAGGCTGCAATTTTCCCTGTTCCCCTAAAGAAAACACCATTGACAACTTTCGTATTGATGTCATATATTCCGGGCGCAGTAGAAGTAATAGAAACTTTAATTGTATTGCTCTCATCTAAGGTAATGCCCTGTACATACATTCCTTTACTGGCCGGAGTTGTGATATTAGTAATCGTCGAAACAGTCTGTTTGCTCCCATCAAAAGGTATAGGGCCGATGTTTACACTTGTTCCAATTTTAAAAGTGAAGTTACCAGCATCTATTGGTGTACCTAGTGATTTAAGTATAACATCCCTTTGACCAGCCTTCTCAACAAAACCAGTTGTGAAAAACTGAATTCCGTTCACAACATCGGAGGTGATTGTATAAAAACCTGTAGACTTGAATACTACCTTCATTTTAACGTTATTGTCATCCGTCATTGCCGTTCCTGCTGTATAGTTGCCGTCTGTTGTAAACGAACCTGAAACAATTGTCCATAACGCTGTTCCAGATTTTTCCTTACTCGCATGTGGTTTGTTCTCAATCGCAGCCACATCATCAATCTTCAAGTTGTAAGCATCTGGTCCATTGATCTTGATCGTCATCCCATTTGCTTTTGGAATTGATATCGTTTTGTTTTTTATTTCCGAATCCTTGATATCTTTATAATTTGCACCATCTGCAGAATAAGAAATGGTCTGAGCTTCTACCGTAGAAAAAATAAATAAAAGCACTGTTAGTCTGAACAAAAGTTTTTTTCTCATGATTGTTTGATTATGGTAAGTCAAAAGCTGTTTGAATGGTAGGAAAAGGTATTACAAATGAATATTGAAGGTTTTGGTCTCGACCGATGATAATGCCAACAATTCTTCCTGATTCAGGTTCATAAACCGGGCTGCCAGAATCTCCTGGCTGTGAACAACAAGGATGCAAGGCTATTATACTAACTATCGTCTGTGGCCCAAAAGGATAGTTAAATGTCTTTGAGGCAGTAACCGAAACTATAGCACTATTTTTGAATCCAGAGACCGCACCCAACATCCGTACTGGTATGGGTATATTAATAGGCTGGGGCGGAAAGATCAAAGGATCCTGTATGCTAAAAATATCATGCCTTTCATTAATCAAATCAAACAATTGCTCGGGAATAAGCGCAATCGCAGCATCAATACGATGGTCGATCACCCCACTACGGAAATAAGCTACCGGCCTTAACTCATTATTGACCATTGAGTTGATATCAGGTCTGGCGTTTATATTAATAGGTTTATCAATAATTACATGTTGATGAGGCAAATAGGACCAGCCCAACACATGCATGTTACTCAACAAATGAGGCCGGTCATCCTTAAAAACAATGAAACCCATTGATCCTCTTTTAGGCACATTGTCGAACTGCATAACATTTCTTCCAGGAGCGATATGTTGCAGTTCAGATTCACCAGTAAACACGATGTCCGTAGGCACTTTTTTTTCTACGCCCTTATAACTGACCAGAATCCTTTTCGGGATCCGCTCAGTAGCTTGGATTAAATCAGTCTTCACTATAACATGAAAGATAATAGCATATCTGGTCGTCTCAATACCATTAACCTTTTTTCGACCAATATGAACACCTGATATGTTCAAAAACTGCGTCCTCCATTCCTCATAGTTTTCCGATGCATACTTTATCAAAAAACCAAAAAATGGGTTCTTATTGAAATGTTTGGGAAATGGATTTTTTTTCACGAGAGCAGAGTTTAAATTGTGGCTAGCTTTAAAATGTTAATTGATAAATTGCGATTTTCTATGATGTTTGTCCCTCAGCCTGCTAAAGTCCCAATCGGAATATCATAAGACTGACTGTCCTGAGCAGCGTAAGTAATCGTTGAAGGAAGTTCTGAGCTATATAGCGGGTCATCAAGGTGAATTTTATCAACCTTAAAAACAATTGCATTTACTTCTCTTTGATCTTCAATAATTTTCTTCCCTATATTGACATCTAATAAACTAAAAGTTTCTTTCCATTCTGGATACTTAGTAGCTATGGCCTCTTGCAAAATAGCTTCAGGAATATCTGCTGCTGGTGCTACTGCCGGTTCATCTGCAACACCCGGTGCAATCGGTAATTCTGCCGGTATCTCTGCACCAATATCTGCACCGCTTCCGGTAGATTCAGGATCGGTATCCCCTACTGATGCTCCATTATTTCCGTTTGGATCGTTAGGATCATTTGGATCCTTTTTAGGATCGCTGCTCACAAGCTTTGTTTTAGCCCATTCCCAAATGTTATCACTAAAAACTGCTGAAATAAAGCATAGGAAAAGGATGACGTATGGATTAATTTTGTCTGAACTTGTTGTCGTAATCAAGGAGAGCCCTCCTTTTAGAGAGAGGTATACAACTAATGCGGCAGAAAATCCTCTCACTAGAACAACAAGAATCTCATAGTAGATTAATCCATCTGTACGAATATTATCTATATTAACGTTATTAAATCCCGGCTTACTAAATGCACCTAGAACAGCACCAAAGAGTGCAAAACCCACTAAGCCGATAATAATGGCTATATTTTGTGACTGTGCATCCATCGCCCAGCGTGCGGGAAAAAAGGCACCCATTCCAGAATTCTTCATTTGAAGTGGCTCCTTAACTTCTTTGGGTACAAAAGCCAAGAACAAGATATTAAGTTTAAGTTTTTCTTTCCTGGTGACCTCATGATTAGGAGATTTATCATTGAGTGCAATAGCGAATAGGTTGGAAATTTGAATAATTGCACTCTGATAAGTATTGAATACCTCTTGTTTAGTTTGCTTACAGAGCTCAGAATAATTAAGCACAATCTTGCTTGCATAAGCATCTTTCTTTATCTTGCCTAATACTCCTGCATTTTCATAAAGCTGCTTGCAATGTTCTGCCTGATCTTTAATGCTTTCCATTACATTCCGCTTATTCATGTTAAATCTTGCATCAATTGTTTCTGACTTGTTATGATAGCCTAATAGTACAGATATACTGTCGAACTTCAATTTCGTATTAGAATCTATGCTAATATCATTGAGATAAGCCAAGGTAGGCTTCGTCTGGTCATCAATCCGTTCATTTAGCTTATAAAAGTCATCTTTCTTATAACCGGCCTCTTCTTCCAATAGAGGAAGGGCTATGATTGCAGAAATGGAAAGATATATCCCTGCCAGAAGAAGGATTAATGCTGTTGTATTTCGAAATAAGACAGTTGACTTGTTCATAATTTGTTGCTTTAACCTACAAATTTACCCCACAATATATCTGGGCGCTCGAAGACAGTGGGTAGTGTCTCCTGTATAGCGCGTTTTTCAAATCTTCTGGAATTACCTGAACTACAGTGAACGACTTTTGACATCTTTCCACCAGTGACTTCCGAAACAATTCCAACGTGTCCTATCTTTTCCAAAGCTCCATAAACAACGATACAACCTGGTTCAGGTACGCTGAGTTTATCAAATATTCCACTCGTCGCTTTTACATCTGCTTCCATTGAATCTGTATAGATCCATCCACCGAAATTTTTATAAAAGGGACTCTTAGTCTGTCTGGATAGCCCTAGTACCCAGCATACAAATCCGCTGCAATCACAAAAACCATCAGATGAAGGTTTGGTAAGTGTGGGTAACATTCCACCTGCGCCAAGCCGGTAGTCAATAGCACTACCTATGACTGAACGCGCCCTTGCTACTAAACTGTTGGCGGAAGTGGGTGCGGTGAATGTGGCATTTGGGGGAACGTCCTGTATATTGGGAACTTGCAGTTCCTGACCAATAAACAGACGGTTAGGATCTGTGATATTGTTTAATATGATCAAACTACTGATTGGAACGCCAAACTTTGTGGCAATCCTGCTTAGGGTATCTCCCTTCACTACCGAGTATATCATAACAATTAGTTTTAGATCTGATTTATACCAAGGTCACGAATTGACTATTTAAAAAAAATAGCTAGCGCTAGTCATTTTACACTGAGAATCAAGCTTTTAATTCAAACCTAAATGATTGCAAAAGCCACGGCAAATTTTATCAGCTGGGACAAGCAAGTCACTTCTAGCTTGTGAATAATGTTTTTACGGTGGTTGTTTACGGTATGAATAGATAGAAACAGACAGTTTGCAATTTCGAAACTGCTTTTACCTTCAACAATAAGACGGATTACTTCCTTCTCTCGAATGGTAAGCAATACATACTTATGCAGGTTTTTGCGGATCAACACATCATCCTGCACCAGATTACTTAGCTTTCTGCCTGCATAACTTAAGGTATCGGCAGGAACAGCAATGTGCATCATTCTTAATCCTTCGCTGGGATCGCTTGACGGATATAATCGTGAAGTGGTAAAATACCATTTGTATTCGCTATCCTCATCTGGCCTTACACGCTGGAAAAAAGAATGTATTTTACCAGCATCGTTTTCCATTGCGAAATGCTGCAGCTCTGACTTTAAGATACTGATCTCTTCGGCGGCGAAAAATTTGCTGAAGTAAGCTGGTCCCAATAGCTCTAGCTCTTCGCTGCTATGCCTCAGGATATCACACCCATTCTGGTTCATGTAGGTATTGGTCATCCGGCTTAAATCCTGTACCATAACGCTACCGGGGATATAATCACCAATATCTTCTATCCTTAAGATGTTATTGTGAATGCTGTTTCCTATGGATAACAGCTGAGCCTGGCAACTATGTTCCAGTTCAGATTGAGTAAGAGCTTTTAATCCCATTTTGAGAGCGTTTTATAAGGTTAATGATATAAATACATTCAACAGATTAATAGAACTTGTATAAACACATAAATCTTTTATATAAAAACAGTACAAATTTTATATAAAAAAGACATTATGTAAATATTAGTTAAATATACTTTCCAATAAGACACAAAACAATACCCATTAGTAGGTATAATATTTCTCATAATTAAACTAAAAGAAACAAATTGTTATTTTATTTAAAATAGTGAGAAATTAATTTCACACATTAAGAATGTGATTCTTGAAATCACATAAATTGGAAAAAGATGATGGCCATGTCATCACCTTATCCTGATTGGACTGAAGTGGAAAAATCCGGGGGATAATTAAACTTTCCTTAGAAATCCTAAAATCAGTTGGAAATTTTCCTTGCGGAGCCAAATGAGCTAATAAAGTTCAACGCTGCGATAAGATTGCCCCCCTTACTTATGGCACCATCAAAGTTCTTTCCAAATGCAAAAGTTAACTTCTTATTCTTTCCGATATCATATTCCGTATTAAAAACCAATCGCCATGAAGGATCAACTGTACTTGTGGTAAGGACACTTCTGTAAATTACTTCAGTGCTTAAAGCCAACCGTCCATTAAAACCATTAAATAACAGCTTACCACCGACATCAAAGGTCGATACATCTTTAGACTGGATCGCATTATTATCATCGGCAAATATTTTGTCGGGTTGAAACAGATACCTTGCAATACCCATCACGGTTATTCCCTGGTTTCCATTTTCATAGCCACCGGTTAGCCAGGCACCGGCCTTACTAACCATACTATTATTGAACCTATCGTCAGGAAAATCGAGTGTTAAACCAGCCGCCAGATCCAGAAAGGGCCCAATGCGCTCAATTTTAAAATCAGCGGCTATCTTCTTTGCCGCCTGAAATGCTTCGGTCCCTTCCAATTCCACATTCCCATCTTCATTAATTTTGGTATTTAACTCCATCAATTTAGCCATCAATCGTGTTCTTTCTGATACTAAACGACTATCACCACGCGGATAAATACTTGTTAGTTTACGCAGAGAATCCTGAACCAGTACAACTTCTTTTGTAAGTACATGTTTTGCTTCGGCACTGAAATAGTTTTTTAACATTATTTTCTGCTGAATAACCAAATTGTCGTACACATTCTGTGTCTGATCAGAAAACTTAGGTCGTATAATAGAAAATTTAAAACCAAACCCGGCTTTTGACTGGCGTAGACTATCTACATCTTCTTTACCTTCTGGCCCCATATGCGTATAGCCGATAGACAAGGTGAAACTTTGCCAAAAAACATGCTTAAAATCAGTTGCCTTAAACTGATCTAAACTAATCAGCTTTTTCTGAAATAAATAAACCGGCGCCAGTTCTACTGCATAGCTATTGGGCAGAGCCGTAAAATTT
>Ga0307414_10000622_pt1 | contig 18138 bp, 18 predicted proteins | sample DK1Ometagenome_FD_203804 | JGI IMG/M metagenome (GOLD analysis project Ga0307414, IMG submission 203804) | Maize rhizosphere microbial communities from greenhouse at UC Davis, California, United States - DK15-O-3 | ecosystem: Host-associated > Plants > Roots > Rhizosphere > Soil | place: USA... | reverse complement strand
TATTCCGAATTTCATTTAAATAGATTTAATTTTTAAATATAACTTTTTTAATTCAATTTGTTATAAATGTAACAAAAAAAGTTAAAATTTTGTTGTCTTTTTTTGATTCTAGTAATTATATATTTCTATCAGATTGATATGTAATTGTATAACAGTTAATTAATAATAATTAATTGTTAAAAAGAGAAACGTATGTTGGATAAAGTGGCATATCAAAAGTATTGAATTCTATATATTTGTTTTTTCAAGAAAAAATGCAAATGAGATTCCTAAAAAAAGCAAATATACCACAAATACTTTTTCTAATATTAGTTTTAAGCTCCTGTGGAAAAGATAAAAAAACTAATCCTGACAATGAGATTCCTGAAATAAAAGATACTTTGGGCAGAATGATTCCAATGGGACCAGAAAAAAAACCTGCTGTCAGCTATATTAATTCAATTAAACCAAGAATAAATCATTTTTACAATAAAAACTGGCCAAATAATAGTATGAATGGCAGTTTTTTGGTAGCGAGGAACGGGCATATTATTTTTGAAAAATACAATGGCTATGCCAATAAAAATGCTGAGACAAAAATTACGAAGGATACTCCAGTGCACATAGCATCTGTAAGTAAGGTTTTGACAGCAACTGCTGTACTAAAACTCGTGAATTTAGGTAAAATAGAACTGGATCAAAAAGTAAACACTATTTTAAAAACATTTCCTTATGAAGAATGTACGGTTCGTATGTTGTTGACACATAGAAGCGGAATGCGAAATTATGCCTATTTCACAGACAGGGATAAGTCGGTTTGGGACCGGCATAATCAATTAACGAATAAAGATATATTAAATATTCTGGCAACTAAAAATGTAGGTCTGGAGTCAAGGGTTGGTACCCGTTTCGGGTATTGCAATACCAATTATGCCATGCTGGCACTGATTATTGAAAAAGTAACAGGATTAAGTTACAAGGAGGCTATGAGTGAAATGATTTTTAAGCCATTAGGAATGAAACATACTTTTGTTTTTGATGATGAAAAAGACAGAAAAAAAATTGTTCCGTCATACAAAGGGAATGGTGTAGAAATAGGTTTTGATTATCTGGATTGTGTATATGGTGATAAAAATATTTTCTCGACTCCACGCGATCTTTTGAAGTTTGACAGAGCCAGAAATTCACCAAAATTTTTAAAATCTGAATTGTTAAAACAAGTTTATGCAGGATACAGCAACGAACGCAAAGGTACTAAAAATTATGGGCTGGGTATTAGAATGATTAATTGGGAGACCGGCCAAAATTTTTATTTTCATAATGGCTGGTGGCACGGAAATACTTCCTCATATATTACACTTCAAAAAGAGCAGGTTACTATTATTGCCTTATCAAATAAAATGACGAGAAAGACGTATGCAGTTAGAAAGCTGGCTCCAATTTTTGGTGATTATCCTTTTGATTTTAAAGACGAGGAATAACAATATTTTTTGAAAAAATTATCATTGATTTAACTTCAAAAAGTATACATTTGCAAACTCATTTTTCGGGGTCGACTGGTTTTGACAGCAAGTCGAATTGGAAAGTAAGCACGTCGAGCATTAAGACCTTGCTCGTAAATATAAGATCTTACACTTTTACACGGCGAAAATAACTACGCTTTAGCTGCATAATCCGAATTATAGTAAGATTAGCCACGTCCCTATAAGATAGGGAAGCTGGATTCTCCTTGAAAGCCTTGGTTTGTGGCGTTCAGTACAGGGGAACCGTAAAAATAAACCTAGATTTCCATGAGCTTCGGGTGGATTTCGAAATTAAGAAGATAAGTGTTGAGTGGCTGTTCCTGGCCTGGCTTAACATCGAAAATCCAATCAGGGAATAAACGTGTAGAAAGCTCTTTAGTTGCTTGTTTGGACCCGGGTTCGATTCCCGGCGACTCCACAAAAAAGCCTGTAAACTTAATGTTTACAGGCTTTTTTTATGAAACTAGCATAAAAACAGGTAATTCCACAAAAATGAAAGGTGTAAATGATTTTTTTTAAGAATATAATTTTAGTTAATCTACTTCTTAATTTCTAAAGAACAGTAAACCATATTAGTTTACAATTGGTTAATTCTTAATTTTTTTAATTGTTTTCTTTCAATTAAATTTTTTTTAAATCTTAATAAATCAAAAAAAACAATTAGAGCTAAAGCCCAAAATTTGTTCATTTAGTTTTAGTGTAATCAGGGATATATCCCTTTTTACTGACGAGCTTGGCAAAACAAAGCCAAAATATTTTGAACTAATAGAGATAAGTAAGATTGAAAAAATATCTTCCTATTTAATTATAATTTTTTCTATTTGCCTGTAATATTACATCATCGTATTGATACGAATACTTGCCTTGATAAGTGCTAATGCAGAAATTTTTGAAATATGAATATCTTTAGGCTGATGATGGGAGTTTTGACTTACTAATCTTACGAATTCCTGACCTTGTTCTGATTTCTGAACATATTTTACTGTAATATATTCTTCCCAGTCATTTAATCTGACACTTAGCAGATACATTTCTCCATAAAAAATATTCTCAAATTCGGTTTCCTTATATAATATTATATCTCCGGATTTAAGCAGCGGATACATACTGTCTCCGGTTACAGAAATAGCTCCGTCGCATTTTGGCAGGTTTGGAATCTTGATAGTGTCGAGAATTCTTTGTGGTTTTCCACTATTAAATAATTCCCTCAGGCCAGCAACGGCTTCAAGATCATATAATGGTATTTCCTGACTTGAATGTAAGGAATCTGCTGTTTTTCGATCACTATTCATTATTACGATATCTGTATTGTTTTCTTTAAGCATTGGTCCGTTTCCGGTGAGTAACCACTCTGAATTTACTTCAGGATAATAATGTAATATTTTACATGCCTTATCAGTTCCCATGTTGCTACTGTTATCTAAAAACTTATTAGAGAATCCCAAATCATTACAAAACTTATACTTCGTAATCCCTTTATAATCAAGGTACTCTTTCATTCTTTCAGTTGACCCCATAAAATGATGTAATTTTTTACGTTAATTATTTGTTTTAATGTATTATTTTACATTATATTTGCAAAGTAAAGAAATAAAAATACGAAAAGAAAATTTTTTCAGCACAAAATTAACTATCAGTAAAAAGCATTGAAATAAAATATAGAAAGTACTTAATCTTAATTAAATAAAAATGGAAAATGACCAAATTGAAAAGAAAATCCGGGAACTGGAAAATTGGCTGATTGAGAATTCAAATAGTGCCGAAAGAAATTTAATAGAATCTGATATAAAAAAATTACGAACCATTTTAGAAAAAATGTCATGAATAAAAAACAAATCGAACAACGCATTGCCTTGCTGTATCTCGTTCTTCAGTTCTGTTCTGAAAGAACAAAAACATTTACAGCAGGAGAGAGAATCTGTATTAACCAGGAACGTTTTCAGTGGATGCATATTCTGGAAGATGAAACGGCAATTCCCAGAAAGGTTTCATCTTCTATAGAAAAAAAGATAATAGATGTTTCAAAATTGGCTCTTCTGCAGGATTTTAAGCCTTATTATGGAGATCCATTTAAAGAAGATATTAAAGTTGCATAACCTATAAATTAAAACCAAAATATATGAACACATTAACTGTAAACACACAAAAAAAAACTATTGATTTATCTCAATTTTCTGCGCAACAATTAAAAGAAGCTCTAACGAGAATAGAAAACAAAAAAAATGAAGAAAGAGATGCTTATAAAAAACTGGTAGCAGAAACAATTCCGAAGGCGCTTTTGAAATTGCAAAAGACATCTGAGATGATTGGTAGGGTGAAAACTGAAACATTCCAGCTTTTTGAAACTATTCTTGATTTAAAAAATCAGGTTTATGGTTTTAAAGAGAAACAAATGTCACATACCTTTTCTAATGATAAGGAAGAAATTACCATTGGATACCGCATTAATGAAGGCTGGGATGATACGGTAACTATTGGAATTGAAAAGGTTCAGAATTATATTTCATCTCTTTCTACTAGTAAAGAAACAGCTTCACTGGTTAAAATTGTTTTTAATCTTCTTAAAAAAGATGCAAAAGGGAATTTAAAAGGTTCGAGGGTCCTGGAACTGCAGAAACTTACCAAAGAATTTAATAATGAGGAGTTCACTGATGGCGTCGAAATTATTGCATCGTCTTTTAAACCTGTGCGTTCAAGCTGGTTTATAGAAGCAAGTCTGATCAACGAAAACGGCACCAGAACAAATATTCCGTTGTCTATGTCATCCGTAGAATTTTTACACGGCTATGCTTTTAATTTTTTCAATCAACAAAAGGAACATACCAATGCAGCCTAATAATGATATTTACGCATCGTTGATTTTAGCTATTTTATTAATTATTACCAATTTAAAACCGATACTTGAATTTCGGGAATGGCTATATTTTAGAATAAAAACAACCTTTAAACAATACCAAAATGAGCGTAAAAATAACGCCAATTACTGACCATGAAAGTTATGAGGTAAATAATCATATGATTTTTAAAGATGCACTTGGAAATTGGAATTGTAAAAACGATCTATCAGATAAGGAGCGTTATGCTTTTAATCAATATGAAAATATAGTGATTAAAAACCCACGATTTAAAAAGCATACCAAAGCTACTTACAAGGGCTAAATTTTAACTTTTCTCTTCCAGTTATAAAAGGTTCCTGTTTCAGTTTCATTATAGGGGAAACAGGAACTGTAAAGGCAGTTTGCTCACAAATAGCAAGTGACAAAAATGCTCTTTGTGCATTGATCCCAAGCTTAGAATTGGGACTGCATTCCAATGCTTCATTTTTTATTAATCCAATAACTTAACTATTACGAATCCTTCGTTTAATACTTCTTTCTTCTTTTAACACTCTTCTTCAATTTTCTATCACTCCCTAATACCATATCCTCATGCCTATATCTGCAAATAGAAGTCTCGGAATTCAAAAAAACAAGCTGTTACGTTACAAACTTGTCAGAGAATTATATCAAAAGCACAAAACAGACGATATCCCAACAACGGTAGTCTGGCGCAAATATATTTATCCGGTTTATCCAATTTCACGAACTACTTTGTATGAAGTTCTTTGCACGCCCATCACTTCAGAATTAAAAAGAATCGAGGAACTGCTGAGCAATCAGAAAAGTTCTTAATGGATGTAAAAAAATGTTTAATCAATATAAAAAAGGGGATGATTTTAGAATCGTCCCCTTTTGTAATCCTAAGTTTGCATTAGAAATACGCTGATTACTTTTGTTCTTACATGATCATCTACTAATTTTAATAGTTACTGATTGCCTATAAAAGTTATATTGTTGATTTATCATCTTATTACATTAGAAGCTAAGTCAAGTTGTATTGATAGACGGTTTAATTCACTGATTGTCATTCCATAGTTATAGCCGGATATTTCATCTATTTCACCTTTAAAATTTATACCGCCTTCTAAATTCAAGCCTATAATTTTTGGATTGGTTCCAACTGGTATAATAAAATCAGTGCTTCTATATCTTACTAATAAAATTGAACCATTCCACGAAATTCGAACGAAGTAAGGAGATCCACCACCGTTATTACTGGTACTCCAAATTTGTGTAACAGTTCCTCGCACATTTATCATAAGTTTATGTTTACCTGAAGCTACGCCTTCATAATACAAACATAAATTACAATCACTATCAGTACCTGTACCATATCGAAAGATCACCCCCCTTGCTCCAACATCATTGCCACCTGTATCTAAATTGTAAATTGCGGTAATAGTAAAAAAATTGAAAGCATCGCAAAACAATTCACCCAGGCTTATTGGACAAGTATATTTTATAAAATGATTATAGTATGTATAAGGACTTGATGTTGTATATTTTTTACTTCTATACGTGATATTGGATGCCCAAGTACCATTGTTGCTATTTCCAGACATATCACGCAACAATAATAATTCAGTATTATCTGCAGCATTATACCAAAATAAAGGCGGGGACAATAATTTCTGTCTTCCAAATATTGTTTTTCTAATTCTCATAATCCGTAAATAGAAATTTTATTACTGTCAGATGCACGTTGTAAAAATGTAAAAATGCTATTGGCTGGTATTGCACTGCCGGTATATGTTCCATGCCATACTTTTGGGGCTGTAATAGCTGTATTTACTGTAAAGGTTGGATCAACTATGCCTTCGAATGTAAAGCCGGTTCTTAAACCGCTTGCCGGAACAGTTATAGTGACATTAGCTTTGAAAATAACCAGTTTACCATGCCAGGAATCTTGCACTAAGCCAGTTGTAGCCCATTCAATTTGATTGTCAATGTCCTGTTTTAATGCAAGATTAGTGTTTAGGTTACTTAGTTGTGTTATTTCGGTAGTGTTAATTAATCTTTCCCCGGTTGCTTTATCAACTTTGTTTGTCTGCAAAAGCTTCCCCATTTCAGCGGTCAATGCCTTTGTAATTCCACCGGTAGTTAAATCATTTACTAAGGTAATACTGAGTGAATTTTGTATAACTTCTATGGCATCTCCTAATTTTTGAATAGTATTTAGATTGATATTATCAGAAGCCAGTAATTCGTTTATGATATCAATTAAATCTTTTAGCACTTTACCTTGTCTGGCATCCAAAGCTTTTCCTTCAACTATATAATCAAGCGCATTGTAACTGTCGATCTTGATTTCGCTAATGTCTTTAAATTCCAATTCTCCAATGGTATTGGTAGAGAGTATTTTATCTGGATTATTTGTTTCTAAATCAGCGACTTTTATTCTGTTATGGTTTGTACTCATATTTGTTTTTTATTTTATTATTCTATAGATAGTAAGAATTAATTTTGACATCAAACAATAATATTAAAATGCTTATTTATAGACTAACTGTTAATAATTTACTCTACTTGATGGGAGCGAAGTGTAGATATAAAATATGCATTTACAAAATTCAGCTTTAACATTATTGCTTTTTTTAATGTTAGCCTATAATCTTAGAACACTATCGTATTGGTTTACAACTATAATTTAAATTATAGTTAATTTTTAACTTTTCGTTCGTCATATTGTTGATTTAAATATTTATTGGATTTTAAACATAGGTAACTGTCGAACCTGGATTTAATCCTATTAAGTCTCCATCTGGACTTCCAGCATTTATAGTTTGCATAGATGCATGTGCAGTTATAATCCATTTGACAGTTCGTTGCCATTTGCAAAAAACACCGTTATCTTCTAACGAAGAACCAATGCTTGTACATTTAGGAATATTGACAGTAATAGTTTTATTATTATTAGTGTTATGCCAAGTTGAATTAGCTAGGGATAAGCAGTTTGGGAAATCGTAATTATTAATAGATGAATATCTGTCAATCTCTGCAAGAGTTGCAATTAAACCAGGAAAAACTAAACTTGTAATTTTTGTTACACCAGAAAAGCAGCCCTGATTTAAATATTCAACCAAACCTTCAGGATCATTAAAATAGGTTATATTCTTATTTTGATAGAAAGCATTATTCTTCATGCTGTATTTCCCGACTATTGTGCATTGAATATTATCCCCTACGATAGAAAAAGCTTTAATTTTAGAAACATTTATACCAAGGGTTGTTGCAAGTAAGCCGGGTGTATTAAGCGTTGCCGAAACACCTCCAATAAAAGTATTCGGTTTTATTTTTGACCTTCCAAATATTGTTTTTCTAATTCTCATAATCCGTAAATCGAAATTTTAGTACTATCAGATGCACGCTGTAAAAATGCAAAAATGCTATTTGCTGGTATCGCAGTACCGGTATATGTTCCATGCCATACTTTTGGGGCTGTAATAGCTGTACTTACCGTAAAGGTTGGATCAACTATGCCTTCAAATGTAAAGCCGGTTCTTAAACCGCTTGCCGGAACAGTTATAGTAACATTAGCTTTGAAAATAACCAGTTTACCATGCCAGGAGTCTTGCACTAAGCCAGTTGTAGCCCATTCAATCTGATTATCAACGTCCTGTTTTGATGCAAGATTCGTGGTTAGGTTGCTTAGTTGTGTTATTTCAGCAGCATTGATCAATCTTTCACCAGCTGCTTTATCGACCTTGTTTGTCTGTAAAAGTTTCCCCATTTCAGCGGTCAATGCTTTTGTAGCTCCACCTGTAGTTAAATCATTTACTAAGGTAATACCGAGTGAATTTTGTACAATCTCGATAGCATCTCCTAATTTTTGAATAGTATTTAAATTGATATTATCAGAAGCCAGTAATTCATTTATAGTATCAATTAAATCTTTGAGCACTTTACCCTGCCTGGCATCCAAAGCTTTTCCTTCAACTATATAATCAAGCGCATTGTAACTGTCGATCTTGATTTCGCTAATGTCTTTAAATTCCAATTCTCCAATGGTATTGGTAGAGAGTATTTTATCTGGCTGATTTTTTTCTAAATCAGCTACTTTTATTCTGTTGTGATCTGTGCTCATTTTTGTGTTTTAATTTGTGGTGTATCTTTAAGATTTCTTAAAAGAACCACCAAAAGGATAAGTCTCGCCTAAATTTCTTTGTTGTGCTTCAAATTCATTAAATGGTATAAATTTGAAATTACGTACTTTCATTTCTACTGTTTCAAAGTTCGCTTTCATACCACCGTCCAAATCAATTGTTCCTCCACCCCAGCATTTTAATGGATTCGCTAGCCATGGTTTGCCGGCTAAAGGTGAACTGGGAAACCAAATTCCAAAAGTAAAATATCCTGAAATATCCGGTATATTGATGCTTTTTAAAGTATTTGTATTGGTTTGTTTCAGAACATCATCAATATAAAATTCAACTCTGTCCGGATACCAGTCGTATCTTAATTTGTGATAATTACCATCAGCAATCGAATAACCAATTGGTGTTAAATTATCCCTGTATTCCTCCCAATAAGCCGGATCGGATGCTGATACATCCCAATTTTGTAATTCACCTCTCCATGTATTTGCCTTAAAGTTTGACAAACTTGGTTCGTAGAGCAAACCACCATCGATATGCGACGGAAACTCAATGTCAATTTCGTGATTCCTTGTTAAATAGTAGCCGTCTTCATCACTGCCTTGCTGATGCAATCCTTCATTTATAAATTCATTATATCTAGGGTCTGAAGGATATATTTCGTTATAAAAAAAGTTCCAAAGCGCATAAGCACAGCCTAATTGATTGGGTATTAATGCATCAATCTCGTAAGAACCATAACCAGTTCTTTTATTGTAAACAACACAGCCACCAACACGGTTTTTCCAAGGCTGACTATATAAAGGATCAGATTGATTAGTATGATATTTAGGATTACCTTCTCTATCTACACCAATTACATCACCATTATACAAATCGCCATTTCCCCTGATTATTAATTCTCCATCCCGGATAAATACATTTTCCGGCGATACTCCTCCGTTTGCACCACCCCAAGCTTTGTTAAGCGTATAAAAATTATTTGATAATGTTGATTTATCACTAAAATCATCAAAATAAACTTCAGTTTGGGTGGTAACTGGTGATAATGTTATGGGAAATTTATAAGATTCATATTGGCCAAAATATCTAATAAATAATTCGTAATCGCCGTAACTTACAGTCGGAGGAATTGTGAGACCTATTTTTTCATTAGATATTGCAGACATCCAGGCTTCTGGAATTATAATTTCTTCACTTGATAATTTATTGGATAAAACTACTACTGGATTTTTTCTTCCAAGTAGTTTTTGAATTTGAATCGCTGATAAAGCAGTATTTGAAAAATAAAAATATCTATAACCACTATTAACAACAGAATAACTAAACGGATCATTATAACTAATAGCTTGTGGCATTTCAATTGCGCCGGATGGAGCAGGATATGACCATTCGCCTGAATTAATTCTAATTGTTGCAACATTTCCCTGATCGGCGGCAACCATAAATTCTACATCACCACTTATTGCAGTAGTGGGTGTTCCAAGTAAGACATTGTTTTTGTAATATGTGGCGCTTCCGGCATTCGAATCATAAACACAACCAATAACATCACCGGCTTTAAATGTTCTGGCACCGCCACCCCAAGTTGTCCCTCCGCCAGTTTGTTTATTGAAATATCTTGAATTTGAACTAATTGACCAACCGGCAATTCCGACACCCGATGTTTGTGGAATAGAAAAATCTCCTAGACCCACCCAAATTACACCAGTTGAAATTGTGCCAATTAAAACTTCAAAATAGTATTTTCCTGTATTAGGGCTAATTAGATTATTGCTTCTGGCAGTACCAGCTGAAGTAGATAATGATGTAATAGTGCGGTTACTGTTGCTAAGTGTATATTTTGCAGAGGTTCGTGTTACAGATAATGACTGAACCAAAGGGGTTGTTGAGTTATATTTAAAGCTGGCACCAACTCTAATTGGTATATTGACTAATGGAGGTTGCGTCGGATATATTGATGTGAAAGCAGGTATGGTTGAGTTAACATAAAAACTAGTTACTGTATTTATTCTGGTAATTAATAATGAAGACCATCCTTGTAATATTAATCCTTGATTTGAACTAGTGATTTTAGCAAAGCCACCATTCCAAATAATTTGTTTCAAGCTCCCACTAAAGTCAATAACAAGTTCAAGACCATTATTTCTGTCTCCATAAGAAAAGACTGGTAATAAGTCACTTCCGGAGGGCAAGGTATTTACATAAATTGATCCGGCTATGTTGTAATTTTTATTACCATCAGTCCCAAAAATACCTCTTGCATCTATATCAGGAGGTAATTGAAAGTAATCTGACGTAGTTGTAATTCCCATGCATTTTATTCCCCCCTTTAATTCACCAAGGTATGGGTTTCCACTAAATGTACCTTTTGCAAAATTCTCGAATAGGTCCTGACCATTTTTTTCCAATTCAAAATAACCACCTGTTTTAGGAGAAATTAATTGGTAGTCTTTTAAATTACTACCGTAAATATTGAGTGAATTTTCACGGTTCAGACCATATCCATCTAAATGAGTTACATAAAAATCTTCGTCAAATGAAATCGGTACATCGGTATAGGTCAATCTCCAAAAGCCGTTGTTGCCAACAAATTTAAATTTTTCAGTGTTCCATGAACCATTTACGCCAACATATCTTTTTTCAATATTTGCGTACTCATTATTAACTCCAATATATCCATTATTACTTTTCATACTTTAGATATTATAATTAAATATTTGGAATATATATAATCCATTCCTGCCCATCATGGGGAACACCAGTAGGTGCTGATGTCGACACAATATTTTTATAAGCTGCAGCATTAGCTAAAACAAATGCTGTTGTTGCTACTTGCGTCGTATTAGTACCTAATTCTGCAGTTGGGGCCAATGGCACTCCGGAAAAATTTGGACTTTCTAAATCTGCTTTTAAGTTATAATCACGAAATTCCAATTGTCCATCTTCATTGGTGACTAAGGTCTTATTTGACTGATTTTTTTCTAAATCAGCGACTTTTATTCTGTTGTGATCTATGCTCATTTTTGTGCTTTTTTTAGTGATTTATATTTTAATTCAGTTTAAGTTTTTTTTGAATTAAGGAATCCAAATTCGGCATTAACAGACTAATAAAAAAAACGTTTAATACCAATTTGGCAGTTTTTTTTATTAAGTTTCTAAAAATTTATAATGCTGATTTGAGGCAAATACCTTGAAAGCCATTAAGCAAAGAAACTCTTCCTGATTAAAGTTTTAATTTAAAAGGTACATTCCAGGTATATTTGACCTCCCGTTATAGCCAAAGTGGGTCTGCTGTTTGTAGATGGTGTTGAATTGTCTTTATCGCCATTAGATATCAGGAAAAAATTATATACCTGCTCTGAAAGCAGTATATTTAGCTGAGCTTCAGTTAAAGCTATTTCGTAATAGGCAGTTGAATTTGTCTTTACTTCAACTTTATTTACAAAGGAATTGCTGCTGAAGTCATCCCAGTCCGAAAGTTGAAATGCCTGACTTATCGGAATTTTTGTATTTGCTGCATATAAATTAAAAGTTAAAGCCCTGCCAACAGTATTGGTGCTGAATTTAAATTTTAATTTGGCTGATTTGGGCTTGATTGTCACTGATGATGTGTCTACAGCACCTCTGTATCGGTTAATGTGATATGTAGAGCCGTTTTTTGCTGATCCTAATACGGTGTTAGCAGTATACTGAAAATCAGCTGAAGCCGCATTTCTGCATACATCCCACGATGAAGCCTGGTTTTCAAAAATTACGGATTTGTTTGCCGGCAGAATAATAGGAGCTGGGCTAAACACACATGTTCCGGAACTATTTGCAAATGTTTGCGCATTTGCCGCCAGCCACGCAAGAGCCTTATTATTAGCATCAGCGACACTAATATCCGAAGTAAACTGATTGGGATAAGCAGTAACTTTTACGCTGGTTCCTTTATAATTAATAGAACAGTTGTTGCGGGTAGCATATACCGATTTTTCTGTATTGTAGTATCTTGCACCCGGAGCGCAGTTTACAGTATCTAAAACTGGCGCAATATAATCCGGATCTGTGATTACATTTGGCTTTGTTATTCCGGTAGGACTGTTATTATCTTTATAGTATAATTCCAGTGTTTCAAAAGATTTATATCCTGAATTTGCCATATTGTTTTTTATTAATAAGTGATTACGATTTGTCCGGTTTGGTTTTTACTATAAGTAATGTATCCGATGTTGGTAACAGCTTCTATATTATTAGCCAAGTTTTGACCTGCAATAGGTATATTTTTAGAGAATGTAAGCTGTTGCACTAAATGGCCTCCTCCATCATTTACGATATTATACCCGTCCCTGATCATTTTTCCACCCAGATAAGTGCTTATTTCAATCTCAATATTTCCGGTTCCTTTAGAGGAGTACCAGGAACCGGCCATACGTATCTGTACCGTATTCAGACTTGAAAAATCTTTAGTAATATTGCTGAAATTGACCAGACAGGCTTCTATCCCGTTTGCTTGTGTATTATCACCTGCCCACATGATATAACAATTTTCAGGTATTGCACCCGCAGGGACTTCATTGCCCATTTGGTGTCCCCATCCCATCCATTTTTTATCCAGTGATGGAATTCCGGTATTTACAATTCCCGTATAGGTATCCAAATCACTTCCGGCTCCCAAGGCCCATTTGTATCTGACCACCATATAGTCAAAAGGGGATAAGGCGGTGTCAGGCTCAAGCAGGCACGAAGGGTTTATTCCTCTCCAGGCAGTAATCCTGCAGGTTCCTGCATTATTTGCGTATGCTTGTACATTTGCTGCTAGCCAGGCATCGGCTTTTGCATTTGCATCTTCGACACTTACATTCGATACAAACTGATTTGCAGGTGCGGTAAGTGTAACGGAAGTTCCAATAACTCCGGCAGCACAATCGTTTTTTGCTGCAGTCAATGACTTTGCTATGTTATAATATTCCATACTTTAATTTATAAATGATTATGATTTGCCGCATTTATTCAACTGAGTTTCTTAAGAAAACAGATCTGAATATTGGGCTAAAATCCGATGCGTTTTATTCCGGATTTTTTTAATTTATCCTTTAGCCAGGATATGTAGTATTTATTTTCTGGCTGTAAAGCCATATTTTATAAGAAACAGGGCGAGTTCATTACTGACAGCTCCCACGAAAACAGCAAAACCTATATTTGGTTCTGTTTTGAGTACCTCATTTGTTAACCTGAAAAGAATAAAAGTGATAAAATAACTCAGAACTAAAAGAGTAAGATTATCCCTGATTAAAGAAAGCAAGGACCAGGGATAAGGAGTGTAGAGATTGTTTTTATAGCTGAATTTTGCACGAATAGCAATTGCTGTAAAAGCCCCAATAAAAGCTAAAAGGAACCACGCCAAACAGGCTAATGTATCTGTGGCTCCTGATAACGGTTCAATAAAAATGTTCAAGTATTATTTTTCTTCTTGTTTTACAATTTCCCCTGTTTCAATATTGATTCTGATATCACCATACTCTTCTTTGATCGCTTTTTCCAGTTCATTAAAGTTTTGCTGCTGAACCGCAATCTGGCTCAAAATATCTGCTTTTTGAAATTCATATTGTATCGATAATTCTCCCAGGGATAATCTGGCTTTATCCATGAATTTATTAAAGTTTTGTAATTTCTTTAATTGGTCTGCACTTATTGTTTTAGCTTCTTCGTTTTGAATTGCGACGTTTTCCATTTTTATTATTTTAATGTGTTTTTTTAATTTTCGGGATTTTATATTGAATCAAAAATGATGTAGGTTGTATTAAAAATTATATACCGCCATCAGTAATTACCCAATTGTTTGGAGTCCCTGTTAATATTGCTCTTCCTGAAGTACTGGCTGCTGTGCGTTTTGCAGTCCCGAATGAAATATTTATTGATGGTTTTACGGGTCTTGAACTCCAGCCATTATATATTGCATCAAGATTTGATGTTGAGAATGTTGAAGGAGTTTTACCTGACATGAAATTTGTAAATACTGCAACATTAGCTATATTCCAGGCTCCAATATCTTGATTAAAAACAGTACCTGTAAACATTCCTGACATAATTGTTACACTTCCAACATTCCAATTTCCAATAGGCTGATTAAAAACTATAGCAGAATTAAACATTATATTCATGTTTGTAACTAATCCTGTATTCCAATTATTAATAGTAGAACTACCTCCATTATTAAAAGCACCTGCAGAGGAAAACATTCCTGACATATTAGTTACCTTGGAAACATCCCATGAACCTATATTTTGATTAAAAACACTTGCACTTGCAAACATATTAGACATTGATGTAACAAAACCTGTATTCCAATTTCCAATAGGCTGATTAAATACCGTATTTTGTTGAAACATTGAGTCTAAATTTATACTATCACTACTTTTTAAAACCCAATTATTAATGGTAGAATTGCCACTGTTGTTAAAGGAATTGGCTTGCATAAACATTGCAGAAAAATTTGTGGAGTTTGAAACATCCCAGTTTCCTAAATTTTGGTTAAAAGCGGATGCACTTCTAAACATACTTTGAAATGTGGTGACATTGGAAACATTCCAACTTGCAATATTTTGATTGAAAGCTAAAGCATTATAAAACATTGAAGTCATACTAGTAACCGCAGATGTGTTCCAGTTATTTAATGGCTGATTGAAAGCTAAAGCATTATAAAACATTGAAGTCATACTAGTAACCGCAGATGTGTTCCAGTTATTTAATGGCTGATTAAAAGCTGAAGCATTATAAAATATTGAAGCCATATTATTAACCGCAGATGTATTCCAGTTATTTAAAGGCTGATTAAAGGCTATAGCGGATTGAAACATACTTACCACATTATTAACTGCAGATGTGTTCCAGTTATCTAAATCCTGATTGAAGTTTGAACATCCTTTGAACATAACACTCATATTTGTGACCGCAGATGTATTCCAGTTATTTAGAGGTTGATTGAAGTTTGTAGCACTTTCAAACATTCCTCCCATATTAGTAACCGCAGATGTATCCCAGTTATTTAGAGGTTGATTGAAATTTGTGGCTATTGCAAACATAAAATTCATATTAGTAACCGCAGATGTGTTCCAGTTATTTAGAGGCTGATTGAATGCGGTAGCTAATAGAAACATTTGTAACATATTTAGTGGCCCACTTGTATTTAATATCCAATTATTAATATCAGGGCTTCCACCATTGTTAAACGCTGAGGCAGATGCAAGCATAATTGAAAAATTAGTTACATTAGAAACATTCCATGCACCGATATTTTGATTGAACTCTGTAGCTGAATAAAACATTCTACTCATATTTGTAACAGATGCCGTATTCCATTCATTGATTCTGTTTACTGTTGTCAATAATGAACATGCTTCAAAAAAACTTGTAAAATTTATGTTACCAGTTAAGTCTAAAATGTCGGATACACCAGACAAATTTAAATTTGCACAACCATGAAAATAACCACCCTGAGTAATACCTATTCTAGTTAATCTTAATTTTCCCCAAGAACTTACAGATAGTATTTTTAATCTATCCCCTGTATTTGCAAATCTCCATCCATTGCAAGTTCCTGTAATTTTTATGATATAATCACCTGCTACAGCATAAGTATGTGTTGTCTGTGCCTGATTCCAAGTAGTTATTGTATCTGTGTTTCCATCACCCCAATTAACTCTAAAATTGTAAATACCACCATTTACTAATGGTAATTTTATCTGAGTTGCCGTACTGGATCCGGTTGAGATGTTTGATGTTCGCCAAGAGGAGACAAATGCTTTCTTAGAAGCTCCGTACTCATAATGTAATAAAGGATTCATAATTTATGCATTTGAAATTCTTAAATAATCCACGGTTCCCACACTGGAAATAGTTGCTGTACTGCCAGGTACCCCATTAAATACAGCAGTTCCATCAACTAGTACAAGAGTTCTGCCTGCGCCCTGTAAAAAAGTGATAGCTCCAGTTCCGTGTTTCAAATAGGAAGCACAAAAATCAGTACCGCCATTTACTGTAATGTTTATGGCACTTGATCCGTTATTGATGACTACGTTTTTACCAATTTGGTTTTTATTTTTTGTATCAAGTGTATCGGTTGTAATACTTACAGCTGTAGTAATAGTAATTTGTGAAGGCTCTGCTGGTGCACTAACTGATGCCCCAATCTTCTTCTCAACACCATCGCTGCCCATTACATACATGTGAGTATCTGTACCGTCGTTTTTGGCGTATAATTTAGCTTTGCCTTCTGATGATTCCGGTGAAGGGCGGTTTTCTAATGAGAACAATCCATCATCTGTCAGGTTGGCTTTTGGGGTGGTAAAGGAACGTGCCGTAACATCACCATCGTGCGTTATAAAAGCATATTCATCTCCTAGTTTTCGAATACTAATGGCTTTTCTTTCAGCAATGTCTGTGCCCGTGTCCCAGGTTGAGGTTGTCGCACTTGAATTAGAGTTTTGTACCAATTTTAAGCAATTGGCATCATTACTTTTTTCAATGGTTAAAACATCCTGTTCAATACTATTGGTTAAGGTTAATGCTCCGTCTTTTGATTCTTCTCCAGTTGTATGAAGTGCTTTTGAATCTTCTGCATAAACTGTAGGGTCAAGTGAACCGTCACCTTTAACGAATTTAAATTCAGTCCCTCCGTCAGTAACGAATTTTTTAGCTGTTACATTCCCTTCGTTGTCGATTTTTGCTTTAACGACATTGTTTTTGGCAACTTGTAAAATATCACCAGTGGCTTCAGTAGTTGAATTTAAATAAACGCCCTTTCCAGTTGAAGAATTCTGCAATGAAATTCCGCTTCCTGATCCGCTTACAGTAATATCGAGTGCTTTAGAAGCAACGCCATTACCACTGTTGGTAAGTACAATTCCGCTTGTTGAAGAAGGAGTAGTATTATTAAAAGTTAAAATACCGCTTTTGGTTTCATTTCCAGTAGTATGTAAAAAAGCTGAAAAATCAATTGGTTCACCAGTTTCTCCGCCTCCTGTTCCGGGATTTGGACTTAAATTTTTGTACCAATAATCTACTTCGATATTTCTATCACTAACCACGCCCGAAAAAGTAATGATAGCAGTATTGTAATTTACGGTATAATCATAGTTTTGATTTTCTCCTTCACCTTCTTGTAAAAGCTGTCCGTTTTTATAAACTCTGACACTATTCGGAATTGGGAATTCCTCCAGTGACAAGGTAGTAGCACCAGTCAACGAGATATCAAAGTATTCTTTTTTGGGCATATAGGAGTTGCCGGTAATGATGCCGATATTTTGTAAACCGACATTCAAGAGTGCCGGAGTGATATAATGTTCATTATCGGTACCAATTTCTACCATCTGAAAGTCCGCTTTATCATCTTTATGAACGAAACTCTCAATGATTTGCCCGAAATGTTCTTCTGTCGGAATATCATTATTCTCAAATTTACTGCTAATATTAGGTCTGCTTGTTGTTGCCATGTTATATAGTTTTATTTTCTTTCTATTATTTATTTAATCGCCTTGTTTTTGAATCCCAATGAAAAATTCATTGGGATTCCTTTAGATTTTAAAGGGTTAGGATTTTTTCTTCGCTGCTAAACATACCTGAAGAGTTCACTGCAATAACTTTGAAATGATGATAAATTCTTTCATCATCTTCCGTTTT
>Ga0307414_10000621_pt1 | contig 18145 bp, 11 predicted proteins | sample DK1Ometagenome_FD_203804 | JGI IMG/M metagenome (GOLD analysis project Ga0307414, IMG submission 203804) | Maize rhizosphere microbial communities from greenhouse at UC Davis, California, United States - DK15-O-3 | ecosystem: Host-associated > Plants > Roots > Rhizosphere > Soil | place: USA... | reverse complement strand
TCGGGCGAATTATCAAGCCTTCTTAACTCCATCAGACTAGCTGCAAAAATAGTAAATCATGATGTCAATAAAGCAGGATTGGTTGATATTATTGGAGCTGCCGGTGATGTCAATATCCAAGGCGAAAACCAACAGAAGTTAGATGTGTATGCTAACGAAAAGTTTATACAAACGCTGATAAAAAGGAACATTGTTTGTGGTATTGCTAGTGAAGAAGAAGATGATTTTATTTCGGTTAATAGCCAAGATGAAAATCATCAGAACAAATATGTGGTGTTAATTGATCCTTTGGATGGGTCTTCCAACATTGATGTGAACGTATCTGTAGGTACTATTTTTTCAATTTACCGGCGCATCACGCCTGTTGGAACACCAGTAACCCTTGAAGATTTTTTACAAAAGGGAAGTAAGCAAGTCGCTGCCGGTTATATTATTTACGGCACATCAACTATGCTTGTTTACACAACGGGCGATGGGGTTAACGGATTTACATTAAATCCAGCTATTGGCTCATTTTATTTATCGCACCCCAATATGCAATTTCCAGAAGATGGTTATATATATTCTGTAAATGAAGGCAACTATCTTCAATTTCCTCAAGGGATTAAAAATTATATAAAATATTGCCAAAAGGACGAAGAGGATAGACCTTATACCGCACGATATATTGGATCTTTAGTCTCTGATTTTCATAGAAATATGATTAAAGGTGGGATTTATATGTATCCGCAAAGTTCTAAAAACCCCAAAGGGAAATTGCGTTTGTTGTATGAATGTAATCCTATGGCTTTTTTGGCAGAACAGGCTAACGGAAAAGCAAGTGATGGGTTTAATAGGATTTTAGACATCCAGCCCACCGAATTGCATGAACGTGTGCCGTTTATTTGCGGCAGTAAAAATATGGTTGAAAAAGCAGAGGAATTTATGCGGATTGTTCAATAAAAATTGAAGGATTTGTTTTTTAAAGAGTCACAAAAAGCATAATGTTTAACTGGTCTCTACTAGTGGTTTCAAAAAACTGATTCATATAACCAGTTTCCAATTTTATGTTTTCATTTAATTGATAACCAATGCCGCCATATAATCGGTTTCTATCAAAAATAGCACTTTCAGTATTTAAAAAGAGTTCATTGTATGCCGAAAAATAAAATGGACTCGTGCTTTTAAAAGGAATATTTAAACCCAGAAAATACCGAAAACGCATTTTAAAATCATCTTCAATAAAACGTTGTTCAAATCGGTAACGGTGATTTAATTTAACAGAACCTATGTTTTGTGCTGAAATAAATTGTTGAAAAATTCTATGTTCGTTAGTACTTATTTTGTCATCTGTATTATTAACGTAATTTTCAGATAGAATATAACCATAACCCAATAAAATATTATTCTTTCCTTCATTAAAAGTATATCCTAAGCCAGTTCTTAAAAGTAATTGTTCTAAATCGTCTAGGGCATTGTAACTGCGATATTGGACTTCATGATGGATATTCCATTTTGAGTTTATTTTTTTATTCCCAAAATAAATTAACCAATTCCCAAAATCACTGTCTTGTGCCTTTAAAAAGTTAGGTAGCGTTAAACATAACATTAACGCTACCATACCTATTTTCTTTTTCATGTGTAAAATCTATTGTTTTTCAATGGTCACATGCAATCGCTCAGGTTTATTAGTTCATGCTAACAATAAACTTAGTTGGAGCGATTTCATAATATATTTAAAAAATCTACTTTGTCTTTATTCAAAGAATGTTACTTCACCTGTATTAATATCATACATCGCACCAATAATCATGATTTCTCCACTTTTTTCCATTTCTGAAAGAATAGGGCTTTCGGCATGAATTCTACCGATTGTTAATTCTACATTTTTTTTAGCTACGGAATCAACAAACTCTAAATTTTTAGAATTCCTTAAGTTGGAATCTGAAGGTTCAGAGACAGCATTTACGGCTGGAGTTATTTTCTCGATAAGCTTAGTAAGATTCCCCATTTTTGCATCATCACATGCACCCTTTATAGCCCCGCAACTAGTGTGTCCTAATACAACTATTAATTTGGTGCCTGCTAGCTTGCTGGCAAATTCCATACTTCCTAAAATATCTTCGTTTACAAAATTGCCCGCTATTCTAACGCTAAAAATATCCCCTAAACCTTGGTCAAAAACCAACTCTGCTGATACTCTTGAGTCTATACAACTCAAAATAGTTGCAAAAGGGAATTGCCCTTCACTCGTGTCGTTTACCTGTTCTAATAAATTACGATTGGCTTTTAAATTATTTTGAAATCTTTGATTACCCTCTTTTAAATATTGTAATGATTTTTGAGGCGTCATGGTAGCCTGTGTTTCTCTTGTATGTGCTTTCATTTTCTATATTTCCTTATATTTTAATTCTTCTAATTTTGGTCTTGTTGTAAAAAACTCTATATAGCTTGGTGGATTTTCAACAATACCACGCTCTGAAACTAATTTTACGGTGATATTTCTTTCTTTAGCCTTAAATGCAAAATCGTCTAATATTTCAATAATATCATAGTCTAAATACCGTGTTTTTCTAACATCAAGTTCTAAGAATGAGTTACTAGGTATTTTTTCCAACTCTTTTAATATAGCACCCTTATTGATAAAGGTAACTTCTTCAGCCAATGTCATCTTTACTTTTCCATCGTATACATCTTCATCTTCTTTATGTAAAAAATGAGAGTTTTGATAACTCTTAATCAGAATAACAACAATACCTACTAAAAGCCCTAATCCAATTCCAACTAGCAAATCCGTGAAAACAATACCAATCACGGTTACAAAAAATGGAATAGATTGTATCCATCCTAATTTGTACATTTTTTTGAATAATGTTGGGTTTGCAAGTTTATAACCTACAACCAATAAAATTGCTGCCAAAACAGATAGAGGAATCATATTAAGTAAACGAGGAATTAGAATAACAGATATTAAGAGTAAAAATCCGTGTAAAATAGTGGATAATTTACTTGTTCCACCAGATTGAATATTAGCAGAACTTCTAACAATAACTTGTGTTATGGGTAAACCTCCTATTAAACCAGAAATGATATTTCCTGTTCCCTGTGCTAATAATTCTCTGTTGGTAGGTGTTACATTTTTGTGTGGATCTATTTTGTCAGTAGCCTCTACACATAAAAGTGTTTCTAGACTGGCAACTAATGCAATAGTAAAAGCTGTAATCCAGACTTGATGATTTGTTATGGCTGCAAAATTTGGTAAACTGAATTGATTTATAAAGGATGCGGCATCTTCTGGTATAGGAACAGTTACTAGATGTTTTTGGCCTATGGACAATAATTCATCATTCTTAAAAATTAAGAAAAAAATAATTCCTAAGGTAACAACTGTAAATGGTCCTTGTATTATCTGAAATATTTTATGCTTTTTGCTTAATACTTTATCCCATAATATTAACAAGACTAGACTGATAATCCCAATTAACGCTGCACCAGGGGTTATATTATTTATTATGTTAAATAATTCTGAAATGGTATTCCCACCATTAATTTCAATAAATTCAAGATCCCAGGCAGATTCTTCATCATAGCCAAAAAAGTTTGGAATTTGTTTTAAAATGATAATGATACCAATGCCCGTTAGCATTCCTTTAATTACTGATGAAGGGAAATAATACCCTATAATTCCTGCCCTTAACACACCAAAAAGTAATTGTATAATACCTCCTAAAACAACAGCAACTAGAAAGTTTTCGTATCCTCCTAAAGTGCCAATAGCAGTTAAAACGATGGCAGCTAAACCTGCTGCTGGACCGCTTACTCCCACTTTAGAACCACTAAGGCCTCCCACAACAATACCTCCAATAATACCAGCAATTAAACCAGAAAACAAAGGGGCTCCACTTGCTAAAGCAATACCTAAACATAAAGGTAAAGCAACAAAAAATACAACGATACTTGCAGGCAAGTCGTTTTTAATAGTTTTAAACATATTATAATATTAATTTGCTCTCAGTTGTATAACTAAGAGCTGTTAAACTTGATTAATTGACTTTTTGAAAGTCCTTAAAACAGAAATTATAATATGATTTGGTCTGGAGGAGGAGAAATTAAATTAAGATGAGGTTTAGAATAGTTTTTAAACTGATAGCTAAAAAATTCGTAAGGATTTAAGTTGAAATCACTTAAAGCATCATGATGATGTAATGAGAAGGTGATAACTATTTTTGTTTTGGAATGTTCCTCTTCTTCAGTTAAAGAATAAACGATAGAAGTGTCAATTGAATCATCTATAGCAGCAATTACTGATGGCGCCACGATAAGCGACATAAATATGACTAGAAAAGATATTGCAATTGCTTTTTTATACATCTACATTATTTAGATACCCTCAAAGATAATATTTAACATTTCAAAAAATGTTAAATATTATCTAAAATGGCTCAATAAAATATACAAAGGAAAAATGAAAAGTCAGTTATACCCTAGGCAAATCGTTGTCGTCTTTTAAAGGTAAGTCTGAATATCCCATAAGATAAGTGTCCACGTGGTGAGCCGCTTGCCTACCTTCAGAAATAGCCCAAACAATTAATGATTGCCCACGGCGCATATCTCCAGCAGCAAAAACACCAGGTACATTGGTTGCATAATCTTTAGTTGATGCTTGAATATTGGTTCTAAAATCCATGTCAATGCCTAATTGCTCTGCTATTGTTTTTTCAGCGCCAGTAAAACCTAACGCCAATAAAGCCAATTCACAATCCCAAGTTTTTTCAGTATTAGGAATTTCTTTTAATTCTGGTCTTTGCCCAGGTTTAAAAACCCATTCTACTTCAGTTGTAACCAATCCTGTTAAATGGCCATTTTTATCACCTAAAAATTCTTTAGTAGAAATGCTAAAAAATCGTTCCACACCTTCCTTATGGGATGAACTGGTGCGCAAACGCATGGGCCAATAAGGCCAAGGTTGTTCTGCTGGCCTGCCTGTGGTTGGTTTAGCAAGGATTTCAAAATTTACAACAGATTTTGCGCCATGTCTATTAGAAGTTCCTATACAATCTGAGCCTGTATCACCACCACCAATAACAATAACATTTTTATCTTTTGCGGTTAGAACTTCATCAAACTCGGTGATGCCGTCCACCCGCTTATTATTTTGTTTTAAGAAGTCCATAGCTTGGTGAACTCCTTTTAAATCGGCTCCTTTAACAGGCATGCCACGTCTTACGGTTGCACCGCCACAAAGCACAATAGCATCAAATTCTTCTTTTAAGGCACTTGCGTCTACATCTACTCCAATATGTGTATTGGTTTTAAAAATAATGCCTTCTTCTTCCAATACGGCAATTCTTCTATCAATAACGTGCTTTTCCATTTTAAAATCTGGAATACCATAACGTAGTAAACCACCAACTTTGGCATCGCGTTCAAAAACAGTTACTAAATGTCCCGCTCTGTTTAATTGCTGAGCGGCAGCCAATCCAGAAGGACCGGAACCAATAACGGCTACCGATTTTCCTGTTCTAGTTTGCGGTGGGTTTGCGGTAATCCATCCTTCTTTGAAAGCTGTTTCAGCGATATTTTTTTCAATATTTTCTATCGTTACAGGATCTTCATTAATGCCTAGCACACAAGCTTCTTCGCATGGTGCAGGACACAATCTGCCTGTAAACTCAGGAAAATTATTAGTAGAATGTAATATTTTGGCAGCTTCTTTCCATTTGCCTTTGTAAACGTTGTCGTTAAAATCAGGAATTAAATTCCCTAGCGGACAACCGCTATGGCAAAATGGAATACCACAATCCATACAACGAGCACCTTGATTTTTCAAAGCTTTCTCGTCCATAGGAATTGTAAATTCCTTATAATTTTTAAGTCTGTTATCTACAGCATCATACTGTTCAACCTCTCTTTCATATTCCAAAAATCCCGTGATCTTTCCCATTTTTATTAAAGTGTTATAAGGTTTTCTTTTTCTAATCTTATTAAAGCCTGTCTGTATTCTTCAGGAAGCACTTTTATGAATTTAGGTAATTCAGTTTCCCATTTTTCTAGAATGCGTTGGGCTTGAGGACTTAAAGTATAATTATAATGATTTTCAATAAGTCCTTTTAATATTGAAATATCAGCTGGTTCTGTAACGGGGTCTAGATTTAAACCTTCAAGATTACATTGTTTCTTAAATGTGGTTTTACAATCGTAAATGTAAGCAACACCACCACTCATACCGGCACCAAAGTTTCTTCCAACTTCTCCAAGAATCACGGCAATACCACCTGTCATGTATTCACAACCATGATCGCCAATGCCTTCAACAACTGCTTTCGCCCCTGAGTTTCTTACGCAAAAACGTTCGCCAGCTTTCCCATTGATGTAAATTTCTCCAGATGTTGCTCCGTATAAAGCCACGTTACCAATAATAACATTGTCTTCTGGAACAATAGTAGCTTCCTCAGGAACCTTAACAATTAATTTAGCACCAGAAAGTCCTTTGCCCAGATAATCGTTTGTGTTTCCACTAACAACCAATGTTAATCCATTTGTTGAAAATGCTCCGAAACTCTGACCTGCAGAACCTGTAAAGTTCACTTTTAAAGTGTTTTCAGGTAAGCCTTGAGCGCCATAAATTTTAGAAATTTCATTACTTAAAATGGCACCAAAGGCACGATCCATATTATTTATTTTCGAATCTAGAACAATTTTTTCCTTTCTAAAAATGGCAGGATGCGCTTGGTTTATGATTTTAAAATCCAAAGCTTTCTCTAACTGATGATCCTGTTGTTCGGTATTGTGAAGAACCGTTCCTTTTTTCACAGGAATTTGATAAAGAATAGGAGATAAATCGATTCCTAACGCTTTATAGTGGTTTATCGTTTTATTTCTGTTAAGTTTTTGTACTTGACCAACCATTTCGTTGACAGTTCTAAAACCAAGCTGAGCCATGATTTCCCTTAATTCTTGAGCTACAAAATACATGAAGTTAACCACATGCTCTGGTTGCCCTTTGAATTTTTTACGCAAATCTGGATTTTGAGTGGCTATACCAACTGGACATGTATTTAAATGACAAACACGCATCATAATACAACCAGAAGCCACTAAAGGAGCGGTAGCAAATCCGAATTCTTCAGCACCAAGCAAACAAGCAATAGCAACGTCCCTTCCTGTTTTTAATTGACCGTCGCATTCAACAACAATACGGTTTCTTAGGTTGTTCATTACCAAGGTTTGTTGTGCTTCGGCAAGTCCTAATTCCCAAGGTAATCCCGCATGTTTTAAAGATGTTAAAGGCGATGCTCCAGTACCACCATCATGCCCAGAAATCAATACCACATCAGCTTTTGCTTTTGCAACACCAGCCGCAACGGTACCAACACCAACTTCAGACACTAATTTTACATTGATTCGAGCATCTCTATTAGCCGATTTTAAATCGTAAATCAATTGTGATAAATCTTCAATTGAGTAAATATCATGATGAGGTGGTGGTGAAATTAACCCCACATACGGTGTAGAATTTCTTGTTTTGGCAATACTTGGGTCTACTTTTGGGCCAGGTAATTGTCCGCCTTCTCCAGGCTTCGCACCTTGAGCCATTTTAATTTGTATTTCAGAAGCGTTTGTAAGGTAATTTGAAGTCACTCCAAATCGCCCAGATGCTACTTGCTTGATAGCACTATTTTTCCAATCGCCATTGGCATCTTTGTAAAAACGTTCTTCATCTTCGCCGCCTTCACCAGAATTACTTTTACCACCAATTCTATTCATGGCAATCGCTAAATTCTCATGAGCTTCTTTACTGATGGAACCATAAGACATCGCGCCCGTTTTGAATCGTTTTACGATATTGGTCCACGGCTCAACTTCATCAATGGAGATAGGATCATAATTTGTAAACTCAAATAGACCTCTAATGGTCATTAATTGTTTTGCTTGATTGTTTACCAAATCTGAATATTCTTTATAAGAACTTGGTTTGTTATCTCTTACGGATTCCTGAAGTTTAGCGATGGTTAACGGATTAAACATGTGCGCTTCACCATTTCGTCTCCATCGATATTGTCCACCAACTTCTAAATCTAAGTCGGCTGCAATCTCCCTTTCTTTAAAGGCGTTTGAATAACGTTTATTAATTTCCTTTTCAATTTCATGTAAACCAATCCCTTGAATTCTGGTTGCTGTATTTGGAAAATATTTATTTACAACGTTGGTATTAATACCAATACATTCGAATAATTGAGAACCTCTGTATGAGTTAAGGGTAGAGATTCCTATTTTATTCATGACTTTTAAAATGCCTTTTCCAACCGCTTTATTGTAATTTTCTACAGCTTTTTCAGCATCTATGGTAGCATCAAATTCATTGATTTTGTCTTCAATAATTTCATTAACCATATATGGATTGATAGCACTAGCGCCATAACCGAATAATAAGGCAAAATGATGAACTTCTCTAGGTTCGGCAGACTCAACAATGAGGCTCACTTTAGAACGTTTTCCTAAGGTTCTTAAAGCACTATTTACAAATGAACAAGCTAATAATGCAGGAATAGGCGCTTTATCTTTATTGACATCTCTATCAGATAAAATCACGATGTTTGTGCCTTCATCAATCGCTTTTGAAACAGCATCCAAAACATTTTCTAGAGCTTCTTCCAATCCGTTATGACCTCTTTTTACATCGTATAAAATAGAGATGGAAGTGGCTTTAAATCCGTTTTTGGTAAAGCTTTTTATTTTATCTAAATCTTGTTTGGAAATAACAGGATTTTTAATTTTTAATTTTCTAGCGTGCTTTTCATTAACATCAAAAATATTAGTATCACCACCTAAAGTTAAGCTAATATCTGTTATCAACTCTTCACGAATTCCGTCTAATGGCGGATTGGTAACCTGAGCAAATAATTGTTTGAAATAGTTATATATTAATTGAGGTTTTTCAGAAAGCACAGCAATAGGCGTATCTGTACCCATAGAACCAATAGGCTCATAAGCACTTTTTGCCATTGGTAAAATAATGGTATTGATATCTTCTTCCGTATAGCCAAAAATAACCTGTCTTTTGGTTAAGTTTTCTTCATTGAAAAATACAGGACAATCATTATAAGGAATATTTCTAAGATGCACTAAATTATCATCCAACCATTTTTTGTAGGGATGTTTTGATGCGATGTTTTCTTTTATTTCTTCATCATTAACAATACGACCTTCGTTCATGTTTACCAAGAACATTTTTCCTGGTTCCAACCTTCCGTGGTGTTCAATATTTTTAGGTTCTATTTCAATAACACCAGTTTCAGATGACATAATAACATAACCATCTTTTGTTACGGTATATCTGGAAGGACGAAGACCATTTCTGTCTAATACAGCCCCTATATAGGTTCCATCAGTAAAGGGAATAGACGCAGGACCATCCCAAGGTTCCATAAGGCAGGAGTTAAACTCGTAAAATGCTTTTTTGGCTTCAGACATATCTGGGTTTTTCTCCCAAGCTTCAGGAACAAGCATCATCATAACTTCTGGCAAAGAACGTCCTGTCATTATTAACAATTCCACAACCATATCCATAGAAGCAGAATCTGATTTTCCAGGAAGTACAATCGGTAGTATGTTTTTTATTTCACTACCAAACCACTTGCTTTCCATCAGTTCCTGACGCGAAAACATTCTGGCGACATTACCTCTCAAGGTATTAATTTCACCATTATGGCACATATATCTAAACGGTTGCGCCAAATCCCAAGTCGGGAATGTATTTGTTGAAAAGCGTTGGTGTACTAAAGCCAATCTGGTTACAAATAAGGGGTCGTTTAAATCTTTATAGAAAAGCTTAATATCTTCAGGAACTAATAATCCTTTATATATAAGGATTTTAGTTGATAAACTTGGCAAGTAGAAATAAGAGCTTTCAGAAAGTTTAGAACTGTAAATTTCGTGCTCAGCTTTTTTTCTGGCAATAAATATTTTTAAGTTGAATTGAAATTCATCTTGAGCATCATCTTCTTTCCCTACAAATATCTGTTTAACAGCAGGCTGGGTTTTTGCAGCTATTTCACCTAATACAGATTCATCAAGAGGCACATCTCTCCAGCCAATAACTTTTAGGCCTTGTTCTTTAATATGCTTTTCAAGAATCCCAATAGAGTATACTTGTTGATTTATTTTTTTAGGCAAAAACACATTACTAACGGCGTAATTACCAGCTTCGGGGAGTTTAAATTTACAATTCGTAACAAAGAAATCGTGGGGAATATCAATTAAAATACCAGCACCATCACCCGTTCTTCCATCGGCACTTACAGCACCTCTGTGCTCTAATTTTTCAAGAATTTCTAATGCTTTGTGTATAATGTCATTAGATTTAATTCCTTTAAGACTACAAATAAAACCTGCCCCACAATTATCGTGTTCAAATTCAGGTAAATACATTCCTTGTTTCTTCAGCATAATCAACTAAATATTTGATTTAAAAACTTGACTTAATAAGCGAAGATATGCACTAGATTTTAAATAATAACAATGGCTAATTCATTATTTCGATTTTATAACCTAAGCCATTATAAAAATAATATAATATCAATTATTATGGGATATTTTAATAAATACTCAATCGCTTATAGTTAGTAAAATTAAGGAATTCTGCATTAATGTCAACAAAATAGCGCAATAACAAAAAATAATGCAATTAAATACATTAAAAGACTAATAATAATTCAAATAATTAGTTTGTCAAAAAATCAGAAAAAACAAAAATTAACAACATACCTATAAAAAAATAGGGTAAAAATTCAAATATTGATAAAAGTAACTCAATTACCCCTGTTTTTTTTAGGGGGTAAAACTTTTTTATATAGTTTTACGTCATTCAACATTTAAATATTAACTCAAACTTTAAACATTTAATAACCAAAATTTAAACATTATGAAAAAAATTATTACCCTTTCAATGCTTTTTGTTGCAACGGCTTTATTTGCTCAAGAAGAACCAGCAGCGCCGTCAGTCACTATTAGTGGTAGTATAGATGCTTATTATAGAGCTAACCTTAGTGCGCCAAATGATGAAGACGCTATTGCTCCTGCATCGTCATTCGCTAATTTGCCAGGTTTTGCTTTAGGTATGGCTAATATAAAAGCTTCTTACGAAGGTGAAAAAGTGGGGTTTGTTGCAGATTTAGTTTTTGGACCAAGAGGTACTGATGCTGTTTTTGCATCTCCAATGTATTCTGCTACAGGAAATATTGTAAACCAATTATACGCTTATTGGAAAGTTAGCGAATCTGTAAAATTAACAATGGGTAACTTTAATACCTTTTTAGGATATGAGTATATTTCTCCAACGGGAAATTTTAACTACAGCACCTCTTATATGTTTTCTTATGGTCCTTTTAGCCACACAGGTTTAAAAGCTGATTTTACTTTATCTGATGATTTTAGCTTAATGGTTGGTGTTATGAATGATACAGATTTAACTGAATTTAACCCAACTGGTGATTATGCTTTTGGTGCGCAATTAGGATTTTATGGTCAATTCTTAAATGTTTTAGTAGATCCTTCATTTACTGAATTTGATTTCACAGGAGGATTTGATGTAACCGAATCTTTCTTTTTAGGAATAAACGCTGCTTATTTAACTTATGATGCTCCTAGCGATCCTGGTTTCTATGGTGTTGCTTTATACCCACAAGTTGGTTTAACTGATACTTTTACTTTAGGTTTAAGAGCTGAGTATTTCAATGAATTTGAAGGCGGGAATGGGATAATTGGTGCTTATGATGCTGATGGTGATGCTTCTGTATTTGCTACAACATTAACAGGAAGCTTTACAATTGATAACTTAACTATTAAGCCTGAGCTTAGATTAGATTCTGCAAGTGAAGATGGTGCTTTCTATGATAATGATTTAGCTCCTTCAAAAAGCTTAAGCTCATTTGTGTTAGCTGCAATCTATTCTTTCTAAGGATAAAATAAAATTAGAAGATAAAAAAGCAAGTTAAATTGCTTTTTTATCTTCATTTAACTAACCATTAAAATTAAATGAGTGTGTCTGTTTAATTTCTCCCCATATCTTTTAATAACATTAAAAATTGTATAATTATATAAATACCCCAAATTTTTAAGGGTGAATACTTGTTTTCGATTATATTTATATTTTTAAACCCATTAAATTTAGACGCCAATAATTTTATTTTATATTTTAAACTTTAATTATAAAAACCATATCATGAAAAAAATCGAAGCAATTATTAGAAAATCCAAATATCGTGTAGTAAAGGATGCTTTACATGCTGTTGGGGTTAACTTCTTTTCTTACTGGGATGTTACCGGTTTAGGAAATGAGAAAGAAGGACATGTCTATAGGGGTGTAGCTTATAGCACGAGCGACATTCAACGTAGATATTTGTCTATTGTTGTAAACGATGATTTTGCTGAAGCAACAATTAGTGCCATTCTTAGTTCTGCTGGAACAGGAGAAGTTGGTGACGGTAAAATTTTTGTATCAGACATACAAGAATGCTATAGAATAAGAACTGGAGAAAAAGGAGGAGATACCTTAAAATAATAATTAATTAACTAAATAACTATTATGGAATTACTAACAACTAACAATGTATGGATGATGATCTGTACAGCACTTGTTTTCTTTATGCACTTAGGATTTTCATTCCTAGAAATTGGATTAACAAGACAAAAAAATACAATAAACGTTTTATTTAAGAACGTTTTTATATTAACCATTGGATTACTTCTATACTGTTTTGTAGGGTTTAATTTAATGTACCCAGGCGATTTTAATGGATTCTTAGGATTTGCAGGGTTTGGATTAAGTGCTCCTTTAACAGCTGAAGGCGCTTTAGATTTAACTTATAATGGAGGTTATACTTATTGGACAGATTTCTTATTCCAAGGAATGTTTGCCGCTACAGCAGCAACTATTGTTTCTGGAGCTGTTGCAGAGCGTGTTAAAATTATTCCTTTTATGATTTTTACAGTAGTTTATGTAGGATTGATTTACCCAATTGCTGGTTCATGGCAATGGGGAGGTGGGTTTTTAAAACAAATGGCAACCCCTTTTTATGATTTTGCAGGTTCTACTTTAGTGCATTCCGTTGGTGGATGGGCAGCATTAGTAGCAGTATGGTTACTTGGTCCTAGAATAGGTAAATTTAAAGAAGGCAAACCACAGGCCATTCCAGGACATAGTATGCCTTTGGCAACAGGTGGTGTATTAATTTTATGGTTAGGATGGTTCGGATTTAATGGTGGTTCTGTACTTTCTGCAGATCCAGCTTTAACCTCTTTAACACTTGTAACAACTTGTTTAGCTGCTGCGGCTGGTGGTATTGTAGCCATGATATTCTCAGCAATTAAAGATAAAAACCTTGATTTATCCATGTTTTTAAATGGTATTCTTGGAGGTTTGGTAGGGATTACTGCTGGTGCAGACCAAATGAGTCCTACTGATGCTCTTTTAATTGGTGCGATAGCAGGTATACTTATTGTTCTTGCTGTGGCATTTGTTGATAAAATTAAATTGGATGATCCAGTTGGTGCTATTGCAGTACATCTTATTTGTGGTATTTGGGGAACATTAGCAGTTGGAATATTTGGTGCTTTAGCTGGAATGGATCAATTAATTAGCCAATTAATTGGTATTGGATCTTATGCAGCATTCTGTATTGTTTCTGCGTTCATAATCCTATACATACTAAAAGTAACTACTGGTATCAGAGTATCAGAAAAAGAAGAATTAGAAGGATTAGATTCTCATGAACATGGTATGAGTGCTTATCCAGATTTTGGATTGAATGAGCATTAATATATAGATATTAAATTAAAGTATTTAAAAGAGACGTTTTGTTGTTTTGACAAGGCGTCTCTTTTTTGCTATATAATTAGTATAAAAATACTGCCAATTTTTCTTTAATTTTGATGTGAAACTATTAAAATGAAGTTCTTATGAAAAAAATTGAAGCAATTATCAGAAAATCTAAATATGATCTAGTAAAAGAAGCATTGCATGAAGTTGGGGTAAATTTTTTCTCTTACTGGGATGTTACGGGAATTGGTAATGAAAAGGAGGGTCATGTTTATAGAGGGATATCTTATAGTACTAGTAGTATTCAACGCAGATATTTATCCATTGTTGTAAATGATGATTTTGAAGAAGTAACTATAAAGGCAATTCTTAAATCGGCCGCCAGTGGTGATGTGGGCGATGGAAAAATATTTGTATCACACATTGAAGAATGTTATAGAATACGAACAGGAGAAAAAGGAGGGAATACTTTAAGATAGCTTTTGTTATTTGTAAGTTTGATAATGAAAAAGGCTGCCTTATTTAATAGACAGCCTTTATTTTATTTATGATTTATTTCAAAATTTTATGCCGAATTTCTACTTGCATTAATATTACCAAATAAAGAACGCGTGACAATTTTTTCATAGATCTCAATCAGTTCTGTATCTTTTACTTCCTCTTTTTCAAGTTCCTGTATTTTTTTTAAAGCGTATTGTTGTATGGTTAATAAAGGCAATACAATCGATTCCCTAACCTCAATAGAAGCCTTAACGCTAGGTTCATTTTCCATTAATGCCTTATAACCGGTAAGTTTTAATAATAACGATTTTGTTGTAAGATATTCGTTGTAAATGATGTTCCAAAAATCTCCAAATTCTGGATCTTTTGACATATACATGGTTAAATCGAAAAAGGATTTTGTTAAAGACATCATACTGTTTTCCAACAAGGTTTTAAAGAATTTAGAATTGTTATAAAGTTGTTCCACTTTATAAAATTCTCCTTTTTCTTCATACTTTTTTAAAGCAGTTCCTACTCCATAAAAACCAGGCACATTTTGTTTTAATTGGCTCCAAGAACCTACAAAAGGAATGGCCCTTAAATCTGAAAACACTAATTTATCTGAGCTACCTCTTTTAGAAGGCCTACTGCCAATATTGGTTTTAGCATAATATTTTAGGGTGCTCATACGCTCTAAGTAAGGAATGAACATCGGGTGATTTTTAAAATCCTTATACGTTTGATAGCTTGTTTCGGCCAAATCGTTCATCACAACTCTGTCTTCATCAGACATGGCGTGTTGATTTTTTGCCATTCTGTTGAAAATCCCAGAACTTATCAGTTGTTCTAAATTGTATTGCGAGGAATCCAAAGTGCCAAAATTAGAGCTTATGGTTTGCCCTTGAATAGTAAGCTGGACTTCTTTATCTTCAATAGCGGGACCCAACGATGCATAAAACTGATGCGTTTTTCCGCCCCCTCTTGCTGGCGGACCACCACGGCCGTCAAAAAAGATGGCAGTAATACCATGTTTTCTAGAAATTTCAGTCAGTTTTTCTTTAGCTGTATAAATGCCCCAATTGGCCATTAAATAACCGCCATCTTTAGTGCCATCGGAAAAACCAAGCATAATAGTCTGTTTGTTTCCACGACTTTTTAAATGAGCAATGTATGCAGGATTGTTATAAAGTTGCTCCATAACAGGCTGTGCATTTTCCAAATCGGTTATAGTTTCAAAAAGAGGCACCACATCTACCGTTAAATGATCTTTAAATGCAACCATTTTAAGCATGGCAAATAGTTGAATGACATTTAATGCGGTTTGATTGTTACTAATAATATATCTATTTGCCCCCAACTCGCCATTAGATTCTTGAATTTGCTTAATAGCTTTAATAGTTTTCAAGGTGTTGCTTACCATCTCATCTTCAAAAACATCAATATCAATGAGGTTGGTTGTATCAACGTTTGATAATATGTTGATTTGTTCTTCTTCAGATAAATCATGATAATTTTTAGGAAACGAAGGGTGTTCAACTTTCAATAAGTTATCAATAACCGTTGTAAATACATCATGGTGGATTCTGCTATCTTGTCTGATATCGAGCGTTGCGAAATTGTAACCAAACAAATGTATTCTATTTATCAAGCTATTTATCTCGGTTAGATATAAGGATTGATGATCATTTACCACAACATCCCTAATTTCGATTAGCTCTTTTTTGAGTTCGGAAAGTGATATGGCGTCTTTATAATTTAAATCGATACTATAATTATAAATGGTTTCTTCTAACTTTATAATTCGATCTTCAACATTTCTAAAAGTTAATTTTCTGCTTAAAATTTTTAAATCTTTATGGTAACTGGCTAAAATGGATTGTTTTAATCGTTCGGCCACTTTTATGGTTGTTTCTGGCCCAACAAACGGATTTCCATCTCTATCACCACCCGGCCAAAACCCAATATTTATGATATCGTTGTGGGCTTCATTATCACTAAAAATGTTTTGTTGGATATAATTATATATTTCACCAAAAGATTTATAAAACACATTTTCCAAATACCAAATAAGGCTCACGGCTTCATCATAAGGTGTTGGTTTTGTATGTTTGAAAAAAGGCGTTTTGCCCAATTGCCCAAATAAATTGTTAATATCGTTTAGGTTGTTGGATTTTATGGCTTCAGTTAAATCGGTAATAATACCTAAAACTGATCCAGGGTAAAACTGTGTGGGATGCGCCGTTAAGACAATACGGACTTTAAATTTTTCTAAATAATCCTTTAACTCTTCCAATTTATCTTGAGAAATAGTCGATTCCTTAAGGTTTCTTAAGGTACCAATGCCTTCCATATTGTTCACAATTGGAAATGATGCATCTTCAATCGCATCAAACAAAACTACCTGTCTTTCAATATATTGAATAAATCTAAAAAGTAAATTTATTTGACTTTGTCTATCGCGCCTTGCTTGGTATTTTTTAAAGAAGGTGTCAACTATAGTTGTAGGGTCGTCGCCACTTGCAAAGCCTTTTTTACATGTTTCGTGAAATAAGGGAAGTAATACGCCGGTTTTTGTTATGGCATCAAAAGGCAAAGTCATAAATATACTATTGTAGATTTGATATTTAGACAATACGTTTTGCTTGAAACGGGTTAATTTTGGCTCTACAGGCATAATTCTTACAGTTAAAATTAGTTATAAATGTACTAAAGCTAGAATTAACCTTGATAGGCTTTTAAAAGATTTATTAATTTTTATGGTTTGACGAATTCAAATTGTGAATTATTAAATAAAACAGCCACTATTGTTGAATCTTTTTAATTGAAATAAATTTTAAAAATCAGGATTTCAATTCAAATCAAGCGATACCAAAAAGTTTCAAGAATTCAATCCTTTTTTTAATATGATAATTGTCATATTCTGCATTAATTCAACAGCCTACTTTTACAATTTGTTTTCAAAAAATAACCTATTGTATATGAATAAAATGCACGAATTCCATATTCCAGTAATGGGAATAGGATACACCATAGATACGCCTTTAAAAGTGGCCCAATATGGTATAGATTCTGTGATTTCTTTAGTGGATGATATATTGCTTGAGAAACTAAGAAAAATGTACAGTGATACCTTTGCGGTTCCTTACCAAGAAATCACGGATAAGATGGATGATTATAGGGCAAAAAGAATTACATCTTATTTAAATTTAATACACGATTTAGTTGAAAAAAAGTTTGAAGCCTTAAAGCAAGTGAGTGCGGAAAAAATGGATGTTATTCACACTTATGTCAATATGCTTCCTGAAAATTCATCTATTAAAGCCGATTTTAAAAGGATGACATTAGGTGGTTATAATTTTACTGAAATAAAAAATTGGGTCAACAAAAATTTGAAGTTGGGAAGTATTGATGTTAACATTATGACTAAAGTTGACAAAGACAACTATTTTAATAATGAAAAATTACCTGTAGAATATAATGATGCACATGCCGCATTAAGAGGTTTCGCGCACAGTAAATTGAATTCATCGGTTGTATTGTCCGCCGGATTAAATCCTCGACTTTATAGTTACATTTCTCAGTTTGAAGATTTCTACCCTAATGAAAAAGGCGTTTTTAAAAAGAAAATTATTTTAAAAGTAAGTGATTATAGATCGGCATTGATTCAAGGTAAATTTTTGGCTAAAAAAGGATTATGGGTTTCAGAATTTAGAATTGAATCTGGACTCAATTGTGGCGGCCATGCTTTTGCAACTGACGGCTATCTTTTAGGACCTGTTTTGGCAGAATTCAAGGAAAAAAGAGAAGAACTAAAAGCAACGCTTCAAGAATTGGTGCAACAAGAATTCTTGAATCAGAATCGTA
>Ga0307414_10000620_pt1 | contig 18165 bp, 14 predicted proteins | sample DK1Ometagenome_FD_203804 | JGI IMG/M metagenome (GOLD analysis project Ga0307414, IMG submission 203804) | Maize rhizosphere microbial communities from greenhouse at UC Davis, California, United States - DK15-O-3 | ecosystem: Host-associated > Plants > Roots > Rhizosphere > Soil | place: USA... | reverse complement strand
AGACCGGTCCGCATTCAAACTGGCGGGCTACTTCCTGGTACTTTTTTTCAACTTTGTGCTTAAAGTCTTCTATAGTGTCCTGGCAGATTTGTTCCAGGTCCTCGATAAGGTCTACCGCAGTGTTGCGGAATTTCCGTCGGGTCCTTGAGCCTTTTTCGGGGGCGATCAAAATGCCTGCTGCTAAACCTGCACCGGCTGCCAATGCTATGGCGAGTGCAATCCTGATATTTTTCATGTTTTGAATGTTTAATATAAGTCCTCTGCGAATCATTTTTTGTTTTCACTGATGTTCATGAAGGGTGTAAGTCCAGACTGCCTCCCGGGTATGGTTTACTATGTTTTCTGCGATGCTTCCCAATATTAGATGGGTAAGGCCGGTAAACCCGTGGGTTGCCATGGCGATAATTGAGTATTCGAGCCTGGAAGCAAATTTGAGGATGCCCTCTTCTTCATCAGGTTCATGCCGGATGTGAATACTGTAATCGGTAAGACCATAGAATTCGGCGAATCTTTCCAAACTTTCATTAAGCTCCTTATCGGTCTGCTTGGGATAGGGAGTCTTGATGTATAGAAGATGCAGCCGCGCGTGAAAGAACCTTTGCAGCGCCTTTACCTTTTCAAGCAGAGCGCGTTGGTCCAAATCGATGGTGGTAGGGAAAACGATATTGCGGATGTTGGCAACTTTTTGGGCCTTGTGAATAGCAAAAACCGGAACAGGGGAGCTCCTGACAATCTTTTCTGTATTGGAGCCAACCAACAGTTCGCTGATTCCTTCCGTTCCAGTAGTTCCCATGACCACCAGGTCGGCATCATGCTGATGGATTGCTTTCAGAACGGTTTGGCTTACAGTTCCTTGCTCTACCTCAAAACGGACGGGAACATTTGTGTCGATTCTCCGTCTGAGATGCTCAAAATCGTTTCTGGCCTCTTGTTTGAGTTCTGTCAGGATCGACATGGAATTGATATAATAAGGGTTTGCGTCAAGGCTTTCGATATAGACGGGGGTCAGGTCGACTACTTTTAAAACGATTACTTCGCCCTCGTTGCCAGCTGCAATATCAAGTGCAAACCGGTAGGCGTGCATCGCCGCGGGGGAAAAATCGAATGGAACCAGGATCTTCTTCATAAACCTGTGATTTACAATGGGAAAAAGACTTTTGAATGGCAAATTAAGTGGCTTGAAATCAACTGGCCAGTGACCAAGGTGTTGTTCAAAACTGACCTTGCTCATATTTGCCTGCCAGCTTGTCTTTTAATTTTATTCCGGCCAAAACCATAGGCTATTTAATCTGAATAATATGAAAAAGGTCTTTGTGGCATGGGTGATTTTCCTTTACGGATGCAGTCCGGAAATACGGACGTACAGCGATTCGGATAAGGAGTACCCTGTCCAGAATTATAGGACCTATCAATGGGCACAGGAAAACGAAAGGGAGTGGCAGAGTAATCCACTGTATTATAACCAGCTGACCGATAAGCGGATCAAGGGTGCTGTTAATGACCTGCTGGCAGTAAAGGGCTATGTGCTTTCCGACAGTGCCGCTGAGCTATCCCTTCGTTATCATATCGTGGTTGAGGAGCGCTCCATGCTGGCCCCGGATCCTTATGGTTATTTTTACGGTGACTCGTGGATGGGGCTGCGCGAGAATATTTTTAAGTACCGCGAGGGAACACTGATCCTGGATGTTGTAAATACCCAAACGCGGGATTTAATATGGAGGGGATGGGCTGTGGCGGCAATAGAAGTGGTGCTTTATGATGTAAAGAATACAGATGTCATTATAAAGTCTGCCATAACGAAAATTCTGATGAATTTCCCTGAATCGGTCGTCAGAACACCAGATACCGTGACAGTTCGTTGATCAACGAGACATTCAGGCTTTATTCTAACAGGACGATTATATGGATCTTCCAGAAAAAATGCGTGCTATGGTTCTCTCTGGGCCCGGAAAGCTCTTAAGTGAAGTCAGTATTCCCGTTCCAAGGCCCGGTGCTGGCCAGGTGCTTATCAAGATTATTGCTTGTGGGGTCTGCCGGACCGATCTTCATATCATAGATGGGGAATTGGAAGGGGCAACGCTTCCACTGGTCCCGGGACACGAAATAGTCGGCAGGGTGGTCGGGCTTGGAGAGGGTGCCAATAGTTTAAAAACAGCTGAGATAGTTGGCGTGCCGTGGCTGGCACATACCTGTGGGAAATGCAGGTACTGTTTAGCGGGCAAGGAAAATCTGTGTGATCAGGCTCTTTTTACCGGATATACAGCCAATGGCGGATACGCCGAATATACCGTGGCCTATGAAAAATACTGCATCCGGCTTCCTGACTTTTACCAACACGCCTGGGCAGCGCATTTGCTGTGCGCGGGATTGATCGGCTACCGTTCGTATGGAATGCTTGACACCCATTGTGAAAAAATAGGCATTTACGGTTTTGGAGCGGCCGCACATATACTGATTCAAGTTGCCAGATTTCAGGATAAACAGGTGTACGCTTTCAGCAGAAAAGGCGATCTTGGCGCCCAGGAGCTGGCAAAAAAACTGGGAGCAACCTGGACTGGTGATTCCTCACAACCTGCGCCGGAAAAGCTTGACGGAGCTATTATTTTTGCCCCGGTTGGCGAGCTTGTCCCCAAAGCGCTCTCGGACATCGATAAGGGTGCTACTGTTGTCTGCGGCGGAATTCATATGAGTGACATCCCTTCTTTTCCGTACAATCTGTTATGGCAGGAAAGAGTGATCCGGTCGGTTGCAAATCTGACGCTGAAAGACGGCCGGGATTTTTTTGAATTGGCCAGTAAGATTCCTATTGGAACACAGGTTCAGTTTTATCAGCTCTCGGAGGCCAACCAGGCAATCCGGGACCTGCGCGAGGGGCGGGTCCACGGAGCGGCCGTTTTAACCATGGAATAATATATAGCAGGAAAAGCCAATAAAAAAGCCCAAAATCGGAGGGCTTTTTTATTGGCTTTATTTGTGTACTAGCTGAATTCCAACTCCTCTAAAATTCTCAATTCACCAATGCATTTTAAAACGAGCATAGCAAAAAACACAACTCAATAGATTTGCAGTGGTCAGTATTACCATAAGAGGAAGCATCTTTTTAACTGATCATTATCATGTCTGCGGGTCACTGAATGAGATAAATTTGATAGATCGTAATCAATTGATAATCATACGATAGAGTTGCAGTTTTTTCTCCTTTTGGCATTTGCAATTTATGCAGGTACGAATGCCTCCAATGCCCAAAATTATAAACAGCCACTTCCAGCCATAGATGCAAAGGGAAAAATTGCGGATGCCCAGGGCAAGCATTGAGTAGCTTCAAGTCGTCGTTTCTTAGGGGTACATATTGTCCCGTGGATAGCGGTTGTCTTGTCGGCTCAGAGTGGTTATTTTAAACTGAATCCCCTGGGACAAATACCTGGGCAAAAGGTCAGCTCACGTTATCACAACCTCGGACGCACCTGCGATCTGGTTATGGTGGCAATACGGCAACAGTGATATCAAAGCCATCCGGAAGGCAACACTGGAATTTTGCGGGGTCAAACCCGTAAAGGTTACCCGCATAGGCAGGGTCAAATATTTGGACGAAGATAAGCGCAGTAATATTATCAGAGATATAGCGGCAGACTAGTTTCCTTTTCAAAGCGTATGCCAAAAGCCTTTCAAGAAATCAGCGTGCAGCAACTGGCCCAAACCCTTAAAACTGACATTGCAACGGGACTTTCCAATGTCGAGGCCAAATCCAGGAACCAGCGTCTGGGGCTTAATGAGCTCAGCCAGGAAAAGCCTGAGAGCATCTGGATGATACTGCTCCGGCAGGTCAACAGCCTTATTGTATGGATACTGGCAGCGGCTGCGATTGTGTCATTTTTAATAGGGGACATGGTCGACGGCTTCGCCGTTCTGGCTGTTATTGTCATCAATGCGGCAACCGGATTCATACTCGAATACAACGCGCGTGAATCCATGGAGGCACTCCGCAAGCTGGATACGACGCCCGCGCGGGTTCTCAGGGACGGGCAAATCATGGAGATACCTTCTGAAAACATCACCGAAGGCGATATTCTGGTGCTGGAAGCCGGCGATTTGGTGCCTGCTGATGCCAATATCGCGCAGGCCAACCAACTTGAAGTTGACGAATCCGCGTTAACAGGCGAGTCGGTCCCATCGGCAAAACGCATTGAACCCTCGGCTGGGGATGCGCCACTGGGGGATCAGTACAACCGGTTGTTTAAAGGAACCGCTGTCACAAATGGAAATGCGAAAGCCATTGTTACCGGTATTGGCCAGGCGACCGAGCTCGGTAAAATCGCGACAATGGTGCACCAGGCAAAACGCACGGCAACGCCGCTTGAAGCCAAGCTCGATTCGCTGGCCAAAGTGCTGATCTGGATCACGATCGGGTTGGCGATGTTGTTTTTGGTAGTCGGCTTGCTGCGTGGCGAGGAAACCAGGCAGCTGATCGAAACCGCAGTTGCATTGGCTATTGCAGCTATTCCCGAGGGAATGTCTGTGGTGGCTACTGTTGCATTGGCCTACGGGATGCTCAGGCTCGCAGAAAAGAAAGTGATCGTAAAGCGGCTTTCGGCAGTGGAGACGCTGGGAGGGACCAATGTGATTTTTACGGATAAAACCGGCACGCTGACCCAGAACAAGATCGAAGTGCACCAGCTGCATTTTCCGGCAGGTGATTTGTCAGTAACCTTGCACCCCGGCAAAAACGGAAGGGATACCATGGAACTGGCTGGGGAAGATTTAAAACTTTCCAGTTCAAAGGAATTTGAATTGCTGGCCCGGGTAGGGGCGCTTGCTAATAATGCCCAGCTGACTTCCGGGGAGTCGGACAAAAAACAAATGGGTGATCCGGTGGAAATTGCCCTGCTGCGTTTCGCTGAAGGGGCGGGCATTGATCTGCAGCGTTTCGGCTCGAAATACATCAGAAAGGCGGAAGTGGCATTCAGTTCGGACACGCGTATTATGGCAACGCTGCACGAGTCGGAGGCGAAATATTATGTTTCTGTGAAAGGGGCTGTCGAGGAAGTATCGGAGCTTTGTTTTTGGGAAAGCGATACGAAAAGAAAAGAAGAACTGGAAATTTCGGAGCGCATGGCGGCTGAGGGTCTTCGTACACTGGCCTTTGCATACCGCGAATCGGCGCAAATACCTGCTGAGGATTTTACCAAAGAAGAAAAACTGACCTATCTGGGCCTCATCGGTTTTTTGGATCCGCCGCATATGGAAGTGACTCCGGCGCTGCAAGCCTGCCACGATGCTGGCATTAAGGTAATTATGGTAACAGGGGATCATCCCGCCACCTCATTGAACATTGCCAGACAGGTTAAGCTGGTCGGGCCCGGGGAGCAGCTTGTTCTGACCGGTAAAGACCTTCAATCATTTGATTTTTCCTGTGAAACAGATCAGCAAAAAATGCTCAAATGCAGGGTTTTTGCGCGGGTTAATCCGGCACAGAAACTGGATATGATCGATTTTTATCAAAAGCGCGGCGACATTGTCGGCATGACCGGCGATGGTGTAAACGATGCGCCGGCTCTGAAAAAATCAGACATTGGCATTGCGATGGGACTGCGGGGTACGGCCGTAGCCGCAGAAGCAGCTGATATCGTCTTGAAAGACGATTCTTTCAGCTCCATCGTAAGAGCGATCGGGCAGGGCAGGGTCATCTTTGAGAACATCCGGAAATTCATCGTTTTTTTGCTTTCCTGTAACATGAGTGAGATTTTCGTGGTCACTTTTGCAGGCTTTCTAGGCGTTGGTAATCCGTTGCTGCCATTGCAAATCCTTTTCATCAACATCGTCACCGATGTATTTCCCGCGCTCGCACTGGGTGTGGGAGAAGAGAATCACAAGCTCATGCATTCCCCGCCGAGAGATCCCAAAAAGCCGGTTCTTGAAATGAAAGACTGGCGCAGGATCGTTTATTATGCGTTGGTGATAACGATCTGTGTGTTGGGTGTTTTCTGGTATGGGACAAGTCAACTGGGATTGAGCCACAAGGAAGGTAGCACGGTTACCTTTTATGCATTGTCATTGGCGCAGTTACTGCATGTTTTCAACCTGTACTCTGGGAAGGGCAGGTTTTTTGACAATGAAATTACTCGGAACAAATTTATCTGGCAGGCGCAGGGTTTGTGCATTTTGATCCTTGTGGCGACCTATTTTATTCCATTCCTAAGGCAAGTACTTGCTCTGCAGACGCTGGACATAAAATCTTTCGTATTGGTATTGGTTGGGGCCATACTACCACTGATGTTCACCCAATTAGCACGTATTTCTTATCTTACACGTCGTTTCAAAGGATAGCAATCGGTTTGATTATTTTTGACCCAAGTCCTATTTGTAGCAAGAAGATATTTTAAGAATATCTTAAGAAATCTTTAAGAGTATTAATAGGCATACGTAGTTACTTAGCAATTGGCATTGGGCACGACCGATCTGGCCCACATTACAGCGAAACCCGAAAAAGTAAGATTTATGAGAATCCTGATAATAGAAGATGAGAGAGGTATCCTGAATTTTCTTCGGCAGGGGTTAGAAGAGGAATCGTATGCAGTAGATACAGCCCCCGATGGGAAATCAGGCCTGGATTTGGCACTTACCGGGGATTATGATCTGCTTTTGATAGACTGGATGCTACCAGGCAAAAGCGGTGTGGAGATCTGCCGGGAATTCAGAAAGCATTTTTCAAAAACGCCGGTGATATTTCTTACTGCCCGTGACACGGTACAGGATACTATTTTTGGACTGCAGGCCGGTGCTAATGATTACATCAAAAAACCGTTCAGTTTTGACGAGCTTCTGGAAAGGATCAAAGTACAGCTGCGGCCTGCCACTGGCGAGCAGGCGGAATTTACACTTGGCCCCATCCGCATCGACACACAGTCGCACCAGGTATTCAAAGGAGAGGAAGAAATAAAACTGACGCAAAAGGAGTTCGGCTTGCTTGAATTTCTGCTAAGGAACAAGGGGAAAGTATGCCGCCGGACCCGGATCATAGAAGGCGTCTGGGACATTCATTTTGAGTACAACACGGGGGTTATTGATGTGTATATCAATTCGTTAAGGAAAAAACTGAAACTAGCAAAAGAAGAAGATTACATCCAGACAGTCCGTGGGATGGGTTACATTGCAAAAGAGATCGGCCAGACCATATCATGATTACTTCCTATAAGAACAAGATCGCCTCCAATTTCACATTGAGCACGGCACTTTTGGTGGCGGTCATCTTTTTTGTAATTTACTATGTGGTTGGTCTTGCGGTTTTCAACGGTTTGCAAAAAGATATTACTTTCGAGGCAGACAAACATTTTTATGAAGTTGGGGTAAAAGACGGCGTACCCTATATCGCTGACAAAGCCGAGTGGTTTGAAAGAGAGCACCGGGAGCTGGAAGTCAATCCGGTATTTGTACAGATTACAGATCAGAATGGGGCCGTTATTGAGAAGTCGCCGAACCTGAAACAAGATGCCTTGAGAGCTGATTTATCTCAAAAAGACAAAGCTTTTTTTCGGAGCAAGCTCAAAGGGCTTTCTATCGCGCAAATTCAGATAGGATTAAGAGAAAAGGACAAACTGGCTGGCTATCTGGTTGTTGCTATTCCTATCGCGGAGTCGGAGCGGGTTTTAGGCACGCTTAAAAATGTGCTGCTAATTGCTTTTCCAATCGTGCTGCTGGTGTTGTTTTTTGTGACAAGATTCATTGCAGGCAAAAGTATTCAGCCTGTGCTGAGCGTCATCGATACTGCCAGCACGATAACTAACGAAAACTTGACTACACGAATACCATTGCCCCAGGGTAAAGACGAGCTAGGCAGATTGGTTGTTACGATCAATGATCTGCTGGACCGCATAGAAAATGCGGTGGACCGTGAAAAGCAATTTACTTCTGACGCTTCTCACGAGTTACGAACGCCTCTTGCGGTAATCAAAGGGACGCTGGAAGTTTTGATCCGTAAACCGCGGTCGGCGCAGGAATATGTTGAAAAGGTAGCTTATTGTATCTCAGAGATCGACAGGATCAGCTATCTGGTTGATCAGCTGCTGCTTTTGGCCCGGTTTGAAAGCCAGAAAAAGGCACTGGACAGCCGGAGTACCGACCTTGCAGAATTGACAGCTACGATCTTGCAAAGGCAGCAAGATCATATTCTTGATAAGGGACTTTCGGTTGAGCTCGAAACAGGGGATCAGTATGACGTTTATAGTGATCCGTACATGGTTGAAATTATTATTGAGAACCTGATCTCCAATGCCATTAAATATTCAAATCCTGGTGAAAGCATTCGCATTGAGATCAGCAAACTGAATTCCGACATCATTTACACTGTTATCGACAAAGGAATCGGCATAGCGACCGATGAAATCCCGAAAATACAGGAACCCTTTTACCGCTCGAATCCGTTGCAGCACCCGCAGATCACAGGAAATGGCCTGGGCCTGTCGATTGTCAAAAGAATGTGTGAACTGCTCGCAATTCGGTTCAACATTGAAAGCCAGCCCGGCGCCGGCACGAAGGCCAGACTGGTTTTTGAATCTTAAGCAAACCTTAAGATTCCCTTGAGAATACCCTAAGAATGGCAAGTTTACTTTTGAATAGTCTTTGAGACAAAAGCAATTTTAAACAATACATTCTTATGAACTTTGACAAAAATGCTGCCAATATCAACCGCCACGATTTTTTGAGACAGCTGGGCTTCGCTGGGTCGGCACTAGCAGCGGTCTATTTTGCAGGCAATCTTCAATCCTGCACCAATGACCGGATTAGTCCGGAACCTACTAACCTGACCCTGGATTTGACAGATCAGGCCAATGCTGCCCTGAAAACCAATGGAGGATATGTGATTAAGGACGGTGTCGTGATCGCCCGAAGCAACACGGGCGCATACATTGCTGCAACCCTCACATGCAGCCACGAAGGGAAAAACGAGATCACTTACCAGACGGATCATTTTTATTGCACCGCACACGGGGCCAAATATGACAATGCGGGAAAGGGTTTGAACAGCGAAGGCAAAAAGGGGATCCGGGTGTATACTACAAGCCTGACGGACAATATATTGACGATAACAGCTTAACCATTGATCAGGATGAAAATATGCTTAGCGATTGCTATGGCCATGATTAGTTTATGTGCCTTCGCACAAGACGACTTGTTGAAAGAGCTTGATCAGGTCCAGGATTCAGTAACTACTTACAGCGCTGCCACTTTCAAAGGCACCCGCATCATCAACGGGCATTCGGTCGAGACAGTCGGGAAGAACAATATGGACTTTATCATTTCCCACCGTTTCGGCGCAGTCAACTCGGGCGCTAGTAACTTCTTCGGGCTGGACGAATCGCAGATCAGGCTGGCTTTGGAATATGGGCTATCCGATCGTTTGATGGTGGGGATCGGCAGGAGCAGTTATCAGAAAACGATTGATATTTTTGCTAAATACCGCTTGTTAAGACAGTCTTCGGGCTATCGAAATATGCCCGTATCCGTTACGCTCTTTGCCAGCGATGCCAATAATTCCAGCACGTCATCAACGGATCTTCCATTCTACACGATCGCCCAACGGCAGACCTACACTTTTCAGGTTTTGATCGCAAGGAAATTTAGTGAGAAACTTTCATTGCAATTGACACCCACAGTTATGCACCGCAATTTGGCTGAGAACCAGATCGATGCAAACAACCTATGCGCATTAGGCATGGGTGGGCGCTACAAGCTAACCGAACGGACGTCATTTAATGTCGAATACTGGTACACGCCTAAGACCTTTGCAGCCACAACTCAGAGAGACCCCAGGTTCACAAACACACTCTCGCTAGGCTTTGATATCGAAACCGGCGGCCACGTATTCCAGCTCCACCTGACCAATTCAAGGGGCATGATCGAAAAGCAGTTTATAGGCCAAACAACCGGCAAATGGGGCAGCGGGGATATCTTCTATGGCTTCAATGTATCGAGGACATTCAGTTTTGACAAGAGCAAAAAAAGCAAAACCAGTGGGTACTAAATCATTTAAACTGATGCTGGTGCTGATGGTCAGCCAGCTGCTTGCCATCGCCTGTTACGGACAATTGTATATGACCAAAGCAGGGGAAACCAGCTTTTTCTCGGAAACGCCACTTGAAAATATTGCCGCAGTCAACAAACAGGTTTTGGTAATCCTGAATCCGGCCAACGGGCAGATCGCTGTAAAAATGCAGCAGCGAGCTTTTCATTTTCCCAATAAGCTCATGGAAGAGCACTTCAATGAAAATTACATGGAAACCGAGAAATATCCCGCCGCTGTATTTACCGGAAAAATCATGGAACCCGTTGATTACAGCAAAGACGGAACATATCCTGTCCATGCGGATGGCGTGCTGGACATGCATGGCATAAAGCAAAACCGCAGCCTAAAAGGGCAGATGTTGATAAGCGGAAGACAAATCACGCTGACATCGGATTTCAACGTGAAACTTGCCGACCATAAGATACAGGTGCCGAGCCTGGTCATTACCAAGATCGCAGAAGTCATTGCCGTTAAAAACAAGTTTGTATTGGTCCCTAAAAAGCCTTGACGCGGCAACTGACTCTGAAAATAGGATCGAAATGAATTATTATGCTCAATAAAATCATCGCGTTCTCTGTCGGCAACAAGCTCATTGTGGGTCTGTTCGTACTGGCACTAATCGGCTACGGAAGCTATGAGCTAACCCGGCTGCCGATTGATGCGGTGCCGGATATAACCGACAATCAGGTGCAGGTGATCACTATTGCGCCTTCCTTTGGCGCTACCGATATTGAAAGGCTGGTAACTTTCCCCATTGAGCAGGCCAATAGCAATATCTCAGGTTTGAAGGAGATCCGCAGCTTTTCACGTTTCGGGTTGTCCCTGGTAACCATTGTTTTTGAAGACAATGTGGATATCTATTGGGCCAGGCAGCAGGTTTCCGAGCGTCTATTGAAAGTCCAGAATGAAATCCCGAAAGGAATTGGCACGCCCGAGCTGGGGCCTATCAGTACAGGACTGGGGGAGATTTATCAATATGTTGTCCGGCCAAAAGAAGGCTATGAACATCGGTACAATGAGACCGACCTGCGCACGATTCAAGATTGGATTGTGCGCAGGCAGTTACTGGGTGTTAAGGGCGTTGCGGAAGTCAGCAGCTTTGGTGGAAAACTCAAACAGTTTTCGATCGAAATTGACCCGCAAAAACTTTTATCATATGGTATTACAATCAATGACGTCTTTACCGCATTAGAAAATAACAATCAAAATACCGGAGGCGCGTACATTGAAAAGGGGCCGACGGTACTCTACATCCGAAGCGAAGGTCTGGTTGAAAACCTGGAAGACATCAAGAACATATCCGTTAAATCACTCACAGACGGGCAACCCTTGTTTATCAGGGATGTGGCCGATGTGAAAACCGGTTTCGCAACCCGGTACGGCGCAATGACCTACAATGACAAAGGGGAAGTTTCCGGTGCGGTGGTTATGATGCTGAAAGGCGCTAACAGTAGTGAAGTAATTAAAAATGTAAAGGAACGGGTTGCCCAGATCCAGAAAACGATGCCGGAAGGTGTAGTGATAGAACCGTTTCTGGACAGGACGAAGATGGTCAACAATGCCATTGGGACCGTTGAGAAGAACCTGTTGGAAGGAGCATTGATCGTGGTTTTTGTGCTCGTACTATTCCTTGGAAATGTGCGCGCGGGTTTGCTGGTAGCTTCCGTGATCCCGCTGGCAATGCTGTTTGCAGTCATTATGATGAACACATTTGGGGTGAGCGGAAATTTGATGAGCCTGGGTGCGCTGGATTTTGGGTTGATCGTCGATGGCGCGGTAATCATCGTGGAAGCGGTTATGCACCAGATCACGCATAATAAAAAGTTCACGGGCCTGGCGCGTATCAGTCAGCAGCAAATGAACGAAGAAGTCAATGAATCCGCTGACCGGATGATGAATAGCGCGGTTTTTGGTCAGGTGATCATCCTGATTGTGTATCTGCCGATTTTCACGCTGGAAGGCATCGAGGGCAAAATGTTCAAGCCAATGGCACAAACTGTTGCATTTGCATTGCTGGGCGCTTTCATGCTTTCATTGACGTACATCCCAATGATGAGCGCGGTTTTTCTAAGCAAAAAAATAAAAACACAGTCCGGATTTTCAGACCGGGTTATGGATAGGCTAGCCAGGAAATACCGCTACGCGCTGGAACGAGTAATCCGACATCCTAAATTGATCCTGCTCTCCGTGCTAATCCTTTTTGGATCGGCTGTTTACGTGTTGACCACGTTGGGCGGAGAATTTATTCCGGCGCTGGAAGAAGGGGATTTTGCAGTGGATACCCGCGTGCTCACCGGAAGCAGCCTGACAACGACCATTGAAAACACGCAGAAGGCAGCACACATCTTAAAAACGGAGTTTCCGGAGGTTTTGAAAATTGTTACCAAAATCGGGAGCGGTGAAGTGCCTACTGACCCAATGCCGATGGAGGCCAGTGATATGATGGTGATCTTAAAAGACAAAAAAGACTGGACGTCCGCTAAAACATTCCCGGAATTGTCTGAAAAAATGGGTGAGGCCCTCAAGGAAGTGCCGGGAATCACGGCCGGGTTTCAGTTTCCTGTTCAGATGCGTTTTAACGAGCTGATGACCGGCGCGCGCCAGGATGTGGTCTGTAAAATTTTCGGGGAAGACCTGGATACGCTGGCGCTTTATGCCAAAAAACTTGGAGCGTTGGCTAGCCGGGTGGAAGGAACAAGAAATTTATACGTTGAAGCAGTCTCGGGTATGCCGCAGATCACAATCCGCTACAACCGTAACGCATTGGCACAATACGGGCTGGATATTTCGGCAGTCAACAAAACCGTCAACACCGCATTGGCGGGGCAAAGTGCTGGAATGGTCTTCGAAGGTGAAAAGCGCTTTGAACTTGTGGTCAGGCTCAGCGGCGAACGCAAGAAAAACCTGGAAGATATCCGGAACCTGCTCGTAGCCGCACCTGACGGATCACAGATTGCACTATATCAGTTAGCCGAAGTGAAGATCCAGAATGGGCCCAACCAGATCCAGCGGGAAGATGCAAAAAGGCGGATTGTAGTTGGTTTCAATATAGCCGGTCGGGACGTGCAAACCATTGTAAATGAGCTGCAAGCAAAGGTTAGCCAAAACCTGAAACTCCCGGCAGGCTATTATATCACCTACGGCGGTTCTTTTGAGAACCTGAATGCGGCCAAACAGCGGCTGATGATCGCTGTGCCGGTTTCGTTACTCCTTATTTTCGTGCTTTTGTTTTTTGCATTCAACTCAGTGAAGGACGGATTGTTGATTTATTCGGCGATACCGCTGTCTGCGATCGGTGGGATATTTTTTCTGGCACTACGCGGTATGCCGTTCAGCATCAGCGCCGGAATTGGTTTCATAGCCCTTTTTGGCGTGGCGGTTTTAAATGGCATAGTGCTGGTGGCAGAATTCAACCGGATCAGAAAGGAAGAACATAAAGACATTAAACAAGCGGTCCTGGAAGGAACGCAGCATCGGCTACGGCCCGTGTTAATGACCGCTTTTGTAGCTTCACTAGGGTTTTTCCCGATGGCCATCAGCAATGGCGCAGGTGCAGAAGTGCAGCGGCCGCTTGCCACCGTTGTTATAGGCGGACTTTTGGTCGCTACTTTTCTAACGCTTTTCGTGCTTCCTGTTTTATACCTGTTTTTTGAAAATGGTTTTAAGTTCAGTTTAAAGCGGAAATCAAATCTGGCTTCGTGGTTTATTGGGGCTTTGGTAATGCTAGTTAGTATCAGCAGTTTTGCCCAGAATAAATTGGACCTAAAAGCGGCCACGGACATCGCTTTGGCAAACAATCAGAACCTGAAAACGGAAAGGCTCAGGGCTGAATACCAGAAATCGCTGGTTAAAACGGCGGTTGTATTGCCGCAGACCGGATTTCAGATCGAAGCAGGACAGATCAATAGTTTTTATACGGATACGCGGTTTAACATTACGCAGTCATTTAGTCTGCCAGTGGTTTACGTGAGGCAAAAGACGCTTTTGCTGAACGAGCTTTCGGCTAGTGTTTTGAATGTAGCGGTCCGGGAAAGTGAGTTGAAAAGAAACGTTGCACAAGTATTTTATTTGTTTTTGTACCAAAAGAAAAAAGAAGCCTTACTGATTTCGCTCGACAGTCTGTACACCGGTTTTTACAAAAGCGCGCAGGAGCGGTTTGAGAAAGGGGAGAGTGATGTGCTTGAAAAAACAATGGTAGAAACCCAGCTTGCAGAAATTCAAATGCAATCCCGACAGCTGGAATCGGATTTAAGTTTGTCCAGGCTGCAATTTCAGCTGCTGCTCAATACAGGCGGCAACCCCGAGCCCCAGCCGACAAATAAGTTGTACATTCCAGCTGTTATTTCAGATTCAATTCATGTTGATAATCATCCTAAAATGCGGTTACTGATGCAGCAGCAACAGATTGCAGCAGCGGGTATCGATGTGGAAAAGGCCAGGCTTCTGCCGCAGCTGAATTTGGGTTATAATAACATGAGCATGCGCGGCACGGGCGCCGACGATAAGTCCTACAATGCTTCTCAAAGGTTTCAATCAGCGCAACTCGGCATAGGCATACCGGTTTTTGTCGGCGCGCAAAAAGCCCGCGTCAAAAGTGCCCGGATCAATCTGGACATCGCCAAAGAAAGTTACCAGGCAGATGCGCAGGTCCTTCAAGCTCAGTATCTATCCACGTTGGCAGCGTATCGCAAGCTGCTGACAACAGTGCGTTACTATGAAAATGCCGGGCTCAACAACGCTGATTTGATCGCGACAACGGCCAGCCAGCAACTCGCAGGCGGCAGCATTAATTACCTGCAATGGGCGCAGCTGATCAATCATGCCACATCGATCCGGAGCCAGTACCTGGATGCGGTGATGAACCTGAACAGCAAAGCGATTGAGCTCGATTATTACCTTCAAAACTAACTTGGCAAGGATGAAATATTTGATATATATTGTGTTTGTTGGTCTTTTTATTTCTTGCTCCAAAAAGGCTGAAAAAGAACCGGAAGTAACGGCAAAAATAGCAGCAACCAACATTGCATCACTAAGCGAAAAGCAGATTCAGAATGCGGGAATTGTTACGGCCTTACCCGAGAAAAAGCAGGTCTCATCGGTTTTAAAACTAAACGGAAAAATTGATGTGCCGCCCCAAAACATTGTTTCCATCAGCGTACCCCTGGGCGGGTACCTTAAAACCACAAATCTATTGCCTGGGTCAAGGGTGAAAAGAGGGGAGGTCCTGGCGGTGATGGAAGACCAGCAATACATTCAGTTGCAGCAGGATTATTTGACCGGACAAGCCAGGCTATCCTACCTTGAGAATGACTTCTTGCGTCAAAAAGATCTCAATAAAAATAAATCGAGCAGTGATAAGACCTTTCAGCAGGCCGAATCGGATTACCAGAGCCAGCAGGTGATGATGAAATCGTTATACGAAAAGTTAAAACTGGTCGGGATTAATCCTGAGAAACTGACAAGAGATAATATTTCAAGAAGTGTCAGCATTCATTCCCCAATTAATGGTTATGTTTCCAAGGTTAATGTCAACATTGGCCGGTATGTTTCGCCGACTGATGTGCTTTTTGAATTGATCAATCCCACTGACATCCATCTGGCGCTGAAAGTTTTTGAAAAGGATTTGGACAAAATCAAAATCGGCCAGCAGATCTTGGCCTATACCAACAATGCGCCTGACCAAAAATACCCATGCGAAATTATCCTGGTCAGTAAGGATTTGTCAGCGGAACGAACCGCGGAAGTGCATTCGCATTTCGAGAAATATGAGCCCGGGCTCCTGCCCGGTACGTTCATGAATGGAGACATTCAGCTCGACAGCCGGTCCGTACTGGTGTTGCCCGACGATGCCATTGTCACATTTGAAAACAAGCAGTTTATATTTATACCAAAAGGGGAAAATACCTTCGAAATGAAACTGGTAAAGGCCGGGATTTCGGAAAACGGCTTTACTGAAATTATCGGTGGCCAGCTGCAAAATCAGTTATGCGTGGTCAAAGGGGCATATTCACTTCTAATGTTTTTGAAAAATAGATCGGAGCAGTAAGGCAAATGAAATAATCTCGCTATCAACACCATCCTAACCTGTCAATGCTGACCATGGTAAATCTTAAAAACATTCAAACCGAAATCGACGCAAGTTTTCTCTATGGGATCCTTGCCCGAAACGAGGATGATGAAAATGTGGCTAGCGTTTTTCGGCAAATGAGTGAGATCGAGCATGGGCACGCATTGGCATTCATGGCTAAAAACGGGCTGCATTTGTCCAAGTTGCCCGGCCCCTCAACCAGAGCGAAGATCTTGAATTTGATTGGGAAAGTTTTTGGCTACGACTACATCCTGGGTGTCATGCTGGATACGGAAAAGGGCATTTCCTCTTCGGTGGCCGGTGCCAGAAATAAACACAAATCAACCAGTTCAATTTCTGATACGGCGCATGTGGCGATTTTGAAGAATATACTAGACAACAATTCAAAAGTAGCCGGTTCAACGCTTACGCGGTTCGAGAAAAGACATCGATCCGTGGGAGGTAATGCCCTACGTGCAGCTGTACTGGGTGGAAACGACGGGCTAGTTTCGAATTTCAGCCTGGTGATGGGGATAGCGGGGGCAGCAATTGGGCAACAAGAAATTCTGCTGACAGGACTTGCTGGTCTGCTAGCGGGTGCATTATCGATGGCTTTGGGGGAGTGGATTTCGGTGAAGAGCTCGCAGGAGCTCAGTGAAAATCAGATGCAGCTGGAAATGGAGGAGCTGCAAACCAATCCTGCAGGCGAGGAAAAGGAAATAGCACTCATTTATCAGACCAAAGGCATTCCACAGGAGCAAGCTAGAAAAATGGCCCGCGACATTATGTCAAATCAGGACAATGCGATGGCAGTCCTGATCAAGGAAGAGCTGGGTATCAATGTGGAAGATTTGAAAGGCTCTGCTATGGAAGCTGCCATCACTTCTTTTTTATTATTTTCTGTGGGCGCAATCATTCCGGTAATTCCGTTTTTCTTTATAGGTGGGACGGTGGCTATCCTGACAAGTACCATGTTAAGCGCATTTGGCTTATTCCTGATTGGTGCGGCCATTACTCTGTTCACAGGAAAAAGTGTCTGGTATTCAGGTTTTAGACAAGTTCTTTTCGGGCTTGCGGCCGCAGCGCTCACCTTCGGCATAGGAAAGCTGATTGGCGTTTCAGTAGCAGGCTAAATGGAATCCATTTTTTCATTATAACCTCTCGTAACCATGTTTAAGAAAATCTTAATTGGTGTGCTTGTTATCCTGGTCATCATTCAATTTATCAGACCCGAGAAAAACCTGTCGGATGACCAAACGCACAGCATTGCCCTGAAATATCCAGTTTCTGGTGACGTGAAAGAGTTATTAAGGGTTGCGTGCGAGGATTGCCACAGTAATAAAACGGCCTATCCATGGTATGTCAATATTCAGCCCATTGCCTGGTTTCTGGACAATCACGTTCAGGAAGGAAAAGCAGAGCTTAACTTCTCAACATTCACCAAACTTCCCGTGGCCGTTCAAAACCATAAATTTGATGAGATCATCGAAATGGTCGATGAAAAGGAAATGCCGCTGAAATCGTATATGTTTTTTGGATTGCATGAGAATGCAAATCTTTCTGATCAGCAGCGTGCAGTTCTCGTCAATTGGGCTAAGCAGCAAATGACGATGCTGAAAAATGAATATCCTGCTGATAGTTTGAAAATTAAGAAAAGGTAACTAAGGTCGCAGTATTAAAGAATTTATCGAAATGCGCTCCCTGTCTTCAATGAACTTCTTCTTCAATTCGCATATTCAAGATGCTACGGGGGAAACCTCAGGCGAAAAACAAAAAAAGAACCGCCAAAAAGAGAAGAATAAACAAGTAGTACAACCCATCGACAAAGGGGTACTTTTGACGATCAAGTTGTTTGAAGAATTGGTTTAATTTATGGATCATCTGAATTTTATATGTAAGGCTTAACGGCGCTTCTAAGCCTGCCTGCGAAGGTATTTTGTCAAAATCACAATTTGCTGGCCATCTATCTTCCCCTCAATCTGCTCTACATTATCTTCAACAAGCCGGATGTTTTTTATGACTGTCCCCATTTTAGCAT
>Ga0307414_10000619_pt1 | contig 18190 bp, 13 predicted proteins | sample DK1Ometagenome_FD_203804 | JGI IMG/M metagenome (GOLD analysis project Ga0307414, IMG submission 203804) | Maize rhizosphere microbial communities from greenhouse at UC Davis, California, United States - DK15-O-3 | ecosystem: Host-associated > Plants > Roots > Rhizosphere > Soil | place: USA... | reverse complement strand
CGCCGACGACGAGGTGACGCGCCGCCGCAACCGCGCGGCCTTTGACGATTGCGACCTGATTCCGCGCGTTCTGGCCGGTGTCGACAGCGTCAACATGACCACCACCCTGTTCGGGCGCGAGATGGCCATGCCGCTGTTCCTGTCGCCCACCGCGCTGCAGCGGCTGTTCCACTGGCAGGGCGAGCGCGCCGTGCTGCGTGCCGCCGCCGATGCCGGAACGATGGCGGGGATCAGCAGCCTCGCGACGATCAGCCTGGCCGAAGCCGGCGCGCTGACGAACGGCCCAAAGCTGTTCCAGCTGTACGTCCACCACGACGAAGGGCTCAATCGCGCGATGCTGGAGGCGGCACGCGATGCGAAATTCGATGCCGTCGCGCTGACCGTCGACACGATCGTCGGCGGCAACCGCGAACGCTGCCTGCGTTCGGGCTTCACCTCGCCGCCGCGATTCACCCCGGGCAATATGCTGAGCTATGCGATCAAGCCCGGCTGGGGGCTCAACTATGTGCTGCGCGAGAAGTTCAGCCTGCCCAACCTGGCGACCCATGTGTCCGAGGGGTCGAGCGTCCCCAAATCGGTCGCCGAATATTTCACGACGATGCTCGACCAGAGCCTCGACTGGAAACGCGCCGAGGCGATCCGCAAGCAATGGGACGGCCCCTTCTGCCTGAAAGGCATCGCCGCGGTCGAGGATGCAAAGCGCGCCGTCGACATCGGTGCGACCGCGATCATGGTGTCGAACCATGGCGGGCGGCAACTGGACGGCAGCATCTCCCCCTTCGATGCGCTGGCGGAGATTGTCGATGCGGTCGGCGACAAGGTCGAGGTGATCTGCGACGGCGGCATCACGCGCGGGACCCATGTGCTCAAAGCGCTGTCGGTCGGGGCGAAGGCCTGTTCGGGCGGGCGCCTCTATCTCTATGCGCTCGCCGCGGCGGGCGAGGATGGCGTCGCGCGCGCCATCGCGCTGCTCCGCGCCGAGATGGAGCGCGGCATGAAACTGATGGGGGCAAAGTCGCTCGCCGACCTCGGTCCCCATAATCTGCGCTGGCGTTAATTCCGCCCGTCTCCACGAAAAAGGGGGCGGCCTCCCCCGAAGCCGCCCCCTTCACGCATGGTCCCTTATTCCGTCAGGCGGTCAGAAAGACACGCCGAGGGTAAAGACCACGGTTGGATCATACAATGTATCGACCGCTTTGACGCCCGTCTTTTTGACGTCGGTGTCGACATATTGGACCGAGAGGGTGAACGGACCGGCGGGAACCGAAGCGCCGACCGACCAGTCGACATAATTGCCGTCGGGGGCGACGAGGCCCAGCGAGCCGTCGGTATAGCCGACCGCGGCCGACAACGTCACCGGCGTATTGGGCACGCCAAAACCGGCACCGAGGTTGAGGTAGATGCTGTCGTCGTCGCCGAGCGCGCTCTGCTTCGGCGCATAAGCGACCTGACCGGTCACCGAAAGCGGGCCGATGTCGTGCGACAGCTTGCCGATGCCTTCGAAATAATCGGTCGGCGCGCCGCCGTCGTGGCTGCCCGGATAGGTGTAATAGGTCACGCCCAGATCGACGGTCGTACCCGATGCGATTTCGGTGGCGAAGCCTCCATAGACGTCGAGTTCGAACTTGCCATAAGCGGGGCTGTTGGGAAGCGAGGAGCCCCACACGCCAACATAAAAACCGCTGTCATGGCTGGCGGTCAGCGTCGGCTGCACCGCAACTTTTTCGTTCGAGAGCGAAACGCCGCGGAAACGATAGTCAGATGTGACCGCAATGCCGCCCGACAGGGTGAACGGGCCGATGGCAGCCGTATCTTCTTCGTCCTGGGCGAAGGCAGGCGTCGACATGGCCGAAGCCGCGAGCAGCATGCCAAAGCACGCTTTGTTGAGAAACTTCATGGGTGATCCCCCTAATGGCTGAAACGGATCGTCCCACCTGCAGTAAGCGTCCATACCTCTTGTTGCGGGCCTGTGACGACGAACGCGTTCGAAATTGCCGATTTTGCTGCAATGCACAAACGAAAATTGCGTCGAGGTGCACAATCGGCAATCAACTGTGACTTTTTCGCAACACGCGCTCTGCGCGCGCTTGGTCTTTGCCAAGCTGCGGCCGGGCGGCTAAAGAGCGCGCATATCCCCTCTGTCGAGCAGCAACCATGAGCGATCACAATCCCGGCCTGCGCCCCTGGCGCGACATTGCGCGGCGGACCAGCCGCCAGATCATGGTCGGCGCCGTCCCCGTCGGCGGCGGCGCGCCGATCAGCGTCCAGACGATGACCAACACGCTGACCAGCGACGCGGTCGCGACGATCGACCAGATCCGCCGTTGCGAGGAGGCCGGCGCCGACCTGATCCGCGTGTCCTGCCCCGACACCGAATCGACCGCGGCACTCGGCAAGATCGTCCGCGCTTCGCGCATCCCGATCATCGCCGACATTCATTTTCATTATAAGCGCGCGCTGGAAGCCGCCGATGCGGGCGCCGCGTGCCTGCGCATCAACCCCGGCAATATCGGCAGCAGCGAGCGGGTCGGCGAAGTCGTCCGCGCCGCGAAGGCGAATGGCTGTGCGATCCGCATCGGGGTCAACGCCGGCAGCCTCGAAAAGGATCTGCTCGAAAAATATGGCGAGCCCTGCCCCGAGGCGCTGGTCGAAAGCGCACTCGACCATATCAAGCTGCTGCAGGACCATGATTTCCACGAATATAAGGTCGCGGTGAAGGCGAGCGACGTCTTCCTTGCCGTCGCCGCCTATGCGCAGCTTGCCGACGCGGTGGACTGTCCGCTGCACCTTGGCATCACCGAAGCGGGCGGGCTGATCGGCGGCACCGTCAAATCGGCGCTCGGCATCGGCAACCTGCTGTGGGCCGGGATCGGCGACACGATCCGCGTTTCGCTTTCGGCCGAACCCGAGGAAGAAATCCGCGTCGGTTACGAGATACTGAAATCGCTGGGCCTGCGCACCCGCGGCGTCCGTGTCGTCAGCTGCCCCAGCTGCGCGCGGCAGGGCTTCGACGTCATCCGCACGGTCCAGGCGCTCGAAGAAGCGCTCGGCCACATCAAGACCCCGATGTCGCTCTCGGTCCTCGGCTGCGTCGTCAACGGCCCCGGCGAAGCGCGGGAAACCGACATTGGCATCACCGGCGGCGGCAACGGCAAGCATATGGTCTTCCTGTCGGGGGTCACCGACCATCATGTCGAGGACGCCGACATGATCGCGCATATCGTCAAGCTGGTCGAAGCCAAGGCGGCCGAGATCGACGCGGGCAGTTCGGTGAGCATGGACACGCTGCACGGCAAGGCGGCGTAGAGGCGGTTCTTCGACCTGTCGGCCGGGATTGGCGGCAATGGGGTGGCGCCACCACTTGCTTTCGTCACCCCGGACTTGTTCCGGGGTCCATGACTTCAACGCTGCTGTGGATCCCGGATCAAGTCCGGGATGACGATGATAAAGGCGGCTGCTTGGGGTGGAAACCAGCCATTTCCCACCTTCGTCATCCCGGGCCTGACCCGGGACCCGCCTTCCTCCAGCTCGACATTGCAAAGACAAGGCAGGCCCCGGGTCAAGCCCGGGGTGACGAAGTGTGAACTATCCTCCCTGTCGCGCAGCGATGGGGAGGGGGACCGCGCCCGGAGGGCGTGGTGGGGGGCCCGCGACGGCAGCGTTAAAGCCCCTCCGTCAGCGCTTCGCGCTGCCACCTCCCCATGGCTTCGCCACAGGGAGGATCAAAGACCCTAACCGGCCGTTTCGCGACATTGCCATCGGATCGGCAGCATAGGGGTAATCATTGCTCCAAAGCGTCGAGGCGTCAGCTTGCGAGGGCCGACCGAGAAACTTCCACGTCATCCAGTGCGTTGCTCTTGAAGAAGGAGCTTGATGATGACACTCCCCAATAACGCACTCATACTCGTTGCCGACGGCCGCAAGGCCCTGTTCCTGCGCAATCAAGGCGATGCGCGCCAGATCGACCTGCGCACGACCGCCCATCAGGAGCGTGAAGACCGCAAGGATAGCGACATTAAAACCGATGCCTCGGGGCAATCGCCAGCACCCGCTGGCACCGGCCTCGCCGGCGGGACGATGGGCGAAACGGATTTCCATCAACAGGAAGAGGATCGCTTCGCCCGGGACCTGGCCGACAAGATCAACGCCATGGCACTAGCGGGCAAGTTCGACGCACTGGTCGTGATTGCGCCCGCGCGCACGATGGGCGAATTGCGCCCCCTTTGGCACCAGCAAACGGCTGCCCGCTTGATCGGGGAGCATGTAAAGGAAATGACCGACAGGCCTCTGGCCGACATCGAGGCGCTGCTGCTCGGCCAAGGAACCCCGCCCACCTGAACTCCACCGCTACCTTAGGGGCCGATGCCCCCGCGGTGATCGGTCAGCCGGCGCTCGTCATCAGGGCGCTCGCGATATTGAAGGCGCGAAAGCGCATTTGACAGGCGCGGTGGCACGCGACAGGAGGGCGCGTATGACCCTGTCGATCCGCCCCGCCACGCCTGCCGACCTGCCGCTGATCGCGCAGTTCATCCGTGACCTCGCCGATTATGAAAAGCTCGCCCACGAAGTGCGCTTCGAGGAGGAGACGCTCGGCGCAAAGCTGTTCGGTGCGCGTCCCTATGCCGAGGTGGTGATTGGCGAGCTTGCCGGCGTGCCGCAGGGTTTCGCGCTGTTCTTTCACAATTTCTCGACCTTCGAGGGGCGTCCCGGCATCTATCTCGAGGATCTGTTCGTGCGCCCCGAAGCGCGCGGATCGGGGCTGGGCAAGGCGTTGCTGATCCACCTTGCCGCGCTTTGTACCGAGCGCGATTGCGCGCGGCTCGAATGGAGCGTGCTCGACTGGAATGCGCCCGCGATCGGCTTTTACCAAAGCCTTGGCGCGCGGATGATGGACGAATGGACGGTGATGCGCGTCGATGGCGACGCGCTCACGTCCCTTGCCGCCTCCGCCTGAGGTCGCGCCTCAGCGCCTGCGCGCAAACCAGACCAGCACGGCGCCGACGACCGCCGTTATGACGCCGTTGCGCGTCCATGTCGTGTCGCCCAGCATGAAGCTGCTCGCCGGCCAGCGGACGATGTCGAGCCCCTGCAGCGCCCATAATCCGCCGACCAAAATCATCGCGACGCCGACGATCGCCAATATGCCCTTTACCGCCCCCATGCCCGCTCTCCCCCTATTTGCGCTGCAGTCCGATCAACGGCCGTAGCCAGCCGATGCTGCGCCCGATCGCATAGAAAAGCCAGCATCCCGTGACGGTGGCGACGAGCAGGATCGTGAAGGACGCCAGCGCGCCGACGCCGGCGCCGAGCAGATACCAGCCGGTCACGACGATGATCGTCTGATGGATGATGTAAAAGGGGAAGACCGCCTCTGCGAGCGTCGTGCGCCACGGGTGGTCGCGGCTCCCATAGGCGTCGGCGATCCCGACCAGCGCGATGATCGTCGCCCACCCCTGCACCAGCCGCGCGGCGGCGAACGGGGCCGACAGCCAGTGGGGCGCGGGCATGGTCCCCGGCCAGTTCCACTCGGCCCATGCGACGAAGGCAAAGGCGGCAATCCCGATCGCCAGCGCGGCACGCCAGCAGCGCGCGATCGCCGCGAACAGCGCCGGCCGCACGCGCAGCAGCCAGCCGATGGCAAAGGGGATCAGATAGTGAAGATGCGATGGCCCGTCGTCGAACAGCGCGTGCGTCTCCTCATGCCTTGGAAACAGTGCGAGGATCAGCAGCCACGCCGCGAGCGGGACGATGAGCATGCGCCAGCCGCCGAGCCAGCGCACGGCGCCGTCGGCAATCCGCGTCCGCACCCGCTCGGGCACCCACGCCAGCGCCGCCGCCGCCAGCAGCGTATAGACCCACAGGTAAACGACGAACCACAGATGCTGCCAGGTCGGAAGGATGATGCCGTCCAGCGCGCCGAAGCGGAAATAATCATGGAGCCAGAAATGCGCGAGGCCATGGGCATAGCCATGCTGCCCCATCAGCTCGATCCACGGCTGCGGCGGGATGATGACGATGATGCCGAACGCCAGCGGGATCAGCAGCCGGGCGCTGCGCGATCGCACGAACGCCCCCGCCCCGCCGAGTTTCGCGAACAAGGCGGCGCTGGCATAGCCCGAGACGAGGAACAGCAGGGGCAGCCGCCAGCTGTTGGTCGCCAGCATCGGGATCGCGACCCAGTCGATCGGCTGCGCGATCTTCACATGCCAGTCCCACGGCACGAAAAACATGCCGATATGATAGAGGATGAGGAGGCCGAACGCCCCGATCCGCAGCCAGTCCATGCCAAGGTGGCGTTGCGTGGTCACAGAACCATCCCCTCTATCGTCATCCCGGACTTGATCCGGGATTCCCGCAACATCGCGCGAATGGACGCCGGATCAAGTCCGGGATGACGGCGGAGAATATATCTATTTCAGCACCCGCCACGCCAATTCCGCAAATTCGCAAAGCAAAGGCCGCGTGTCGCGCGGGTCGATGATATCCTCGACCCCATATTTCTCCGCCGTCCGGAACGGCGAGCGCACGCGGTTGAGCCTTTCGCGGATCGCCTCCAGATGCGCCGCGGGGTCGTCCGCCGCCTCCAGCTCGCTCTTGTACGCGACTTCGACCCCGCCCTCGATCGGCAGGCTGCCCCAGTCGCCCGAGGGCCAGGCGAAGCGATATTGGAACCGCTCGGCGTTCGACATCGCGCTGCCCGCGATCCCATAGGCGCGGCGCACGACGACCGACGCGAGCGGCACCGTCGCGCGGTAGATCGCGTTCATCGCCTGCACGCCATAACGGATCGTCCCCGTCCGCTCGGCCTCGCCGCCGATCATGAAGCCCGGATTGTCGACGAGATGGACGATCGGCAGCCGGAACTGGTCGGCGAGCTTCACGAAACGCTCGGCCTTTTCGCTCGTCTTCGCATCCCATGATCCGCCGAGATAGCTGGGATCGCTCGCGAGCACCGCGACCGGATAGCCGTCGAGCCGCGCAAAAGCGGTGATCGCCGCGCGGCCCCAGCGCGCGCCCATTTCAAAGAAGCTGCCCTTGTCGAACACCGCATCGGCGATGCGGCGCATCGAATAGACCTGCTTCGCCTCGCGCGGCACCGCCGACAACAGGCTCTCCTCGCGTCGGCCCACCGGATCGCTGCACCGTGTCCGCGCCGCGCGGTCGTGGATCGACGACGGCAGATAGGAGAGGAAGCGCCGCGCCACCGCAAACGCCTCCGCCTCGCTCGCCACCTCATCATCGACGACGCCGTTGCGCGTGTGGACGTCGGCCCCGCCCAGCTCCTCGCGGTCCAGCGTGTCGCCGATCGCCGCCGCGACCGCCGGCCCCGCCGCGAACAGCTGCGACAATCCGCGCACCATGATGCTGTAATGGCTCGCGACGACGCGCGCCGCCCCCAGCCCCGCGGTCGGCCCGAGTGCGAGCGCGACGACCGGCACCGTGTCGAGATTGGCGATGATCTCATGCCAGCCCGGAACATGCGGAATATAGGTGTAGCCCATATCCTCGAGCGTCTTGACCGACCCGCCACCGCCGGTGCCGTCGATCATGCGGATCAGCGGCAGGCGATATTCATGCGCCATCGCCTCGCACTGGATGAACTTGCGGTGCAGCGCCGCATCGGCCGCGCCGCCGCGCACGGTGAAATCATCGGCCGAGGCGACGACGGGCCGCCCGTCGATATTGGCGCGGCCGAAGATGAAATTGCTCGCCGCCAGATCTTCCAGTTCGCCTTCGGGACCATAGGTGCCGCGCCCGGCAATCTTGCCGATCTCGCGAAAGCTGCCTTCGTCGACGATCGCCGCGAGCCGCGCCCGCGCGTCCATCTTGCCCCGGCTGTGCTGGCGCGCGACCTTCTCTTCGCCGCCCATCTTCTCAGCCATCGCGCGCCGCGCGGCCAGTTCGTCGATCTCGTTTTTCCAGCTCATGGGGCGAAGGCTATCTTACGTTGACGGAAACGTCATGTCGTTTCTCATCCCTCCCGCAGGCGGGAGGGAGTGCGAGACTTGGTCCGGCAAAGCCGGGCCTTAGTCGCAGCAGGGTGGGCATCAACGCACAGCCCACAAGCCCACCCCGCTGCGACTAGCCAGCAAGCTGGCAAGTCTCGCTGCCCCTCCCGCTTGCGGGAGGGGGTTGAGGCTGGTTGCTCCCCTGCTATCGTCGGGCGATGACACGCAAACTCCCCCTCGCGATCGCCGCTGCTCTCCTGACATTTTCCGCACCGCTGACCGCCGCAGAGAGTGCTCCGCGCGCGATCGCAGGTGTCGAAGACCCCTTCAAAACAGGCGCTTTTACGGAAAGCGCCGACCCGATGGCGGCGATCGACGCTGCGCTGGCCGCGGCGCGCCAGTCGGGCAGGCAGGTGCTGCTGGTGATGGGGATGAACGACTGCCACGACAGCGCATGGCTCGCCAATCTGGTCGCGAGCGAACGCTTTGCGCCGGTCCGCGAACGCTATCATATCGTCTATGCCGACATCGGCATGCCGCACCGGGGCATCGTCCGGAACGCCGACATACCCGAACGCTTTGGCTTCAAGATCAAGGGCACGCCGACGGTGGCGATCCTCGACGCCGACGGCAACGTCCTCAACCGCAAGGCGGCGCCCAAATGGCGCAACGCCGCGAGCCGCAGCGACGACGAAATCTATAATGAACTGATGCAATAGGGAGAGAGATATGGCCGACATCAACCTCGCGGGCCGCACCGCGCTCGTCACCGGCGCGTCGCGCGGGATCGGGCGCGGCATCGCGATCGCGCTGGCTGAAGCAGGCGCCAATGTCGCGGTCAATTACACCCGCGACGAAGCGGCCGCCGGCGAAACCGTCGCCGCGATCAAGGCACTGGGCTGCAAGGCCAAGGCGTATCAGGCGTCGGTCACCGACGAGGACGCCTGCGCCGCGATGATCGCGGGCATCGAGGCCGATCTCGGTCCGATATCGATTCTGGTCAACAATGCCGGGATCGCGAGCCGCGGCAAAATAGTCGCCGACACCGACGCCGCCGAAGTCGAGAAATTGCTGGGCGTCCACGCCGTCGGCGCTCACCGCCTGTCGCGCCTCGCGCTGCCGCAACTGCGCAGCCATGACCGCAGCGACATCGTCATCATCTCGAGCGTCGCGACCCTGAGCCACAGCGCGAACGGCGCGCCTTACAATATGGCAAAGGCGGCGGGCGAGGCGCTTGCGCTCACCCTCGCCAAGGAAGAGATGAAGAATGGCGTCCGCGTCAACATCGTCGCGCCGTCGCTGACCGTCAGTGACATGGGCGAAAAGCTGTCGCGCGCGATCACCGGGCAGGACGACATCCATCATCTCGACGCCCACTTCCCCTTCGGCCGCGTGCCCACCCCCGACGATGTCGCGGCGGCGGTGCTGTGGTTTGTGAGCGATGCCAACCCCTATTGCTCGGGGCAGAAGCTCAACATCGATGGCGCCGGGATGGCGAGTTTCCGGTAGGTCTTTCCCGCGGGCGCAGAGCGATTTTCGCGGGATTTCGGGGATGGCAGCTAGCGGCCGATAGCGGACGTTTCTTCCCCCCTCCCGCAGGCGGGAGGGGTTGGGGGTGGGCCAGCAGCGTTGCGGTCTGCCCACCCCGCTGCGGCTAGCCAGCAAGCTGGCAAGCCTCGCTGCCCCTCCCGCAAGCGGGAGGGGGAAACAACGTCCACTTTCCACCCCATTGCCACCGCCTTCATCATCGTCACCCCGGACTTGATCCGGGGTGACGATGATGAAGGCGGGCGCTGGTCGATGCCTCAAAAAGCGGGATCCCGGGTCAAGCCCGGGATGACGAAATGAGAGGTCGCTCTCCACCCCGAGACCGTCACCATGGCAACCCTTTCCATCAACACGCCCTCGCCGAAAAGGAAGCAGGGCCTCATCCCGCAATCTCCGCTACAGCCCATTCATGCGCCCCGATTCGCCCTCCCCGCTCATCCCCTTTCTGATCGCATGCGCCGGCATCGCGACCTATTCGGCGATGGATGTGCTGATGAAGGGGCTGTCGATCAGCATCGGCGCCTATAACACCGTGCTGTGGCGCAACGCGGCGGGAACCTTGCTGTGCGGCCTGATCTATTTCGCGACGCGGCCGAAAATGCCCGACCGGGCGACGATGCGGATTCACGCCGTCCGCTCTTTCTTCGTCGCGGGGATGGCGCTGTTTTTCTTCTGGGCGCTGGCAAGGCTGCCGATGGCGGAGGCGATCGCGCTGGCCTTTGTCGCGCCGTTGCTGGCGCTCTATATGGCCGCGATTTTTCTGGGTGAGCGGATCGGGCGACGCTCGATCGCGGCGTCGCTGCTCGGGCTGATCGGCATCATCGTCATCGTCACCGGCAAACTCGGGACCGGCCATTATGCCGACGACGCGCTCTGGGCGGTCGGCGCGGTGTTCCTGTCGGCGGTCTTCTATGCGTACAACCTCATCCTCGCGCGGCGGCAGGCGAAGATGGCCGAGCCGCTGGAGATCGCCTTTTTCCAGAATTTCTTCGTCGCGCTGATTCTGGCACTCGCCGCGCCATGGTTCGCGGTCGTTCCCGATGCCGCACAGGCACCGAATATCTTCGGCGCCGCGACCCTCGCGATCCTGTCGCTGCTGTGCCTGAGCTGGGCCTATGCCCGCGCCGAGACGCAGATATTGGCGACCACCGAATATACGGGATTTCTGTGGGCGATGCTGTTCGGCTGGATATTCTATTCGGAGCCGGTGACGCTGCCGACGCTCGCCGGCGCAATGCTGATCGTCGCAGCGTGCCTGATCGTGGCGCGCAAGGTTCCGCACAAGGACCCGGTCGATCCGGCGGCTGCTTGAATTGGGTTCACGCGGAGACGCGGAGGCGCGGAGATGTGATATCCACCGCGAAGCGGCCTGTTTCTTTAGCGGAGCCTAAGCCGCTACTTTGGAACGGAAGAAGGCCTATCGGCTCGAACAATCTTCTCCGCGTCTCCGCGTCTCCGCGTCTCCGCGTCTCCGCGTCTCCGCGTGAACCCAATTCACACCGCCGCGCGCGAAAGCCGGTCGTTGATTGCCGCACCCAGCCCGTCGGCCGGGATCGCCGCCACCGCAATCTGGCTCTTCGCGCTGGCAGCACTCGCATGCAACGCGTCGAACAGGCGCGCCGCCGCCTCGGTCAGATCGCCCGCCGCGCTCAGATTATAGTCGCCCGCGACCGCCCCGAAGCCGATGCCATATTCTTCCGCCGCGAAATCCGCCGCGCCCAGCCGGACCGGCTTGCCCGGCGCATAATGGCTGGCGAGCATCCCCGGCGCAACGACTTCGGAGCCTTGCACCCCCGTCACCGGCAATCCGCTCGCCCCGGCCAGCATCTCGGCGGTCACCGGCCCCGGCCGCAAGATTTCGACCGCGCCGTCCTTTACCCGCGCAATCGTCGATTCGACCCCGGCGGTCGTCGGTCCGTCGTCGATCACCATGGCGACCCGTCCGTCGAGGCTGGCGAGCACATGCGCCGCCGTCGTCGGGCTGACCCGCCCGCTCGCATTGGCGCTCGGCGCAGCAAGCGGTGCGCCGCTTGTCGCGAGCAATGCCTGCATCGCGCGGTGTCCCGGCACGCGCAGCGCGATCGTGTCGAGCCCGGCAGTGGCGATGCTGGCGACCGGACAATCCATAGTGCGCGGCACCACCAAAGTCAGCGGCCCCGGCCAGAAATGCCCCGCCAGCGCGCGCTCCACCGCGCCGAACACGCCCAGTCTTTCGGCGTGGGCAAGGTCCGGCACATGGACGATCAACGGATTGAAATCGGGCCGCCCCTTCGCCGCATAGATGCGCGCGACGGCTTCGGCATTGCGCGCGTCGGCGCCGAGGCCATAGACCGTCTCGGTCGGCACCGCGACGGGCTGCCCCGCCTCCACCAGCGCGGCGGCGCGCGAAATCGCGTCCATGTTAAATGGCCGGATTTCGGTCTTCATGCTCTCGTTCGTTTGACGCTCGATCATGCCGCGCTATAGCGCGCGCGAATGGGGATTCACCAGCAAAGTCGGGACAAGAAATGACCTACACGCCGCCCACCACCGAACAGCTTTTCGTTCTTGGCCATATTGCGCGGGTCGACGCGATGGCGAGCCACGAGCGTTTTGCCGCCGCGACGCCCGATATGGTCGAGGCGATCGTCGCTGGGATCGGCGATTTCGCGGCCGAGGTCTATGCCCCGCTCAACCGCGTCGGCGACGTCACCAACCCCAAATGGACGGACGGCAAGGTCACCATGCCCCCGGGCTTTAAGGAGGCGTATCAGGCGTTCGTCGACAATGGCTGGGGCAGCATCGACGGCCCCGCCGCCTATGGCGGACAGGACCTGCCCTTCACCCTCGCGACCGTGGTGGTAGAGGCGCTCGGCAGCGCGAATATGGGCTTCACCCTTTGCCCCATATTGACGGCGGGCGCGATCCACGCGCTGATGGCCTATGGGACGGAAGAACAGCGTCAGACCTGGCTGCCGAAGCTGGTCAACGGCGAATGGAACGGCACGATGAACCTGACCGAGCCCGCCGCAGGCAGCGACGTCGGCGCGCTGCGCTCGACCGCTGAAAAGGTGACCGAAGGCCCGAACGCCGGGCTGTACAAGGTCAAGGGGCAGAAGATTTTCATTACTTTCGGCGAGCATGACCTCACCGACAATATCGTCCATCTGGTCCTCGCGCGCACCCCGGGCGCGCCCGAGGGAACGCGCGGTATCTCGCTGTTCCTCGTTCCCAAATATCGCCTCGACGACGCCGGCAATCCGACGATTTCGAACGGCGTCCATTGCGCATCGATCGAACACAAGCTGGGCATCCACGGATCGCCGACCGCGGTGATGGTCTATGGCGAGGACGAGGATTGCCTCGGCGAGATCGTCGGCGCCGAAATGGGCGGCATGCGCGCGATGTTCGTGATGATGAACAACGCCCGTCTGATGGTCGGCTGTCAGGGCGTCCAGATCGCCGAGCGCGCGACCCAGCAGGCGCAACGCTTTGCCGCCGAACGCGTCCAGTCGGCGCTCGCGGGCGGCACCGACCGCAATCCCGTCACCATCGACCAGCACCCCGACGTGCGCCGCATGCTGTGGCGGATGCGCGCCCAGACCGAGGCGGCGCGCGCGCTGGTCTATTATGCCGCCGCGCAGACCGATTTCGGCAAATTGGGCGACGAAGCCGCCGCGATGCGCACCGAAATCCTGATCCCGCTGGTCAAGGCGCACGCCACCGACATCGGCTGCGAGGTCGCGAGCCTCGGCATCCAGGTCCATGGCGGGATGGGCTTCATCGAGGAAACCGGCGCCGCGCAGCATTATCGCGACGCGCGCATCGCCCCGATCTACGAAGGCACCAACGGCATTCAGGCCGCCGATCTGGTCGGGCGCAAGCTTGGCATGGCGGGCGGCGATCTCGTCCGTGCGCTGATCGACGATATCGCGCATGGCGCCGCCGATTTCCCCGAACTGGGCCAGCTTGTCGATGCGTGCCGCGCGGTCACCGACTGGATGACGAATGCCGATATTCCCGACCGCCTCGCGGGCAGCTATCCCTATCTGACCATGCTATCCACCGCGACCTGCGGCTGGCTGATGGCGATCCAGCACAAGGCCGCGCGCGCCGAACTCGATGCGGGACAAGGCGATGCCGCCTTCCTCGAGGCAAAGATCGCCTCGACGCACTTCTATCTGCAACAGATTGTGCCCGCGGCGACGGGCCTTGCCGCCTCGGCGCTGGCCGGCGACGCCGCGCTCACGCCGCTGCCCCGGCTCGCCTGAAAACCCGGAAACGCGGGGGACGATCCTCCGCGTTTCCGGCAAGATTTTGTTCATAATTAACGCGATGATAACCATCGGAGATTAGGCACGTCCGGAAATATCTGGAGACGTGCGTGTTGAAGCTGGGCAACAGGATGATTGTCAGTTGGCGAACCCTTGGGGTGTCGCTGCTGCTCAGCATCATTGTCGGCGTCAGCGGCGTGGGCGAATTGCCCGACCGTATGATCGAAATGCTGACCAGCCGCGCCGCCTATCGCGACGTGTCGGGCGAAATCGTCGTCATCGGCGTTGATGACCGTTCGCTGGCGCAATCGCACGGCGGCGAATTCTCTCGCTATGATCACGCCCGGTTGATCGATGCGGCCAACAAGGCCGGCGTGAAGCGGCTCTTCGTCGACTTTGATTATGAAAGCCCGGACGATAATGGCGGCTTGTCGGCCATTGCCGCTTCGGTGCGGGCCATGGGGAACCGGGCGGTGCTGGGCGTCGCCACGCGTTCGGTACCGGGAACCGACAAGCTTTATACGATATTCCCCCCTGCATCCTTCGGAGCCGAAGCCCTCCGCGCGAGCCCGGCCTGGGAATATCAGTTCTGGCAAGTATGGGACGTTCCGCTGATGTATCAGGCGGAAGGAAAGTTACTGCCGAGTTTCGCGGCTGTGCTTGCCGACAAGTCTGCCCCCAGCCCGTCGATGTTCCGCATCGACTTTTCCTATCGTACCGAGGGCATCCGCCAATATAGTGCGGTCGACGTTATCGCCGGCAAGGTTGGCGCGCGCGAACTCGCGGGCAAGGACGCGATCTTCGCCGCCACCGCCTCGCGGTCGTCAGATCGCCATTATCTGCCCGGCCATGACCTCCTGCCGGGGGCCTATATTCATTTGATCGCAGGGGAAACGCTGCGCCGGGGCAACCCGATGAATCTGGGATGGGCACCGCCCCTCGCACTCGCCATTTTGTTGATTCTCCCGCTCCTCATGATCGGGCGCAGTCGGTCGTTCAATTTCATCGCGCTGGGCGTGGTGGCGTCGCTGATCCTTGCCAAGCTCCTGCTCTCGTCGTTGCTCATCACGGTTTCGATCGGTGCGGGCATTTTCTGCATCGCGGCCATCGGTGCCAATGTCGCGCGCCAGCGGAGGCGTCAGTCGGCTCAGCGGGAAAATCCGGTGTCGGGGCTTCCCAATTTCGAAGCACTGCGTTCGCAGCCTCCCTTCGGCAGCAATACGGTCATCGCCGCCAAGCTGGTCAATTTCGCCGATCTCGCGGCCTTCCTGCCCGGCGAGGGCAGCCAGCAGCTTGTCGAACAGGTTTCACGCCGCCTCCAGCTTGTGTCGCAGTCGACGACGCTGCACCACGATCTCGACGGCAGCTTCGCCTGGCTGGTGCCCTATTATCAGCACAGCCAGATCGAATCGCAGCTCGCAGGGCTTGCCGCGCTGTTCAACGCCCCGCTGACGATCGGCGAACTGCGCGTCGACGTCGCCGTCGCATTCGGGGTCAATGACGAATTCGAAGGGTCCAACGCCCAGCGGCTGGCCGCCTCCCTCGTCGCTGCCGAGCACGCGATCCGTACCCGCGCGCTGTGGACCAAATATACGCCGCAGCAACAGGAGAACGCCGGCTGGCAGCTCTCCTTTCACTCGCAGCTCGAGGACGCACTGGCCGCCGGCGACATATGGGTCGCCTTCCAGCCGCAATATTCCATCGCGACCCACAAGCTTGTCGGTGTCGAAGCACTGGCGCGCTGGACGCACCCGACGCGCGGGCCGATCCCGCCCGACGAATTCATCGCCCAGGCCGAAAAGAGCCAGGACATTTATCGCCTGACGCTGTTCGTCATGGATCAGGCGATCCGGTCCGCCGCCCAGCTTTACGACCGCGGACAGCGGATCAACATGTCGGTGAATCTGTCGGCGGCGCTGCTCGATCACAACGACCTTGTCGGGACGGTCCGCGTCATGCTGACCGCGCACCATCTTCCGCCCGAACTTCTGACGATCGAAATCACCGAAACCGCACAGATCGAGAACAGCCGTCAGGCGCGCCAGACGCTGGCCCAGCTCCGCCGCGCGGGCATCCGCCTGTCGATCGACGATTATGGAACCGGCCAGTCGAACCTTGAGTATCTGACCGAGATCGAGGCCGACGAAATCAAGATCGACAAGCGATTCGTGATGACCATGCGCGATTCGCAGCGCAACTTCGAAGTGGTGAAGTCGACGATCGATCTGGCCCATCGCCTGGGGGCCATCGCGGTCGCCGAAGGCATTGAAAATGCACCGACAATGGCGTTGCTCGAGCAACTTGGCTGCGATGTGGGACAAGGCTATCACCTTGGTAAACCACAGCTATTTTCCGAATTACTGGCGACTTTGTCGCCCTCTCCCCACAGCCGCTCCGCTTAACTGCCAAACTGGCAGCAATGCCCGTGCGAAAGACTCGATTAACCTTACCAAATATGGTAAATAACTTATTAACTGTTCTTCGTGAGCAGTGGCGACAGGAGATATGTTATGGGTTGGTTCTGGAGATTCATGGGCGGCGGCGGCACCGGTAGCGGCAGCAGCTCGGCCTAAATCCAATCGGATTTAAAGATCGGGGCCTCGGCATCGCCGGGGCCCTTTTCTTTTGCCCGCCGTTCGTGTCGTCCACCGCGTGTCGCTGACCGTTCTTGTCGCCATGCCATTTTCAGGTTTACGTCATTTTCACGGCGTTGCGTCCTTGACAATCCAGCTCCTTCAAACCGGCCGATCCGCCGGCCTCGCGAGCCGCAAAATTTTCACTCCCTGCCCCCATCCGCACCGATCCGCCGCGAAGCCGCGGAAAGGCTGAACTTTCACGTCCCGCCCCGGCCCCGGACGCGACAGACCGAATCAAAATATCGACGAACCGAGTCTCTTAAATGTCATTTACCGTCTTGCATCGCAGCGCCGACGTGGCACTATAGATGGTGGGTCAACCAAGGGGGCACCCCAAGAAATAGTATCAGGCTGCAAGTGGCGGATTTCCGTCGTCCATCCGATATGGACACGGGAAAACCCTTTGTGCGCCCAAAAATATGTCCCACGCGGGACGGTTTAGATGCTAAGACCGGGGCTTCGTCCCGAGTCGAACAAGACAGGAACATTTGCGCCGTATGGCGCAGGTCATACGGGGACGAATTCGATGGATTTTCGGGAAACGGAACGGGTGGAGACGAGCGACGTGGCGACGATGGAACTGGCAAAGAATGACGCTCCGACGAGCGCCGAATCGACCGCCGATTCGCCGGCCTCGGCGAAGCTGAACGACAGCGGCGCGGCCAAGGTCCACGCACGCCGGTTCAACGTCGTGACCGTGCGTGACCGCGACGCGCTGCTCACCGATTTCGGCAAGGAAACGCTGGAGGATCGTTACCTGCTTCCCGGCGAATCCTATCAGGACCTCTTCGCGCGCGTCGCCGACGCCTATGCCGACGATGCCGAACACGCCCAGCGCCTCTATGACTATATCTCGAAGCTGTGGTTCATGCCCGCGACCCCCGTGCTTTCGAACGGCGGCACCGGCCGCGGCCTGCCCATTAGCTGCTACCTCAACTCGGTCCCCGACAGCCTCGAGGGCATTGTCGAGACGTGGAACGAGAATGTCTGGCTCGCCTCGCGCGGCGGCGGCATCGGCACCTATTGGGGCAGCGTGCGCGGGATCGGCGAGCCGGTCGGCCTCAACGGCAAGACCAGCGGCATCATCCCCTTCGTCCGCGTGATGGACAGCCTGACCCTCGCGATTTCGCAGGGCTCGCTCCGCCGCGGCTCGGCCGCCTGCTACCTCGACATCAGCCACCCGGAGATTGAGGAGTTCCTCGAAATCCGCAAACCGTCGGGCGACTTCAACCGCAAGGCGCTGAACCTGCACCACGGCGTGCTGATCACCGACGAGTTCATGGAGGCGGTCCGCGACGGCACTGAATTCAACCTGCGCAGCCCGAAGGACCAGAGCGTTCGCGGCAGCGTCGATGCGCGCAGCCTGTTCCAGAAGCTCGTCGAAACGCGCCTCGCGACCGGCGAGCCCTACATCATCTTCATCGACCAGGTGAACCGCATGATGCCCAAGCATCACCGCGATCTGGGCCTCAAGGTCACCACCTCGAACCTGTGCAGCGAAATCACCCTCCCCACCGGCCGCGACCATCTCGGCAATGATCGCACCGCGGTCTGCTGCCTCTCCTCGCTCAACCTCGAAACCTGGGACGAGTGGAACGGCGACAAGCAGTTCATCGAGGATGTCATGCGCATGCTCGATAACGTCCTTCAGGATTATATCGACCGCGCCCCGCCCGAAATGGCGCGCGCCAAATATAGCGCCAGCCGCGAACGCTCGGTCGGGCTCGGCGTCATGGGCTTCCACAGCTTCCTTCAGGCGCGCGGCCTGCCGTTCGAGGGCGCGATGGCGAAATCGTCGAACCTG
>Ga0307414_10000616_pt1 | contig 18207 bp, 11 predicted proteins | sample DK1Ometagenome_FD_203804 | JGI IMG/M metagenome (GOLD analysis project Ga0307414, IMG submission 203804) | Maize rhizosphere microbial communities from greenhouse at UC Davis, California, United States - DK15-O-3 | ecosystem: Host-associated > Plants > Roots > Rhizosphere > Soil | place: USA... | reverse complement strand
AGGTGGTGGGCGAGGTCGACGAACGCGAAGCGCGCTGCCTGCATGTCGGTGCGATCGGCGGCGGCGGCGGCGCGCGCGATCTTGTCCGCATCGTTGTCGACGCCGTGGTACGGCAGCGGTTGCCCGTCGTGCCGGAGTGCATGCGCGAGCAGGCCCAGGCCGCAGCCCAGGTCCAGCAGTGGCGCACTGCTGCCGCGCAGTGCGCGCAGCACGCCCGGGTAGAGCGGGTCGGTGGAGAGCTTGCTGCGGATGTAGTGATAATCCCAGCGGTTGAGCACCCGGTATGGCGGCAGGAAGGCGCGGGCGATCGCGGTCGCCTGCTCGCGCGGCAGCGGTTCGCCGCTCACGGTTCCAGCAACCTGCGCGCCACAGGCAGGGCCAGGCGCGTCCATGTCGCATACATCGCGGCGGAAGGATGCAGGCCGTCGTCGGCGAGCATCTCCGTCTCGCCGCCGCGTTCGCGGCTGGCCGGGGTGATGTCGACGAAGGCGACGCCGTGCTGGTTGCAGGTTTCGCGCGCGGCCGTGTTGCAGGCGTCGAGTTCGCGCGCGATCTGTGCGCTGTCGCGGCCTTCGCGCACGGCAAACGGGGTCACGCCCCAGTCGGGGATCGACAGCACCAGCACGCGGCCTGGACGGCCCCCGGCACAGCCGATGGCCCGTGCGAGCAGGCCTGCGAACTCGCCGCGGTAGTCGTCGACGCCGCGGCCGCGGTACTGGTTGTTGACGCCGATCAGCAGGCTGACGAAGCCCCAGCCATCTCCTGCAAGCGCCCGGGATGCATCGAAGGCATCGAGCGCGGCCGACAATTCGTCGGTGGTCCAGCCGGTGGCGGCGATGATCTTCGGGTCGCCCAGCATCACGCCCTCGGCGCGCAGTGCCTGTGCCAGCTGCACCGGCCAGCGTCCGGCGGGCGCCACGCCCTCGCCGATGGTGTAGCTGTCGCCCAGCGCGAGGTAACGCAGCGCGCGCAGCGGCGGCAACGGGCCGCCCGTGGTGCGGGTCGCCGTCATGCCACCGCCGCTTGCGGTGCGCCGTCGCGGCGCCCGGCGTCGACGCGGCGCGACAGCACGCGGTCGATGCGGCGGAACACCTCGCGCAGCGCATCGGGCTGCGGCAGCAGGGTGACGCGGAAATGGTTGCGGTACGGCACGTTGAAGCTCGAGCCGGGCACGATCAGCACGTCCTCGGTCTCGAGCAGTTCCAGTGCGAAGGCGTGGTCGTCGAAGCCTTCGGCCGCGGTGCCGGTGACACCCGGGAACGCGTACAGCGCCGCATCGGGCACCACCAGCTTCAGGTGTTCGCTGGCCGCGCAGCTTTCGACCACCGCACGCCGCGCCTCGTGCAGCCGCCCGCCCGGCGCGCACAGCGCGCTGATGGTGTCGACGCCGTGCAGGGCGGCATCGATCGCGAACTGCCCCGGCACGTTGGCACACAGGCGCAGCGCGCCGAGCAGGTCCATGGCGTGGTGGAACTCGCCGCTGCGCAGCGGATCGCCCGACAGCACCGCCCAGCCAACGCGCCAGCCGCAGGCGCGGTGCACCTTGCTCAGCCCGCCGAACGACAGGCAGGGCACGTCACCGGCGATCGGCGCGGCAGGCACGAACCGGGCATCGTCGTAGAGGATGCCGTCGTAGATCTCGTCGCACATCAGCAGCAGGTCGTGCTTCGCGGCAATGGCGACGATGCGTTCGAGCAGCTCGCGCGGGTAGCTCGCGCCGGTCGGGTTGTTCGGGTTGATCAGCACGATGGCGCGGGTGCGCGACGATACCAGCGCCTCGATCTCGTCCGGGTCGGGGAGGAAATCGTTGGCAACCTTGCAGCGGTAGTAGACCGGGCGACCGTCGTTGAGGATGGTCGCCGCCGACCACAGCGGGTAGTCGGGCGAGGGCAGCAGGACCTCGTCGCCGGGATTGAGCAGCGCGCGCAGCGACAGGTCGATCAGCTCGCTGACGCCGTTGCCGATGAACACGCGCTCCGGCGTCGCGTTCGGCGTGCCGCGCCCCTTGTGGAACGCGGCGATGGCCTCGCGCGCGGCCGGCAGGCCCTGCTGGTGGGTGTAGGGATCGGTGTCGGCGATGCGGTCGGCGATCGCGTGCTGCAGGTGTTCGGGGGCGCGGAAGCCGAAGGCGCCGGGGTTGCCGATGTTGAGCTTGATCAGGGTCCGGCCCTGGAGCTCCAGCTCGCGCGCCCGGCGGGCCAGCTCGCCACGGATCTCGTAACGGACTTCGGACAGGCGTTCGCGGGTCTTCAGGCTGGGCGGCGACATCGGGCGGCGGAAGGCGGAAAGTGGCCGCAAAGCCTAGCGGAAAACCCGGCATCCGGCTTGCGCCGCACGACTTGCGCTTAGAATCCCCGCCATGCCTGTCACCCGCCGCCGCGTTTGAATCCCGCCTTCGCCGCCCTGCGCGTCATCGGCTGGCCCTGGGCCGGGGAACCCGACGACCCGGCATGGCGCGACGCGATGGCTGCGCATCCGCAGGCGCGGCCGGCACGGGTGGTCGAACAGCATCGTTCCGGCTACATCGTCGCCGAGGGGCCAGGCGAAGGCTTCACGGTCGAATCGCTGCCCGAATGGCAGCGGCCGGCCGGCTATCGCAAGGGCACGACGTCCGCCGAGCAGCGCGCCGCGGTTGGCGACTGGGTGCTGCTCGAAGGCGAACGCATCGTGGCCCTGCTGCCGCGGCGCAGCGCGATCAAGCGCGGCGCGGCCGGCGAGCACTACAAGCAGCAGGTCATCGCCGCGAACATCGACACCGTGCTGGTGGTGTGCGGCCTGGACGGCGACTTCAACCCGCGCCGGATCGAGCGCTACCTGTTGCTAGTGCTTGGCGGCGGCGCGCAGCCGGTGGTCGTGCTGACCAAGGCCGACAAGGACGACAGCGACGTGCAGGCGGCCGTCGACGCGCTGGTGGGCGTGGCCGGGCAGGACGTGCCGGTGTTCGCGGTCAACGCCAAGGACCGCGACAGCGTCGCCGTGCTCGACCCGTGGCTGCAGGCCGGCATGACCGCGGTGCTGGTCGGCAGCTCCGGCGCCGGCAAGTCGACATTGACCAACACCCTGCTCGGCGCCGAGAAGATGAAGACCGCCGACGTGCGCGAAAGCGATGCGCGCGGGCGCCACACCACCACCCATCGCGCGCTGATCCCGCTGCCGTCGGGCGCGTGCCTGATCGACACCCCCGGCATGCGCGAACTCAAGCCCACCGGCGAGGAAGACCTGGCCGAGGGCGGCTTCGCCGACATCGAGGCGCTGGCCGAACAGTGCAAGTTCCGCGACTGCAAGCACGAACGCGAACCCGGCTGCGCGGTGCGCGCCGCGATCGAGGCCGGCACGCTCGACCCGCAGCGCTTCGCCAACTACCTGAAGCTGCGCGACGAGGTCGCCGGCGCCGCCGACCGGCTCGCCACGCGGCTGGCGCAGAAGGCCGACGCGAAGGTGCAGGGCAAGGCGCTGCACAAGCGCCTGGATGACAAATATGGCCGGCATTGAAGCCGGCATGACCGCGCATGCCCCCGACATCGCCCACCACGCCGCGCTCGATGCGCGCATGGTCGAGGCGGTGCGCGGGATCCGGCTGCTGACCCTCGTGAGCTGGCCGCTGGAAGTGCAGCGGCGCTTCCTCGACGGCCACGTGCGTGGACACGACGGGCTGCCGGAGGTGGTCTATCCGAAGCACGATTTCAGCGAAGCGCGGCGCGAACTCGATGCCATCGCCGTCGCCGCCGATCCGGCGCACCCGCTGGGCGCGTACCTGGTCGAATCCACCCGCAGCTGGTCGATCGCCGCGCAGCTGCTCGAATCGCTCGGCACGCCTGCGGTCGGCACGCATTCGATCGCGCTGTTCGGCCGCCCGGACGAACCGTTGCCCGGCGACGGTCCGACCGCACGCGAGGCGGCGCGGCACTTCATCGACATCGCCAACGAGCTCGACCGCGAACTGCTCTCGCCGGCCGAGCAGGTCACCATCTCCGCCACCGCGCTGCAGCTGCAGCTGCAGGCCGACCTCGACCGCTACTTCGGCAGCCGCGTGATCGCGGTCGAACTCGACCCGGACATGATCGCCAAGGCCGCCGCCGGTGCGCGCCGCATCCGCCTGCGCAGCGGCGCCGAGTACACCGACTACGACCACCACCAGCTGCTCCAGCACGAAGCCTTCGTGCACTCGCTCACCGCGCTCAACGGCCGCGAGCAGGTCGTGCTCGGCAGCCTGGCGCTGTCGTCGCCGCGCACCACCGCCACCCAGGAAGGGCTGGCGGTGTTCGCCGAGCAGATCACCGGCAACATCGACATCGAGCGCATGAAGCGGGTGAGCCTGCGGATCGAGGCGATCGCGATGGCGCTCGACGGCGCCGGCTTCGTCGAGGTGTTCCGCTACTTCCTCGACGCCGGGCAATCGGCCGGGGAAAGCTTCGCCTCGGCGCAGCGCGTGTTCCGCGGCGTGCCGCTGTCCGGCGGCCACGCCTTCACCAAGGACGCGGTGTACCTGCGCGGCCTGATCGGCGTGCATACCTTCTTCCGCTGGGCGCTGCGCCAGGGCCAGCTGCGCCTGTGCCGGCAGCTGTTTGCCGGCAAGATGACGCTGGGCGACGTGCAACGCTTCGCGCCGCTGTTCGATGCCGGTGTGCTGCAGCCGCCGCGCTGGCTGCCGCACTGGGTCTCGCGCGCCAATGGCCTGGCCGGGATGCTGGCGTTCTCGCTGTTCGCCAACCGCATCCGCCTGGACAACGTGTCCGACGCTGCGCCCGATTTCGAACTCTGAAGGCCGGCTGCAGGCGGCCTTCAGGGCTCGCGTGTCGGCGCGTCAGTAACGGATGCCGCCACCGCCGAAGACCGGCGGCAGGTGCACCTGGGGGTTGTCGTCGAGGATCTCGACGATCTGTTCGCGGATTTCCGGCGGAATGCCCGGGTCGGACAGTGCGGCCATGAAATCGTTGCGGCTGATGTAGCCGTCGCGGCTCCCCTTGCCCGCGGCGGTGTCGAGGAGGACGTACGCGTACTCGCTGGAATCAACGAGTCCGTCCACCGCCTGCAGGTCGCCGAGGCCGATCCGTCCGTCCACGCCGTCATTGCCGCTGGCTGCCGTGTCCACGACATACCGCGCCGCCGGGCTGCTGAGCAGGAAGGCCGCCGCCGCGCGCACTTCGACGGGCAGGTCGAAGTTGGGGTTGTCCAGCATTCCCTGCAGTTCGTCGACGGTGATGAAGTCGTCGCCACCGCCGACCTGTTCGAAGTACTGTCGCAGCGTCGCGGACGCCGACTGGATGTCGCCGGTGCCATCCAGCCGTACCGGCGGGCTGCTCTGCCGGGTCAAGGGATCGTAGCCGGCATACTCGGCCATCATCCGGTAGATCTCGGGATGTTCGCGGGCCAGGGTCTCGGGGTACTGGCGGAAGCGGTTCTGCAGGTCCGGCCAGGTCTCGCCGCCGCGCTCCACGAAATCGGTGGACGCGAGCGCCGAGAGCATTTCGTCCTCGTACGGGAAGTCGCCCGGGAACAGGCTGTCCTGGCCCTCGCGCTGGCTGTAACCCTGCATCAGGTGCGAGAACTCGTGCTGCGGCACGCTGTCGCCCTTGCTCAGGGCAGACACCATGTAATTGGCGTCCATGCGGATGTGGCCGGCGCCGTACATCGCCCAGCCGGCGGCCTCGCTGCCGTCGTCGGTCTTCGCCGGGCCGTCGTAGAAGCGCAGCACCAGGTGGCCGTCGCCATCCGGCCCGCCGTTGTACTGGTCGTTGTTGCTGACGGCCTCGGCGATGGTGCTGTCCAGGATGTCCGGATTGCCGAACGTCGCGGCCACCATGCCACGCAGCGTCATGTCCTCGAGCGCCGCATCGGGGCTGGGCTCCACCCCCGGCTCGTACTGGAACTCGATGCGCGGATCGTTGCGCAACGCCTCCAGTTGGGCGTCGTACTGCCGCTGCAGCTCAGGGGTCAGGGTCTGGCGGAAGTTGTCGACCGCATCGAGCGTGGACAGGTCGCCGCTGGCGTTCGCCGCCGCCAGCGTGGCTTCGAATTCGGCCTGGAGCTGTTGCTCCGGCTTCGGCTGTCCATCCGGCCCGGTGCCGTAGGGAACGCCCGGCGGCCGCGAATCGGCGCCGGGCGGCAGCGGAATTGGCGGTGGCGGCAGTGGGGGCGGCAGCGGAATCGGGCCGATGGGAGGGGACATTGGCGGGCACTCGCGGCAAACAGGGGGAATTCATACGGTAGAACCTGCGGTTGCCGCGAAACACATGGGGCTGGCCCTAGTAGCGGCGCCGGAACGTCGTGCCGGGCGCGCGTTTCCGCCGGTACCGGTGGAGTCATTCCCCCGTCCGCCGTGCGAAACGAAATGTGTTCGATACCCGGCCGTGCGGACAGTGCGGCCGCGGCAGCGCGTCCCGGCTGCGCAGACCCGCGTGCCTAGGCTAGGCCGCGGGCGTGCGGATCTCCTGGATGATCGAGGCGAGCAGGGCGATGAATTCCTCGGCCGCCTTCGAGGGCGGGCGGTCCTCCAGGAACACGCATTCGATCTGGAACCGGATCGGCGGGTCGAGCGGGCGGAAGCGCACCGACGGCTCGCAGCCGGCGCGCGCGGTGAACTCGTCCACCACCGTCATGCCCGCGCCGCAGCGGGTCAGCGCCGCGGCGATGTAGAACGTCTGGTTCGACACCACTTCATGGATCACCACGTCGTGGCGCTTGAGCTCGGCCGTGAACGCATCGCCGACCGGGCCGCTGGCGGTCAATCCGACCATGTCGCGGCCGTCGAGCAGCGAGATCGGCACGGCGTCGCCGACATCGGCCAGTTCGTCTTCCCGGAACAGCAGCATCAGCTGGCCCATGTCCAGCACCCGCCGCTTCATGCGCGGGTGCAGCGGCGGGTCGTAGGCGATGGCGACGTCGCAGGTGCGCTCGTAGAGCGCCTGGAACAGCGCGTCGTGGTGCAGGGTCTGCACGTCGAAGGTGACTTCGGGGTGCAGCTTGCGGAAGCGCGCGATCGCCAGCGGCGCGACGTGCAGGCCCAGCGACGGCACCACGCCCAGGCGGATGTGGCCGCCGCCGACGTTGCGGATGTTGCCGACGGTCTTCTGCAGCGAGGTCAGGCGTTCGAAGATCTCGCTGACTTCCACGAACAGCGCATGGGCCTCGTCGGTGGCGACCAGTCGCCCGCGCACCAGGGTGAACAGCGAGAGGCCGAGCTGGTACTGGGTGTGGTGCAGGACCTTGCTGACCGACGGCTGCGACACATGCAGGGCACGCGCGGCCGCGCTGATCGAACCCGTCGTGTAGACCGCGTGGAAGACTTCTATCTGGCGAAATCGCATGGCATCGATCTTAGGCGAGGCGCGGGCAGCTGTCATTGCGAAGGCGGTGCGCGGCGTTCCGCGACGATGAAGCGCCGGTTGGGCGCGCGAAGCGACGGCGCAGGGCCGCGTCGTTGCGGTGCCGTGCAGGGGATTGCGCGTGCGGCCCTATTCCGGCTTGCGGCCGGTGCCTTCGCGCCGCGGATCGGCCGCCCACTCGAGCGTGCCGTCACGCAGGAACACGCCGTGCAGGCCCGAGTCCTCGCCTGAACCCGCGCGGACTTCGATGCCGCGACGGGCGAGCTCGTCGTGGATGCGGGGCGAAAAACGCGCGGCCTCGCCGTCGAAGCGCGCGCCGCGCGCCACCAGGTTGGGTAGTTCCACCGCCTGCTGCAGCGGCAGGTGCCAGTAGACGAGGCCGACCAGGGTCTTGCCGATATAGGCCGGGATCGCCGAGCCGCCGGGTGAACCGATCGCGCCGACGAACTTCCCGTGCCGGTCGAGCAGGATCGCCGGCGTCATCGACGAGCGCGGACGCTTGCCCCCGGCGATGGCGTTGGCGGCAGGCACCGGGCCGGCCGCGGGGTTCCAGGAAAAATCGGTCAACTGGTTGTTGAGGAAGAAGCCGTCCACCATCCGCCCGGAACCGAAGTACGACTCGATCGTGGTGGTGATCGACACCGCGTTGCCCTGTGCGTCGACGACGATGAAATGGCTGGTGCCGCCCGGTTCGTCGGTACGGTCGTCCGCCGTGGCGGGAGCGCCTGCGGGCGTGCCTGCCGCCGGCGGCACGGGCGCGGCGGCGGTGCCGATCAGTTGCCGGCGCGCCGCGACATAGGCGGGATCGAGCAGGCCTTCGGCCGGCACCGGCACGAAGCGCGGGTCGCCCACGTACTGGTCGCGGTCCGCGTACATGACGCGGCTGGCCTCGGCGAACAGGAACCACGATTGCGGATCGTCTGGGCCGCGCTGGTCGATGTCGGTGCCATCGAGCAGCGCCATCAGCTGCAGCAGGCCGACGCCGCTGGTGGGCGGCGGCGGCACGCACAGCACGTATTGCCGCAGCGGCCTGCAGATCGGGTCGCTCCGGTCGGGCTTGTACCCGGCCAGGTCGCGTTCGCTCATCGCGCCGCCCATCGGTGGCTGGTGCGTGCGCGCGACGATCGCGCGCGCGATGTCGCCTTCGTAGAAGGCCGCCGCGCCGCCCCTGGCAAGCGTGCGCAGCGTGGTGGCGTACGGCGGGTTGCGCAGCAGGTCGCCGACCTGCAGTGGGTGGCCCCCGGCATCGGAAAAATAGGCGGTCACGTCAGGCGCGGATGCCTGCGGGAACTTGCCGTGGATGTGCTGCGCCAGCCGCGGGGTGACGCGGAAGCCTGCCTCGGCCTGTTCGATGGTTTCGTCGAACAACTGGTCCCAGCGCAGCTTGCCGTGGTCGTGCTGCGCCGCCGCGAACACCGCAACCGCGCCCGGAACGCCGGTGGCGCGCCCGGTCAGCATGGCCTCGCGATGCGGGATCGCGTGGCCATCGGCATCGTTGAGCAAGGCCGGCGTGGCCAGCGCGGGCGCGGTTTCGCGCCCGACATAACTGCTCACCTCGCCGCTGGCCGCGTCGTACACCATGATCATCGCGCCGCCGCCGAGTCCGGAGCTTTGCGGTTCGACCAGGCCCAGCATCGCCTGCACAGCGACCGCGGCATCGATCGCGCTGCCGCCGCGCTGCAGCACTGCGGTACCCGCATCGACAGCCAGCGGATGCGCGGCGACCACGACCGCTTCGGTCGTGGCCGGGCCAACGGAATGGTCCGGTGCGGGTGCGGAGGCAAGTTCGCCGGTCGCGCAGGCCGACAGCGAGGCCAGCAGGCCGGCAAATGCGCAGACGCGCGCGCGGCACACGATGCCGGGGGCCGGGAGGAGGCGGATCAAAGCAGCGGAAACGATAGCCATGCCCCGAGCCTAGCAACCCCGTTCGCGGCCGTGCCCTCACTTTCCGTGGCGGTTGGATAGCCTTCGGTTATGCCGATGCCTGCGCCTGCCGGTTGCTGCGACAACGATGGATGCCGTAATGCATCCGTCAATCGAAAAACGATCTGCATTGTGATTGCTTCCATAGCCGCGGGTTATACCGCGGGTCAGCAAAGCTGCACGACAAAGTGCAATGCCACTGCCACCCTGCGGTCATCGGCAAGCGCTACGGCTCCAGCAGATCGTGCATGCCGTTCCGGTCACCGGCATTCATTTCGAGGGGAAGGCTTGCATGGCCCGCAATTTCAAGAGAACAGTACTCTTCTGCGCGATCCTCGGTGGCATCCATGCCGCTGCATTCGCGCAGGAAAATGCCGCGGCGCCAGTCCCGGAGCAGCCGGTGGCGGAGCAATCCGCGGTGGCGCAGTCCGCGGTGGAGCAGTCCGAGCCGGCGCAGCCGTCCGCATCCGGCGCCGAGCAGGCGCCCGCAACGTCCAGGGCCACGGATCTCGACAAGGTCGTGGTGGTGGGCAGCCGCCTGGCCGGCAACAGCGAGACCGGCATGGCACCGGTGATCGTCCTGGGCGAAGAAGACATCGCCGACACCGGGGCGGTGTCCGGCGAAGAACTCCTGCAGACCCTGCCGCAGGTTGGCGATCTCCTGTTCGACAACACCGACACCGCCGCCAACATCAATGCCGCGCGAGGCGACGTCGGCTCGATCAACCTGCGCAACATCGGCACCGGCAACACGCTGCTGCTGGTCAACGGGCGCCGCGTGGTGCCGCATCCGGGAACGCAGACGGAAAACCTCGTCCCGCGCCAGACCGGCAACATGAATGCCATTCCGCTGTATGGCGTCAAGCGGATGGAAACCCTGCTCGGCGGCGCCTCGGCCCTGTACGGTTCGGACGCCGTGGCCGGCGTGATGAACGTGGTGATGGACACGCATTACCAGGGGTTCAAGGTGCAGACCCAGTACGGCGGGTCCGAGGGCACCGATTTCCGCGAGGGCAACATCAATTTCAAGGCCGGCCGCTGGTTCAATGACGGCCGCACCCGGGTGACCCTGCTGGGCGGCTACACCGACCGCACTGAACTGGCCGCGTCCGAGCGCTGGTACAGCGCCGACATGGACAAGCGCTGGCGGCTGGAAGGCACGCCGTTCGAAGGCTATACCGCGTTCGACGATCGCCTTTCGGCCACGTCATGGGGCGCGTTCCAGACCTTCGACAAGGTTGGGGTCAGGCAGGACGGGAACCTGGTCACCAGCGCCTCGGGCTACTTCCACATCGAGCCGGTGTCGGGCGATTGCGTGGCGTCGATCGACCAGAACGCGTGCATCGAAACCGGGTCGACGGTCCCGCGCGACCTGCGTTTCAACGCCGCCTCGCAGCGCAACCTGCTGGGGGCCGTCGGGCGCAAGAACCTGTTCGGCACCGTCGAGCAGGACATCAACGACAACTTCGTCGCGTTCGGCGAGGTGAGCTACTACCGCTCCCGCTACGAGGGCATGCGCGAACAGGCCGCCCCGGTGGGCTCGGGTCCGATCGTCGTGCCGAAGACCAACTACTACAACCCGTTCGGTGCGATGTACCTGCCCGACGGCTCCCTCAACCCGAACCGCCTGCCGGGCATCGACGCGCCGGAAGAGGGGCTGGACGTAAGGATGGTCAGCTACCGCCCGACCGACACGTCCCGCCCGTACACGGTGGACGACGACGCCTACCGGATCGTGGCCGGCGTGCGTGGCATGCTCGGCGCGTTCGACTGGGAAAGCGCGGTGCTGTACTCGGCCGCCAAGACCCGCGACGCGCAGTACGGCTCGATCAGCAATACGCTGTTCACGCAGGCGCTGGGGCGCAGCGACCCGGGCGCCTACAACCCGTTCAACGGCGGCGACCCGCTGGACTGGAACGGCCCCGACGGCACGCCGAATGACCCGGACACGATCGCCTCGTTCACCATCCCGGTCATCCGCAAGAGCCGCAGCACGCTGTTCCAGGTCGATTCGCGCTTCCTGCGCGAGGACATGTTCAGCCTGCCGGCCGGCGACGTCGGCATGGCGGCCGGCGTCGAGTGGCGTCGCGAAACGCTCGATGACGATCGCGACATCCACCACGACGGCACGATCACCTACACCGACCCGGTGACCGGCGAAATCACCAGCGACATCCTGGGCGCCAGTCCTTCGCCGGACAACGCGGGCGAACGTTCGGTCAGCTCGGTGTACGCCGAGCTGGCGGTGCCGCTGGTCTCGCCGGCGATGAACGTGCCGCTGGTGCGCTACCTGGACCTGCAGCTGGCCGGCCGCTACGAGCACTACTCGGACTTCGGCAGCGTCGCCAAGCCGAAGGTTGCGCTCGCCTGGGGCCTGACGGACGGCCTGATGATGCGCGCCAGCTGGTCGCAGAGCTTCCTCGCGCCGAACATCATGCTCACCAACGCGAACGACATGACCGTCAGCAACACGCGCACGGATTACTACGTCTGCGAGGCCAACATCCGCAACGGCGACATCGACAGCATCAACCAGTGCGGCGAAAGCTACAGTACGGTCGAGCAGCGCAGCGGCAACAAGGACCTGGAGCCGGAAACCGCCGATACCTGGTCGGCCGGTTTCGTGTTCCAGCCGACCTTCCTGCCCGAAGGCTTCGGCAAGCTGACCCTGACCGCGGACTACTGGTCGATCGAGCAGGAAGACGTGATCGGCATCCTCGGCGGCAGCACCCAGATGGCGCTGGACTACCTGCTGCGCATGCAGGGTTCCTTCAACCCGGCGGTGATCCGCAACGACCCGGACGACAGTCGCGTCGCGCAGTTCGAGGGTACCGGCCTTGCGCCGGTGGGCACGGTCGCGCAGATCAACGACATCTACATCAACCGCCTGCCCCGCACCACGCGCGGCCTCGACTTCTCGGCCAACTGGCGCCTGAAGACCGACAGCGCGGGCACCTTCAACATCCAGCTCAATGCGTCCCGCCTGATCGAGATGACCCAAGAGCCGACCGAGGACGAGCGGATGATCTTGGAGGCGCAGCAGCAGGGCATCATCGACGACGGCTTCAACATCAGCCAGGCCGGCAGCCAGGTGGGCTTCGACGGCACGCCGGAATGGCGCGCCTCGCTGAGCGCGTCCTGGCAGATCAACGACTGGAAGATCGGCACCTTCACCCGCTACACGGACAAGTTCGAATCGACCAGTGCGGAAGACGACGAGGGCAACCTGTTCAAGATACCCAGCTGGAGCACGACCAACGTCTATGTGGAGCGCCGTTTCCGGGAGACCGGCAACTTCCTCGAGAACTCCGCGATCCGCCTCACCGTGCGCGACGTCGCCGACAACGAACCGCCGCTGGCGCCCACGACGTCCGGTTTCTACACCAAGGTGCACAGCGCCCGCGGTCGCGGCTACTACCTGACCCTGACCAAGGAATTCGAATAAGCGCAGGCAGACGGATTGCCCCGGCAGCCGAAGCATCGGCTTGCCGGAGGGCTTCCAGGGCGACATGCGGGTGTGGTCGCCATGTGGGAGTGGCCATGTCCGCTCCCACGGATGCCGCTGGCGTCTTGCGCGGCACGGTGTTCGAGCAACTTCGGGAGGGATGAAAATGATCGCTGGCGCGATGATGCATCGGCTGCGAATCGCAGGCGCGCTGTTGGCATTGCTGGCCGTGGCCGGCGGGCTGCCGTCGGCATCGGCACAGACGCGGCAACTGCTCAATTACGAAGCGATCCACAAGCCGGTGCATGCCGATCGCGGCATGGTGGCGAGCCAGAACGAAGTCGCCAGCGCCATCGGCGCCCAGGTGCTGCGCGATGGCGGCAATGCGGTGGATGCCGCGGTGGCCACCGCATTCGCGATGGCGGTGGTGCTGCCGCGCGCCGGCAATATCGGCGGCGACGGGTTCATGCTGGTGTACCTGGCTGACGAGAAGCGCACGATCGCGATCGACTACCGCTCGGTGGCGCCGGCCGCGGCGACGCTGGAGCGTTATCTCGATGATGACGGAAAGGTGGTCGGCGACAGTGCCGGTTATCGGGCCGCGGGCGTGCCCGGCACCGTGGCCGGGCTGGAACTCGCCCACGAGAAGTACGGTCGGCTGCCGTGGTCGAAGCTGTTGCAGCCGGCCATCCGCCTGGCCGCCGACGGCCTCGTACTGACGCGCGACGAAGCCTTCGCGCTGGACTGGGGCAGGGAACGCCTGGCACGCAGTGCGGCCGGCGCCAAGGTATTCCTGCATGCGGACGGCAGTGCATTGCGCGCCGGCGAACGCTTGCAGCAACCGGACCTGGCGTGGTCGCTGCAGCAGATCGCAGACCACGGCGCGGATGCGTTCTACCGCGGCGCGATCGCCGAGCGCCTGGCCGCCGGAATGGAAAAACACGGCGGCCTGATCAAGCGCGCCGACCTTGCCGCTTATCGCGCCATCGAGCGTGATGCGCTGCTCGGCACGTATCGCGGCCACGGCATCGCCACCATGCCTCCGGTCAGCGGCGGCGGCGCCAGCATCATCGAGATGCTCAACATCCTGGAATCGGCCGACCTGGCCGCGTTCGGCGCGGGCTCCGCCGACGCCCTGCATTACATGGCCGAGGCGATCAAGCTGGCCTGGAGCGACCGCAGCCGGTTCGCCGGGGATCCCGGGTTCTCGGAGGTGCCGGCCCGCGGCCTGACGTCCAAGGCGTATGCCGCCACGCGCGCGAAGCTGGTCTCGCCGACCGAAGCGCTGCCGGCGCCGCAACTGGCGGCCGGCGATCCGTGGCAGTACGAAAGCACCGAAACCACGCACATCTCGGTGATCGACGCCGACGGCAACGCGGTCAGCAACACCTACACGCTGGGTTCTGATTTCGGCGCCGGGGTGATGATCGAAGGCACCGGTTTCCTGCTCGGCAACCTGATCGGCAATTTCCCGATCACCGCGCAGGCGAAGGCGGGCAAGGACGCGAAGAAGACCATGGCCAACCTGCTTGGCCCGGGCCGGCGCCCGGTTTCGAGCATGTCGCCGACGATGCTGTTCCGCGATGGCGAACTTTGGATGGTGACCGGCAGCCCGGGCGGCAACACGATTCCCGGCACGGTGATGCAGACCATCGTCGACGTGGTCGATTTCGACATGAACATCGCCGAGGCCACCAGCACGCCGCGCATCCACCAGGACATGCGCAGCGGCGAGCTGCGGATCGAACGCGGCTTCAGCCCGGACACGCTGCGGCTGCTGCAGGCGCGCGGGCACGAAGTGGTGCAGGGTGAAACCATCGGCAGCACCCAGACCCTGCTAAAAACAGAAGACGGCGTCGAAGGCGCCGCCGATCCGCGCCGCCCCGGCGCTGCGGCCGTCGCGCAGTAGGCGACCTTTGTCCGGGCTTCCATCCATCGTTGCACGACGCGCCCGGGACGCAGCCGGCGTGCGGAACCGCACGATGACGGCTCCTGTTGGAGGGATCATGAAGCAAGGCAGCAAGGTGGGCCGCGCGTTCGCGCTGTGTGTGGCGTTCGCGTTGTCGTGGGCCTGCGTGGCGCCGGCACTCGCACAAGGCATCGATGGCCGCCTGGGCCAACTGATGGCCGAGCACGAAACCGTGGGCCTGGCGGTTGTGGTGGTCAGGGACAATGCCGTCGTGTATCGGAAAGCCCTGGGCTGGAAGGACCGGGAGAAGAAGATTCCCCTCGACGAGGACGACCTCTTCCGGATCGCTTCCATCTCCAAGTCGTTCGCGGCGACCGCCATCCTGCAGCTGGTGGAACAGGGCCGGCTGTCGCTGGACGACGATGTCGGCGACCTGGTCGGCTTTCCCGTGCGCAACCCTGCGTTCCCTGACCGGACGATCACGCTCGCGATGCTGCTGAACCACACCTCGTCGATCACCGACGGGGAGAAGTACGGCAGCCTCGACTTCATCAATCCCGGCGCCGGCAAGGCTTGGCGCGGCAGTTACGCCGACCGCGCGCCCGGCGAGGGCTACGAGTACTCCAACCTCGGCTACAACATGGTCGGGACGATCGTGGAGCGGGCATCCGGCGAGCGGTTCGACGCCTACGTCAAGGCGCACGTACTCGATCCGCTCGGCCTGTACGGCGGTTACGTGCCAGAAGCGCTGGATGCGGACCGCTTCGCGCAGATCTACCGCTGGCGCGAGGGCGAGGGCTTCGTGCGCTCGGACCAGGCGTACGCGCCGCTGGGCAAGCGGCTGGACGGCTACACGAGGGGCTACGACACACCGGTGTTCTCCCCGACCGGCGGCGTCAAGATCTCCGCGCCCGACCTGGCGAAGTACATGCTGATGCACATGAACCTGGGCGAGTGGAACGGCGTGCGGATCATCACGGCCGAACACGCGAAGAAGATGCAGACGCCCACCGTCGATGCGGACGAGGGTGCCGGCTATGGCCTGGCCATCCGCACCGACAGCGCGCTGGTGCCTGGCGTCGTGTTGACCGGGCACACGGGATCTGCGTACGGGCTGTACAGCTCCATGTTCTTCGACCCGGAGAAGAAGTACGGCTTCGTCGTGATCACCAACGGGACCCGGGACATGGAGGTCCGGACCGAGGTCAACAGGGCCCTCTACGAGCACTTCATCGCGAAGGCCGCGGACGCGCCGGCGGCGGAGTAGGCATCGTAGGCATCCCGGGCATCGGCTGACCATTGCATTCCCGCGCTAGCGGGGATGCATGGAAGCTGCGATTCGCGGCTTGACGTTCACGGATCCGCGCCTTCGTGCGGGTGACGCCATCGCTGGCCCACGCGATCGAGGACAGACTCGGGGCGCACATCCGTTGTCGCCCCGCGCACTGCCAAGCGTTTTCCTACGGCCAGAAGTTGAGGAAGCCGGTGATGATCAGCGCGTTGGTGAAGTCGATGAAGAACGCCCCCACCAGCGGCGCGACCAGGAACGCGCGCGGCGCCAGGCCGTAGCGCAGCACCAGCGTGCGCATCACCGCCATTGCGTTCGCCGTGGTGCCGAGCATGAAACCGATGAATCCGCCGCCCATCACCGCGGCGTCGTAGTCGCGGCCCATGATGCGGAACACCGGGACGCAGAACGCCACCACCAGCACCACCTGCAGCACCAGGTTGACCACCAGCGGCAGCGCCAGCCCCGACAGCTCCCACAGTTTCAGGTTCATCAGCGCCACCGCCAGGAACAGCGCGAGGCACACGTTGCCGATCAGGTCGGTGGTCTGCACGGACAGCCCGACCCAGCCGGTGCGATCGTCGAAGTTGCGGATCACCGCGCCCACCAGCATCGCGCCGATGTAGACCGGCAGGGTGAGGCCGATCGCGTCGAAGCCCTTGCCCACCCAGGCGCCCACCCACATCGCCAGCAGGATCACCACGATGCTCTTGAGCGCGTTGTATTCGCGCGCGGCCTCGGTGTCCACGACGACGCCGTCGCCGACGGCGAGGTCGATCTCCGCCGCGGCCTCTGCGGGGATTTCCGCTGGCTGGCCAGCCGCAGGCCGCAGGCGCAGCCGCCGGATCAGGACGGTGATCGCCGGGCCGCCAACGATGCCGCCGCAGACGATGCCCGCCATCGCCGAGGTGATCGCGATCGATTCCGCGCCGGCCAGGCCGGCCTGTTCGAACAGCGGCGCGAAGGCAAGGCCAGTGGCCGGCCCGCCGGTGAGCGTGGCCGATCCGGCGAGCACGCCGAACATCGGATCCAGCCCGAACGACGTGGCGACGCCGATGCCCACCAGGTTCTGGACCACCGCGAAGCCCGACGCCAGCGCCAGGAACACCATCACCTGGCGGCCGCTGACCTTCAGCAGCGCGACGCTGGCGTTGACGCCCATGGAGGTGAAGAACGCCACCATCAGCGGGCCCTGCAGCGCGGTGTCGAACTGGAACAGCACGGTGTCGCGGCCGTGTGCCCACAACACGAGCAGTGCAATCACCAGTCCGCCGATGACGGGCGCGGGCAGGTTGTAGCGGCCCAGCACCGGGATGACGCGGCACAGCGCATAGCCCAGGAACAGTGCCATGCCGCCAAACGCCACGGTCTGCACCGCGTTCAATTCAATCATGTGGATTCCCCGAAACGGATCCGGCCTGCGCCTGCCGGCGTCGAAACGTCACGGGCAGGTCCCAGGCGTGGGTGGGTGGAGGCGGACGCGACCGGCCGCGATGCCGGTCAGCTCGCCATCGGCGATGGCCATCCTGCCATTGACCAGCAGGTATTCAACGCCGCGGGACAGCACGCGCGGATGGACATAGTCGGCCATCGGCGCGAAATGTTCCGGGTCGAACACCACGATGTCGGCCAGGTAGCCCTTGCGCAGGTAGCCGGTGTCCTCGAGGCCGAGGATGTCGGCGCTCAGGCCGGTGGAGCGGTGGATGAAGTCGCCGACGCCGATGACGTGGTCCCGTTTGGCGTAACGCGCGTACTTTTCCGGGAAGGTGGCGTACTGGCGCGGGTGGCCATTGCTGCCGTCCGAGCCGGTGATCACCCAGGGTTGCTGCATGAACAGGTCGACGTCGTCCTTGCGCATGTTGAACGACGCGATGCTGTCGGCGGACGCCGCCGCGCGCTGGCTGCCGGTGCGCTCGCCGCCTTCGGAAATGATGCGCAGCGCGGCCTCGACGGGATCAACATTCCATTCCCGTGCCATCTCGTCCAGCGTCCTGCCGGTCCACGGCCAGCCGCTGCCGGTCAGCAGCAGCGCCGTCGCGCCACCGCGCCGGCGCAGGTTGTCGACCATCTCTGCGCGGATGCGCACCCGCGCATCGGCCTGCTGCAGCCGCTGCAACAGCGCCTTGCGGCCGCCGTCGACCGCCCAGCGCGGCAGCAGTGCGGCGCCCATGTGGGTGCCGGACGCCAGCCACGGATACTGGTCCGCCGTCACCCGCTGCCCGGAGGCGCGCGCCTGTTCGATCAGGTCGATGACCGCCGCGGCCTGGCCCTGGACATCGACGCCCAGCGCCTTGATGTGGGAAATGTGGACCGGGAT
>Ga0307414_10000613_pt1 | contig 18271 bp, 16 predicted proteins | sample DK1Ometagenome_FD_203804 | JGI IMG/M metagenome (GOLD analysis project Ga0307414, IMG submission 203804) | Maize rhizosphere microbial communities from greenhouse at UC Davis, California, United States - DK15-O-3 | ecosystem: Host-associated > Plants > Roots > Rhizosphere > Soil | place: USA... | reverse complement strand
TTCAGCAACAATGGCTTCGGTGGTGATGAGCAGGCCAGCAACCGATGCAGCATTCTGCAGCGCGGTGCGGACGACCTTGGTCGGATCGATGACGCCGGCGGCTACGAGATTCTCGTAGGTGTCCGTGGCGGCATTGAAGCCGATCGTTGGGTCGCCACCGTCCAGCAGCTTGCCGGAAACGACTGCGCCATCATGGCCGGCATTTGCAGCGATCTGGCGCACCAGCGAGGAGAGCGAACGACGAACGATGTCGACGCCGCGCGTCTGATCGTCATTGTCGCCCTTGAGGCCCTCAAGCGCCTTGCTTGCATAAAGCAGGGCCGTGCCGCCGCCAGGAACAATGCCTTCTTCCACAGCTGCGCGGGTTGCGTGCAGTGCGTCGTCAACGCGATCCTTGCGCTCCTTGACCTCAACCTCGGTTGCGCCGCCGACCTTGATGACAGCAACGCCGCCAGCAAGCTTGGCGAGACGCTCCTGCAGCTTCTCGCGGTCATAGTCAGACGTGGTCGACTCGATCTGCGAGCGGATCTGCTCGGTGCGGCCCTTGATGGCATCCGCATCGCCAGCGCCATCGACGATGACCGTGTTGTCCTTGTCGATGGTGACGCGCTTGGCGGTGCCGAGCATGCCCAGCGTGACGCTCTCCAGCTTGATGCCGAGATCTTCGGAGATCACTTCACCCTTGGTCAGGACAGCGATATCCTCGAGCATCGCCTTGCGACGATCGCCAAAGCCAGGTGCCTTCACGGCAGCGATCTTCAGGCCGCCACGCAGCTTGTTGACCACCAGCGTAGCAAGCGCCTCGCCTTCAATGTCCTCAGCGATGATGAGCAGCGGACGACCCGACTGAACAACAGCCTCGAGGATCGGCAGCAGCGCCTGGAGCGAGCTCAGCTTCTTCTCGTGGATGAGGATGTAAGGATCGGACAGCTCGACAGCCATCTTCTCTGGGTTGGTGATGAAGTATGGCGACAGATAGCCGCGATCGAACTGCATACCTTCGACGACGTCCAGCTCGAAATCGAGACCCTTGGCCTCTTCGACGGTGATGACGCCTTCCTTGCCGACCTTTTCCATGGCTTCAGCGATCTTCTCGCCAACTTCACGGTCGCCATTGGCGGAGATGATACCAACCTGTGCGATTTCGGACGTGCCGGACACTGGCTTGGAGCGCGCCTTGACGTCCTCGATGACCTTGACGACAGCGAGGTCGATACCGCGCTTGAGGTCCATCGGGTTCATGCCCGCTGCAACCGACTTCATGCCTTCACGCACGATTGCCTGCGCCAACACGGTGGCCGTGGTCGTGCCGTCACCGGCAATGTCGTTGGTCTTCGAGGCAACTTCACGCACCATCTGTGCGCCCATATTCTCGAACTTGTCCTTGAGCTCGATTTCCTTGGCGACGCTCACGCCGTCCTTGGTGATGCGCGGTGCGCCGAAGCTCTTGTCGATAACGACGTTGCGGCCCTTGGGGCCCAAGGTCACCTTCACCGCGTCGGCGAGAATGTCCACGCCACGCAGAATACGCTCGCGGGCGTCGCGCGAAAATTTGACGTCCTTAGCTGCCATGATCTTTATCCTTTTCTGAATTCAAATGAACGATCGAGCGATTTCAGGCGATAACGCCCAGAATGTCGCTTTCCTTCATGATGAGCAGGTCTTCACCGTCGACCTTGACCTCGGTGCCGGACCATTTGCCGAAGAGCACGCGATCACCAGCCTTCACGTCCAGCGGCGTTACCTTGCCGTCATCAGCCTTGGAGCCGGTGCCGACAGAAACGATCTCGCCCTCTTGTGGCTTTTCCTTGGCGGTGTCTGGAATGATGATGCCGCCTGCGGTCTTCTCATCAGCCTCGATGCGGCGAACAAGCACGCGATCGTGCAATGGACGAAATGCCATGTTTGTATGTCCTTCCTTATACGGGCTTGGTTTCCCGATCCTCCCGTGAGACCTCGCCGCGTTCGCTTTCGCCAACGCCGCCAACTCCCCCGATGCCGCTCCACCCAAGCCCTGTGAATCAGCTGTTAGCACTGTCACATAGTGAGTGCCAACGCGCGCCATATGGGGCGGTGGCAGGAGAGGTCAAGGGGAGGGCGATAAGTAAAGTTTTTACCCGCACGTTGTAGGGTTGTTAGCCAATGACTAGGGTCATAGCCCGCACCTATTTAACTGTTCACTGTGAGGCGCCGACATTGCGGCTTCTCGTTGCATTAGCCAACTCGATAGCGTTTTGAAGCGCGTGCAAAAATTTTATATGTGCGCCAACCAAACCCTATTGTTTGATTATATCGGAAAAGAACGATGAGCCAGCGCACTTTGGCAGTATTGACGAGCGTTCACGGTGCTCGCGAAGGCGACCGTATAATTCTGGACGACAAAGCCTTTCAAGGCATCGAATTATACAACAGGTTTTGGTCGGGTGACGTTATTTGGCTTCTCTCGATGCGCGATGCGCCACCGACCTATTCAACGCTTTATCGGGATACTGACCTGCCAGTTAGGGTCGTTGCGGTGAATGAAGATCGTTCCGATCTATTATCGAAGCTCCCGTCCAATGCTCTAGTACTGGCCTCAGCCGATAACCCGAGCGATCTCGCACTGTCAGACCAGTTGCCCGGCCAAGTTGCCTACATCATCGAGAATACCCTGCAGGGTAGGATTGACATGGTTGACGCAGCAGACGCCGCCTGGTGGCGCAAGTTACGCCGCAGGATTTGGGAGAAGTCCACTGAAGTAAAGCGAGTCAGCGCCATTAAGAAGGCGGCCGGACTTCAATGTAATGGTCTTGCAAGTTTCAATAAATATTCCGCCTTGTCAGCCGCGCCAATGTATTATTTTGATACGCGGCTCAGTGCAGATGCGCATATAAGCGAAGAGCTATTGGCTGAAAAATGCATGCGAGCGCTGAAGGGAGAACCTCTTCGGTTGGCATTTTCCGGGCGTCTGACGCGTATTAAAGGAGCGCAATATTTAGTTCCTATAGCGCAGCAACTGAGATCTGCAGGAATCAATTTTACGTTTGAAATTTTTGGTGAAGGTGAGATCGCGCTGGATAACCAGTTCCATTTGCATGGGCCGCTTGCATTTCCGGATAAGTGGGTTCCCGCGATGCAGAATATCGACCTGTTTATCTGCCCTCATCCTCAGGGTGATCCGTCTTGCACTTATTTGGAGGTGATGGGTTGTGGCGTTGGAACTGTTGGCTTTGCCAATGAGGCACTAAGGTCGATGGTGGCGGCGGACGGCAATGGCTTGACTGTCCCAATTGGTGATATCGGCGCGCTCGTGCGGACGGTATTGGCCCTAGATCGGGATCGCGAGCAGCTTGTAGCACTTATGAAGGGTGCTGCCGCATTTGCTGCCAAGCAATCTATGGAAGATGCATTCCGGAAGAGAGTGGACCACTTGCGCAGTATTGGCGGTTAAGCGGGGTTTCGATCAATTCGATCATATGATTGCCGTCATGTGACACCGGTTTTAGCGTGCTCGGGATGAGGAGATGCGTTAGCGATAATGCATTAAGGAGATCCGATCCGTGTTGAGAATAGCCAAGGGTGCGTGGAAGCTGCTGGTTGCGGTGAAGGATGGGCTGGTTCTGCTCTTCCTGCTGCTGTTCTTCGCGCTGCTTTATGCGGGGCTCAAGGCGGCCCGCGCGCCGGATGGGACGCCCTCGACCGGCGCGCTGCATCTTGTGCTGGATGGTGCCATCGTTGAACAGCCGCAGGACATTGATCAATTTGCGCTGCTTTCCGGCGGCGGGCAGCTCAGCCAATATCGCCTGCGCGACGTTGTGCGGGCGATTGAGGCGGCGGCGGACGACAGCGCGATCAAGGCGGTGGTGCTCGATCTTGATGGCTTTGGCGGCGGCGGTCAGGTGGCGATGGAGCGGGTCGGCGCGGCAATGGATAAGGTGCGTGCGGCGCGCAAGCCGGTGCTGGTGCGCTCATCCTTTTACGATGATGATGGATACATGCTCGCGGCGCATGCGAGCGAGGTTTGGCTGAGCCCGATGGGCATGGTCGGCGTCACCGGCCCCGGCGGCAGCAATCTCTATTATAAGAGCCTGATCGACAAGCTTGGCGCCAAGGCGCATGTCTATCGCGTCGGCACGTTCAAGAGCGCGATCGAGCCGTTCACGCGCACCGATCAATCGCCCGAAGCGCGCGCCGCAAATGAGACACTGGTGAAAGCAGTATGGGGCAGCTGGCTCGACAATGTCGGCAAAGCGCGCCCTGCGGCGAAGATCAGCGGCTATTTGGCCAATCCCGTGGCATTGCTGCGCGCGCAGAATGGCGATGCGGCGAAGGCGGCGCTGGCAGCAGGGCTGGTGGACAAGCTTGGTGATGACGTTGCGTTCGGCAAGCGCGTGGCTGCGATTGCGGGTGAGGGCAGCGATGGCCGCCCCGGCGAGTTCGCTTCCATCCCTCTCGCGACGTTCCTGAACAAGCATAAGGAAGGCACATCTGGCCAGGTCGGCGTGATAACGGTCGCAGGCGAAATCGTGGATGGCGAGGCGCAGGCGGGCACAGCGGGTGGCGTCAGCATTACCGAGCTGATTCATGATGCGCTGGCTGATGATAGCGTGAAAGCGCTGGTGCTGCGGGTCGATTCGCCGGGCGGATCGGCAGCGGCGTCTGAGGATATTCGCGCGGCGCTGGTCGAGGCGCGCACGCGTGGCCTGCCGGTGGTCGTCTCCATGTCCAATGTCGCGGCGAGCGGTGGCTATTGGGTGAGCATGGCGAGCGACATGATCTTCGCCGAACCCTCTACCATCACCGGCTCCATTGGTGTGTTCGGCATTTTGCCGAGTTTTGAAGAGACGCTGGCGAAGGCGGGCATCACCAGCGATGGCGTGAAAGCGACGCCGCTCTCGGGCGAGCCGGATGTGGTGGGCGGGGTCAGCCCGCAATTCGATCAGCTGGCGCAGGCGAGTGTCGAGGATATTTACGGCAAGTTCATTGGCCTGGTCGCCAAGGGACGCAAGCTTTCACCGCAGCGGGTGGACGAGATCGCGCAGGGCCGCGTGTGGGATGGCGGCACGGCGCATCAGCTCAAGCTGGTGGATCGCTTTGGCGGCATCGATGAGGCCGTGGCCGAAGCGGCGCGGCGCGCGAAGCTGGATGGGGATGCCGCAACGGCGCGCTATTTCGATCCGCCCAAGGACACGTTCACGCAATTCCTTTCCACCCTGACTGGCGGTCAGGCGCGTGTTTCCGCGCGGCCAGTCGTGCGGGATTGGTTGAGCTACGCCGCGTTGCGCCAGCAAGGCATGGCGGCGCGTGTGGTTGCGGATTTGCGGGGGCTGATCGAGGGCCCGTCGATCCGTGCGGATTGCCTTGAATGCCGCGCTTATGGCGCCGCCCCGGCGGTTAATGCGCGCGAGCAGGTGGGCTGGTTCGGCGCCTTGCTCAACTGGACTGGCTTGCGCTGATGGACGAGACGATCGCGGGCGGCTGCCTCTGCGGGGCTTGTCGCTATGAGACCAAAGCCGAGCCGATCAATGTGCGCGTTTGCCACTGTCGCCTGTGCCAGCAGGCCATTGGCGCGGCCTTCAACGCGCGCGTGCTGGTGCCGCTGGAGGGGTTGACGATCAACGGCCCGGTTGGCTGGCACCATAGCTCGGACGTGTTGAGGCGTGGCTTTTGCACGCAATGCGGCACCACCATGTTCTCGGAGCGGGCTGAAAAAAATGTGATCGGGCTGACGATGGGCAGCCTTGACGAGCCGGATCGCTTTGCTCCGACCGATCACATCTGGACATCAAGCAAGCAAAGCTGGCTGCAGCTTGCCGACGATGTGCCCAACTAATCCGAGGGGCCACCCGCCTGATCGCTGCCTGTTTTGCGGCCATTATAGACCGGCAGGCCCAGGCCGCGCACAATGGCGAGCGCGCGTAACGCAAATCCAGCCAGTGCTGCGATAACGCTCGCGACGGGCGCGGGGACGGCGAAATAGATGAGCAGCGCATAGAGCGCTGCAGCAAGCGCGCCGGCCGTCACATAGATTTCTCGTCGCAGCAGGATGGACGGGACGCCTGCCAGAAGATCGCGAATGATGCCGCCGACGCAGGCCGAGATAACGCCCATCAGCACGGCGACGAAGGGATGGATGCCAAGGCTCATGGCCTTGGCCGTGCCGAACACCGCAAAGGCGGCGAGCCCGATCGCGTCCAGCCAGTCCAGCGCGCGGGCGCTCCACCAGCGCTCAGGCGTGATATAGACGAGCAAGGCCGCGCTGAGGCAGATCAGGGGCGGCCTTGCGTCATGGATCCAGAAGACGGGTGCGCCGATCAGCAGATCGCGCATCGTGCCGCCGCCAACGCCGGTGATCAGTGCGAAAAAGGCGAAGGTGACGAGGGTCTGGCGCAAGCGCGCGGCAGCGAGCGCGCCGGAGGCTGCGAACACGAATGCGCCCACGAGGCTGAGCGCCGTGAGGAGCGATCCGATCGGCACATTGATATCGGGCGGCAACATGGCGTTGGCCTTAAGCAATTTCGTGCGCGCTGGATATATCGGACGTGCCTGCGCTGCGCCGCGCGGCTATGGAGGCGGCAATTCTCATCTGCGTCGCGGAGACTGACGTCATGACTCTATCACTGCTGGTTTTCTATGGCTCCTATCGCGAGACGCGCGCGGGCATTCGGCTGGCTGACTATTGCGTGCGCACGCTCATAGGGCGCGGTCATGATGCCGAGCTTATCGACGCGAAGGTCGTGGGCCTGCCGATGCTGGACAAGCGCCTCTCCGATTATGCGCCCGGCACCGCACCCAAGGCGATGAGCGATCTGGCAGAGAAGATCAGCAAGGCCGATGGCTTTGTGTTCGTGACCGGCGAGTATAATTCGGGGCTGCAGCCGGGGCTCAAGAATCTGGTCGACCATTATTATAAGGAATGGCGGCGGCGGCCCGTGGGCATTGCCAGCTATTCGGCGGGGCGCATGGCGGGCGCGCGCTCAAGCTATGCGTGGCATCCGACGCTTACGACGATCGGCCTTGCGGTCATTCCGGCGACGGTTGCTGTGGGCGGGATTACGGAGAGTCTGGATGAGCAGGGTCAGCCGATTGGGGCCGGTGGCGCAGCGGCAGGGTTGAGCTTTCAGGCTGTGGTGCGGGTGCCGAACAATGCGGTGCCGATGCGTACATGCGTCGCGCCCAGCATGATCGCGGTCTCGAAATCACCCGACATGCCCATCGAGCGACCCTCAAGCCCATGATCGCGCGCCAGCTTGTCGAGCAGCGCGAAATAGGGCGCGGCTTCCACATCGGCGGGGGGCACGCACATCAGGCCAGCGATCGGCAGATTGGCGGTGCGCGCCTCGGCGAGCAGGCCCGGCAAATCCGCAATCGCACAGCCGCCCTTTTGCGCTTCCGCGCCGATATTGACCTGGATGAAGCAATCGGGCCGCTTGCCCAGCTTATCCATCGCGTGGCCAAGCGCGGTGACGAGCGAGCTACGGTCGACCGAGTGGATCGCATCGAACAGCGCCACAGCATCCTCGGCCTTGTTCGATTGCAGCTGGCCGACAAGATGCAGCGCGATATCGGGATGCGCCTCGCGCAGGGCTGGCCATTTGCCCTGCGCCTCCTGCACGCGATTTTCGCCAAATAAGCGCTGCCCTGCCTCAATCAGCGACGTGATCGCCTCGGCTGGGTGCATCTTGCTGATCGCGATCAGCGCCGCAGAGCCAGCCGGTCGCCCGGCGATCCGCTCGGTCGTGGCGATTATGTCCCGCACCCCAGCCAGTCGCTGCGCTGCATTCATCTGGTTGCTATGCCCGTTCATCGGCGTCGCTATAAGAGGCGGTATGCATGGAGGCCAAGGCAAATCGCGCAGCAGCGTTCCGGCGATATGGCTGATGACCGATGAGCGGGTCGCACGGGCGGATTTGATGCGCGCAATTTCCAGGCTTCCGCGCGGATCGGCCGTGGTGGTGCGCCACTATAGCCTCGCGCTGGAAGAACGGCGCGCGCTGTTCGATCAAGTGCGGCAGGCAGCGCGGCGGCGGGGCTGCATTGTGCTGCTGGCGGGGGATGCACTGCTGGCGAAGCGATGGGGTGCTGATGGCCATCATGGCAGGTCGCGCGGCCCGGCGATGGCGGGAAGGCGCTGGCTGCATAGCACGCCGGTCCATGATCATGCCGAGCTTGTGGCAGCGGTCCGCAACGGGGCAGATGCCGTGCTGATCTCGCCGCTGTTTGCCACCCGCTCCCATCCCGGCGCGGGTGCGCTGGGGACGGCACGCTTTGCCGCGCTTGCCCGCTGTTCGCCGCTGCCGGTTGTCGCGCTTGGCGGTGTGCATCCGCGCCATGCCCGCCTCGTGCGGATGCTTGGCGCGGTCGGGTTCGCCGCGATTGACGGGCTGGCCTGCCCGCGCCGTCCTACTTCAACAGTGAGAGATTGATCGATTTGGCAATCGCCTCATAGCCAGCATCCGTCCCGTGCAGATGATCGCCGATATGATAGCCCGGGCGCATTTGCAGCGGATTGGCGGGATCGCGGAACGCCAGATCGAAATCCAGAAAATCATCGAACAGCTTGCCGGAACGGATGGCAGCATTGATCTGCTGGCGCACGGCCTCGCCTTCCTGCGTCCAGTAGGTTGCGCCTTTGTATGGGGCGATGGTCGCGCCGATCACCTTCACGCCACGCGCCCGCGCGCGCTCCACGATCTGGCGGTAGCCAGCGATCATCGTCTCGGCAGTCACGATCGTGCCATCATGGAAGGGGTTGGGCTGGCCTGTTGCGGCGGCGCGCTGAGCGGCGCCAAAGGCGATGCCCAGATCATTCACGCCCTCGAACACGATCAGCGTGCGGACACCGGGGAGCGCCAGAATGTCGCGATCCAGCCGGGCCAGCGCGCTCACGCCCATGCCGTCGCTCAGCACGCGATTGCCGCTGATGCCCTGATTGGCGATGCCCCATTTGCCCGGCGAAGCGGCGGAAAGCCGCGCGGCGAGATAATCGGGCCAGCGGCGGTTCGCGGCCACCGTCGAGCCGACACCGTCCGTGATCGAATCGGCCATCATCGCAATCGTGCCCGCGCCCCTGATGGCATCCACCTCGATCGCGGCGAGGAAAGGCCGGTTCTGCAGCGTTTGCACAGGCGTGAAGGCTTTGCCGAGATGATTGCCCGGCGGGGAGACGAGCATCTTGTCCAGCCCCACCTGATGGCAGGTGCATGGGCCAGTCTCTCCAGGCACATAAATTTGCAGTGAAAGGCGGGCGAGGTCGCGGGTGGGCAGCGCAATATAGTCGCTCAGCAAAGGCGCGCCGGGTGCGATGGCTGCAGTCGGCTTGCCCGTAAAGGCGAGCATATGGGCCGAGCCCGGCACTTCCTTCCCATCCTTATCGAGCAAGGCAACGCGCGCACCGCCGATTTCGAGCGCCTTCTCGCCATAAAGATTGGTGAGGCGCACCCGCAGCGCCTTGCCGCCCGCCGAGATGCGGAGCGTCTGCACCAGCGTCTGGTTCTTGAAGGACGGTGCCGCCATCGCCGGACCAAGATTGGTCATCGGGCGGACGGGGGCGGCTGACCAGGTGGTGATCCAGTCTGCTTTGGCAGGCGCAGCAGCCAGCATAAGCGTGGTCGCCAACAGAAGGGCGCTTAAACCTGAGGCCGCTGAAAAGCTGCTCTTCGATTGCTTTGAAGTCACGATCATCCCCGCCCTTATTATCTCGGCTCTTGGCAAGCCGTGCGCGGGAATTGAGGCCGGGCGTGCGCGTCTGTCAATGGCGGATGTGCTGGGCAAGTGGGGCTGTGCGGATCACAACAGAATCCAAATTGCTGAGCATCACACAGGAAAGCAGCCAAGCGCCAAGGCCTGGCCGCGCTGATCCTGCGACATGTCGCTTAAGTCAGACTATGACGTCTAAATCAGAACTTGAAGGTGGTACCGACGTAAACGGCCTGGCTGTCCTGCGTCTGATCGGTGATCGTCGGCGCAAGGCGATTGTTCGGGCCGCGATAGCGCAGGCCAGCCTTCAGGTTCAGGTTGCGCGTCAGCGAGTAGCTGCTCGAAAGATCGACAGCATAGCTCTGCTCGGTGCCGAGCGTGGCTGGCGTATTCTCTGCGGGCGAAGCGACTGCGGCTTCGCGCTGCTGAACTTCCAGATTGGTCGAGAAGCGCTCCTGCTTAGGGCGCAACTTGAAGTTCGCGACCGGCTCCGTGATCGACTTCTCGATCATCGGGGCAAGCTTGGCAGGCTCGTACCGGCCATTGCTGATGAACTGCGTGAAGCCCTTGGTCGCGCCCAGTCGATAAGCGACCGAGGCCAGACCCAGATTAGGCAAGAGACGCTCGGACTTGCGATCCGAGGTCAGGGCGCCCGGCGTGCGGACAAGAATGGTCAAAGACCGATTGCCGTTGATCGAGCCGCTGGTCGGCGTGAAGCGGAAGCCACGGCTCTGCGATTCGCGAGCGGCCTGTGTATAGGCCTTCGCGAGCGAGCCATTGCTGGTGACGGGGGTGAAGGAACCAATGCTGCCGAGCATCTTGAGCGAAACCGGCGCGTTGCTGCTTTCTTGAGCGGATGAGCCAAGCACGGCGGAGAGCGCTGGCGACAAGGCGAGCGAACAGGTGGCTGCAATCGCCCCCAATGCCGCTATTCTACCTTTCGTCAAACGCACTGTCTCAACTCCCTTTTACGACTGATCGGTTCTGCCGACTCCATCGCTCTGCATATCTAATAACATGGGGGAAGTGACGGAACCAGCGCTCCGGATAAAAAGCCAGAAGCGTGACTATTTATACACAGTGCGCCCGATGGACCATCTTGCAACCCCTGCCAAAACAATCGTTCAGCTGCCCATGAAAATCAACTCATGATTGCGCTCGATGTTCCCGCGCAAGATCATGACGGGCGCGGGGCAGCATCCGCGCTATTCGGCATCAGATTGCCGCCGCAGGAATTCGGCCACTTGTGTGGCAGGCGGGGGTGACTATAGAGGCTGATCGACAGGGATCCCGGTTTTGCCGGACATCACAGGAAACGGAGCGCATGGTTCTGAGCGAACATAAGAGACTGACGGGCGGCTTGCTGCTGGCGCTTTCATGCAGCCTGCTGGCTGCCTGCGGTGGAGGCAAGGATCGCCCCAAGGCTGATCTCGCCGAATCGCGCGTGACCAACATTGGCATCAATGGCTATCTCTGGCGCGCAAGCCTGGAGACGGTGGCCTTCATGCCGCTGCTCCAGACCGATTCCAACGGCGGCGTGATCCTGACCGATTGGTATATCAATCCGGCAGCCGCCAATGAGCGGATGAAGCTGACCGTAACGATCCTGGATCAGGATCTGCGGGCGGATGCTCTGCGCGTTGCGGCGAGTCGCCAGACGCTTCAGGGCGGCCAGTGGATCGATGCGCCCGTGCAGGCCGCGACCACGCAGAAGCTTGAAGAGATCATCCTGACGCGCGCCCGCGATCTGCGCCGCCGCGCCATTAACGGATAAAACGGCCTCAGTCCGGCACCCCGCCCTTATGTCTGGCAGGGACCGGGCGGGCTGCCATTGAAATGAGGCAAATGTGAGCGATAGACGCTTCAATCCCGCACAGGCAGACGCGCGCTGGCAAGCGGTGTGGGACGATCGGCAAAGCTTCAAGGCAGGTGCCCGCGTGGGCGCGCCGAAAAGCTATGTGCTGGAGATGTTCCCTTATCCCTCCGGGCGCATCCACATCGGCCATGTCCGCAATTATTCGATGGGCGATGTGCTGGCCCGCTTTCGCCGGATGCAGGGCCATGATGTGCTGCACCCGATGGGCTGGGATGCCTTTGGCATGCCCGCTGAAAATGCGGCGATGGAAAAGAAGGTCCATCCCGGCGACTGGACCCGCGCCAACATCGCATCCATGAAAGCGCAATTGAAGCGCCTCGGCTTCGCGCTCGACTGGAGCCGCGAGCTGGCGACCTGCGAGCCGGATTATTACGGCCATGAGCAGGCCTTGTTTATCGACCTGTATCAGGCGGGCCTTGTTTATCGCAAGGAAAGCGCGGTGAACTGGGACCCGGTCGACATGACCGTGCTCGCCAATGAGCAGGTGATCGATGGGCGCGGCTGGCGCTCCGGCGCATTGGTCGAGAAGCGCAAGCTCTCCCAATGGTTCCTCAAGATCACCGACTTTGCCGATGAGCTGCTGGACGGCCTCGATTCGCTCGATAAGTGGCCGGACAAGGTGCGGCTGATGCAGGAAAACTGGATCGGCAAATCGACCGGCATGCAATTCCATTTCGCGCTCGATAAGCCGGTGGATGGCATCGAGACGCTGGAGGTGTTCACCACCCGGCCCGACACGCTCTTCGGTGCAAGCTTTGCTGCCATTGCCGCCGATCACCCGATTGCGCTCGAACTGGCGCAGAACAATGCTGATCTTGCTGCCTTTGCTGAAGAGTGCCGTCGCACCGGCACCGCAGCGGCTGACGTGGAGACGCAGGAGAAGAAGGGCTTCGATACCGGCCTTTCGGTGACCCACCCGCTCGACCCCGAGTGGAAGCTGCCGCTGTTCGTCGCGAACTTCGTGCTGATGGATTATGGCACGGGTGCCGTGTTCGGCTGCCCGGCGCATGACCAGCGCGACCTTGATTTCGCGCGCAAATATATGCTGCCGGTGGAGCGCGTCGTTGCGCCAGCGGGTGAAGAGACGGCGCCGATTGTGGATGAGGCCTATACCGGCCCCGGCAGGTTGGTGAACTCGCGCTTCCTTGATGGCATGAGCGTGGAGGACGCCAAGGCGGAAGTGATCCGTCGCGCGGAAGCCGAGGGCTGGGGCAATGGCACCACCGTTTGGCGGTTGCGCGACTGGGGCGTCTCGCGCCAGCGCTATTGGGGCACGCCGATTCCGTTCATTCATTGCGCGGATTGCGGCGTCGTGCCGGTGCCCAAGGATCAGCTGCCGGTTGTGCTGCCCGAGGATGTGAGCTTCGATATTCCCGGCAATCCGCTGGATCGCCACCGGCACTGGAAGCATGTCGATTGCCCAAGTTGCGGCGAGCCGGCAGTGCGCGAGACGGACACGCTCGATACCTTCGTGGATTCGAGCTGGTATTTCATCCGCTTCGCCAGCCAGCCATCCGACCAGCCATTCGATCGCGCCGAGGCCGAGAGCTGGCTGCCGGTCGGGCAATATATTGGCGGCATCGAGCATGCGATCCTGCATCTGCTCTATGCGCGCTTCTGGACGCGGGCGCTGGCGCATATCGGCAAGATCAGCGTCGCTGAGCCGTTCGAGAGCCTGTTCACGCAGGGCATGGTCACGCATGAGACTTATGCGCGCAAACAGGGCGAAGGCTTGCCGCCGCTCTATTATGCGCCGACCGAAATCGAGCGCACGGGCAATGGTGCGACGCTGATTGCCGATGGGCAGCCGGTCCAAGTCGGCCGCGTTATCAAAATGTCCAAGTCCAAGAAGAATGTCGTGGACCCGGACGAGATTATCGAGCGCTATGGCGCGGATGCCGTGCGCTGGTTCATGCTGTCGGATAGTCCGCCCGAGCGCGATCTGCCGTGGAGCGAGGCGGGTATTGAGGGCGCATGGCGCTTCGTCAACCGGCTGTGGCGCATCTTTGGGCAAGCGAGCGATGCAGGCGATGGCGCGAGCGACAAGGCGCTGGACCGCAAGCTGCACCAGACAGTCGATGGTGTTGCCAAGGACATCGAGGCGCTGGCCTTCAACAAAGCTGTCGCGAAACTCTACGAACTGGCCAATGCCATCGAGAAGGCCGCGCCATCTGCAAGCCGCGTTGCAGCGATTCGCGCCTTCGCTCTTCTGGTCGCGCCGATGACGCCGCATCTGGCTGAGGAAGCCTGGGCGGAGATTGGTGGCGAGGGTCTGATCGCCGACGCCATGTGGCCGCCTGTCGATCCGGCCTTGCTGGTGGATGATGAAGTGACCATTGCCGTGCAGGTGCAGGGCAAATTGCGCGACACGCTCATCGTGCCCAAGGGGACGGACAAGGCGACACTGGAGAGCCTCGCGCTCGCCGCGCCGGGCGTGATCCGCACACTGGATGGCGCGACCCCGAAGAAAGTGATTGTCGTGCAGGACCGTCTGGTCAATCTAGTCATCTGATGCACAGGATAGTCCTCAGCCTTGCCCTGCTCATGGGCCTCACCGCTTGCGGCCTGCAGCCCATGTATGCGGGCGGCCGCAGCGGTGCGGCGGCGCAGGCGCTGGCTGGCATCGAGGTGCAGCCAATCCCCGGCAAGGGCGGCTGGCTGATGCGCAATGCGCTGAATGACCGGCTGGCGGCGATGGGCGAGGGCACGCCGCGCTATCAGCTCAAGGTGCAGTTGGACGATCAGATCGAAGGTCTGGGTGTGCGCGCCGATGATACGGTGACGCGTGAGCGACGCACCTTACGCGCGCGCTATCAGCTCATCGACACGCAGGATGGCGCGACGCTGCTTGATGAGACGAGCGGCTGGGATGCCGGTATCGACGTGACCAGCAGTGAATATGCGACCGTGGCGGCAGAAGAAACGGCGTTGGAACGGCTGACCGAGATCGTCGCCGACCGTGTGCTCGCGCGGGTTGCGCTGCGCGCGCGCCAGTGATTATGTGCGGGGCTTAGATGAGCCTGCGAGCGGATAATCAGGCCGCGCTCAAGGCGCTCGATGCGCCTGCGCCCAATATCCGCCTTTACCTGCTTTATGGCCCGGATGAGGCCGGGAGCGAGGCGCTGGCTGCCCGTTTCGGCAAAGGGCTGGGCAAAGGCGCTGAGCGGATCGACCTTGATGGCGCGACGCTGCGCAGCGATCCGGCGCGGCTTTCCGATGAAGCGGCTGCCATCTCCATGTTTCGCGACAAGCGCTGGATTCGCGTGCAACCGGCTGGCGAGGAAGTGCTGCCGGCGGTCGAGGCACTGCTTGATGCATCCGTGACGGGCGAGCCGGTGGTGCTGATCGCCGGTAATCTGCGCAAGACCAGCAAATTGCTCGCCCGCTGCGAGGCGGACAAGGCTGTTATCTCCATTGTCAGCTATGCGCCGGAAGGCCGCAATGCCGAGCAGTTGGCGGTCACGATGGCGCGCGAGCTGGGGCTGGAGCTGCCCGGCGATCTGGCGCGGCGGCTGATTGCGCTGACCGGCGGCGAGCGCGGCTTGCTGGCGGGCGAGATCGAGAAGCTGGCGCTCTATCTGGATGCGAGTCCCGAGGAGCCGCGCGCGGCTACCGCAGAGGCGCTGGATGCGCTGGGCGCGGAAGGCGGCGATCAGCAGCTGTTCAAAGCGGCGATGGTCGTGCTCTCCGGCAATGTGCGCGGCACCGAGCATGAGATGGCACGGTTGCGACAGACCGGCAGCTCGCTGGCAGGCCTGCTGCGCATCACGCTCCAGCGCGCGATTGGCATCGCGCAGGGGCAGGCCGGGCAAGGACAGCGCTTTGGCGGGCGGGGCGATGACGATGTTGCCGCGCGCTGGAATGGCGACAATCTCGACAAGGCGATCGTGCGCATGGCCGAAGCCGAGCGAACCAGCCGCCTCTCGCACCAGATTGGCGAGACGGTGGTGGCGCAGGAGCTCATCAACGTCGCCCGGCTGGGCGCGCGGGGACGATAACAGCGCGGCGAGAGAGACCTCGCCAGACAAGAATTTGCTCGCGTGCTGCAAAGCAGCAAAGGTCGCAAGCGGCTACACTCCCATCATTAATTGCGTTTTCCCGCGTGGAAAGTCAGCGTGAAGGTGATGAGATGACGCTTCTGACCGACCAGTTTTTTGACAGCTTCGCCTCTTCGGTTCTGCCGACGGCGGAGGCGGAAACGCTGCCGCCGGAAGTCTATACCAGCCCGGAATTTTACGCCTTTGAGAAGGAAGCGCTGTTCTATCGCGAATGGCTGTGCGTCGGACGTGATGAGTGGGTGCCAAAGTCGGGCGATTTCTTCACCGCGACTCATGCCAATGAGCCGATCATCATCTCACGCGGGCGCGATGGCGCGCTCAATGCCATGTCCGCCGTGTGCCAGCACCGCGCGATGCTGGTGGCGGAGGGCAAGGGCAATACGCGCGGCTTCACCTGCCCCTATCATCATTGGTCCTATGATCTGGATGGCAAGCTGGTGGGCGCTCCCGCGATGGGCAAGACCTGCAATTTTGACAAGACGCGCTACAATCTCCCCAAGCTGAAGGTAGAGATGTGGCACGGCTTCATCTTCGTGAATTTCGATGCGGATGCGCCATCGCTCGCTGCACAACTGGGGCCGCTGGAATCGGTGGTTGCCAATTTTGATATGGCGGCGCTCCGTGGGCCGGAGCCCTTCTCCCACGAATATGCGTGGAACTGGAAGGTGCAGTTCGAGAATAATAATGATGGCTATCATGCCAGCCGCCTGCATCAGGGCCTGCACGACTTTGTGCCGAGCGAGCTTGCCAGCTTCCCTGAAGTGCCGCGCGAAACGGCGGGCTATTATCGGCTGAACGGATCGACCCATCCCAATGCCAGCTTCAACCCGACCGAGAAGGCGCTGTTCCCGGTGTTTCCGGCACTGACCGAGGAGGAGCAATCGCGGCTGCTGTTCGTCAACCTGCCGCCCTCGCTCTCGCTGGTGATGCTCAATGATGTGGTGATCTACCTCATCATGGATGCGCGCTCGCCGACCACACATGGGCTTACGTTCGGCAGCCTCTATCACCCCAGCGCACTGAAAGACCCCGAGTTTGAGGCCAAGCGCAAGATCAATGACGATCATACCGGCGGCATCGTCGCGCAGGATCTGCATGTCGATCTGCTCATCCAGCAGGGCCTGGGGTCCAAATTCGCGCCGCGTGGCCGCTACAGCTGGCAGGAAGATGCGCAGCGCCAGCTCAATGTGTGGCTGGTCGATCGCTACACCAGGGAATGGGAGCGTCGTCGCGGCCCCTCCGCGCCCGTCACCCGCCTGCACGCGACTTCCTGAGCCTTAAGTTTCGCCCAATTCAGCGACCCGTCGGCAAAATCAAAAGATTGTTCGCGCCAGCAACAGCGGCGCACCGGCCGCTGCGCTTAGCCAGAGGCACGGACACACGCATTCACTCCCCTTGAGGTTAATATGACCAATTCACTGATTTTCTTCGATATCCCGGCATCCGACCCCAATGCTGCGGGCGAATTTTACGCGCAGGTGTTCGGTTGGGAGAATGATCCGCGCCCAATGGGTAAATATCATCGCATGGTGCCCGGCGGCTTCTTCAAGAAGAAGGATGGCTCGGACAGCGAGATCGGCAATCTGCACATGGGCATTGCCGATGCCGCCAATATGCGCCCGCATCCCAATCCAGAGGGTGTGGAACCGCGCGATATCGCGACTCAGGGTCGCAAACCGCGCATCTGGGTGCTGGTGAGCGATGATGATACGTCCGATCGCATCCTCGACACCGCCGTGCGGCTGGGCGCCACCATCCTGTGGCGCAACCATTATTGGGCGGAGTTCAACGGCTTCAACGATTGCTTTGTCGACCCATGGGGCAACGAGATATTGCTGTGGGGCAAGGCAGGCGAAAACCCCGAGATTCCAGCCGATTTCACGCGCGAATAAGCGGGCCGGGGCGTTGGCTGAACAATATGTTGTGCGCGGTCATGCAAGACCGCGCCGCCGCTCCTCTCCTAGCCTTGAGTGAACGGGTGCAGTCACCCACTCCGGCAATCGCGAGGCATAAGGTGCAGATCGACTTTTCAGCAACAATATATGCGGGACGAGCGCAATGAGCCGTCTTCCAGTGGTCTTTTACGGCCATGGCAGCCCGATGATCGCGCTCGAAAAGAGCGATACGACCGCCGCCTGGCGCGTGATCGCGCAGACCATCGGCACGCCCAAGGCGATCCTGTGCATCTCCGCCCATTGGCTCACGCGCGGCACAGCGGTGACGGCGATGGCGCAGCCGCGCACCATCCATGATTTCGGCGCATTCCCGCAGGCCTTGTTCGACATGCGCTATCCGGCGCCGGGCAGTCCGGCGCTGGCGCAGCGCGTGGTCGAGTTGCTCGCGCCGTTGCCAGTGCGGCTGGATGAGGAATGGGGGCTGGATCATGGCACCTGGACTGTGCTGCACCATGCCTATCCGGATGCGGACATTCCGGTCGTGCAATTGAGCATGGATGTGAATGCCACGCCTGCGCAGCATTGGGAGATCGGCAAGATGCTCCGCCCGCTGCGCGATGAAGGCATACTCATCATGGCGACGGGCAATATCGTCCATAATCTCCCCGCGATGGATTGGGAGAACCCGGACGCCCCGCCTTATCCATGGGCGGAGCGGTTCAACCAGACGATGCTCGATGCCGTCATGGCAGACGAGCCGCAGG
>Ga0307414_10000612_pt1 | contig 18284 bp, 16 predicted proteins | sample DK1Ometagenome_FD_203804 | JGI IMG/M metagenome (GOLD analysis project Ga0307414, IMG submission 203804) | Maize rhizosphere microbial communities from greenhouse at UC Davis, California, United States - DK15-O-3 | ecosystem: Host-associated > Plants > Roots > Rhizosphere > Soil | place: USA... | reverse complement strand
CGCATCTCGGCCTTCAGGCGGGCCTTGAGGCCGGCCTGCCGCTCGGCATCGAGCGAGGCGTAAGGCATGCTGTATTCCTGGCCCGCCCAGAGTTCGAGCAGGGCGACCGATTCCCGGTGCAGCTGGTCGGCCGACCAGTCGGGCGCGACGTAGCCGCCGTGGCCCCAGATCGAGCCGACCTGCTGGCCGCCCATGGATTGCCAGGCCAGCTGGCCGGTCTGGATGTCGTCGCGGGTGAACAGAACCGCGCCGGACGCATCAACGACCTGCGCCGGGATGGGCGGCGCCTGCCGGTGTATCTCTCGCCCCTGCAGCCCGAGGACGGCGAACGACGCCGCCATCACCACGGCCAGGAGCAGCCAAAGTCTTTTGATTGTCATCTCATTCTCTCCGGCCGCCCGGGATGCCCCCATCTCGGCCTGTTGGCGCCTGATCGCTTGCCGAGCGTGGCTTGACGTTGCGCTCGCGCAAACTCCGGGATTCCCCCAGTGGGAATGGCCCGGAGGCCTCAGACCGCGCGGGCGTGACGCGCGGCGCTGACGGGAAGCCGGGCGTCGAAGCAGGCCGCGACGACCCGCATCACCCGTGCGGCGTCGGAGGGGATGCGTATCCGCCGGCCCTCGGCCTGGCACAGGCCGTCGGCCTGCAGGGCGGCGGCGGCGGCGACCGCCTCGTCCAGGGTGGACGGATCGAAGCCGTGATCACGACACAACCTGCCGACGTCGACCGCGAGGTCGCACATCAATCGCTCAATGACAGCGGCGCGCAGACCGTCCTCCGCCGTCACGGCGAGGCGTCGCGCGATCGGCAAGCGACCGGCCTCGACCTCGCGGCCCCAGACATCCGTGGTGATGGCGTTCTGGAGGAAGCCCTCCGCAAACCGCCCGATCGAGGACGGACCGATCGGAACCAGCACCGGAGCGGGGTCGTCGGTGTATCCCTGAAAGTTGCGCCGCAGGACGCCGCGCGCCGCCGCGACGGAGAGCGGATCCTCGGGCAGGGCGTAGTGGTCCAGACCGATGCGCACATAGCCGGCGACGATCAGTGTCTGGTCAGCCGCCTCGGCCTGTTCCCAGCGACCGGCGACGTCGGCCAGGTCGGCCTCCCTGATCATCACCTGGTGCTTCTTCATCCACGGCACATGGGCGTAGCCGAACACCGCCACCCGGTCGGGCCGCAAGGTGACCGCCGCCGCCGTGGAGGCCGCGACATTCTCCGGGTTCTGGCCGGGCAGGCCGTACATCAGGTCGAAATTGATCGCGCCGACGCCGGCCGCGCGCAGCCGGTCGTTGGCCGCCGCGACCATCTCGAAGGGCTGGATGCGGTTGACCTTGGTCTGGACCTCGGGATCGAAGGTCTGGACGCCCAGGCTGACGCGGGTCACCCCGGCCTCGCCGGCGGCGTCGATGAAGGCGTCGGACAGCATGCCGGGATCGAGCTCCGCGGCGATCTCGGCGCCGGGTCGCAGCCGGAACCGGTCGGCCATGTGCCGGACCAGGCCAAGGAAATCGTCGGGCGACAGGGCGTTCGGGCTGCCGCCGCCGAAATGCAGGTGCGCCGCGCCGGCGTGCGGCCCCATGGCGTCCGCCCACAGATCAACTTCCAGCCGAAGCGTCTGATAGAAGGCCCGGACCCGGTCGTACTCGTGGAACACGCTGGTATGGCAACCGCAGTACCAGCACATCCGCTTGCAGAATGGGACGTGGACATAGGCCGAGATCACGTCTTCTAGGCGGGTAGCCGCCAGCCATCGCCGCACCTCCCCCTCGCCTTCCGCCGGCTCGAAGGCGACCGCGGTCGGATAGCTGGTGTAGCGGGGCAGATTGCGCCCGGCGTGAGATCGCCAGGCGGCAGGCAGGGCGGCGGGGGCCATGTTCGGTATCCGTCAGACAGAAAAAACGGGGCGGCGGGTGATCCCGCCGCCCCGCGCCGCGCCGGTCAGGCGGCGGCTTTCCAGTTCGGTTGCAACTCGACGTGCGTCGGGCAGGGCGCGACCGGGACCGGATCGGCGCCGCACAGCTCGTTGGCGAAGCCGTGGTTGACGTCGCGGTGGTGGGCTTCGTCGGCGCGGACCACCAGAACGACGTCGCGCAGGCTCGCGTCGGCGGGCAGGTTCCAGTAGCGCAGGGCGATTTCCGGTGCCGGCACGTTCTCGCTGCGGCCCTCGTCGATCTCGGCCAGATAGTGGGTGTAGCTGATGACGGCCTCTTCCTCGAAATAGCCGACCACCCGGTGCGCCGTTTTCGCGGAGACGAGGTAGAGGCCGAAGAAGAACAGGTAGAAGACCCACTGCACCGCGATGACCACAAAGCGTTCGAACAGGGTCGGCTTGCACACTTCGATGAAGGTCATCAGGTGCATGCGCTCGTTCTCGGCCTCATCCATCAGGGTGCGGATCCAGCCGTTGTCGTCCTTCATCCGGCGCAGGGCCTTGAGGTGGTTCAGCGTGGCGCCGACCATGCCGGGCACCGCCGCGACGGTCTCCAGCACCACGGCGCGGTGGCCGTAGCGTTTGGCGAAGAAGGTGTCGGCGAAGAAGCGCAGCGCCTTGACGAAGCCGAAGGCGACGCGGTCGGAGACGCCCTTGGGCGCATGGTGGACGGAGAGATCGACGAGGGGAGCGGACATGAATGCTTTCCGGTCTGAAGGTGGCCGGGCGTCGGAGCCCGATGACGTCCAAGTAGCCGTCCCCACGGGGTGGCGAAATTCCGGTGTTTCACCTACGGGATATTCCGGAGGTTCGAGTGACGGCGACGACTGAGCGACAGAAAACGACGATCTGGGGCTGGGCCCTCGGCACGCGTCACCTCTGGTTGGGGTTCGCCGTCGCGCTGATCGGAGCGACCGCGGGCCTGGCGCTGCGCATGGCCCTCGCGCCTTGGCTCGACGAACGGGTAGCCTTCCTGTTCTTCGTGCCCGCGGTGGTCGCTGCCGCGGCCCTTGGCGGGGTCCTGCCCGGCGCGCTGGCGACGATGCTGGGAGCGGCCGGCGGCCTGTTCATCACCTGGTCCGCCGCCGAGCGGACGAACGGCGACTTCGCCACAGTTCTGGTCTTCTTGCTTCTCGGTGCGTCGATCAGCGCCGGTGGAGAAATGTTCCAGAAGATGCGCTCGCGGGCCGTGACGGTGAACCAGGACTTGCGGGCCCGGGAGGCGCACCTGCGTTCGATCCTCGACACCATCCCCGACGCCATGGTGGTGATCGGCGAAGGCGGGATCATGCAGTCCTTCAGCCACGCGGCCGAACGGCTGTTCGGCTGGTCCGCCGACGAGGTGATCGGTCACAACGTCAAGATGCTGATGCCTTCCCCGTATCGCGAGAACCACGACGGCTACCTGCACCGCTACCTGACCACCGGCGAGCGGCGGATCATCGGAGTCGGCCGCGTGGTCGTCGGCGAGCGCAAGGACGGCTCGACCTTTCCGATGGAGTTGTCCGTCGGAGAGATGATCTCTGGGGACACCCGGTTCTTCACCGGCTTCGTCCGCGACCTCAGCGAACGTCAGCAGACCGAGCAGCGGCTGCAGGAGCTGCAGTCTGAACTGGTGCATATCTCCCGCCTCACAGCCATGGGCGAAATGGCCTCGGCGTTGGCGCACGAGTTGAACCAGCCGCTGTCGGCCATGGCCAACTATCTCAAAGGCTCGGCGCGGCTGCTGGCCGCGGAGCCGGTGCCCCGGGAGCGCCTTCTCGACGCCATCCAGAAGGCCGGGGATCAGGCCCTGCGCGCCGGCGACATCATTCGCCGGCTGCGCGACTTCGTCGCCCGCGGGGAGGCCGAGCGCCGTGTCGAAAGCCTGCCAAAGCTGATCGAGGAAGCCAGCGCCCTTGCCCTCGTCGGCGCCAAGGAACATGGCATCCGCGTCCTGTTCCGTTTCGCTCCGGCGATCGACCTGGTGCTGGCGGACAAGATCCAGATCCAGCAGGTGGTGCTGAACCTCATCCGCAACGCCATAGAGGCCATGGAAGACTCGCCCCGCAAGGTGCTGGAGCTGCGGATCGAGGCGATGGAGGACCAGGCCCTGGTCGTCGTCAGCGATACCGGCTCGGGGATCAGTCCCGAGATCGCCGATCAGCTGTTCCAGCCCTTCATCACCACCAAGCGAACGGGTATGGGCGTCGGACTATCGATCTCGCGAACCATCATCGAAGGCCACGGCGGGCGCATCTGGGTCGAGGACAATCCGGGTGGAGGGACGCGATTCTGCTTTACGCTGACCGCCGTGGGCCAACAGGAGCTGTACGATGCAGAATGAGATGGTGGTCCATGTCGTCGATGACGATCCGGCCGTCCGGGACTCCCTGTCGTTTCTGCTGGAGACGGCCGACATCACCGCTCGTACCTACGATTCAGGGCCGGCGATTCTGGCCCGGGCCGACCGGCTCGAACCCGGCTGCATCCTGACCGACGTGCGGATGCCGGAGATGAACGGGCTGGAGATGGTCCGGCGACTGAACGACCTCGGCGTCCGCCATCCGGTCATCGTCATGACTGGCCACGCCGACGTGCCATTGGCGATCGAGGCCATGCGCGCCGGCGTGAAGGATTTCATCGAAAAGCCCTTCGACGACGAAGCCCTGTTGTCGTCCATCCGCGCCGCCCTCGCAGACGGTGCGGAAGCCCTTGAGCAGGAGGGCCAGGGCGCTGAGCTACGAACGCGGCTGGAGTCGCTGTCGGCGCGCGAACGCCAGGTCCTCGACGGACTCGTCCTCGGCCAGGCCAACAAGGTGATCGCCTATGACCTCGGTCTGAGCCCGCGGACGGTGGAGGTCTATCGGGCCAATGTCATGACCAAGATGCAGGCGCGCAGCCTTTCGGAACTCGTCCGGATGAGCATGGTGGCCCAGCGCGGCTGAACAGGCCCTATTGCACCACAGCCGCCAGGGCGTCCCGCACCGAGTCCCGAAGCGCATCGGTCAGCAACGGCTTTTCGATGATCTGCACCCCGGCCAGCGCGGCCTGTGCGCGCAAGGCCCTGCGCGGGTTGGTGGTGATGAGGATGGCCGGCAGGGTGACCCGGGCGGCCCGCAACTGCTCCAGCAGGGCGAGGCCGTCGATGCCGGGCAGATTGTAGTCGAGCACAAGGCAGCCGCGCGTCGGCAACGGCGTCGAGGCCAGCAGGCTCTCCCCGTCCGCGTAGGCGCAGACATCGAAGCCCTCGAGCTCGAACGAGAACGTCAACGCGTTGACGACCGCCGGGTCGTCCTCGACCAGCAGGATGGCCGGGTGTCGGAAATCGGCGACCGTCATGCCCGGATCCGTTCCAGAAGGTCGCGGCGCAGCAGCCGCACGTGGCGACTCGACCGGGCCTCGATCAGGCCTTGGGTCTGCAACTGCGACAGGGTCCGTGACACCGTATGAATGGTCAGGCCGAGATGGTCGGCCATGTCCTGACGCGTCATTGGCAGGTCGAGGATATCGGCCGCACCCACTCGGTCGGCGTAGTCCAGCAGGAAGGCGACGACGCGCTCGTTCGCCCCCTGGCGCGCCAGGATCATCGCGTGGTCCTCGCTGCGCTGAAAGGCGCGGACCGACATCTGCCACAGCGCGCGCGCGAGACCGCTGTCGGTCGCCGCCAGCCGCGCCAGGTCCGCACGGCGCACGGCCGCCACCGTCGCCGCGCCCAGCGTATCCGCCGTGGTGCGGTACTCCAGGCCGGCCTCGAGGCCGAGGAAGTCGCCGGCGACGTGAAATTCCGTGACCTGTCGGCGTCCGTCGTTGAGCAGGCGGTAGCTGATCGCCGCGCCGCTCAGCACACGATAGACCATGCCGGCCCGGTCGCCTTGGCGGAAGACCTCGACCCCGGCGGCCAGCGAGGCGCGAACCGGAGACGCGGCGACGGCGAAAGCCTCGCACAGTTCGCAACGCTCCAGCGCCGCGGACGCCGCCGGCTTCGCCGTCAGGGTCTGGGTCTCGGCGGGGTTGAGAAGTGCGGGCACGAGCGCCTCCGGGCGGGGATCTGACGATGGAGGTTTACGGCCGCGCCGGGGTCGGCGGTATTCGGGAGTGCTCCCTAAGGGATTCCCCTAGGTGGACAGAGCCGGCCGCCCGCTCTTGATACGGTCGCCCGCCGTCCGGCTCACCCAGGGACCCCCGTCATCATGATCGACGCCCGACTGCTGCTGAGATCAGACATGTTCGGCGGGCTGGACGAGGCCGCCCTGACCGCCGTGGTCGCCGCGGGCTCGGTCCGCCGCCTGACCGCCGGCACGACCATCTTCGCCCAGGGCGACCCCGGCCACACCTGTCACAGCCTGCTGGAGGGACGCGTCAAGATCGTCCAGACCCGCCCCGACGGCGGCCAGTCGGTCCTCAGGTTCATCGGCTCCGGCGAGATGTACGGCACGGTCGCGGCGATGATGAACAAGCCCTTCCCCGCCGATGCCGTGGCCGTCCTCGACAGCGTCGAGATCGTCTGGCCCGTGGCGGCGATGCGTCGTTTGATCCGTGAGTGGCCGGAGATCGGCATCAGTTCGACCGCGTCCGCTGGAGGTCGGCTGTTCGAGCTGCAGCGGCGAATGGGAGACCTGACCGGTGAACGGGTTGAACAGCGGATCGCCCGGGCCGTGATGCGGCTGGGCGAACAGGCCGGCCGCCGCACCGACGCGGGAATCGAGATCGACTTCCCTCTCACCCGGCAGGACCTGGCGGAGATGGCGGGCGCCACCCTGCATACGGTCAGCCGCACCCTGTCGGCCTGGGATCATCACGGCGTGACCGCGAGCACCCGCCGCCGGATCGTCATCCGGGACGCGGAAGCCTTGGCCGCGCTGGCCAGCGAACCCGGCGCCTGACATCCCACCGTACGCACAAGGCAAAGCCGGGGCCGCGGAGGCCCCGGTCTCGCACTTCTTGCTGGGATGTCAGCGAAGCTGGGTGAAGTACTGGGTAAAGCGGCGGCGGGCGAAGTTGGGAGCCCGCGCGCCGACAGCTTGAGCGGCTTCGAGGTTGGGGCCGCCCGCGCCGACCTGGACCAGACCGACCATCCCCATGCTGTAGTGGGGGGCGCATTTGACGCCATAGATTCCCGGGGCGGTGACGCGCAGGACGAACTCCCGGCCCATGGGACCGCGCTGAACGGCCACCCCGGCGGGCAGCATGCCAGCGATCAGTTCGGCGTTGTGGCCGGGGTTCGTCGGAACATAGCGGATGGTGTCGCCGGGGCGAGCGTGCACGACCGCCGGCTGGAACACCATGGCGCCGCCGGCGCCGGTGTTGAGCATCTGGACCACGTGTTCGCCGGCGGCCGCCTGACCCGCCAGGGTCATGGCGGCGCCGGCGAGGATGAGCGGGAGGAGTTTCTTGAGCATCGTCCTGGACCTTGTGAAAGCCACGGCGCGAAGGGGTTCGCGTCATGGCCTCCTTCTAGGAACCGGCGTCCCTAACGACGTTGCGCATGAGCAAACTGCGCCTCCGTATGATTGCGGAGGCCGGCGCTTCGGCCCGCCAGCAGCATGCGGTTCTCCAGATCAACCTGGGCCTTGCAGTCGAAGTGAAGCTGGTCGCACAGGTCATAAAGCCGCTGCCAGGTCGCGCAGGCGTGCGCAGGCGGCTTGAAGCCCCCGGTCCGCTGATCGAGCCGACGCCAGCGCTTCAGCAAGTCCGCGTGGGCGGCGATCATTTCATCGACCGTGGGGGTCGGCAGGGCGTCCACGCCGGCCATCAGCATTGGAAAGACCACAGCCTGTTCGCGCTGCTGGTGGACGACCGTCCGGTCGAGGATGTCCTCCAGCTGATCCGACAGGCCGTGCGGCCACGCGTCATCCTGGCGGTGGACTCGTTCCACCTTTCCCGCGATCACGATGGCCTGTTCGAGCCGGCTTTCCTGCTCCGAATGGCGGCGTTGGCAAAATTGAGGATTCATCGGCGTCAGGCCCATCCAGTGGTTCTCCCCAGATCGCTCCGTCACGACCCACCCGTCTTTGTTCTCGGACAACTCACGGGCTTCGGGAATCGGTCAGCGTCACGGGTTCAAGGAGGACCGCCATGGCATTCGATAACCCGCTCGCCGCTGAGATCTGGACCAGCAAATACCGTTTCCTGCCCGACGGCGGCCCGGGTGATCAGACCGTGGAGCAGAGCTGGAGCCGCGTCGCCGCCGCTGTGGCGGAAGCCGAGGCCCCCAAGGCGCGCAAACACTGGCGCGGGCAGTTCCTCGACGCCTTGACTGATTTCCAGTTCCTGCCGGCGGGGCGGATCATGGCCGGGGCCGGAACGGGCCGCAGCGTGACCCTGTTCAACTGCTTCGTGATGGGCACGGTGCCGGACGACCTCAACGGCATTTTCGGGGCCGTGCGCGAGGCGGCGGTGACCATGCAGCAGGGCGGCGGCGTCGGCATGGACTTCTCTACCATCCGGCCGTCCGGCGCTCCCGTGAAGGGCGTTGGCGCCGACGCCTCGGGCCCGCTCAGCTTCATGGACGTGTGGGACTCCATGTGCCGCACCATCCTGTCGGCCGGTCAGCGGCGCGGGGCCATGATGGGCTGCCTGCACATCGACCATCCCGACATCGAGGCCTTCATCGACGCCAAGCGGGACCCGGCGCGGCTGCGCAATTTCAATGTCTCGGTGCTTGTCCCGGACGCTTTCATGGAGACGCTCCAGGCCGATGGCGACTGGCCGCTGGTGTTCGGCGGCGCCACCTGGCGGACCGTTCGCGCCCGTGACCTGTGGAACCGGCTGATGCAGGCCACCTACGACGTGGCCGAGCCGGGCGTCATCTTCGTCGACCGGGTCAATGCGCAGAACAATCTTGCCCACTGCGAGACCATCTCGGCCAGCAATCCGTGCGGCGAGCAGATGCTGCCGCCCTACGGCGCCTGTCTGCTCGGTTCGATCAACCTGGCCCGGCTGGTGCCGACGCCGTTCGAGCCGGGCGCGGAACTAGACGAGGAACGGCTGGGCGAGCTGGCCCGCACGGCGATCCGCTTCCTCGACAACGTCATCGACGTCTCGCGCTTCCCGCTGGAGCAGCAGGACGCCGAGGCCCGGGCCAAGCGCCGGCTGGGCCTGGGCGTCACCGGCCTCGCCGACGCCCTGGTGTTCTGCGGCGTCCGCTACGGGACCGAGGAGGCGGCCGCCCTGACCCGGCGCTGGCTCGGCGTGATCCAGCGCGAGGGCTACCGCGCCTCGGCCAAACTGGCGGCCGAGAAGGGCGTCTTTCCGTTGTGGGATCCGGTAATGCTCGACACGCCGAACCTGAAGAGCCTTGATGACGAAACCCGGGCATTGATCGCCAAACACGGCCTGCGCAACGGCTGCCTGACCTCGATCGCTCCGACCGGCACCACCTCGCTGATGGCCGGCAATGTCTCGTCGGGCGTCGAGCCGGTGTTCGCCTACGCCTACACCCGCAAGGTGCTGCAGAAGGATGGCTCGAAACGCGAGGAGGCGGTCGAGGATTACGCCTTGGCGGTGTGGAAGCGGCTGCACGGCGAGACGCCGCCGCCCGAGCACGCCTTCGTCACCGCCCAGACCCTGACCCCGGCCGATCATCTGCGCATGCAGGCGGCGGCCCAGGAGGTCATCGACAGCTCGATCTCCAAGACCGTCAACTGCCCCGAGGACATCGCCTTCGACGCCTTCGCCAACGTCTATGTCGAGGGCTGGAAACTGGGCTGCAAGGGCCTGACCACCTACCGGCCCAATGCGGTCACGGGGTCGGTCCTGTCGGTCGCCCCGACGGAGGCTCCGCCCGCGGAAGCGCCCGCCGGCCCGCCCGCCGTACTGAAGCTCAGCCCCCGTCCCGAGGCCCTGACCGGCTCGACCTACAAGATCAAATGGCCCGACAGCCCGCACGCCGTCTATGTCACCCTCAACGATGTCGAAGGACCGGACGGGCCCCGTCCATTCGAGATCTTCGTCAATTCCAAGAACATGGAGCACTACGCCTGGACCCTGGGCCTGACCCGGATGATCTCGGCGGTGTTCCGGCGCGGCGGCGACGTCTCGTTCGTGGCCGAGGAGTTGCAGGCGGTGTTCGACCCGCGCGGCGGCGGCTGGCTGAACGGTCGCTACGTGCCGTCCCTGCTGGCGGCGATCGGCGGCGTCATCCAGCGGCATCTGGCGCGCGACGCCGAAGTCTGCGCGGAGCATGCGGCCGACGAGGGGTGCGCCGCTCCATCCCTGACACCTGCCGCGAGCTCGAAGGCCTGCTGCCCCCGCTGCGGCGTACCCGGCCTGGTCCGCAAGGAAGGCTGCGACACCTGTTTCGACTGCGGCTATTCGAAGTGCGGCTAGGCTGAGCGCGACGGGGGGCGGTCGCCGCCCCCGTCCATCTCAGTAGCGGTATTCGAGGATCAGCCAGCCCTTGTCGGCGTCGGCGAAGATGGGATGGTCAGCCTCGAAATGCGCGGCCTGCAACTCGATCGACCAGTGGGCGTCGGTCGGCATCGACACGGATAGATCGAGCTCCCTTCCCAGATCGAACGCACCCTCGGCGTCATTGAAGGCGTGCGCTTCCGCGCTCAGGCGCACCGTTCGGCCGAGCGCCGGAACATTGACCTGTCCCCGGACGAACAGGTCGCGGACGCCGAACGCGGGGGTGGCGCCGATCACGTCGGACCAGCCGAGAAAGCCGTGCCCCGACCCCAGCGGCGTCTGAAAGCCCGAGCCGCCATCGCCATCGAAGCGTTCGTAGCCTGCGGCCGCGGACCATCGGGACGTCTGCAGGCCCATGGCCACGGCCTGAAAGTCCAGCGCGTAGTCGGCGGGGTTCGCCCCCGCGTCGCTCTGCACCGCATATTCGCCGGCCCAGGTCAGCGACAGGCCGTCCGCCAGCGAATGCGAACCGGCCAGCCGCGCGCCCAGCGTGGTCGATGATTGAGTGGGGGCGTTGTGGAGGTCGATCGCGAGACCAAAGCCGCTCAGTCGTCCCAGCGGCGTGTCGGTCTCGGCCTGCAGAAGGTGAATGTCACCGCGCCAGACACCTTGCGCATGCTCATGCCCGAGCGGCCGCTGGACCCGGTCCGAGAATACATAGGTCAGCATCACCGGCTTCAGCACCGTGCTGGTCAGCCGCACGGCGTCGAAGGTCTGCTCGTTCTGCCGCCAGCCGGCGTTGCCCACGAAACGGCTGTTGCCCACGGCCAGTCGTTGACGGCCCACCGTCACCTCCGTGTCCGGCAATCTGGTCCATCGCAGTTGGGCCCGATTCAGCTCCAGGGTCTCGCCGTCGCCCACGGCCGGGCGGCCGGGGACCGGATCGATCGGGGCGGAATAGCGGTCGTCGAGCACGACGACGCCTTCGCCCTCGACCAGCAGCTGAAGTCCGTGCGCCGTCGGCGAGCGCCAGCCCAGCCGGGTTCGCAGGGTCAGGGCGTGAGCCTGTTCGGCGAAACTCTGTTGATCCACGGTCTCGCTACGGAGCCGGCTTTCGAACAGGACGCGCGCCTCGGTGTCGGGGACCGACTGGGCCAGCGCGGAGACCGGCAAGAGGCCGAACACCACGGCAACGAGGGCGATGCGGGAAACATGCATGGGAGCTCCGGATAAAAAAACGGCCGCCGGAGCCATCCCCGGCGGCCGTGTGTCGCAAGCAGGCGCGACTAGTGTTCCATGTGGTTGTGAGCGTCCGGCGCGCCCCGGAAGATCTCCGGGTTCTGCGGGCCGGTGACCTCGATGATGCCCGCGGCGCCGCGGTCGACGCGGCTCAGGGCGTGATCGACCATGATGTAGCTGCCGGGAACCTCGAAGGTCAGGTCGACCACCGTGGCGCCGCCCGGAGGCACCAGCACCGTCTGCACGTCGGTGACGGGCGGGCTGGTCAGAGAGGCGTCGCGATAAACGGTGTCGAAGATCTCACCGATGACGTGGAAGCTCGAGATCTTGTTCGGACCGCCGACGCCGAAATAGATGCGGGCGGTATCCCCGACCTCGGCCTTCAGGGCGTTCTCGCCCGTCAACGCCTTGAAGGCGCCGTTCATCACGTAATAGGTCGGCCGCTCGTCCAGAAGATTGTCGACGCTCTCGGTCAGCAGGCCCGGCGTGCCTTGCGCCTCCTCGGTGTAGATCTCCCCCTGCATGACGTAGAACTCGTGGTCCACGGCGGGCAGGCCGCCTTCGGGCTCGACCAGGATCAGGCCGTACATGCCATTGGCGATGTGCTGGGCGACCATCGGGGTGGCGCAGTGGTAGACGTAGAGGCCGGGCTGCACCGCCTTGAAGGTGAAGCTTTTGCTCTCGCCCGGGTTGGCGTTGGTCGCCGCTGCCCCGCCGCCCGGTCCGGTTACGGCGTGGAAGTCGACGTTGTGCATCATCATGCTGTCGGCATCGTTCGCCATGTTGACCTCGACGGTGTCGCCGACGCGCACGCGGATGAAGGGCCCGGGAACCCGGTTGTTATAGGTCCAGTAGGTGTAGCTGGTCCCGTCCTCCAGCTGGCCGATCACCTCGGTGGTCTCGAGGTTGACGATGTGGTGGCGCGGGCTGTTCGCGGCGAGCGGCGGCGGCAGGTCGATGGCCTGCCGGATGATGTCGATGGGGGCCGCTTGCGGCGCGGCGGCCCCGGCGTCCTGGGCGAAGGCGAGGCCAGGCGCTGTGGCGGCCATGGCCAGGGCGGCGACGCTGGTGAGCAGTGCGATCAGTTTCATGTTCGGTCCCCGGGGGCTCTTGTTTCGCCCCGATGCGGAGACGTCTAGGAGCGCTCGGAAGCAGGGACTTTGCGCGGGAACAACCTCGGCCCGAGGCGCCGCAGTCCGTCGCAGGTCGGCCTCGCGATTTCTTATTATCTGGTTCTTTTTCAGTAGGTTGTGCGGACGACCGAGCATCTCCGGACCATCCCCTAAGGGATCCTACGGAGCCGCCGATCCGCCGGACTCAGGCGACGAGGCCGGCGAACAGGCCGAGCGGATCATGGGCCCGCGCCACGGTGACGATGAAACCGAACACCAACAGGGCGGCGAGCCAGAATCCGATCCGCGTACGGCGCGAACGCTTGAGGCTGAAGGCTTGGGTTCCCAGCCCTATATAGACGACCAGCAGGACCACCTTCACCGTCAGCCAGTGATCCACGAAGGGGTACTGCTGGACGATGGTCATCAGCATCAGAGCCGCGGTGAGCAGGATGGTGTCTATGGTCCACGACAGCAGCCGCGCCGGCAGCGCCTTCGGCCAGGTCCCGCCGATCACGGCGAAGGCGCCGCCCCTGAGGGCGAACAGCAGGCCGCTGGCGGTCACCGCCCAGATGTGGACGGTGCGTATCTGGGGGTAGAATTCTTCCATGCCGCGGTCGGGCCCTGGTCTTGTGGTTTGGCGGCGCCTTGGCGCCTAGTGGTGGGCGGATCCGGCCTCGAGCGTCAGCACTGGTGCGGGATGGCCGGGGCGCGGCGATCCGGCGACGCTGGTCTCGGTCCAGCGAGCCTCGCCCTGTTCGCAGGTCTGGATCACCGGAAAGACCAATGCCCCGGCCTCGACGGGCAGTTTCGCGGCCAGACCGAACTCCTCGAACTGGTCGTCCGGCAGACGCCCCGTCCAGGTGATGGCGCTGACCCGCTCGGTCAGAAAGCCGCCCCCCTCGGCCGCGACCGGCTCCGCCAGCGGCTGGCGTTCGATGGCGACGCTCCAGCCGGCCGAAACCCGCGGCCGAGCGACGATGATGCCGGCGGGGATTTCGACCCGCACCGAGGTGGTGGCCGAACCGTCGCAGCCGTGGCTGACCCGCAGGGCGCCGGCCCAGTGACCGCCCGCCGGGGCGGTGGGCTGGGTGAACACGACGTGTGCCTGGGCGGCGCCCGACAGGGCGGCGGCGGCGAGCCCGGCGATCAGGAAGGACTTGGTATGCATGGGGGACTCTTTCAGAAGGTGGTGCGGAGACCGACGAAGGCGCTGCGCCCCTCGCCCGGCCAGAAGACGGCGGTCGGCGCGACGCGGACGTCCGTCACAGCCGACGCGTTTGTGATGTAGATCTCGTTCGTGAGGTTCCGGGCGTCGAGGAACAGCCTGGCGTTCGGGGTCACGGTCCAGGCCGCATTGAGCGACCAGATCGCGTGGCCAGGGCTCTTCAGGGTGTTGGCGTAGTCGACCCAGCCGTCCGAGGCCCACTCCAGCAACGGGGCGACGGACCAGACGCCGGTCCGGCTCAGCCTCAGCTCGGCGTGATAGTGATGCTCGGGCATCACCGGCATCCGGCCGTCGCCGTAGACGGGATCGCCGTCAAAGCGGAAGTCCGACCAGGCCCAGGTCTGGTGCAGTTTGAGATCGTGGCCTTCGCCCTTCCAGGCGGTCCAGTCGAGACCGGCCTCGAGACCCTGATGGATGGTGTCGCCCGCGTTGAAGGTGGCGGCGGGAATGTCCGGGTTCGGCAGGAAGGTCAGCAGCTCCTTCTCTACCGCCATGCGATACACGGCCACGTCCCAGGCCAGCGGACCGCGACGGCCGCGGGTCCCGGCTTCGATCGTCCAGGCTTGCTGCGCCTCGACCGGCACGAACTCCGGAAACGGCGTCTGCACCAGAGCCGAGAAATGCGGCGGCTCCACCGACCGGGTCACATTGGCGTAAACCTGCTGCCCGCCTTCCCCCTCCCAGATCAGGCCGAGGCGCGGTGCAAACCACTCGAAATCCCTGGCGTCGCTGCGGGCGGCCACCCGGTGGTCTTCATAGTCGCGCGTAGCCCGGCCCCAGCTGCCGCCGGCGACCAGCGCCAGGGCGTCCGTGACGAACAGCCGGCCCTCGGCGAATACATCGACCGCCGTCGCGGTCTGCAGATTGTCGCCGGTCAGGGCGCCGCGCGTCCCGGCCGAATTCTGGAACGTGCGGCCGTCCAATTCTCCGTGCCGCAGCCAGGCGCCGAAGAACAGGTCGGCGCGGCGCGATCCCAGCTTGCCGGTCCAGTCGAACCGGCCGAACGCGCCGGTGTTGACGCTCTGCTGGTCGATCACCACCGAAATCGGGTGATCCAGGTCCTTGACCGCGGCATAGGCGCCGCCGTCGAACGACCAGGCGTCATCGAGCCGCCAGTGCGTCTGTAGCGAGCCGCGCAGGGAGGTCATGTCGCGGCGGTAGTCCCGCGCCACATTGGCGGCCGCCGCCATGGTCGGCCGCGTCAGGGCGTCGTTCAGGTCCAGGGCGCCGGGAATCTCGTTCTGGATATCGGCGGCGCTGAGCAGCAGCCGGACCTCGCGGCCCTCGCCGAAGCGGCGGCCGAGGTTCAGCGACAGCCGCTCCGACGCTTGGGCCGAATGGTCGCGCCAGCCATCGGCGGCCATGACGGTGGCGCCAGCCCACAGGTCCCAGTCGCCCCACTGGCGGGCGATTTCGCCGTGAGCGCGACGGGTGCCGTACGAACCGCCCTCGAGCCGGATCTCGTTTCGGGCGGGCGCATTTCGGCCCGTCGGCGTGTTCAGATCAATGGCTCCACCCATGGTCGCGCCGCCGAACCGCAGGGCGTTGCCGCCCTTGTAGATCTCGATGTAGCGGGCGCTGAGGAGGTCGATCTCCTGGAAGTCGCCGAAGCCGTCGGCCTGGTTGAAGGGCACCCCGTCCTGGGCGATGACCACCCCGCGATTGTGCGAGGAATTGCCGATGCCGGAACCGCGGATCGACAGCCGGACCTCTTCGCCCCAGCGCTTCTGCGCGTAGACGCCGGGTACGCTGTACAGGGCGTCACCAAGGTGGCCAGCCATATGGTCGGCGTACTGCTCGCGGCTGACCACAGCCACCGCGCCGGGGGTCTCCTGGGCGGCGAACCGGGCGGCGGCGGCGACGCGCGGGTTCAACGGGTCGCCGGCGGCGATCACGACCACTTCCTCGAGCTCGACCGGTTCCTCGATCACGACGGGATCGGGCGCCGAATCGGCGGAGGACGGCCCGTGGGGGTTTGCGGCAAGCGCCAGAAGCAGCACGGCGGCGGAAGCAGATGTGGCGAACATGGGAAGCGGCTCTGGAGTCGTTTGCGGCCCCGGTCGGGCGTCATCCAGATCGGCCAACCGCCCGTCAGGGACTTTGCGCGAGCGCAATGCCAAGGCTCCGCAATTATACGCGGGGCGGCCGGCTGCCGTGCTTTGCGGTCGGCAGCCCCCTAGGTGGAATCCCTAGGGTGCTTTCTCATCGATCGCCCGTGATCATCAGGCTCCCGTTCCTGTTCTGGCGCGAACAGCAGCCATTGGCCCGTTCCTGCGCCTGATCGGAGCTGTCTGCGGTAAGTGAAATGCTCTTGATCCAGCTCCTGTTGCTACCAGCCGATTTGGTGTGCGATCACCTCGGTCTAACGGACCAACACGAACGGGGCATGATGCGGATGTTCGTCAACATGTGCCTTTTCTCTGGTCTCTGTGTGATCGTCTTCTTCGTCCTCTGGAAGATGTTCGCATAACGGTCCTGACCGCTCTGCGCGGGCTTCACACCCTGGAGGACTATTACCAGCGCGCCCTCAAGGGACCCTACGGCCTGCAGACGCACGCCGACCGGCTGAACGATCCGGAGATGACCTACGTCGCCCTCACGCGGCCGTCGTTGCTGCTGAAGGTGTTTGGCAGTGCGGCTACGATAGCCCGCCTTAAAGCCGGTCCGATGCAGCCGTAGCCGCGCTGACGCGCATCCGAGCAGAGGGTCGCTGCAGTTGCTTGCCAAAACGACCACCGCCTACAACGGCTTATATACAGCTGATATTCGAAAGAATCGACTTGAATAACAGGCAAAAGGAGATTTATCACGAAGTCATAAACCGCGGTATAGATTCCCTGTTTCACTTTACTCCAGCAGCGAATGTAGCAGGCATCCTTACAAGCGGACTTCTGTCTAGACATCGGGGTCGGGTAATGGCGGCCTCCTTCCATGCGGCTAGCTCTGATGCGGAGCATTGTGTCGGGTCCAATACGGGATCACAGCCCATCTCGAACAAGCTCACGGTCAGCCACAGGATGAAGGCGAGCCCCAGCACGCCGACGAAAGCCACCGAAACCAAGAGGCCGATGCGAAGCTCTCGGGTGGTCCTTTTCATCGCCCATCCCTCCACGGCGGCGTCACTGACCTAAGCGCACTGAGCTTGGAGAACCAATGTCCGCGATGGGTCGGAAGCGGAAGGTCACCTAGGGTGGAAAGCGGGCTTAGCGGAGAGGGAGCGCCGGCACGGGCGGGTCAAGATCGACCGACCCGCAGAATGCATACAAGTCAGCCCCATATGCCGGGATCATCAGCACGAGTGATGCCTGTCCGCTACGCACCCTTTCCAACTTCATCTCGATAATCGCGGCGTGTTTCTCGTGATACTGAGCCGCTGCCTCGGGATGGGGACCGGGAAAAAGGATTTCCATCACTTCGGCGAGTTCGATGGTTTGCAAATCTTCGCTGGTGGGCTGTTTTCCGCTGACCATCCATAGGTCGAGTATGATGTTTCCCTCACGAAACCCGTCGAGGCTCAAGGCTTCTACGCCACCAAGCGTCATCACGAACTCGTCGCCGCCAGCCTGCTTGAGACCGAGAACGGCGGTGCGTCCTGTCACCGAGACGGAGACAAGATAACCGTCATGAAAGGGGAATGCCTTCGAGTCCATTCTAGCGACCAAACACCTTAATCCTGGTCCTGCAAGCTCCGCATCGCGACGCTCGCTCGAACGTCTGCAACGGGTCGGAAGCGGTCATTTGCTTTCGTCCAGGGAGCCGGCATATCCGCCGTGCCTCTCCTCGTCATCCTCGGGCTTGACCCGAGGATCAGGCCGTCCGGGTGCTCCGTCGCGCGCTTCACGGTCGCGCTCGCGGGGCCATCACGCCGCGCCGCCCGCCTCTCGCTCTGATCCTCGGATCAAGTCCAAGGATGACGGCGGGTGGGGATTGAGAGACGAAGCGCTGGAAGCAGATGCTGCATACGACCACATCAGGCCGGAAGCCGCCCCGACGTCCTGCCCGCCTACACCCCGTCGGCGACCAGCGCCGCCGGCAACGCCCGTTCGATCGCCGCCATCAGCGCGCCGGGGGTGATCGGCTTGGCCAGGTGCTGGTCGGCCCCCGCGTCGGCCGCCTCTTCGCGGTGCCGGCTCATCGCATTGGCGCTCAGCATGATGATCGGCGTCCGCCGCCGCCCCGGGTCGCCCTGCTCGATCTCCCGCAGGGCCCGCGTCGCCGCCAGCCCGTCCATCACCGGCATCTGCATGTCCATCAGGACGGCGTCGAAGGGCCCGGCGGCGAAACGCTCGACCGCCTGGGCTCCGTCCTCGACGGTGACCAGTTCGATCCCCGACGCCTCGAGGATGGCCTGGACGACCCGCTGATTCACCGGGTGATCCTCGGCCAGCAGCAACCGCAAGGGCGCGCCGTCCGATCGCGGCGGTCGGGCGTCGGTCGCCCCCTT
>Ga0307414_10000611_pt1 | contig 18287 bp, 18 predicted proteins | sample DK1Ometagenome_FD_203804 | JGI IMG/M metagenome (GOLD analysis project Ga0307414, IMG submission 203804) | Maize rhizosphere microbial communities from greenhouse at UC Davis, California, United States - DK15-O-3 | ecosystem: Host-associated > Plants > Roots > Rhizosphere > Soil | place: USA... | reverse complement strand
AGCTTGATCCAGTCAGCGAAGCTCAATGGACATGAGCCGCACGCGTACCTCAGCGACATTCTTGAGCGGCTGCCTACTCACCCGGCCAGTCGCGTCGGAGAGTTGCTGCCGCATCGCTGGCTGCCAACCGCAGTGCGCTGATCGAAGGACCGTCGTCAAGACGGGATCACCGCGCGCTTACCCTTAATCTATTTGGGATGCGTAAGACTGTGCGGCCAGAGCAAGAGGCTTGCATCTCCTCGCAGCCCACCAAGCCAGATTTCTTCGCGTGTGAGCTGCTGCAAGTAGCTAAACGCAAGCTGGCGTTATAGCGGCGTCCATCCCTAAAGCTGATCAACTGGTTGTAAAGATACCTGCGAGCTTGCCTGCAAGAAAAAACTGGGAGTTGGATGCGGCGCCCTGCCTCGCGTGTAATGCGGCACAAACACCAACGTGTGTTGCTCGATCGCGTTCGTCGCAGTATGGGCGCTGAACTAAGGAAGCATGGCCGCGACAGCAAGGGGTTGTCCGCGGCTGCGGGCAGAACGTCTCGCATTTCCGCCGGTCGGGAATACGTGCTGCGCGACTGTTCGCGGATCGCGCTCTGTCCAGTGACCAAGTACGGAATGGAATAATGAGCGCCTTACCCATTTGCAACCTGATAAGCAACCTGAATCGGACCGGGTTCCGTGGGCTCCAGCAGTCGGTGGTGATTGAACCAGGACACCCATTCGAGCGTCGCGAGTTCCAAGGACTCCTTCGTCTTCCAGGGCGCCCGTCGATGTATCAATTCGCCCTTGTAGAGGCCGTTGCTCGTCTCGGCCAAAGCGTTGTCGTAGCTGTCGCCCTTGCTGCCAAACGACGGTTCGACACCTGCTTCAGCTAGCCGCTCGCTGTAGCGGATCGACACGTACTGCGACCCGCGATCCGAGTGAATCACGACGCTTCGATCGCGCTCTGGCTGCCGTGCGTACAGGGCCTGCTCGAGTGCGTCGAGGAAGAAGTCCGTTGTCGTCGAACTGCTCACACGCCAACCCACGATGCGCCTGGCGTAGACGTCGACGACGAAGGCCACGTATTGCTAGCCTTGCCAAGTCGAGACGTACGTGAAGTCCGAGACCCAAAGCTGGTTCGGTCGCTCGGCCTTGGACTGTCGATTGATCTTGTCCAGCGGACACGGCGCCTTGCGATCGCTGATCGTCGTTCGCACCACTTTGCCTCGCATAGGTTGTGAGGCCGAACATCTGCAAGCTGCTCCGCGCGTCTTTGTGCTCTCGCGTGAACACGGTGCGAAGCGAATCAGAGATCCAAAACCAAGCATGTGCCGCTACGGGCGCGCGACACGCAAGCAGTCAGGAATTCTTGGTGCTCCTCGTCGTTGAGAATGCAATCGTTGTGCTCCACTTCCCCAGAAACGAAGCGGACTTTGCAGGAGCCGCACAACCCCGATTGGCAAGAGGTTTCAACAACCGTGCCCGCATCCGCCAAGGCTTCGACGATGGACTGCGATGGCGAAACGACAACGACAGCCTCGGTGCTCAGGAGCTTGACAGTGAAGCTTCCAGGAACCGAGTCCGAGTCGGGTTGCTGGGAGACGGGTGCTTTGAAATGTTCAAAGTGAACCGTTCCTGCTGGCCAATGCTGCGAGGCAGCTGAACAGGCCTTCATGAAACCACCTGGACCGCAGTAGTACAGGTGTGTGTCTTCGACCCTGTCGCGCAGGAGTTCCGCAATGTTCAGCCCATTGGATGGATCTCCGTTGTCAAAATGATAGAAGTGCCGTCCCTCATGCTCGGGGTGACCGAGTTCTTCTTGAAAGGCGGTGTGAAGTTGGTCTTTGGCGCAATAGTGCAAAGCATAGTCGACGCCCTCCCTCGCCAGCTGATGGGCCATTGACTTCAGAGGCGTGACACCAATCCCCCCGGCAAGCAAGATAACTTTGTTTGTCGGCTTGAGGTGAAAGTTGTTGCGTGGATGGCTGACTCGGACCATGTCCTGAACCCGCAACGTGCCGTGGAGCGTTTTCGAACCGCCTCGGCCGTTCTCGTCTCGGAGAACCGCAATCACGTAGCGATGACGCTCCGCAGGGTCGTTGCAAAGGGAGTATTGCCTCGTCAGCCCATCACCCAGATGAACATCAAGATGTGCGCCAGCCTCGAAGGCCGGAAGTTTGGCTCCGCTTGGATCTACGAATTCGTAGGAGTTGATTCCTACGCCCTCGTAGCGTATCTGACGCACCCGAAGATTGAGACGATCGCCCGGGAGGGGAGTTGCTTGCTCGTTCACAGCATTGCCTTGTGATTTGTAAGCGTTGCCGCGCGCACTCGGTCACGCGCGATGGCAACGGTGCTTACTTGTTGGCCGGGTAGGTTTTGGCACTTGCCTCCAGAGCATCAAACTTTGCCTTGACGAACTCGGCTCGTGCGGCTCCGTTCATCGCCTCGCTCTCTGTAAGAATCTGAACAATCTGCTTGGTAACGTAGCGACGGCGAGTCACTTCTTCTTCAGGGGTCGAACCCTGCGGAATCTCAAGCACATTGCCGGTGCAGTAGCTGTTCGGCGCGCCATTCAGGTTCCGGAGCCACTCCGCAAAGCCCTCGGCGCCGGCGGCTGGATTGGTGCCACGCACGGCGTCACGAAGCAGCTTGCGGAAGAAGAAGACGCCTGCGTCGAACTTGGTAGGATTCTCGAGGGCATGAACAGCAATGGGCCGTTGGCTGATGATCGCTTCGTAGTCGCCGGGAGCGTATTGCGCTGCCTTGTAGCCTGGTCGGCTGCGGTGATCTTCCGGAATCTCCACCAAATCATGAACCGTCTTCCCGTCGGCGAATCGTTCAGGGCGACGCAATGCCACCTGCCCGTCCAGGAAATCGATCGACTCGTATCCAACCAATTCTTTGTTGCCGACGCCTCGAGTGTCGATGCCTGGCCCCATCACCCTCCAGCCGATCATTTTACTTGTCTGGTCGTCGACTGGCACCGTCCAGCGAACGATGTGAAAGCGGCTGAACAGCTTCTTCTTTGATCCGTCCTCGGAGGTGTACGCATGCAGGCTGAGATTCGGCAGCACCTGATGCTGGACACGAACGAAAAGACGGTCCCTGTTGACCCGACGCGCACCCGCACAGGCGAGGCTTCGGCCGCCTTGCACCGGGATGAACTGCATGTCCGGTGCGACTTCCATGGACGCTGCACCAACTTCGTCGAAGGTCGTGCTTTGATAGTGGCCACCGACCACGTTCTTGGCGGCGTGCAAGGCGGTCGGATGGAAGTTGTCGGCAGCATTGTCTTGCACCTGCAACCAATTGCAGTGCTGGAAATTGCTGTACGGGACCAGTTCGTCGCCTTCCGTTACGGTGAAGTTACCTTCCCATTCAGGGAAGGGCGGTTCCTTTTCTGGCGGTCCCATGTATGCGAAGATCAGCCCGTTACGCTCGACTGCTTTATAAGCGCCTTGACGGATGGAGCATGCGTACTTTTCGCCTTCCTTTTCTTCGCCTGCGGGGAAGGGGACATGCAGACACTTCCCGTCGACGTCGAAGACCATTCCGTGATAGCAGCACCGGATTCCGCGATCCATGATGGCCCCGTATTCAAGCGAGGCGCCCCGGTGCACGCAATGAGCGTGCAGCAGCCCGACTTGCCCACTGCCGTCCTTGAAGCACACCAGTTCCTCGCCCAGAATCTTGAGGAAACGCGGTGTGTCGGACAATTCCATCACCATGCACACCGGTTGCCAGAATGAGCGCATGTATTCCCCCATCGGCGTGCCAGGGCCTACCTCGGTCAATTCCGGATCGTGGCCGGGCGTCTTGTTGACGTAATAGCCGCCAAATGGCACGAGTTTCTTCGCGGGGGCCGAGATTCCCGTGCTGCGCGAGTCTTCGTTGCGGTCTTGTTTGATGGTCATAAATTTCTCGTGATTGTGAAAGGAACTGAGATCATTCGAGAGAAAGTGGCCGCAGGCCATGAAAGTCCTAGGAGCGTCTCGAACCGCTCAAGAGAACACTACGGGGTCAACTCTTTTCGCGATCGACAATCCGATTGCGCCCGATCCACGGCATCATTGAACGCAGCTTGGCGCCCACGGTCTCAATTTGGTGTACGGAGTCGAGGCGTCTGCGTGAACGCAGCATTGGGCCTCCGGCACGGCTTTCAAGGATGAATGCCTTGGCGTATTCGCCTGTCTGAATGTCGCGAAGAACCTGCTTCATGACCTTCTTCGTTTCGTTGGTCACAATCTTCGGACCGACCAAGTACTCTCCGAACTCCGCGTTGTTGGAGATGCCGTAATTCATCGTGGCGATCCCGCCTTCGTACATGAGGTCGACGATCAGTTTGAGTTCATGAAGGCACTCGAAGTAGGCCATCTCAGGCGCGTACCCCGCTTCGACCAGCGTTTCGAAGCCGCACTTCACCAATTCGACGGTGCCACCGCACAAGACCGCCTGCTCGCCGAAGAGGTCAGTTTCAGTCTCCTCGCGAAAATCGGTTTCAATGATCCCGGCCTTCCCGCTGCCAATGGCAACGGCATACGCCAGGGCCAGCTGCAATGATTGACCTGAAGGATCTTGCGCGACCGCAACTAGGCTTGGAACGCCGCCGCCGTCCTTGTACGTCGATCGAACGGTGTGTCCGGGCGCTTTGGGGGCGATCATGATGACGTTCAGATCTTGGCGGGGCGTCACTTGCCCGTAGTGGATGTTGAACCCGTGCGCAAACGCAAGCGTGGCGCCGATGCCCAAGTGCGGTTCCACGCTGCTGACATAGACCCCAGCAATCTCTTCGTCGGGGATCAGCATGATCACGAGCTTTGCCTCGCGCACCGCGTCCTCAACAGTGCGAACTTCTAGACCAGCTGCGGCTGCCTTGTTCCATGATCCCCCGTTCTCTCGCAGACCAACGCGCACATCAACGCCGCTGTCCTGGAGGTTCAAGGCATGAGCGTGACCCTGGGAGCCAAAACCGATGACCGCCACCTTGCAGCTTTTGAGCAAGCCAAGATCTGCGTCTTTGTCGTAGAGAACTTTCATTTTAACCTTTTATGAATTCGGAATTCAGTTTTTGATTGTAGGATGGGCGTGAATGCGGTCAACGAGGGTTTCTCCTAACTCAGGAGTGGTCCGCAACTGAGCGACTTGCGCGCCCTGGCCTTGCATTGGGAAAAGCGTCCAACTGTGGGCAAGCGATTGCCGGGAAGCAGAGATAGAGATGCCAACGCTCATGGAGAGAACTGGAGCCGAGACGTATCGAAGCCCCCAACAAGGTTGTTTCGGCTCGAACGCACTTGCAACGCGTTCACCTTGTTTCACTTGAGCTAGACATGGTTGTCAACCCGGCCCGTCGGGGTTCCACTGGACGATTTGTGCAGCAACAGGCCGATGACCGGACTCAAGATTGCGAAAGTATTGAACCGTGAGCCTGTCCCTGATCTGCCTGTCCTCCCTCGTACGATGATCGCTCGGGCCCACGATCAATTCGGAAGTCCCTTCAATCGAACATGTCCGGTTGAGTCGCCACCAAGTCTTCCCAGATTGGCTGGAAGTGCAACCAGCCGATGTACTCGCTTCCAACATGCTCACGGCTATAGCGGCAACGATCAGGCGTAACCATCCGCGGCTTCGCGCCAGTTGCTTCGACCATCAGCTGTTGTTGGCAGCAGCGCTCGAGCGCGATGAACCAGAATGCTGCTGCTTCGATGCTGTGGCGACTGGCTGTCAACAAACCATGATTCTGGTGAATTGCTGCCTTTACTCCAGCGAAGGCGTTCGCTACTTTGTGCCCAGCCTTCGCTTCCACGGCGACCTGCCCAGCTTCGTCTCCAATCATGACGTGGTCTTCAAAGAAAGCGGCAGCGTCCTGCGAGATGGGGTCGAGAGGTCGACCCAGAGACGCAAAGGCGGTTCCGTAGGTCGTGTGTGCATGACACATGGCGATGATGTCTTGATGCATCTCATGTACCGCAGCATGAAGCACAAAACCCGCACGATTGATCGCGTGCTTGCCTTCAACGACCACACCGTTGTGGTCGGCGCAAATCAAGTTGGAAACCTTTACTTGGGCGAAATGGACGGCCATCGGATTCGTCCAGTAGAGGCCGGGATTCTCAGGGTCGCGAACGGTCAGGTGACCGGCAAAGCCGTAGTCGAATCCCTGCTGTGCGAAGGAGCGACAAGCCCCAACCAAACGCTCTTTGAGATGCTGGCGTTCGGCAGCCTTGCTCGCAAACTTGGGGATTTCAGGATAAATGAGACCCTGTTGCTCCGGTTGGTAGATGGAGATGCGTCCGTCCGCCAGAAGAGGCGCTGGGGGCTTCGCAGCAGTGTGCCGATCGAGTACAGCTGACATAACAATCCTTTTTGTTCGCCCGGCGCCTTGGCCGGAATCGGTTGGGGAGGACGTCATCTTCCACTTCGCACGGTTGAATGGCAAACAAACATTGTTCACCTTCAGATGAACTTCGTTCACCTTAATGTTTCCTGACGCAGAATGGAGGCGTTCAGATAGCTGCTGCGCCAAGAGCAAGCAACACCAAGGAACCTTGATGCGGAAAATCCCCAACTTCGTGCTCCTACGAGCGTTTGAGGCGGCAGCGCGCCTGCAAAGCTTTGCGCTCGCGGCACATGAACTGCATCTCACTCCCTCTGCCATAAGCCACCAGGTCAAAGAACTGGAAGAGAGTTTCGGGAAACCGCTCTTTCTGCGCAGCCATCGGCGCGTGGAAGCCACACTAGAGGGCAGGCGCTTGTACGAGAGCTTGACTCGAGTTCTCGACGCGTTGGAAGCGTGCTGCAGCGAGGTTAACTTGGCGCCCCAAGGGCAGGTGCTAGCACTTCACTGTTCGCCGAGCTTTGCAGCGAAGTGGTTGGGGCCTCGCTTGAAGCAATTCGTAGAACAACATTCAGGCATAACGATCCGTCTTTCAACAGGGGCGGAGCCGGTGGACCTCACGCAAGCGCGGGAGCTCGATTTGGCCATTTCGTACGGGCATGCCCTCCAGCGTCCAGGGGTGGAAGTCGTATCTCTGGGCAAGGAGCGCATCGTGCCACTGTGCGCACCGTCGCTGAAGGCAGGAAAGAAGCCGTGGCGTCTTTTTCTTTCCGAAGCTACTTTGATTGATTCACAGTTGAGCCGGGTCACGTGGCGTGACTGGTTCGCCGTCAATGGAATGGATCTTCCGGAGCGCGCCCGCCAGTCCTTTGATCGTGCCGCACTCTCCATTTCCGCCGCGGTTGACGGCATGGGTATCGCACTGGAAAGTACTCGGTTCGCGGAAAAGGAGCTTGCCAGGGGCGACCTTGTCGAAGTGGGGCCGACCGTGTTCAAGCAGATTGTGCGTGACACGCACTTTCTCTCCTATCGCTCCAATGAAGAGAAGACAAGCAAGGTGAAAAGCTTTAAAACTTGGCTTCAAGAACAAGCGCGTCCGTAGCACCGGTCAAGGAGAAGATCGTCGATCGATCGAACGCCTTCTGTTTCATGGGGCATGCTGGTCGCAGCGGGCGCATGGATCCTCCGCCGGCAGATCGCCTTCGCGAGGATGCCCGCGCAACGCAGCGCACTCGCTTTCTCAGCGTTTTGCGAGAGCAGGCGAATACGCGGAAGTTCCAGGAAGCCGCGCTTAGGCGAACCTTGCGAGTACCGCAACACGGCATTCACCTTCTTGAGGTCCCTCGGGCACGTCCCAAGGGCCGTTGTTGCGTTCGATCTCGACGGCGCCGAGCCATGTCTGATCGGCCACCATCCGGGAGCTGGCGGCCAGCAGCCGTTTGAAGTCGCGGGAGCCGGCGCTGATCTCGACAAAGGGCGCCTCCAACGCTCCGAAGTAGTCGAGCGATGCACTGCCTGCGAGCGAGAAGTCAGCGCTCTGGGCAAAGTAAGGCCCTTTGCGGTAGCGCACGCCCGAGACCAGCTCGGTAATCAGGAAGTTGAGGTCGGCATAGCCCTGCCCGTGGCCGTGCGCGGGCATGTTCACCGGCATGCCGTCCACCGTCACCGCGAAGTCGGTGCCGTGTTCGAGGTTGAAGCCACGCAGGAAGTACTGATTGGCCTTGCTGTCGCCCGAGTGCTGTGTGGCCCCCACGCCGGGCACGGCCTCGACGATGTCGCCGGGGCGCAGCTTGGGTCGCGACTGGTACCACTCGCGCTGCACGGCCCCTTCGCTCGCGCTGTCGGCCGTGCCAATGGCAGCGTCTTCGGGTCCGACGACCTGCACCTCGGGGAGATGCGAGGGCTGCGTATGGAGGTGACGCTCCCGAGCAGTGCGGAGTAGAGCAGATGGTGCGAGAGGTGGGACATTCAGTTCGAGGTTGTAGTTGTACCGAGCTAGGGATTCTTCATACATCTCGACCAACAGCCATACATCGTTCGGCGCAGACCCAAGGCACTTGGGCGAATGACATGGCACAGCTACAACTTGAATTGCGCAGGGCGTCGGGGATACAGGTCTCTCAAGGACATGGAATCCTCCTTCAATGAAGGCCCAGCCCCCGCGCCTGTTCATCTTCTCAAGTGGTCCAGCCGTTGCGGTCCACGCCACGGTCAGCTCCTTGCTACTGCTCCATATCGTTCTGCTGCACGGAATGCTTGCAACAGAAGTAGAATGGTCATAGACTTCGGGCCATAGACACAAGAGAGACAAGCGCATGAAGCGATACCAGCTGTTCATCAACAACGAATGGATCGATCCGGCCGCCGGTGCCTGGTTCGAATCGACCGAGCCCTACTCTGGAAAAGCTTGGGCCGAGGTCCCGAGGGGAGGGGTGGCGGATGTCGAACTCGCGGTACGCGCTGCGCATGACGCACTTGAAGCACCCGCGTGGCGCGACCTCACAGCAACGCAGCGCGGCGCCTTGCTGCGCAAGCTTGCCGACCTGGTGAGCCAAAATGCCAGCGTTCTTGCAGAGACCGAGCAGCGCGACAACGGCAAGCTCATTGCGGAGGTCAGCGGGCAAGTTCAGAACGTCGCGCAGTGGTTCCACTATTACGCGGGCCTGGCGGACAAGGTCCAAGGCGCGGTGGTGCCGATCAACAAGACCGGCGTCTTCAACTACGTCAAGCACGAACCTCTGGGCGTGGTCGCGGCGATCACGCCGTGGAACTCTCCGCTCGCCCTGACGGTGTGGAAGATCGCCCCGGCGCTCGCAGCAGGCAACACCATGGTGATCAAGCCTTCGGAATACACGTCGAGCTCGTTGCTGGAACTGGCCGCCTTGGTGAAGTTGGCGGGCTTCCCGCCAGGTGTCTTCAACGTCATTACCGGTTTCGGCGCTGAAGTCGGAGAGCCGCTCGTGAGCCACCCCCTGGTGGCCAAGGTGGCCTTCACTGGCGGCGACGCCGCCGGCCAGAAGATCAATGAGATTGCCGCCAGGGACTTCAAGAAAGTCACGCTTGAACTCGGAGGCAAGTCCGCCAACATCGTGTTTGATGACGCGGACCTGGACCAGGCCGTGATGGGCGCGGTGGCTGGAATCTTCGGGGCGGCCGGGCAGACCTGCATGGCTGGCTCGCGGCTGCTGGTGCAGCGCGGCATTCACGACCGCTTCGTTGCAATGCTCATCGATGTGGCAAGTAAAGCCATCGTGGGCGATCCGGCAAAGATGGAAACCCAGGTCGGACCCATCGCCACAAAAGCCCAGTTCCAGAAAATTCTGGACTACATCGAGATCGCCAAGGATGGCGGTGCCAAGTGCGTGCTCGGCGGTCATGCGCTCACCGGCGAAGGCTACGGACAAGGCCAGTTCGTGGCGCCCACCATCTTCACCGGTGTCACCAACGACATGCGCATTGCACAGGAAGAAGTCTTCGGGCCCGTGCTCTCGGTGATTCCTTTCGACGACGAGGCCGATGCGCTGCGCATCGCAAACGACACCCAGTTCGGTCTCGCCGCCGGCGTATGGACGCAGAACCTGCATCGCGCGTTCCACATGTCGGATCGGTTGAAGGCCGGCACGGTGTGGGTCAACAACTATCGCGCCACCAGTTTCACCACGCCCTTCGGGGGCTACAAGCGCAGCGGCATCGGGCGCGAGGGCGGCGTCGATGCGATCAAGGAATACCTGCAAAGCAAGAGCGTCTGGATCACCACGCAACCGTCGCGAACCAACGCGTTCGTGCTCGGCTGACCCTCAACCCGGCGCTTTGGCGCCACCCCCGGAGACAACATGAATCCAAAGATGGAAACCGACCTGCTGATCGTCGGCTGCGGCGTGGCGGGCCTCTCGGCCGCGGTCACCGCCCTGGAAGCGGGCCTCAAGGTCGTCAATCTCGAGCGTTCGGAGGAGGAGCACTTCGGCGGCAACTCGCGCTGGACCGAAGCCTACATGCGCATGAAGAACGACTCGGAAGTCTCGGACGATTTCGAAGAGCATTTCGCCCACAACGCCGGCTGGAACATCGACCCCAATGTGCTCAACGCCCTGACGGACGACGCGGCGCTTCAGCCGGCCTTCGCAAAGGCGCATTCACTGCCCGATCCGGAAGTGATCTCGGCCTTTGCTCAGTCGGTGGCGTCGACGCTGGCATGGCTGAAAGAGTTGGGAATGAAGTTCGGCCCCCAGCCAATCTATTTGTTGACCCAGAACACCACGCGCATCGCAGCCATGGGCGGGGGATTGGCGCTGATAGAAACCCTGCGCGCGAAGGCACTCGCGCTGGGTGGCGAGATTCGCTATCGGACCACTGCGATCGATCTGGTGCGCGGGGAGGAGGGCGCAGTGAACGGCGTCGTCACCATCCGTCCCGACGGCGTGCGCGAGGTGCTGCGCGCCAAGAGGGTGCTGCTCGCCAGCGGCGGCTTCCAGGGCAACCCCGAGATGATGACCCGCTACGTAGGACTTCGCAGCAAGCACATCCGCCCTGTGGCCATCGGCGGCTACTACAACAAGGGCGAAGGCATTCGCATGGCGCTGGATGCCGGCGCGGCGCCCGCCGGCGAGTACGGTTCGTACCACGCGGAGCCGGTGGACCCACGCTCGAAGATGGCCGAAGCAGTGGTCTTCATCTATCCCTACGGCATTCTGGTCGACAAGCACGGGGACCGTTTCACCGACGAGGCCCCTGGCACGGTCGACGCGCACTACGACAACATCTCGCGCTGCATTGCCGATCAACCCGACGGCATCAGCTACGTGATTTTCGACGCGAAGGTCGAGGACATCCCGCGCTGGCGAACCAGCATCCGTTCCGACCAGCCTTCCATCAGCGCTCCCACGCTGGAAGCACTGGCGGCCCAGATCGGGGTGCCCGCAGACAGCCTCGCGCGCACCGTCGATGAGTTCAACTCGGCCTGCCCGAAAGACCAGGGCGACTTCGATCCGCTGCATGTCGACCACCGCGCCACCACCGGCCTTGCGGTGCGCAAGAGCCACTGGGCACGGCCGATCGACAAGGGTCCGTTCCAGGCCTACCCCATCATCTCCACCAACTGCTTCACCTTCGGGGGCCTCAAGGTCAACAGCGACGCGCAGGTGCTCGATCAGGACGGCCGGGTCATCGCGGGGCTGTATGCCGCAGGCGAAACCATGGGCATCTATCACCAGGTCTACACAGGATCGACCTCGGTGCTGCGAGGCCTGGTCTTCGGCCGCCGCGCGGGCCAGCATGCCGCGGCCGCGCAGCCGGTCTGACCGCAAGAGCGGCGCGCACAACCCTATAAAAACCCACTGGAGACAAACCATGGATCGTCGTTCCTTTCTCACGGTCGCAGGCAGTGCCGCGACCGGCTCCCTGATGCTGCCGCGCTTCGCCATCGCACAGGGAAAGCCATTCAGCTACTACAGCGTCAACGCGTTCTCGGGCAACTTCGCCACCAGCGGCAAGTACAGCGATCTTGGCGTGCGCGCGGCTGTCACCGCCTTCGGGAACGGGCTGGGCCGGCCAATCGACTACCGCAAGATCGACAGCGAAGGCAACCCCGCCATTGCGGTGCGCAAGGTGCAGCAGGCTATCGACCAGGACAAGGCGCGCCACTTCGGCGGCGCCGCGTTGTCGAACGAGGCGCTGGCCATCATGAAGGAGATCGACAAGAACAAGGGCGTCTACATCACCTACGTCGGTGCCGATGAAGTCACCGGCAAGGACTGCAACCGTTCCACGTTCCGCTGGGGCCTGCCGACCTACGGCGCGGTCAACACGGTGATGCGGCCCCTGATACAGCAGAACCCCAAGTGGAAGAAGGTCTACACCATCACGGGCCAGTATGTGTTCGGCGAGGCGCTGCTGCGCAACGCAAAGGCCGTGATGCAGGAAACCAAGCTGGAACACGTGGGCAACAGCTACCACTCGTTGGCCGAGAAGGAGTTCTCAGGCTATCTCGGCAACGCCATGGGGTCTGGCGCCGACGTGCTGGTCGTATTGAACTTCGGTGCCAACACGCTCGACCTGCTGCGCCAGGCCGCGACCTTCGGCCTCAAGCAGCGCATGGCAGTCGTGGTCGTGTGGTTCTCGGGACTCGACACCTTCCAGGCGCTCGGCGCCGACGTGACCGACGGCATGTACTTCGGATTGCAGTACTGGCATACGCTGGATACCCCTGCCAACAAGGATTTCGTGCGGGTCTACAGGGGCGAGTTCAAGGAAAATCCGCGCTTCTACTCGGCCGCCGACTACCAGGTCGCCACGCTGATGTTCGACGCCGCCAAGCGCGCCGGCAGCGATGAGCCCGCCGCGATCGTGAAGGCGCTGGAAGGCCACAGCTACCAGGGCCTCACCGGCGACGAGCAGATCCGCCCTTTCGACCACCAGGTGTCCAAGAACTACCTGCTGGTGCGCGGCAAGAAGAAGGCGGCGATGAAAGACGCGGACGACTACGCCGACATCCTGTCCTCGTCTCGCGCGCTGGTTCCCCAAGGCGAATCAGATTGCAAGCTGGTGTGAGCGGGCCATGAACATCTATCTGTTCCAGGCGCTCAATGGGCTCGGGGTCGGCATGGTCTACTTCCTGCTGTCCGTGGGCCTGAGCATCATCTTCGGCCTGCTTGGCTTCGTGAACTTCGCGCATGGTGCGCTGTTCCTCATCGGCGCCTACACCGCAATGTTCGTCACTGCACAGACCGGCAGCTTCCTGCTCGGCCTTGCGGCATCGTTCGCGGTCGTGGCCGTCATCGGCGTGGTTGCGGAGCGCTGGCTGCTGCGGCGCACCTATCGGATGCCGCACGAGTCACAGATCCTCATCACGGTCGGCCTGACATTCATCCTGACCGAAGGCGTGGTGATGATCTTCGGGCCCGAGTCGCAGCAAGTGCCCATGCCCGACATACTTGCCGGCGTGTTCATGCTCGGCGCCTATCCGGTGCCGGTCTACCGCATCTTCATCTTCGCGGTATGCGCAGTGGTGGGACTAGGGCTGTGGTTTCTCTTCGAACGCACGCTGTTCGGCGCGCGGGTGCGTGCGGGCAACGAGTCGTCCGAGATGCTCAACCTGCTCGGCATCAGGGTCAGCCGGGTCTATGCCCTGACCTTTGCGCTGGGAACCGGCCTGGCGGGGCTGGCGGGCGGTCTCGCCGCACCGCTGCGCGGCGCCGATCCCTCGATGGGCGCGGAGGCGATCGTGATCGCGTTCGTCGTCGTCGTCCTCGGCGGCATCGGCAGTTTCAGCGGGCCACTGGTGGGTGGCCTGATCATCGGCGTCACGCAAAGCATGATGAGCGCGATCTGGCCCGAGGGCGCGCGTCTGGCCATTTTCATCGTCATGGCGGGCATCCTCCTCGTCATGCCCAAGGGGTTGTTCGGCCGTGCTTGAAAAGATCAAGCATTCTTCCGGGCTGTTCTGCCTGGCGCTGGCCGTCTTCGCGTTGGCCATGCCGCTGGTGATGGGCTCGACGGCCACGGCCGGCGTGGTGCTGGTGTTTGCAATCGCGGCGGCCGCCTGCAACCTGTTGCTGGGCTACGCTGGCCTCCTGAGCTTCGCGCAAGGCAGCTTCTTCGGTGTGGGCTCCTATGTCGTCGGTATCGTTCTGAAGTCGGCGCCGGGCGCGGGCATGGCGGCGCTGCTCGTGTGCATCGTGGCCGGGATGGTCGTGGCTCTGGCGATCGGCATGCTGAGCATTCGCCAGCGTGGCATCTATTTCGTGATGATCACGCTCGCAATGGCGCAACTGGCTTACTTTGCAGCGCTGTCGTTTCCGCAGCTCACCGGCGGCGAGAACGGATTGCTCGACATTCCGCGGCCTGCCACGGGAATCGAAGGTCTCGTCGGCGAAGGAGTCGGCCAGTACGCGTTGATCGCCGTGGTTTTCGTGCTCGCGATCGCGTTCTTGCGCATCGTGGTGCGTTCGCCCTTCGGCCGGGCGCTCGACGCGGTGCGCGAAAACGAGGTGCGTGCGCAGACCGCCGGCTACGACGTCCAGATGCTCAAGCTGCTGGCTTTCTGCCTTTCCGGGGGCCTCACCGCGCTGGCCGGAGCGCTCTATGCGCTGCAGCTGCGCTCGGCGCCGCTGTCCAACATCGATCTCATGACGTCCGAGACCATCCTCATCATGGCCATCCTTGGCGGGCGCCGGTCGCTCCTTGGGGCAGCCTTCGGTGCGCTCGCCATGACCTTGATGGCCGAGCAGTTATCGCAGTGGTGGCCGCGCTGGCAGATGATCGTCGGCTTGGTGCTGATTGCCGTGGTGCTGTTCGCGCCCCGCGGGCTCGGCGGTGCCTGGGCGCATTGGCGGGACCGCCGCAGCGCCCCGGCAGGAGATCGCGCATGACCACAGCAGGCAACCCTTTTCTCAGGGCTCGCGGGCTGGGGCTCGACTACGGCCGCTTCACCGCAGTGGGAAAGATCGATCTTGAGCTGGGCACGACAGGCCTGCACTCGCTGATCGGCCCGAACGGCGCGGGCAAGACTTCGTTCTTCAACATCGTGAGCGGTCGCCTGCCGGCCAGCCGCGGCAGTCTCATGTTCGAGGGACAGGACATCACGCGTTCCGGCGCGCACCGGCGGGCCCGGCTCGGCATGGCGCGCAGTTTCCAGGTGACGAGCCTGTTCGGCGAAAGCAGCGTGCTGCACAACCTGCAGATGGCGGCAATGGGCGTCGCCCCATCGCGGTCCTACAGGTTCTGGAGCAACTGGGCGCGCGAGACGCAGAGACTCGACGTCGCCACGGAGGTCTTGCGCGAACTGGAGCTGACCCGCCATGCCGCGACGCCGGTCGCTTCACTCGCGCATGGCGTGCAGCGCGTGGTGGAAATCGGCATGTGCCTTGCCGCCCGGCCGCGCCTGCTGCTGCTGGACGAGCCGCTGGCCGGCCTCGGCCTTGCGGACGTGCCCCGCATCACCGAACTGTTGCAGCGGCTCAAGGTCCGCTACGCGGTGCTGCTTGTGGAGCACAACATGCGCGTGGTCATGGGGATCAGCGATTGCATCACCGTCATGTTCCAGGGCAACGTCATCGCGGAAGGTGCCCCGGCAGCCATTCGCGAGAACGCCCAGGTGCGGCGGGTCTACTTGGGGAGCCAATCATGAGCGAGGCCATTCTGGTGCTGGAGAACGTGAATGCGTCCTACGGCAAGAGTCATGTGCTGCATGGCGTGTCGATGCACGTGAACGCGGGCGAGATCGTGAACGTGCTCGGGCGCAACGGCATGGGCAAGACGACGACGATGCGCACGATCGTCGGGCTGCTGCGTGCGCATGCCGGCTCGGTGCGCTTCGAAGGCGTCGACCTCGTCGGCATGGAGGTCGACGACATCGCGCGCCGCGGCATTTCGCTGGTGCCCGCGCACCGCGGCATCTTCACTTTGCTGTCGGTGCAGGAGAACCTGCAGATCGCACTGAGAAAGCACGCGCCATGGACGCTGGAGCGCGTGTACGACGAGTTTCCGCGTCTGCGCGAGCGTCGCCGCAATCTCGGGGGTGCGCTCTCCGGCGGCGAGCAGCAAATGCTCGCCATCGCGCGCGCGTTGGTCCAGGGACCCAGGCTGCTGCTGCTCGATGAACCGACCGAGGGCCTGGCGCCCGTGATCGTGGACGAGCTCACGGAGCTGATTCGCGGCGTTGGCGCATCGGGTATTCCGATCGTGCTGGTGGAGCAGAGCTTCGCGGTGTGCCGCGCTCTCTGCCGGCGTCACTACATCCTTGAGGAAGGCATTGTCGTTTACGAAGGCCGCACGGAAGACCTCGACGCCGACGTCTCGGTGCTCGAGCGGTTTCTGGGGCTGGACGTCGACGCGCATTGAGATTGGTCAACGTGCCGATGGTGCCCAGAAGGGTCGCGCTAAACTCGATCGATCTTCTTCTGGGTGGCATTTGATGGCTGATGATTCCGGGGTGAGCGCGGTGGAACGAGCGTTGAGCCTGCTCGACGCATTCAACGAACTGGACTATGCGTTGACTCTCGCCGATCTTGCGCGGCGCACGGGGCTCTACAAGAGCACGATCCTGCGGCTGGCGGAATCCCTGCAACGCATGGGCTATCTCAAGCGCTTGGCAGACGGCTCTTTTCAGTTGGGTGCCGCGCCACTGCGGCTTGGCGCGATCTATCAGAGGCAATGCCGCACCTCGGAGCACGTCCCCGAGGTGCTGCGCGAAGTGGTCGAAGCCACCTACGAGTGCGCATCGTTCTATATCAGGGACGGTGAGCACGCGGTGTGTCTCCATCGGGTCGACTCGGCCCGCATGATCCGCGATGCGATCCGCGAAGGCGACCGCTTGCCAATCGACAAGGGCGCCGCCCCCCAGGTGCTTTTGGCTTTCGGCGAGAAAAAGACCGGAAAGAAGTTCGACCGCATCCGCGCCGAGATGTCTTGTGCCTCGTTCGGTGAATACGACGCGGAGATCGCGGCCTTGTCGGTGCCGGTGCTGAGCGTGAATCGGCAACTGGTCGGCGCGCTGACGATTTCCGGCCCGCGCTATCGATTCGAGAATGTCGACCAGGCGCCGATGCTTCAGGCGCTTTTCGCCGGAGCGCGCAAGCTGACCAACCTATTCGGTGGCGACGTCAAGTGGTTCGATGCCGCGTCTTAGCTGCGCAGTGATGCGCGTCTGCGCGGGCTGGCTTGGTGCGACGCACAAGGCGGCCCATGCACAATGCCGGCGTGCAGAACATCCCCGACTCCAAGAGGCAACCGTCCGCCAAAGTGGCGGACGCCGGTAGGGTCTTGGGTGCCGCGCTTGCGCTCGACGTGCAGCAAAATCGGTGGTGAGCCGGCACATCACGCGGCTGGAGCGGGAGTCGGGCATTCGCCTGTTCCGTCGAACGGGCCGCGCGTCGTACTGACCGCTTTTGGGCAGCCGATATACCCGCGCGTGACGGCGTTGATCCACAATGCCGAGCAACTGGCCGACGACATGCGTGCATGGTTCGGCAACCCGAATCGGGCAGAGATGAACTTTGGCTGTTGAATTCCGCCGACCTCTGAACCAGATTTCCATCGGCGAGGTGCTCACCGCCCACCTTGTAGTGGATGACAGCGTTTACCGCGATAGCGACTTCCGCAAGGCGACGGCGCACGTGATGAGCCCGCCTTTTCGCAGTCGCGGCCACCAAGCCATGCTCTGGCGTGGCCTGCAGGGGGGCAACCTGCACACAACCGCCACCGACCACTGCACGTTCTGCGCGGGGCAGAAGGCCGCCGGCAAAGACGACTTCACCAAGATTCCGAACGGAACTGGCCTCGGCTTCGCGCTTTCGTTGTTCGGACCAGCCCATTGACGGCTGTCTCGGCCGCATTCCGCAGGATCGGCACCAATCCTATATGGCCAAGTCTTCCAGCGATGCTCCGGTGTCCAGGGCCGCCTTCAGCCACCCAGGCTTGGGTCCCATGCCGCTCCAAGTGTTGCCGGCGTCATCCCTGTAGCGGATCTTCGCGGCGCGCTTCGCCTTCTTGCCGACGGGGAGGGGAGTCGCCGCAACCGTTTCTCCAGCGTTCGAATCCGCAGCGAAGGCCGCTGACTTGCGCGAGCCCACTCGGAACTCGTCGAGCGAGCGTCCCGCCGCCAGAGCGTCACGCAGCCAGTGAGGGCGCGGCCCGAGACCGGACCAAGCGTTGCCGTTGCTGTCGCGAAAGGCAGCGGCGGATTTCCCTGCAGATTTGGCAGCCGCTTTGGGTCGCGCAACTTTGCCGTTCACGCTGAATCCCAATTGCTCCGCAGTGAGACCGTAGTGCGCGATAGCGACCTTGATGCGGTCGACAACGCCTTTGACTTCGCTATTGCGCAAAACTTCTGCCTGTCGTTGAAGCTGTTCAATCTGCTTCTGGATCTGCTTGTACGTTTGTGCCATGAGTGCTTCCATCGAATGAATAGGGGGTCTACATTACTCGAACAGCAAATGGAAGCGGATTAAATCCATTGCCCACTCCGCCAATGCGACTGTCTG
>Ga0307414_10000610_pt1 | contig 18363 bp, 15 predicted proteins | sample DK1Ometagenome_FD_203804 | JGI IMG/M metagenome (GOLD analysis project Ga0307414, IMG submission 203804) | Maize rhizosphere microbial communities from greenhouse at UC Davis, California, United States - DK15-O-3 | ecosystem: Host-associated > Plants > Roots > Rhizosphere > Soil | place: USA... | reverse complement strand
CTGGCAGCCTCGACTGCGTGCCCCCAAGCTCACAGATACCTGGCTGGTTTCTGCGATGGTGCCCGGGAAGGGGCGTTTTGTCGGCGAGATGAAGATCACGCCGGGGGCGGACGCCGAAACATTCACCACGACCACGGTTTTGCGGTCTATCGCGACCGGCGAGACGATCTCCCGCAAAGGTTCCGGCATTGTTTATGCGGGCTACAGCTGGCGCGGCAATTCACGCGGCACGCTGAATGAGGAAAAGCCGGACGATCTCCAGAGTGTGATGCGCGAGACGATGTGGTTCGCGCCTGACCAGAAAATGGCCGAAGGGCGCTGGTATTGGGGCGAATATCACGAGTTCGGTGTCGACGTTAAGCTCACCCGCGTCACTGCCGCTCCCTCGATCGCCAGCGTCACGCCCTATGCCGTCAAGGCGGGCTCTCGCAACGTCTCCGTCCGCATACTGGGCGCCAATCTCCCGCGCACCCTTTCCGCAAAGGATGTCGACTTTGGCCCCGGTGTGACGGTGAGGGCGGTCTCATCGACCAACCCGTCGGAAGCCTTGGCGACCATCGATGTGGCTGCCAATGCCCTGGCTGGCCAGCGGGACGTCGCGGTGGGCAGTGCGATCCTGCAGAAGGGCCTGCCGATCTACCGGAAGGTCGATTTCCTCAAGGTAACGCCTGAAACCGGTCTGGCGCGCCTTGGAGGCATCAAATTCGCCAAGGGTTACCAGCAGTTCGACGTCATCGGCTTCGACAATGGGTTGGATGGCAAGCCGAACACGCCGGACGATGTCGCCCTCGGGCCCATCGAGGCGACCTGGAAGGTCGAGGAGTTCGCAACGGTCTATTATGATGACGACAAGAGCTTTGTCGGCACGTTGAGCCCCGCCGCGCTGTTCGTTCCCGCTGTGGAAGGCTCAAACAGTAAACGGATGTTTGGGCGCAACAATTATGGCGATGTGTGGGTGGTCGCGACCGCGAAGAACGAGAAGGATCAGTTCGGCAAGCCGCTGACCGCTCGTGCCTACCTCGTCGTAACCGTGCCATCCTATGTGCGCCGTGATCAACCCGAGGTATCGCAATGACCGTCATGACCCAAATACAGGCGCCTGCCCGTTACCGTCGCGGTGAGATGCACGCTTTCAAAGCCGGCGGCAGCGAGTTCATGTACCTTGTGACGGCTGGAGCTGTCTTCGCTCTGGACGATGCTGCAAGCAGCGTGCTGGCGAGGCTCGATGAGCACGAGATGTCGCATGTCGAACTGGTCGCGGCCCTCGTCGAGGGTGGCTATTCGGAAAGCGATGCTGAGGATCTGATCCGCGAGCTGCGATTGGTACAGGGCATCGTCACGGATCAGGCAGCGCCTGCACCGGGGCCAACAAGCCCGCCCGCCGATTTTCCGCTCCAGGCACTGGTGCTCAACATCACCAACCAGTGCAATCTCGCCTGCACCTATTGCTACGAGTTCGGCGCGGACAAGATCGCCACGCCTGCCGGCAAAGCCAAATATATGACGATCGAGACGGCCAAGACGTCGGTCGATTTCCTGCTTGAGCAATCGCGTGAGCGCAAGGCGGTGCACATTACCTTCTTCGGCGGCGAAACGCTGATGAACTTCAAGCTGCTGCGGGAAGTGGTGCTTTACGCCCGCGATGCTGCGGCTGCGAAGGGCAAGGGCATCGGTTTCAGCCTCACGACCAATGCGACCCTGCTTACCGACGAGATCATCGCCTTCCTCTCCGATAATGAGATCGGCGTGACTGTCAGCATGGATGGCCCGCCGGATGTGCAGGACAAGCACCGGGTCTACAAGAACGGCAAAGGCTCCTATGCGGTGATCGAGCCGCGCCTGCGCAAACTGCTCGCCAACCACAAGACCCGCGCCATCACCGCGCGCGTGACCTTGACCGAGGGCGTGATGGACGTGGTGCGGATCTACCGCCATCTCAAGGATGACATCGGCTTCCATGAGGTGGGCTTTGCGCCCGTCACCAACTCAGGCGATCGTGACTATGCGCTGGGCGACAGCGGCATGGACACCATGCTGGCGCAGTTCCACGAACTTGCCGATGAGTGGCTGGCTTATGCCCTGCGCGGGCAGATGCACGGCTTCTCGAATGTGAGCGAGACCATCACCGAGTTGCTGCAGGGTGTGAACAAATCGCATCCTTGCGGCGCGGGATTGGGCCTGCTTGGCGTGAGCCCGGCGGGGGATCTCTCGCCTTGCCATCGTTTTACGGATGCGGACACGCACACGCTGGGCCATATTTCCAGTGGTATCGATCAGGAAAAGCGCGGTGAATTTCTCGATCGCGGCCATGTCAGTGCCAAATATGAGTGCCAGAGCTGCTGGGCTCGTCCGCTTTGCGCGGGTGGCTGCCATCATGAAGCCTTCGTGCGCTATGGCGACACAGGCCATGCCAATCTCCATTATTGCGACTGGATCCGTGAATGGACGGACACCTGCCTCAAAGTTTATGGCGCTCTGAGCGCGCAAAACCCTGAATTTCTTGAACGTTTCGCTGAGCGGAAGGCCCTGTCATGAAGCATCTCCGGCCCGTTAACAGGAAGGCGCAAAGGATCGAGGAATCGATCGTCGCTGCTCAACCATCCACCGAGGAGGATGTCGTCGCCCTGCAACAGGCGCCGCGTCCCCATGTGCCGATGGGCTGCTCGCTCTCCTTCTCACCCGGGTGGGAAGTCGATGGCGGCGGCGGCACCGCTGGCCTTTGCCAGCCGGCCGAACGCGACATCTACGATTGCTACGTCACCTGCTTCTGGCCGGTGCAGGTGCCAGATCACGTCAATTATTCGCCTGACTGGGCAAGCAACTGCGCCGTGGCCGCCAAGGACTGGCGCAATCTCGATCTCGTCTTTCCATAAACTCCTGTGCTTTCGTCCTCCATCCGTCGCATCCTTCAAGGAAGAGTTTGCAGCATGAACACGCTTCGCACAGGGCTTGCCGCCTTTCTGTTGTTCCTGACAGGCACGCACACTGCTCAGGCCGCTGCCATTTTTCTAGGGGGCTATCCTAACCAGCTCATCCTGTTCGACGAGGGATCGGGCACGATTAACCAGAAGGTTGATCTAGCCACCGGCCTGCCGGTAAGCCTGCAACTCTCCAACGACAAGAAATCGCTCTACGTTACGACGATTACGACGAGTGGGATCGAGGTTTTCGATCTCGCCACGAAGAAGATTACGAACAGCTTCAGTCTGAACACCCCGTCTACCAAGTACCGGTTCAACGGCGGCGTGGTGGATGCCACTGGACGTTATTTTTACACCGTTGCGACCCGGATCGACAAGCAGATCGACCGCTACAAGATCGGCAAGCCGCAATATGTGGTTGTCGATCTGACGCAGAAGAAAATCGTGCGGAGCGTGGACGTTGATGCGGAAGATAGCACGTTCGGCTATCGCTCCAGCTTCATGCTCTCGGAAGATGGCAAGACACTCTATGTCTTCAAGGACAAGATCCTGGTGCTGGGGACCGATGATCTCAAGGTTGTCGAGCGGCTGGACCTGGCCAAGCCCGATCTCAGCGGCATGGAGAATGTGCGCTTTGGCGGTGGGGTCGAGAGCATGCGCTCGAAGCGTGAATATGTCTCGCTGTTCAACGCGGCCGATCCCTATATCCACAACAAGGTCTTCGGCATTGCACGGCTCGATCTTGCAACCCGTCAGTTCAATTTCACGCCGATCGGCCCCGCGCCGGAGAGCATGGCTGGCCTGCAAATCACGCCGGATGGCAAGGAGGGTTACACGGTTGTGACCCAGGGCAAATTCGGCAACAAGCGGTGCGAGTTCTGGCGCTTCGATCTCACCAATAACAAGGTGCTGGCGAAGCAGGAATTTGCATGCCGGTCGCGCTTCGAGTTCGGCATGTCCGCTGATGGACGCAAGCTCTACATTTATGGGGCGAGCTATAATGTCGAAGTCTTCGATGCGAAGACCCTGAAGCTTGAGAAGGATTGGGACCTTGGCAATGATGCGACGATGGCAGGCATGGTCGTCGTGCGCTGAGCCAGTGCATCTGTGCGGGCGGGATCATGCGTCCCGCCACTCGTCCGTCGCTGGCAAGAGAGCATGAAGGTCGCAATCTGGGGGAGTGGCATTGCAGCGAGTGGATGTGCCCAGCTTCTCGCCCGCCAGAATATCGAGACGATGATGATCCCCGTGCCGCGCGCTCCAGCGCCGGTGGTTTTGCTGAGCGATCCTGCCCGCGCGCTGCTATGCGATGTGTTCGCTGACCAGACGATCTTTGCGCATTGCCCCCGCGTGACGCGGCGCATCGTTGCCTGGGGGGATGGCGATCCGGTTGCTTTGCCGCATGAAGGGGCAATCCTCTTACCGGATGACCTCGACACGCTGCGGCCTCCCGTGACCGCTCTCCCCGGCGATCCTGACGGCAGTGAGGCTATGACGGTCCATACCGCCGCGCCATTCCCCTCCGGTGATGCGCGCCGCTTCGGGACCCGCATGGCGAGCGCCGTCGCTGTCGCCCTGCGTTTTCCCGATGATGCCACAGTCTGCTGGATCGAGGCGGTCGAAGGCGGCTGGCTCTTCCTCATTCCGCTGGATGCGCAACAGGCCTGGCTCCTGTGCGTGGGCGATGGCCCGCAGGCGCTGCTTGACCAGAGCCGGCATATCTCGGCCCGTGTCGGCGATATGCATGGCGCTTCCGCGCAATTCGATGTCAGTCCCCGCTTGCTCACAACCCTGCAAGGCCGGGGCTGGCTTGCGTGCGGAACAGCGGCCATCGCCTTTGATCCGATTTGCGGGGATGGCACGGCGCAGGCGCTGCGAGAGGCCATTCTCGCCAGCGCCATCGTCGCGGCGACGCGCGATGGCGGCGATGCGCAGGCGTTGCGCTGCCATCATGAGTCCATGTTTATCGCGGCTATGCGTCGTCATCTCAAGCTATGCTTCGATTTTTATCAGCGTGGCGGCAAAGGCCCGTGGTGGCAGGCACAGCTCGCAGACATTGCCGAGGGGTTCGACTGGTGCACCGCCCGGCTCGCCACCCTGCCTGAACCGCGCTATCATTTGCGTGGTTTCAACCTGATCGAGCGAGAGGCCGTCACCTGACCGATCCCGTCGCCACCCCGCCGATCGCACTTCCCAAAACAGCGGACTGGCGCAGCTACGGGCGTTTGCGTCCCTATCTGCGACCCTATCTACGTCCGCTATTGTTCGTGCTGATGGTCAGCCTTTTCTCAACCGCGCTCGGGCTGGCACAACCTTATATTTCCAAGCTCGTGATCGACGAGGCCCTGCTCAAGAAGGACATGACGGCCCTTGTCGAGATTGCCGGGCTGCTGATCGTCGTCACGATTGCTGGCTTCGGGCTCAACATGCTGGCGAGCTATCGCTACATTAAAGTGTCAGCGGCGATGCTGTTCGATATTCGCGTTGCGCTGCTGCGGCATCTCCAGTCGCTCTCGCCGCGCTTTTATGGCGGGTTTCGACTGGGTGACATCATGTCGCGGATCAACAGCGATGTGAGTGACGTGCAGCGCGCCACTGCCGACACCTTACTTTCGGTGCTCAGCAACATCCTCTTCCTCGTCGGGTCCGTGCTGCTGATGCTGTGGCTCAACTGGCGGCTCTTCCTGGTGGGCGTCATCCTCATCCCCGCCTGCGTCGCGACTTTCCTCTATTACCAGAGCAAGCTGACCGTGATCACCCGCGAGATGCGCGAGCGCGGCGCTGATCTTGGCAGCCTGCTGCTCGATACCGTGATGGGCATGCGCGTCGTGGTCTCGCTTCGGGCGCAGGAGCATGAGGCGGATCGGTTCTCCCAGCGCAACGGCGCTTTTGTGTCCTCCATGCTGAAGATGCAGCTTACCTCCTTCATGACCGGCGCATTGCCCGGCACGCTGCTCACCGCCTCGACCTCTGCGGTCATCCTGTATGGCGGCTCGCAGATCATCAACGGGCAGATGACGATCGGCACGCTGGTTGCTTTCATGGCCTATCAATCGCGCCTGTTCGCGCCGATACAGTCGCTCATGGGGCTGAGCGCCAGCCTTGCCACGGCCCGCGTCTCGCTGGCCCGCATCTTTGAGCTGTTCGATACCCCGGCCGAGGTATCGGAACGGCCCGGCGCGATTGCGCTCCGCAAAGTTGAGCAGGGCATCACCTTCGAGAATGTGTCGATGCGCTATGATCGCCAGCTGGTGCTCGTGGATGTGAGTTTGACGATCCCGCAGGGCAGCTTCTGCGCAATCCTTGGCCCCAGTGGCGTCGGCAAATCAACAATGGCCGATCTGATCGTGCGCTATCTCGATCCGCAGCAGGGCCGGATCATGGTCGATGGCCATGATCTGCGCGATCTCAGCCTCGATTCCCTGCGTGGTGCCATCGTGCTGGTCGATCAGTCGCCCTATCTGTTCAACGCCACCATCGCCGAGAATATTGGTTTTGCTATGCAGGGCGCGGATGAGGGGGTAATCGAGCAGGCTGCGCTTGCAGCCGGGCTCGCAGGATTACTTGCGCGACTGCCGGAGGGACTGAACACCCGCACAGGAGAGCGTGGCCTGGCGCTGTCCGCTGGTGAACGGCAACGGGTGGCGCTTGCGCGCGCGCTGCTGCGGCGGCCGAGCGTCCTCATTCTCGACGAGCCAACCTCGGCGCTGGATAGCGAAACAGAAAAGCTGGTCGCGCAGGCCCTGCGTCATACCCTTCCTGATGCAACGCTGATCGTCATCACCCACAAGCCCGCTCTGGCCGAGATGGCGGACTGCATCATCACGCTTGATGGTGGTCATGCGGTGATGCGGTCCACGCGCGCAGATGCGCATGTCTGAAGCGGTGACAGGCGTGCTGGCAGGCGGGATGACGCCATTCGCTGGCCATAGCGGTGCTGGAATCCGCATTGCGATCGTCGATAGCGGCGTGCATCCTGACCATCCCCATATCCGGGCAGACAGGCTGGAAGCGGGCATCTCGATTGCAGCCGATGGCACGATTGAGCATGGCGATGAGGCAGCGCTCGATCGGCTTGGGCACGGCACAGCAGTCACCGCCGCAATTCAGGAGAAAGCGTGCGAGGCGATCTGTCTGCCGATACGCGTCTTCCGTGAGCGGCTCGCAACCAGCGCGATGGCGCTCGTCACCGCAATCCAGTGGGCAATCGCGCAACAGGCTGACATCATCAATCTAAGTCTTGGAACCGTGAATGCGGCGCATCGCGGGATATTCGCGCAGGCCGCTGCATCCGCAGCCGAGGCGGGCGTTCTGATCATTGCTGCGCGCGAGGCGAATGGGCAGCCCTGCTATCCCGGCGCTTTGCCGCAAGTGCTGGGCGTCGGGCTCGATTGGGAGTGTCCGCGCACGGGCTATCGGTTGGAGCAGGGCATCTTCATGGCATCCGGCTATCCGCGGCCCATTCCGGGTTATCAGCAACAGCGCAATCTGCATGGGATCAGCTTTGCGGTTGCTCAGATGTCGGCCTTTGCGGCCTTGGCGGCAGAACAGGCGCGGGGTGATCGCGTGCCGCAGCGCCTGTCAGCTATCCGTCATGCGCTGTTGGCAGAGGGGGTGCCCAAGCAAAGCTGAGCGCCTCACCGCCATTGGTCCTAACCCTCCTGCTGTGTCAGACGCGCAATTTCGCCCGGTTCGATGTTTTTTACGAGCCTTACAAACCAGTCTGCCGACAAAGCCGTGATTGCGGCCATTTGACCGGCCCAAGGCTTGTGATAGCCAAGGAAGGGCGTGGTGCCTTCCATTGAGGCACTTATGAACAGCGAGAGGGTGCGCACTTCATCCGCGCTCAGGCGGGGGTTGAGCGCGGCTATATATTCGCCGAAGACGTCGTGAACATTCTGATAGAAAAGACGCACGCGCTCGGCGATGAATTCATTGTGATTTGAGAGCGCCCATAATTCGGTAAAAAGCCGCGTGGTGCGTTTCGACCCGATATCATCGAGACACATTTTTATGACAGCGCGCAGCCGTTCCTCGGGCGGCAGATCGGCGCGACGAACACGCTCCTCAAGCTTCATGTCATAGGAATTGAACATATCGTCCAGCAGCACCTGGATGAGGATTTCCTTGCGCGGGAAGTGATAACTCACATTTCCGACGTTCAGACCACATGCCGACGCGATCCGGCGGATGGTGAACGCTGCAACACCTTCCTCGATAAGGACTTTATGTGCGGCTTTCAGGATGGCGTCGACGGTTTCGGTGCCGCGTACATATACGCCCGGTCGCGCTAGCGTCCCTTGGGTCGATTCGTCTGTCATTCCCGGTGCTTACAGCTTTGAAGGGGCCGCGACCAGAGACGAAGAGATCGGACCTTTTGTCGAGCCTTGGCATCGGCCCGGCGATCGTAGCGCCGGGCCGATGCGGAGCGTGGCACGTGAGAAGGGCCTGCCGCGCGAACATGGCAGGCCCTTTTCGCCTTAATCTGTAATCAGTGCCGGTGGGTCGTCAGTACCACCGGCCAATCAATATACCTGGCAGATCAGAACTTCTGGCCAAAGCGCACACCGAACAATTGCGGCCGGATCATGAACGTGCGTGCCGATCCTGAGCAGAAAGCAATTGAGCAGAAGGTGTCCCTCGTCAGCTCGCCACGGCGGTCGAAAGCATTCACGATGAACAGGTTGAAGCTCCAATTGTCCTTTTTGACACCAGCGGAGAAGTCGAAGCTGACGAAACCGGGCGTGTTACCGAGCAGAGCGTTGTCCGCGACGTTCAGATCCTGCGTTGCGCCGGTCTGGTACAGGGCGGCACCCTGAACATAGGCATCATAGTTACCCATTTTGGTGTCATAGCGTATCGAGGTCGTGCCCTTGAATTCCGGCTGGCGGGGCAGGCGGGTTCCATCTGCCGCTGCGACCTGTGGTGTCGGCGGTGCGGAGCCGGGCACGAACTCGCCCAGCGTACATGTTGGCAGCTGGCTGATCGTCAAGGTCGCGCTATTCACGGCGAAATTGCAGAAGTTCCCGTCCAGCTTGGCGTTGTTATAAGCGCCTGCGGTCGTGATCGTGACCTTGCCCAGCTTCAGCTCCGCGTCCGCTTCAATACCATAAACACGGGCTTTACCGGCGTTGCCGGTCATGCCAGCGCCCTGCGCACCGGACACCACCACGGAATATTGGATGTTGTTCCACTTTTCGTAATAGACGGCTGCGTTGAAACGGAAGATATTGCCCCAGGTCGTTTTCATGCCGAGCTCATAATTGGTGAGCGTCTCGGATTTGAACGGATCCACCGTGGTCACGATCGACTGGACCGTGCCATTGACGACCTGACGGATGCGCAGCGGCCGGTTGAAGCCGCCGGGGCGGAAACCGGTCGAATAGTTGGCATAGACCATTTTCGACGGTGAGATCTGCCAGTCGAGCGCGATCTTGTGAGTCTCGCCATTCTCCTTGTAGCGTCCGGTCTGGTCCGCTGCTGCGAAGTTTGTGTTCAGGCACTGCAGCCGCTCCGCGGGCAGGGGGACTGGGCATCCATAGGTTCCGGTTGGAACATTGAGAGACGTAACAGCGTTCCGCGCCGACGCGCCGACGCCCGCAAAACCCTTTGTCTGAAAATCCGTCCAGAAATAGCGAATGCCGCCAGTGATCTTCAGCGTGGGCGTGATATCGTAATGGGCTTCAGCAAAAATCGCATAATCATTATAGGTCTGGTTCTGTTCGACCAGATAATATGCGTCACGCTTCACAGCCGGAGAGCCCAGAATCATCGTGCCGCCATTGTCGACCGGAATGCCGAACCCGGCTGGATTACTGTCCCCGCCGCCCGACTCGGTGAAGCCAACGATCTGGTCCAGCCCATGCGTTGCATAGTCGCTGTTTATTTCGACATTCTGGCGCTGGTAGAAGCCGCCGACGGTCACGTCGAATGGCCAGGTTTTTGGCGTTGTCAGGCGGAGTTCCTGCGTGAACTTCTTGTCCTTGCGCAGTCCACGATAATATTGCTGCGGATTGATCAGCGTGTTGCACTGGAGAGTCGCGCCTGATCCCGTGCAACCGCTCCGGTCGAAGAACTGCAGGTAGCTCTCATAGCCAGCACCGAAGCTGTCATAGGTGACGGTGTAATAGGTATAATCGTTGCGCAGGTCCGTCTTGCGCTGATGATAGCCTGTGGCGGACACGATATCCCAGTCACCAATGTGGCCGTGGATGGACAGGGCCGCCTGATACCATTTATCGTCCTGCCGCGTAATGTCATAGTCATGGACTTCCAGATCGCCAACGCGCGGATCGAAGCCGAAATAGCCATAGGCGATCTGCCGCTGCGCGGTGATCGACGGCATGATCTCCCAATCCGGCGCGACCTCCCAGAGCGCCTGCAGGCGGGCGCCATATTCGTAGATGGGGTTATAATCATCCTTGGCGAACGCGGAGTTATCCAGCGTGTAGGATGTGGCCGGATTCTCATCGCCCAATGAAAGCGTCGACGAGCGACCGTCATTGAACCGCCCATTATTCGGTGTGTTGTCAACATAGCCACCATCATGGCGATAATAGGCCATAGCGCGCGCGGCGAACGTATCGCTTACCGGAACGTTGACGAAGGTCTCCCCCTGGAAGCCCATGTCGCCTTTGCCATATTTATTGCCTTCGACATCATAACCGAAGGAAAACCGCCCAAGATCTGGCTTGTTGGTGATGAAGCGGATGGTGCCTGCCAGCGAGCCGGCGCCATAAAGCGTGCCTTGCGGACCGGAGAGCGCCTCGATGCGCTCCATGTCATAGACGTGAATATCCGGGACGTTTGTGCCAGTGATTGGGATGTCGTCGAGATAATAGCCGACCGAAGCATAGTTGCCGCCGGCGGGCACGATACCGCGGAAGTAAACGGCGGTTCGGCCGGGTCCAAGGCCAGCGAAGGAAACCGATGGGAGCAGCGCCGCAAAATCGGTCAGGCCGTTCACCTGCCGCTGCTCCAGCATCTCGGCGCCGAGCGCCTGCATGGAAATGGGCACTTTTTGGAGGCTCTGCGAGCTTCGCGTGGCCGTCACGACAATATCGCCAAAGCCGGATTCTTGCGTAGCGTCTGCCACGGCGGAATCCTGCGGCGTCTGTGCAAGCGCGGGCGAAGCGAGAAACAGGCTTGTCAGGAATGTCGACGCTCCAAGAGCACGAAGTGTTCTCGCTTGTCGCGAGCGAATTCGGATGGCCATGCGTAATACCCCCTTGGTATTGGTCTAGTGGGCCTCTCCCAAAAAATGCCCGATAGTCGGGTCTGGTTTTCGATCACGCATCATGTCAGCCGCGCGAATGCAGCGGACAAAAGCCTCCTGCCCCAGAAGCAAGCCTCTCGGGATCACCGCTCTTGAGAGGCGGTGAAGAACATTATTATCTTTCCCCAGACAGTTAGCTTTTGCAGCATTCTTAACAACTGTCCTAAATCTGATACTGCCATCCATTTTAGCGCTGTCAACCCACTCCTGTTGCTTTCTAAACTTTTGCACCCGCTGACTCGACGCGTGCCTAGATTGCGCATAGGCCTGTGCAATCGCACAATTTATAGGGTGGGCATGGGAAACACTGTCACCGCTACAGCAACCGGTTCCGTCGAATCGATCCTCGCCCAGGCCGCGCGCATGCTGGAAAGCCGCCCTGATCTGGCGCTCGCTCAGGCCGAGGCGATCCTGGCGCAGCGAGGCGGATTTCCGCCCGCCGAATTCCTCGCCTGTCAGGCCCTGCGGCGCATGGGCAAACTGGATGGCGTGCTGCGCCGTCTGGCCACTCTTGCCCGCATGCAGCCGCGCGTTCCTGCCATCCTCTGGGAACTCGCGCAGGTCGCAAGCGAGGCGGGCGAGCCAGAACAGGCCATCGCCGCCCTCGAAGGCCTGACCCGGCAACAGCCGACGATTGCCACCGGCTGGTTCCTGCTGGCTGGCGAACTGCGCAAGGTTGACCGCAATGAAGATGCGTGGCGTGCTGATCTTTCCGGCGTGCATGCCTCATCACGCGATGCCGATCTGCTCAAGGCAGCCGTGGCGATGAACGAGGGCCAGATTGACCAGAGCGAAGCGATGCTGAAGGCGCGGCTTGAACGGCTGCCTGACGATCCCGCAACCCTGCGCCTGCTGGGGGAGCTGAACTGGCGGCGGGGCGACATGACTCCGGCGCTGGCGCTGGTCGAGCGCGCGGTTGAGAGCGCGCCGGGTTTCGATCTGGCGCGCGATTTCCTGATCCGGCTGCTCCTCCAGAGCAATAACCTGCCCGATGCGCTGGCTCATGCCGAGATACTGACGCAATCCCCAGTGAAGAATGCCGGTCACGATCTGATCTTGGCCTCCGTGCTCGTGCGGCTCGGCGATCAGGAGCGGGCGTGCGAGATCTACGAAGGCTTGTTGGCGCAAAAGGCCGATCAGCCGCAACTGTGGCAGAATCTGGGTCATGCGCTCAAGACGCTGGGTAAACAGGCCGATGCGGTCCATGCCTATCGGCAAGCAGTCACGCATCAGCCGACCATGGGCGAAGCCTGGTGGAGCCTTGCCAACCTCAAGACGGTGACGCTGGATGCGGACGATATTATCGTCATGGAGGACGCTCTCAAGACCCTGGAGCCAGACGCCGCGAGCAGACAGGAAGATGTGTTTCATCTCCATTTCTCGCTCGGCAAAGCCTATGAGGACATGAAGGACGACGCGGCCTCCTTCCACCATTATGATCAGGGTAATCGGCTGCGTCGCACGATGGTGCGGCACGATGCCGATGCTTTTTCCGCCGAAGTTGCCGAAACCGCCAGAACATTCAGCGCCACCTTCATCGCTGGGATGGGGGAGGGCGGTTGCCTGGCGCCCGATCCGATCTTCATCGTCGGGCTGCCGCGCTCCGGCTCGACGCTGGTGGAGCAGATCCTCGCCAGCCACAGCCAGGTGGAAGGCACGATGGAACTGCCCGAGATGATGATGATCGCCAGCCGCCTGCAATCGCGAGTGGACGAGGGTGGGTTCCCCGATTTCCGCACCATGATCGCGTCGTTGAGCAAGGCTGATCGTTTGCGACTGGGGCAGGAATATATCGATCGCACACGGGTCCACCGCAAGACGGAGCGTCCCCTGTTTATCGACAAATTGCCGAACAATTGGCAGCATGTCGGCCTGATCCACCTCATCTTGCCCAACGCCAAAATCATCAATGCACGCCGCCATCCGATTGGCTGCTGCTATTCGGCCTGGAAGCAGCATTTTGCGCGTGGGCAGACCTTCAGTTATGATCTTGCCGATCTTGGGCGATATTATCGCGACTATGTTGCGCATATGGCCGCGTTTGATGATGCCATGCCCGGCCGGGTTCATCGGGTGATCTACGAGCAGATGGTGGCGGATACGCAGAGCGAGGTTTCGCATCTGCTCGATTATCTTGGCCTGCCCTTTGAGGATGCCTGCCTCGCCTTCTGGAAGAATGATCGCGCCGTTCGCACGGCAAGCTCCGAGCAGGTACGCCAGCCAATCTTCACAGACGCTGTGGATCATTGGAAGCGGTTCGAAGTCTGGCTGACCCCACTTACGGAGGCGCTAGGGCCAGTCGTGGCAAGCTATCCGCAAGCGCCATCAGAGTGGAAAGCGCGGCTGAGGGCTTGAGCCCGCCGTTAGAACGGGTCGGGCGCGGGAGGGCGCTCGCTGGAGTCGGCGCGACCCGATTTCTCAAGCTCCGGTAAGCTCCCAATCGCCGATTGAGTGATTCGTTTGTTCACCGGTCGCAGCGCTGCTGCACCAAAATCATTCTACCGCTGCGCAACGAAGTCGTCGCTCAAACGTGATTAGGGGCACTCTCCATGTTATCCGAGCGAAATTATAGGACGAGCACGACGGTCCTGCGCACTTCAGAAAAAACAGGACAAACGACCAAAATGCGGGCTCTGCCGTCTAACGGTTAGGGAAGCAGTTCATGTGATGCCTAAATTTTAAGCATGACCCACAACGAAAAGTGACGCGTTTCTGCGCTGCAATATTGAAAGCGTCTTGTGATCGTCATCATCTGCTTATAAAATGGGCAGCAGAAAACAACTAAACTTTCCGCGCGGATGCGTGGCTGGATGAGGAAAATATGAACAAGTTTTCAATTGCCATGATGGCCGCAGCACTGACGGGATCGCCCGCCTTAGCAGGTGATATCGTCGCGCCTCCGCAGGAGGTGACTGTCAATATCTCGACGGACGGACTCAACCTGGCTGATCCCCGCGATGTCTCGCGTTTGCAGTCCCGGGTTGAAACGGCCGTTGCTGATGCCTGCAATCCGCGTACAAGTTTGTCGATCTATCTCAGCCCCGACCGTGCCTGCGCTAAAACGGCAGCGGCCCAAGGCCAGCGGATCGTCGCGCGCATGGCCAGCGACGCCGCCAAGAGCCGCATGGCTGAGTTCTGATTTCTCAGATGGCGCGTTGGAGGGCGTTGCACCCTCTCGAGTTCAGATCTCTAAAACCGGTACGATATGAGCAAAGCCCCCAGCGCACAACGCTGGGGGCTTTGTCGTTTACGCTTTGCCGATTTTCCCAGAAGCTATCTCTCGCTGGAGAGGGCGTGCCGATCTTGGAAGCCGGACGGGGCTTGAACCCGCGCAATGTCGGCACGGTGCATTCTGGCGCTGGCTTGCTTGGCCAATGCGCGGCCGATGTCGTCAAGCGCTAGCTCTCCCTGCCCGGTCGTCGTTCCGTCTTAACTAACTGAAAGAATTGTGGACGCACTTGGGCTCGAACCAAGGACTCGCTGATTAAGAGTCCTCTGACAATCCAATGTTTTCAATGGCCATTCCAACAAATCACGCTTTGTTCATGGTGCGACATATGAATGACTTAGCAGGCTTGTCTGAATGAACTGCCACTTTGACCTCGCAGTTCGTTCCGGTCGCTTCGCGCCGAATCTCTAACGACTTCATGACTGTGTAACCGCCAAAGTTGCTCGCTGAGACACAGACGTCGTATACGTTGGACGTGTGACGCATAGCTGCCCTCCGTTCAGGTCGGCTCTGCAACGGTGATTTTAGTGACGATCGGAATGGGCTACCTTTTCGGTAGAGCGAGGCGAAAAGCTGCCATTTACTTGGCAAACAATTTCAGTTCCGCCAAATCTTTCGGAGTTCTTCAACGAAACATCCTTCGGCATTTTCTACCGGCCTTGTTGTCGATCGGAAATCGAAATAGTCCATCTCCCTCGGCGCCAACCCTGCCAGGAATGCACGAAAGCTTGGGATTTCTGGTTGACCTCGCTGAATACCAACAATCTCCGACGATACCGTCACAAGATAGCGGATCGCCTTTTTCCGACGCGTTTGCTTCTTACATTAGCCTGATCATTCACAATCTAGGCGCGCATCCTTTCGATCATGTAGGGCATTTCTCTGACATGACCCTTCAGCGCCAGTTTGACGTCGGTCAAGGCGAACGCCTTCCAGCCGTTTAGAACGAGCACATCATGGAGATCGCATCATGACCTGTGCTGGTCCCAAGGTTTTCCTCCCAATCTGCGTGGAAGTTATTCTCGAGGATCATCTGATCCAGCAGGTGTTGTGCAATGATCTGGAAACGGTTGCGGATCGGCTTCCCATGTTGCCAGCATTACCCACGATCAGGCGCCTTTGCAATCGCATCCAGTCGATCACAACATCGCATTTCAGCAGGGCTGAGCGGATGCTTGCCGAGTTGCCGATGTCGCAACGACCTGATGAGTCAGAGATCGCCGCGCTGCGCCGGATGCACCTGATCGATGAGGCCCATGCGCAGGATCTCATCGCAGCGCTCTGGCAACACACGCGTCTAAGCGATGGGCGTAATGTCGAACAGCTCGGCTATATGTTGCGCTGCCTGTTCGACGGATGCCGCCGCGCGATTATCTTTAAAGAAAGCCTGATCGCGAAGGGCGGACGGGCAATGTTTAATCAGGATTGACGATCCGCTCAAGCTGGCCGGGGTTGATGATGGTGCAAATTCGCTCGCCATTGGCAAAGCGGATCACATCATTGGTCCGCAAGCGCGTGAGTTGCCGACTAACGGTTTCGATGGTCAACCCCAGATAATCCGCCATTTCGCCTCGGCTCACCGGGATCGAAACATGCAGAAGTCCATCTGCGCTGACCGGCCCGGCGCGCCGCGCAAGATCGAGAATGAAGCCGGCGACCCGCTCCTGCGCACTTCGCCGACCGAGCGACAACATCCGCTCGCGCGCTTCATTGAGCGAGGCCATCGTGCGACGAAGCAACAGGCGCTCCATCTTGGGATGATCGCCCAGCACAGCCTCGAACGCGCCACGCGAATAGCCGCAAAGGTCGGTATCGACGATGGCGGTGACGGTGAGCGTCGTCTCGTCCGTGAAAAGCTGGCCGACGAAATCGGCGGGGAAGAGCAGCCCGACAATCTGTTCGCGACCATCGCTCAGCGTTGCCGTGACCTTCAATGCGCCGCTGACGACATTGGCGCAGAAAATGCTGGCATCACCAACCCAGCTGATCACCTGACCCGCCGGGACGACGCGCCGCCGTCCGATGGCGCTCAAGGCAGTCAGCTCGCTATCGCTCAGGCTCTCGCAAAGCGCACTATCCCGCACGGCGCAACTGGCGCAGCGCAAGGCTTTGGGCTCTTCATGGGAACGAGCGACGGGCAGCACATCAAATCGCGCCATGATCTTTCTCCAACGTCTGTTTGACCTGCATCAACTCTGCGGATTTTGGCGGGCGGGCGATATAAGGGAAGTTACTAGGGTAGGCTTTTCAGGCGCGCTGGCAGCCGACCGCGCGGCCCACGGCCTCGACCAGCAAATGCGGGCGAAAAGGCTTGGCGAACAGCTGTGTAAATCCCTCGGACTGGGCCTGTTCCGCAAGGGATGGCGAGGCGAAGGCCGTCATGAGGATGGCAGGGCCACCCCAGCCGATGCGCCGCAGGCCGCGCAGGAGCGAAAGGCCATCCGCATCGCCAAGGCGATAATCGGTCACGAGGCAGGCCGCGCGCATCACATCGACATCGGCCTGAACCGCAGCGGCGCTGGCAAATGCCCGCACACCATAGCCTTCCCCCTCCAGCAGCAACTGGAGCGAGCGCCGCACGGCTGGATCATCCTCGATCAGCAGGACTTGCGGCCGGTCAGCGGCCCTGACGGGTGGGGTAGGGCGGCGTGAAGCAGGCATCATGATCGCGAGTCATGCCAGATGGCGCGCCAGCCTGTCGCTACGTAGAGACCCTTAGGTCTGGCTTCTGCTAACCTTGCGTGCCAATGCCCGCCGCAAAGGCAATGCGCAGCGCATCGGAGAGGCTGCGCACCTCCAGCTTGGCCATCAGATTGGCGCGATGCACTTCCACAGTGCGGGCTGAAATATTGAGATCAAAAGCGATGGTCTTGTTGGGCAGGCCTTTGGCGAGCCCACCCAGCACATCGCGCTCGCGCGGGGTCAGCCCGGCCAGACGCACCTGCGCCTCCTGCGCGCGCAGGCCTGCGCTATCGGCCTGCGCGATCTGGGCGAAGGCGGCCTCAATGGCGGAGAGCAGAGCAGCGCGCTCGAATGGTTTCTCAAGAAAATCGACTGCGCCCGCCTTCATCGCGCGCACCGCAATGCCAACATCGCCATGCCCGGTCATGATGACCACGGGCATTGTTACGCCCCGCTGCGCAAGCGCCTGCTGCACATCCAGCCCGTCCATGTCCGGCATGCGGATATCGAGCAGCACACAGCCATGCGCCGCCTGCTTCACCTCAGCGAGAAAGGCGGTGCCTGATGGCCATGTCTCGACCGCATAGCCTGCGGTCTTGAGGAGGAAGCTCGTCGATTTGCGGATCGACTCCTCATCATCGACGATGTGGATGAGCTTGCGGTCAGTCATGGTCATCCTCCTGGCTGGCGCGCATCAGCGTGAAATGAAATTCCGTGCCGCTGGTGCCATCGGCGCGCGGCTGCATCCAGATGCGTCCGCCATTGGCTTCCACAATGGTGCGGCAGATCGAGAGGCCCAGCCCCATGCCCTCGCTCTTGGTGCTGACGAAGGCGGTGAACAACTGATCGGCAATGTCGGGCGATATGCCCGAGCCGGTATCCGAGACGATCACCCGCACGAAGCCGGGGGCATCGTCCATGCGGCTGGTGACTAGCAGGTCGCGCGCATCGCTCTGGCCCATCGCCTCGCAGGCATTGCGGATGAGGTTGATGAGCACTTGCTGGATCTGGATCTTGTCGATCAGCACGGGCGAGGCATAGGGGTCGAGGTCAAAGCGTGGCTGGATGCCCTGTTCGCGCGCGCCGATGAGGCCTAGCGCTGCCGCTTCATTGATGAGGGCAGGCAGGTTTTCGATGCTTTTCTCTACCTCGCCACGGGCAATGAAATCGCGCAGGCGGCGCACGATATGGCCAGCGCGCAGCGCTTCCCGCGCGGTTTCCTCCAGCGCCTCACGCAGCATCGGCAGATCGTCCGG
>Ga0307414_10000608_pt1 | contig 18392 bp, 17 predicted proteins | sample DK1Ometagenome_FD_203804 | JGI IMG/M metagenome (GOLD analysis project Ga0307414, IMG submission 203804) | Maize rhizosphere microbial communities from greenhouse at UC Davis, California, United States - DK15-O-3 | ecosystem: Host-associated > Plants > Roots > Rhizosphere > Soil | place: USA... | reverse complement strand
CTTTATGTGCAAATGAGAACGGAGACATATTAAAGTATACCTCAGGGGCTTCCCAATAAGTCCGTTGCTCATATTGGAAACCAAAAGGAGTCAACGTTCTGTTGTATGCACCGCTTCTGGCAATTCCCGCAGCAAAGAGATCAGTATGCGAAAGCAGATTTGCGGTCATAAATGCCCCGTAGGAGTGGCCTCCAACAGCGATTCTATCCCGGTCTCCGACTCCAAGTCTGACAACCTCGTCAATGGCCGCTTCGGCATTTGCTACCAATTGATCAATGAAATAATCATTGGGCTCCTTATCACCTTCTCCCACAATCGGCATCTCGGTCCGGTCCATGATCGCATAGCCGCGGGTCACCCAGAATAGCGGCGAACCCGAACTTACCCTCGTGAATGCATATTGGGAACCCCGCACTTGTGCAGCCACCTCTTTGGATTTGTATTCTCTTGGATAAGCCCACATCAGTACCGGTAGTGGCGCATCTTTTCCTGCCTCAAACCCTTCAGGAGTGTAAATTACTGCTGAGAGATTTAATCCGTCACTTCTTTTATAAGTCACCAGCTGCTTCTGAACACCTTTAATAGACTCGTAAGGATTCTCAAAATTAGTCAGTTGTATGGGTGCTATTCGCTTCTTCGTATTTACCAACCAATAGTTGGGCTGAATATCTGTACTTTCTTTAATAGTAATAAATTCGGTAGCATCTTCATTAAGCACTTTTGCCACCCGTTCATAATAGGGAGCTGCTGATCTCCATAGAATATTTTCTTCCTTGGATTTTGTATCAAAAGTTGATAGATAAGGCATATCTCCTTCTGAGGATCCTCCTGGACTGGTCATGTAGATCACTGATCCGTCCCGCATCAATACTTCTTCACCGAACTCATTTTCTACATACAATGGATCTCCTGGATCATTGTACAGATCATCCCATGATCTATCGATGATGACCTGCTTGGCCTGGGAAGGTTTTGACGGATTAATTACGGAGCGTAAGTCTTTCCTGGTTTTGGACCAACGCTCACTCATGATCGCAAATGAATCATCTGACCAATCAATACCAGCAAATCGATATGCAGAAGTAGCCAATTTCTCCTTGGTTCCTGCGAAAGGAGCGGCCAAGGTGTACACAATCTCACGCTCTTCTATATCCACCCGTGCGTCTCCTCCATCTTGTGCTTCCACCCAATACAGAATTGCCGGTTTGTCCGCTCGCCAGCTGATGTCACGAGGCCCAGTTACAGTCGCATCAAAGCCTGTCGGCCTATTCTCATCCAGAGGAATCTGAGCAACTGTCTTTACTTTCTTTCCGTCCTCAGACCAAACCTCTACATCATAAGGAAATCTACTTGCAGGTACCAGATAAGAAAATGGCTTTTTGATCAATTCAACTAAAAGGTAACTTCCGTCTGGAGAAAGATCCATTGACCTGATCATTCCTGATTGCCCTACTGGCTTTAAATTTCCATCTAAATCCACCTCCATTAACTGTGAATCCATGAAATAAGCAAATAAAGCTTCATCATATGGATCTTCTAATAGATCCTGATACGTTCTGCTGGGAGCAGCGTCACCGCTTGTTTCCTGGATAATCGGTCCTGCAGGAGCAGACGGTTCTTTAGGAACTGATCCACGACCCGGATTCTTAGCCTTAATCAACAGCTTGTTATCTGGCGTCCAAAGCACGGAATTTCCATACACATCGTTGATGATTTTATCGGTCAGCTTCTTCGCGGCATGGGTAGTCAAATCCACCATCCACAAGCTGATACCATCTGCTTCAGTTTGGGTAAAAGCCAAATATTTTTCATCATGAGAAATAGTGATTCCTCCAATGTTTGGGTCTGAAGGCAAACCGGTGATCTGTACTTCTTCACCTGACTCCACATTTTTGATCTTGATATTCTCTATCCCTCTTTGTCTGCTTGGGCCTGAAGTAGCAGGATTTATTCTCATCCCGGCAATTCTTAGTTCAGGTTGCGAGAGATGTGCAATACTGGGCATATCAGATATCTCCATCAGGAGCATCCATTCCCCCTCTTCACTAAATCGCACATAAGGCGTGGCAGGTGCCTTTACCAGATCTGATATAGATTTGGGAGGAGTTTGGTAGGATGTCTGCGCAATTGATTCATGCCCCGAAAAACCGAGGGCAATCACTAGCGTCAAAATTGAAGTAAATTTTATTCTCATAGTGTTATCATTTGGATGATCTAAAATACCATTATTTTTTGGGAGCAATACGCAGTTTAAGATAGAAGGCAAAAACCTATTGTAGGGCATCCTGAAAAACCCATGATTGGTAGAAACATATATTATTAGCGAATATTCGATTCTGTTTACACCCATTTTTTGGCAACACCTATATTTTCTAAGCCATTTAGCGGATTTTTCACCCACTTCTGTCAATACACTTCAAAAGGGTTATTTTCTTCCTATAAATCCCTTGAAATTATCCGCTATTCCTTCGGATATCATGGTTGAAACTTACACCTTTAGAAACGATATAAACCCTAAAGATTAATCAAACTCAGTTTTTAGCTAAGTTTTGATATATTCACTTATACTTAAACCTCGAAAAAATTGTCGCACGGATGTCCGATCTCAAAACTAAAGCGAATGATCTGTCCGTAGCAGCTTTTTTAAATTCCGTAGAGAATCCAACCAGAAAAACGGATGGAAAAAAGCTGTTACAGATCTTTATTGAAGAGACTGGAGAACCACCAATCATGTGGGGACCCAGTATAATTGGTTTTGGAAAGTATACCTATACTTACAAATCAGGCAAAGAAATGGAATGGTTCCCAGTGGGCTTCTCTCCCAGAAAACAATCCCTCTCTCTTTATATCATGAGATCGTATGAAGAGCTTGAACCAATTCTGGGTAATTTAGGTAAATACTCCAGAGGCAAAGGATGCATCTATATTAAAAACCTTTCAGATATAAATGAGCAGGTTCTTAGAGAACTAATACATACATCAACCAAACGAAAATAATAAAATGCTTCACATACTAAATGGAGATGTTCTCGCGTCCATATTTCCTCCTAGTGTTCCCGGCAAAGTTGCAATTGTAAGAGAAGCCCTGATAGACGGACCGATCGCTGCACATTCAATTGAAGAACTATGGTTGATCCGATCAAAATATGTTTCCCAAGCTTATCCGGAATCTACTCCAACATACTTTGAAAAGGTTGTAGGAGAATTTGAACGGATTATGACCGCCACTTCCGATACTGAAGTATATTGTTGGTTTGAAAAAGATCTTTTCTGTCAGGTAAACCTGTGGTTTGTGCTTTATCTGCTTAAAAAGCATAAGGGAAAAATCTTTCTCGTCCTTCCTAATGAGAAGGCATCGCTTGAAAAGGGATTCTCTGACATGAATGAACTGGAGTTGGAGAAAGCATACAGGAATGCACAGCTTCTCAACACAAATAAAAAACATGTTTTGTCGCATATGTGGGAACTTTATCAAAATCGTCAAATAAATGAAGCAATGACACTATCTGCACAAGTAGAGCCAGAGCTTCCTTTTCTATATCCTGCCGTGAAAGCTTGGCAAGAATCAATTCCCCATGATGAATACCCTGGCAAGCCAATAGCAGCACTAAAGGAGATCATAGCAGAATTAGGTACTGATGATTTTGGCATACTTTACCGCACATTTCACCGCCGCTATCCTATTTATGGATATGGTGATTTACAGGTAAAGAATCTGATCGATAAAATTGGCAATAAACCATAATTCTTACCACAGGTGGAAGATGGTAAAGTGGGAAGGCTTGTGCGGGTGACACTTCATGATTTATAATTCGATGTCCGGCATTCATTATTTTTAACAGTTGCCCGTCCATGGTCTGTGTCATCACAGACCATGCCTTTACCACCATTGTACCCATTTTTACTGCTGTACCAACTTGAATATCATCATTCACATTCTCCAGATTGGAAAAGCAATCGGGAGACTGCATTTTTATTGGCTGAATCCAGCTGCAATTCTTATTTTCGTGTTATGCAGTGGTCCACACCTTTTACAATTTCTAAATCACCATTTCCAATTTCCCACCAAAGCAAAATCTTAAGCCTGGGCTCTTGCTTTGCGGAAACGGTCGGGCAAAAGATGGTCGGCTATAAATTCGACTGTTTAGTCAATCCTTTTGGTACGATATTCAATCCTATTTCTCTTGTAAAATTACTAGAAACTGCACTTCATTTACAACAATGGGACGAGGCGGAAATTTTGGAGCGAGAGGGATTGTTTTTCCATTATTCAAGCCACTCTGATTTGGTGGCAGAATCAAAAAAGGAATTAATTCAAAAACTGTTTAATCAAGCAAGTCTTTGCAACAAATATCTGGAACATGGCAGCCATTTGATCCTGACATTTGGTACCGCTTGGATATATGAACTAGCAGAAACTGGGTCGCTTGTAGCAAATTGTCACAAGCAACCTTCAACGAATTTCAAAAAACGCCTGCTTTCACTAGAAGAAATGAAAGGCAAACTTAAATCGCTGTTAAGTCAAATAGCCAACTCCTTTCCAAGCTTAAAGGTCATCTTGACGATAAGCCCTGTGCGGCATATCAAAGATGGAATTCCTGAAAACCAGTTGAGCAAAAGCCTTCTGCGTGTGCTTTGCGCTGAACTCGAAAATAGTTTTTCTTATGTCAGCTATTTTCCTGCCTATGAAATCATGCTAGATGAGTTACGGGATTATCGATTCTACAAGGCAGACCTGATCCATCCTACAGAAGAAGCAGAAAATTACATTTGGGAAAAGTGGGGGGCATCTTATCTAACTGACGAGGCACGGGAAAAATCCGGGCAGATCCACAAAATCACGCAAGAGCTAAGACATCGTCCGCTAAACCCACACAGTGAAGGGCATCGCAAATTCCTCAACAATCTCTTGGAAAAACTGGAACGATTGAATGCTGAATTTGATTTTTCAAGTGAGCTCTCAGCTGTTAAAAAACAACTGAATAGTGAATCCAAGTAATTCAAGTCTTCAAAAGTCAACATCATCATGCCCAATCGTCTCATCAACTCCCAGTCACCTTACCTACTTCAGCATGCGCACAATCCTGTGGACTGGTTTCCTTGGGGACCTGAAGCATTGGACAAGGCCAAATCCGAGAACAAACCAATCTTGATATCGATTGGCTACTCAGCCTGCCATTGGTGCCACGTGATGGAACGGGAAAGTTTCGAGGATGAATCTACGGCAGAACTGATGAATATGCATTTTATATGCATAAAATTAGACCGGGAAGAGCGGCCCGATATTGACAATATTTATATGGATGCCATTCAGGCAATGGGGTTGCAGGGCGGATGGCCACTGAACGTCTTCCTGATGCCAAACCAGAAGCCTTTTTATGGGGGCACTTATTTTCCTAATCAACAATGGAAAGGACTTTTAGCCAATATTGCTGAAGCGTTTGAAAAACATGAAGATCAGTTGGCAGAAAGTGCCGAAAGTTTTGGAAGTACCCTTAATAGAAAAGAAACTGAGAAATACGGGATCTCGGCTGGAAATCAAGAACTCGACCCAGATGAACTGGCAGAGATTGTTGCTAAAATAACTGCCCAATTTGATCCGGAATGGGGAGGAATGATGCGCGCCCCCAAATTTCCAATGCCTACTGTATGGAATTTTTTATTGGACTTTTCATTGATCCGCCGTGATGAGAAGCTTGCAAAGCAGGTTCTATTTACCCTTCGCAAAATTGGCATGGGTGGAATTTATGATCAGCTCAGAGGCGGATTTGCACGCTATTCAGTGGATGGAGAATGGTTTGCTCCTCACTTTGAGAAAATGCTTTACGACAACGGACAGTTGCTGGAACTATACGCTAAAGCATTTCAAGTGAGCGGCGACCCTTTTTTCAAAGCTAAAGTCACAGAAACAGTGGCATGGATCGAATCAGAAATGCAAAACGGAGAAGGTGGATTTCATGCCGCGCAAGACGCTGATTCTGAAGGAATAGAAGGGAAATTTTATGTGTGGACCTACGATGAATTAAAAGAATTGATTCCAGATGAACTCCCTTGGGTTAGTACGCTGTACAATCTCACCCCTGAAGGCAATTGGGAAGACGGAATGAATATTCTATTTCAGACTAAAGACGAAGAGGAAGTTGCAGCTGAATTTGGAATCGGTCTTTCTGAATTTCAAAAAAAGTTGAAAGATGTAAAAAGCACCCTTCTTCAAGTACGAAATGAGCGGATATATCCAGGCAAAGATGATAAAATCCTTAGCGGTTGGAATGGCCTGACGAGTGCTGGCCTGATCCAGGCATATTACGCATTGGGTGAACCTACTATTTTAGCACTTGCCATTAAAAACCTTGAATTCATCTATGATAAAATGAGGAATGAAGGAGTACTATATCGGGCATACAAAAACGGAAAGCGGTATACACCCGGGTTTCTAGAAGATTATGCGGCTGTAATCCGCGCCAGCATGATGGCCTACGAAGCCACTGGTAAAGCAAAATGGCTAGATTTAGCGAAGGAACTTACAGATTTCTGCCTCAGGGAATTCTATGACGAAAGCGATGGCTTCTTCTTTTTCAACAACCCTAATGCTGAAAAGTTGATCGCCAATAAGAAAGAATTGTTTGATAATGTAATTCCTGCCTCTAACTCAATGATGGCAAAGAATTTACACCGGCTGTCTTTATTTACATACAATGAAAAGTATGCAGCGGTTTCTACAACAATGTTGGGAGGAATGAAAGAACTGATTCTTCAGGAGCCAGGTTTTCTCTGCAATTGGGCAAGTTTATTTCTAGAGAAACTTGTACCCACCGCTGAAATAGCAATAGTTGGCGATAATGCTTCTGAAGTCGCATTGGAGATGCAACAGAAATATACACCAAACAGTATCATTGCTTATTCAGAGAAAATGACAGCAACTGCCCCAATACTTGAAGGGAAATTACCAGACCCGGCCGGAAATGCCTTAATTTATGTCTGCTTTGATCGTGCATGCCAAAAGCCGGTTAGCACACGCAAAGAAGCAATTTCTCAACTTCCATTTTTAGCCTAACACCTTGGAGAGCCTTTTTGGAGCACAGGATCTATACCCAGAAGACAGCGGAACCCCATTCGCAGATATCATTCTGCCCGTTCCTATTCCACGAATGTTCACTTACAGAATTCCTAAAGCACTAAGTGATCAAATCAACCTTGGCGCCCGGGTGATGGTGCAATTTGGAAAAAAGAAAGTACTGACCGGCATCATAGGGAAGGTTCATAACAAACCACCGCAGGCTTATGAGGCCAAACCCATTCTGGATGTGCTGGATGAGCAACCAAGTGTAAATCCACTTCAAATTCGTTTTTGGGTATGGATGGCAGAATATTATTTCTGTCATATCGGTGAAGTAATGTTTGCTGCACTCCCTTCAGGACTGCGGTTAAGCAGTGAAAGTAAAATTCAGATCAATCCGAACTTTGATCTAGAAACGAGCCAATATCCAATCGATTCACGTGAAGAAAAGATTTTGGATGCATTAAATTCAAGTCCAGAATTGAGTTATGGTGACTGTGAAAAAATACTGGGAGTAAAGACTATTTTACCCATCCTCAAAAGTTTAGTCGCTAAAGAAGCCATTTTAATCTTTGAACGGGTCCAGGATAAATTCACTCCAAAAGTAGTCACCCGGATCCGCCTTACACAAGAAATTGCTTCCAACAAGGCCGCATTGCAGGAACTGTTTGAAGCAGTGGCCAAGAAGCCGAAGCAGGAATCCATCTTGCTCAAATATCTTCGTGATATACCTGTATTTCAGAATCTTAAGCTCAATGAAAAAGGTGTGGACAAATCTACATTACTGGAAGAAGGGGACTCTGAAAGTTCGATGAACACGCTGATAAAGAACGGAATATTCGAATCCTTTAAAGTAGTAGTGAATAGATTGGCAGATGAAGAACCAGAATCCGGGCCTGCCACACTTTCCAGCAGCCAACAAGTTGCTTTTGAAGACATTAAGCAGCAGTTCGAACAGAAACAAACGGTTCTTCTTCACGGCGTAACCGGAAGCGGGAAAACGGAGATTTATATCCAGATGATCCGGGAAGTATTGAATTCAGGTTCACAAGTGCTGTTACTTTTACCAGAAATCGCGCTGACCACACAGATCGTCAGCAGACTGAAGAAGGTATTTGGCGGGGAAATGGGCGTTTATCATTCCAAGTATTCGGACAATGAGCGAGTGGAAGTTTGGAATGGCGTGCTCAGCGGCAGATTTTCTTTTGTGGTAGGAGTTCGTTCTTCTATCTTTTTGCCTTTCGACAGCCTCGGGCTAATTATAGTCGATGAGGAACATGAACCCAGTTACAAGCAATTTGATCCTGCTCCCAGATTTCATGCAAGAGATGCTGCCATCATGCTTGCGTACTTCCATCAAGCGCAAACATTGCTTGGATCAGCAACTCCTTCTTTTGAGTCGTACTATAATGCCCAACAGGGAAAATATGGATATGTACCGCTAGATCATCGCTTTGGAGATGCCCGGATGCCGGAATATCTGCTTGCAGATTTGGCCGCTGATAAGCGGAAGAACCTTTTGAAATTGGATACTACCCGGATCATGCGGGAGAAAATCCAAGATGCTCTTGCGAACCAACAGCAGGTATTGATCTTTCAGAACCGAAGGGGTTATTCTCCTTATATCCAATGTGAGGACTGCGGTTGGACGGGCCAGTGTGTACAATGTGATGTAAGTCTTACGTATCATCAATATGCCGAAGAAATGCGTTGTCATTATTGCGGATACAAGGAAAAAGTACCAAGTTCATGTCCTGCATGTGGCAGCACGCAACTGACTACGATGGGCATGGGCACAGAGCGGATCGAGGAATCACTAAGTTTACTTTTCCCTGAAGCCAGGATTGGAAGGATGGACTTGGATACCACCCGCAGCAAATATGGTTATCAACGGTTGTTGGATGAGTTTGGCGCAGGAAATCTGGATATTCTTGTAGGTACACAGATGATTACCAAAGGGCTTGATTTTGGCCGTGTGACGGTGGTGGGGATTTGGGATGGTGACCGTATTTTGAACTTCCCGGATTTCCGGGCTGGAGAACGCGCCTACCAGCAGATCACTCAAGTAGCCGGACGTGCTGGAAGAAGGGAAATTCAAGGAAATGTGATCATTCAGACGAGGGACCCTAAAATCCATCTTTATGAACAAGTGATTAAAAATGATTATGAAGCCTTCTTTACGCATGAAATTCATGAACGGAAGAAGTTTTTTTATCCTCCATTTGTCAAGTTGATAAAAATCACCACGAGACATTCGGATTATAAAACTGCGGAGAAAGCAGCTTTAAATCTTCATTATGGGATGTCAGAAATTGGAGTTAAGAAAATAGTGCTGGGCCCTGAAAAAGGTATAATAGCAAGGATCAAAAACCAATATCAGTTTGAATCTTTAGTTAAATTGGACAGATCAAGTAATTCCCCACAGGTATTTAAGCAAACCTTGTGGCAGATCATTGAGCACATCCAGTCGATTCCAGAATTTCGGTCAGTGAGATTTGTGGTGGATGTGGATCCGTCATGACGCTCTTGAGTTGATCTTGCAAGATTCTTACTAAGAAATCTTATAGCTTTCATGTGCCGCTATATGATTATCTATGACAACGGTCGACAGGCCACTGCCCCCTTATTTGAACCTCATAGAATTCGATTAATACTTCCGCTTAGGCTGCTTCGGTCCCCTGTCTTCTGGCAGAGGGAGCAAAGGAATTAGGACTACTGGCATCATTCCGTATATCCATAAATTAAATTATAATTTAATTCCCTAATTTTCAGTAGATTGGAACAGACATGAATTTTATACGTATAATTAATAAAGCATGCGCATTTTTATGAAAAAGAGACTTAACATCACGATAAAGGACGACTTATTGGACAAAATAAAAAATTACGCAGATCAGCATGACACGAGTATTTCAAGCTTGGTCGAAGAGCATTTTGAAGCATTGTTGAAACCCAAACCCAAGTTGAAAAATGGAATGAGCTTGGTGGATTATGTTAAATCTTTGCCGAAATTTGATATTCCTGATGATTACGATTACAAAGAGGAGTATTACAAAGCCAAGGCAAAAAAAATGGGCTATGAAGATCTTCTTTGACGTCAACGTACTTCTTGATATAACCATTAAAAGAACACCTGATCCGGACAAGTACTCAATAATCCTGAGTCATATTGCAAGTGGAAAAATTCAGGGATTTATAACTACTGGAGTAATTCAAACATGTTCTTATTTTTTATTAAAGCTTTTAAGCTATGAGCAAACGGCAGAAATCTTAACTAATCTTATCCCCAATTTCCAATTTTTAGACGGTGAAAAAATTCATGTTGAACATGCCCTGCGAATGAATGTTCATGATATTGAAGATGCTATTTATTATCAAATAGCATTTGGTAATCATATGGATGCCATAATTACCTCAGATAGAGATTTCCTTAAATTATCAAAACAATATTTACCTGTAATTACACCAGAAGAATTAATTGAAACTATTAAATAATTATTAAGCTAGACTCCCTTAAGGGGATACTCCTTAATCAGCCATTCAGCAGGGATTTTGAGAAGTTGACTGAATTTCCGGATCATAGTTAGGGAAAGTGACTGTTTGTAGTTCAGCACTTTGCTAACAGTTCCTTTGTCGCCATATTCTCTCGCTAAAGTCGCAGCGTTGAATCCAAAATCCTCCATTCTAATTTTTATCATTTCGACTGGATCAACATCCGGGAGATCCCATTGTTTACTTTCATAAACAGTGATCAAGTGTACCAAAAGCATTTTTTCTCTATGTTCTTCAGTTCCATGCTTTGAAGATTTAACTTCCTCATAACGAGCCACAGCGCACGCATATTCCTCCTCAGAATCAAGCAAATACCATTTTTTTATTATTTCCATATTCTTTAAGTATTAGTCAAATAGTTGTTGCATCTATTCTATCATATTCCTGATGAGTACCTATAAATCGTATTTCTACAATTTTATCCTCATAATCCACTTCTATGATTAATCGATACTTATTCCCAATTATTTTAAATCTCGCCCGATTACTTTTAATGATTTTAGCTTTCGGAAAGCTATCCAGAATATGTTGGTTCTTTGTCCATTGAGCTATTTCGACTATATTTTTCCATGTACCCAAACTTTTACCTGAATCTGAATGCTTTCGGGAAAATGTGATGAACTTCGCTAAAAAAAGAATAGTCATTCCCTAATATAAACACCAATAAAAACAAAAAAGTTGGCAAAAAACCAACTTTTTGTTTTTAAACTTAAAAAGGAAGGAAAGACTTTACCCTACACCTCCGGCTCTTGTTGGCTGAGGCAATGAAAACTTCCTAATCCCCAGATAATATCCTTCGAGTCTACGCCTATGACATTACGATCCGGAAAGCAGTCTGTAATAATATCAAGTGCTTTTTGATCATTTGCATCCCGGAAGGTTGGGACTACTACCGCATGATTGGCAATATAAAAATTAGCATAGGAAGCCGGAAGGCGTTGATCTTCCCAGATAACAGGTGCTGGCATCGGCAATTCCACTACATTGAGTTGCTTTCCATTCTCCAGCCTCATTTGGTGTAAACGTTCAAGATTTTCCTGTAACAACAGATGATTCTCATCTGCTTTATTCTCCTCCACCACCGTCAGCACCGTATCTTCATTCACGAACCGGGTGATGTCATCAATATGCCCATCCGTATCATCTCCTACAATCCCGTCTCCTACCCAGAGAATTTGATTGACTCCATAATAATCCTGAAGGTAACGCTCAATCTGAGCTTGGTTCAACTGCGGATTTCTGTTTTCATTGAGCAAACAAGCCTCAGATGTCAACAATGTCCCCTTGCCGTTGAATTCGACTGAACCTCCTTCCATCACAATTCCAGGTTTGAAATAGGGAATTCTGAGTTCTTCCGCAATTTTAATAGGAATCTGATTATCCAGATCATAAGGCGGATACTTATTGCCCCAGGCATTGTAATCCCATTTCACGAGCACTTTCTTTACTTCTGCATCAGGATTAATCAGAAATGCAGGACCGTGATCTCTGCACCAGGCATCGTTGGTCGGGAAATAATGAAAGCGGATATTTGCTAAATTCACTCCGGCTTTTTCCAGATGGGATAAAGCAAACCCTTCCATAGCTTTATCAGCTACGTTGATATTTACTATTTCCCCAAGGGCAACATATTTGATGAATTCGGAATAAGGAGCATAAACGGCATCGATTTTTCCCGGCCAGGATTCCTCCTTATGTGGCCAGCTCAACCAAGTAGCCGCATGTGGTGCAAATTCTGCAGGAAAATGGTATCCCAATTCAGCAGGGGTTTTGTCCCCTGATCTAGCTAATTCAAAGATATCTGTCATGTAAGCTATTCTTCGTCCAGAAATCGTTTGGTAATTGGCTGATAAGAATCAATCCGACGGTCACGTAAGAATGGCCAGTGGGTACGATATTGATCAGATTTAGCAAAATCAAGCTCCTCCACATGAATCTGCTCCTCGTCATGACTTGCTTTGAATATAATTCTTCCAAAAGGATTAGCGACAAAAGAACCTCCCCAGAACTTCATATCACCTTCATGACCACAACGGTTCACGGAGACTACCGGAATTCCGTTTGCCACAGCATGTGAGCGCTGAATGGTCTGCCAGGCACCGTATTGTTCGTCATTAACATCCGGCGCTTGATCCTTATGCCATCCAATAGCTGTGGGGTATACCAGAAAGTCCGCTCCCTTCAGCGCGGTAATCCGGGCGGCTTCCGGATACCACTGATCCCAACAGATCAGCACACCGATATTCCCGAATTTCGTTGTAAATACTTTATACCCTAAGTCACCTGGGGTGAAGTAAAATTTCTCGTAATACCCAGGATCATCTGGAATATGCATTTTTCTGTATTTGCCCAAATAGGTCCCATCTGCGTCCAATACAGCAGTTGTGTTGTGATAAAGCCCTTCCGCTCTTTTCTCAAAAAGAGAGGCTACGATTACCACTCCCAATTCTTTGGCAAGATCACCTAGCGTTTCTGTAGAAGGGCCGGGAATGGATTCCGCCAGTTTAAAGTTTTCATAGTCCTCTACATCACAAAAATATAGGGACCGAAAGAGCTCCTGAAGTACCACCACTTGCGCGCCTTTAGCAGCTGCTTCACGCACTCCGGCGATGGTTTTGGTCATATTTTCGGCCACATCCGGAGAGCAACTCAACTGGACTAAGCCCACTTTTACAGTTTTATTTGCCACGATAGATCGTTTTGATGAATTAGATACAAAGATACTTTTGCGGTTGGCCAATCCCAAACCAAGCTCCTGAATTTGATATTGATTTAGTTTTCTGACCAGACCCAAATAACGAATGGGTTTTGTAAAAGATTCAAAACTTAAGGGACAATGAATACTGATTGCTAACCAGCGTAAGACTCCAACTCCTACAGTGCATAATAGCATCCAATAAAATTGAACTCAATAATTGGTAAAAACTTTCGCTGAAAAAAATCAGTTTCGGAAAAATGCGACAAATTACATCAAGTTCTAATTTTCTGAATTTCCTCTTTTAGTAACGGAAGATCTTTAATTATAATCTTCCATAGCGTTGTGGGGTCAATGCTATCATAGGCATGCACAATCATATTTCTTAATCCAATTATATGTTTGTAACTCGTGATACAAATAGTTGGGTCTATTGATTCTAATTTCTTCACCGCTTCACCTATTATCTCCAAGTTTCTCTCCCATAAAATTGGCACTAAATTTAAAATAATCTTTTTCATGAATATCAATTACCATTTCGACTTCCCGGATAACTGACTGAATATCAAGAATTAATTTTAAGACCTTATTAGATGACATATCAAGCGGCATATAATTCCACTTTTGTTTCATCTAATTCACGCTTAAAAACAGGATTTTTCACCACTCGATAGGAGACTAAATCTACTTCTCTTGAAAACAAATTTTCCAGTTCATCTTTAAGTGAAAAAAAAGCCTCTCCATGTTCTAATGGCGAGAGTTCTTCTGAAAATAATACCGCAAAATCCACGTCACTGGAACTTTGGAAGGTTCCAGTGACTGCTGAACCAAACAAAAACAAGTTCTTTACCGAAAGTCTCTTGCAGATCGAAGAAATCGTTTGCTTTTGGTATTGATTTAAGTCTAACATATTCAAATTTAGTAAAAAGTAAATGATTAAAACTCCCGTAAAAAAAATGCATATTAGAATAATTACCCTAAATCACACAAATAGTATGATTATCATCACAAAATTAAAATGGGAACCATTAGAAAGACACTAACTTCTGTGGTAAATCCTCCTAACAAAAAAACCGGACTTCTCAGCCCGGTTTTATAATGAGTATCAAGAAAGTATTAATCTATCAAAGATACGGTAACAACCTCGCCTTCCTTCGTCACTTTGGCGACACCTTTTCCCGTTAAGCCTTTCATGGCCACATCCCATTTCTTGTTGCTTAGCCCGGCTTTTTCCTTCAAGTCAACAAGAGCTACAGGAGATTCTTGCTTCATCAATTCGAAAATTGCCTTCTCCTCCTCGGTCATTTCCACCTGTTTCTTCTCAGGCCTCATCTGCGGGAAGAACAGCACTTCCTGAATGGTCGTGTTGTTGGTCATCAACATCGTCAATCGATCAATGCCGATTCCCAATCCAGACGTCGGTGGCATCCCATATTCCAATGCTCTCAGGAAATCCTCATCCATTGCCATAGCTTCAGCATCACCACGCTCAGCCAGTTTCAACTGATCTTCAAAACGTTCGCGTTGATCGATCGGATCATTCAGTTCGGTATACGCATTTCCTATTTCCTTACCATTTACAAAAAGCTCAAAACGCTCCACCAAACCAGGTTCGGTCCGGTGCTTCTTCGCCAATGGGGTCATTTCAATTGGATAATCCGTGATATATGTCGGCTGGATCAAGTTGGCCTCCACTTTTTCACTAAAGATCTCGTCCACAAGCTTGCCTTTACCCATTGATCCGTCCACTTCTATTCCCAGCTCAGCACAGACTTTCCGTAAACCTTCCTCATCCATCTTGCTGACATCAATTCCTGCATATTCCTTGATGGAGTCGTACATAGTCAAGCGTCTGTACGGTCCTGCAAACTCGATTTCCTGTTCACCGACTTTGATCTTTGTTTTGCCATGAATGGCCTGGGTCACCTGCTCTATCATTTCCTCCACCATTTCCATCATCCAGATGTAATCTTTGTAAGCCACATAGATCTCCATACCTGTGTATTCAGGGTTATGCGTACGGTCCATGCCCTCGTTCCGGAACATTTTACCAAATTCATATACTCCATCAAATCCACCAACAATAAGTTTTTTCAGATAAAGCTCATTTGCAATCCGCAAATAAAGTGGCATATCCAATGTATTGTGATACGTGTGGAAAGGACGCGCAGCAGCACCACCATGCACAGCCTGCAGTATTGGGGTTTCCACTTCCAGCCAACCATGATCATCAAAGTACCGGCGCATCTGAGTGATGATCTTAGACCGGGTGATGAAAGTCTGCTTCACTTCAGGGTTTACCGTCAGATCCACATAGCGCTGTCTGTAACGCATCTCCGGATCAGTGAATCCATCATGTACATTACCTTCCTCATCCCTTTTCACTACAGGAAGCGGCTTTATAGATTTAGAAAGTAGTTGCAATTCTGTCACGTGAAGAGAAATTTCTCCCGTCTGAGTAGTAAAAATATACCCTTTCAAGCCCAGAAAATCCCCGATCCCCAACAGCTTTTTGAAAACTGTATTATATAAGGTCTTGTCTTCGCCTTCACAAATATCATCACGGCGCACATAGAATTGAAGACGGCCTGTAGCATCCTGAATTTCTCCAAAGGAAGCCGACCCCATGATTCTGCGGCTCATCAACCGTCCTGCAATCGAAATGCTCTTATAGTCGTTCTTGCGGTTTTCATAATTTCTATGAATATCCTCCGCAGTGACGTTGATCGGGAATGCTTCGGCTGGGTAAGGGTTGATCCCTAACTTCATCAATTCTTCCCGGTCTTTGCGGCGTTCAATTTCCTGTTCGCTTAAAAGTTGCATTTATGTATATTTGATATTTTGAAATTATTTTTAATACTTATTACTTTCCCTGCCACACAACACTTTCCTTGTTCACTAAAGAACCAATCACTGATCCTTACTTGCCTCTCCTTTTCATCTCTCGCTTGATCAGCTCAAATTCCCGGCTACTTTGTCCTGCAATGCTGGAATTTTCAGCCGCTCGCCGGGTTAAATATGGCATTACTTTATTTACTGGGCCATATGGCACGTATTTCACTACCCGGTAACCGGCATTTGCCAAATTGAATGAAATATTATCACTCATCCCGTAAAGTTGAGCAAAAAACACCTGATCTGACTTGGGATCAATTCCAAATTTATTCATCAAGTCCACGACTAGCAAATTACTGTTCTCATTGTGGGATCCACTCATCAGGAATATCTGACCATGATTTGCGATGCAAAACTCCACTCCAGCATTGTAATCCCGATCTGTAGAAGCTTTATCTGGCTGAATTGGGCTCTTATAGCCAAGTTCTGCTGCCCGCTGCCATTCTTTTTCCATATACGCTCCGCGTACCAGTTTAGCCCCCAGTTTATAGCCAACTTCCTCAGATCGGCGTTTCGCTTCTTTCAGACGATCTAACATATCTGCCCTGTACATTTGGTAAGTGTTGTACACTACACACCTTTCCTTATTGTACTTTCCCATCGCTTCATAAGCCAATGTATCCACCACATCCTGAAACCAAGACTCCTCAGCATCAATAAGTATCTTCAGATCAAGATCATGAGCGGTTTTACAAAGTAAATCTACTCGATCTTTAGTTCTTCCAAAAGCAGCCTCCTCTTCTTTAGTGAGTTTTTCACCTGCTTGTATTTTGATCAAAATATGATAATCACCCAAGCCAGTGATTTTGAGTACACCAAAGGGCAGGTAATCTGTTTTGGCAGATTCTATTAATGTTTGCCGGATCTCCGCTGTAGTACTGTCAAAGCTTTCTTCATCCCCTTTTCCTTCCACAGAGTAATCAAGGCAGGATTCGACACCATATTTCGCAAGGTTTTTACAATCTTCCACACTTTCTGAAATGGTCTCCCCTCCGCAGAAGTGTCCAAACATTGTCTGCTTCATGATCCACTTGATAGGCAAGTGGATTTTCAGGGCAAAATGTGTCAAAGCAATACCGATATCTGATATTGTCTTATTGTTCAATAAGGCAAACACCAGATACATTTTTTTCAGCTCTGCATCAGATTTTGACGCGAAAGCAACTTTTAAATTCTCAAAAGAAACGGGTTGGGCGGGCATATTCCTTAAATAAGGGTGCAAAGATATTAAGAAAGTCTCAGTGGTCAGTATTCAATTCCCAGATTCTCTGTGGTGCGCAGCATATTATGCTGTTTTTATTAAAATCTATGTGGTAAATAACTAGGCAGTAGTCAGATGGCCAGTCAAGCACTACTTGAGGGGCTGAACCCTGACCTCTTCATAGTAAACAAAGGTTCAACTGAAAAAGCAAAGGGGCGTAGCCCTGAAATCTACCAACCAACAGGCAAGAAAAAATAGTAAGTAGCTGGATACTTTATCACTTCCCCTTGCCAACGTGAGTGTCTCACTCATGTTTTCTAACCATATTGATTCCATTCGTGAGGACACGAACGGCGGCGCAAAAATTGAGGGACGGAGCCCTGATCTCTCCGTAGCAAACGGCGGATCAACTGGAAAAACAGAGGGGCGGAGCCCTGACCTCTTCATAGTAAACAAAGGTTCAACTGGAAAAGCAAAGGGGCGTAGCCCTGAAATCTACCAACCAACAGGCAAGAAAAAGTAGTAAGTAGCTGGATACTTTATCACTTCACCTTGCCAACGTGAGTGTCACTCACGTTTTCCAACCTTATCGCCGCCATTCGTGAGACCTGCCTTTGCCGGCTAGGCAGGCACGAACGGCAGCGCAAAATATCAAGTAGAAAGTAGCAAGTACCCCGACATCTTGCTACTTTGTCACCTTACAACTTTCCCACCTTACAACCTTCTTTCTAAAAAAATAAAAAAATCCAATTGATCGAGAATGAAGGCATAAAACAAAAGATTATTCTGAAACACTATATTTTTGGCTGCAATTCTTAAAAATTCAACAAAATCCCTGAATCCTTGAGGATTAATTAATGATGTTGATTAAAAAAAATTTTGATTTTAAAAAATGCACTAGTACATTTGGCACATGTTAAACACAGCAGCGACATATTTTAACTTCTTTTACTTTTACTTTCGAAGTCAAAATCGAATCGGAGCTGTGTATT
>Ga0307414_10000607_pt1 | contig 18398 bp, 24 predicted proteins | sample DK1Ometagenome_FD_203804 | JGI IMG/M metagenome (GOLD analysis project Ga0307414, IMG submission 203804) | Maize rhizosphere microbial communities from greenhouse at UC Davis, California, United States - DK15-O-3 | ecosystem: Host-associated > Plants > Roots > Rhizosphere > Soil | place: USA... | reverse complement strand
GCAAGCCCGCGTCACCGCTGGCGCCGGTAGCCCCGCCGACGGTCGCGCCGCCCAGACCCGTACCGCGCAGCATCGCCAAGCCCGCCGCCGCGCCGCTTCCGCCGATCAAATTGCCGCCGCCGCGCCGTACCCATCAGGCCGCGACGCTCGACGGCCATTGGGACCGGCGGCTCAGAAAGGGCCTCGTCCGGCCCGATATGAGCATCGACCTTCACGGCCACAGCCTCGCCTCGGCGCAGGCGCTGCTCGACGACAGCATCGGCCGCGCGCTGCTGCGCGGCGCGCGGGTGCTGCTGGTGGTCGCAGGCAGGCTGCGTCCCGGCGCCGACCGTCTGCCGCTGATGCACGGCGATCCGCGCCCGCGCGGTGCGATTCGCGCCTCGCTCCCCGACTGGCTGGCCTTCTCGCCCCACGCCGATCAGATCGTCGCGCTGCGCCCCGCGCATATCAGCCATGGCGGCGCGGGGGCGGTCTATGTCATCTTGCGGCGTAGCCGCGACGATTAGACGAAGGCGCGCACCAATATCCCGCGATAGATGGCGGTAAGCGTCCGCAAATCCTCGACCGCGACCGCCTCGTCGAGCTTGTGCATCGTCGCATTGGTCAGCCCGAATTCGACGACCGGGCACAGCGCATGCAGGAAGCGTGCGTCCGACGTTCCGCCGGTCGTCGACATGTCGGGGGCGATATCGGTTTCGGCACGAATTGCTTCGGCGACCAGCCCCGACAAGTCGCCGGGCGGCGTCAGGAAGGCCTCACCCGAAATCTTGCCCAGCACCTTGGCAGCGGGATCGACGCCATGTGCGATACGCTCGATCATCGCGACCAGATCGGCGCCCTTGTGCGTGTCGTTGAAACGGATCGACAGCCGCGCGCGCGCCGAAGCGGGGATGACATTGGTCGCGCCATTGCCGACCTCGATATCGGTGAATTCGATGTTCGACGGCTGGAACCAGTCATTTCCCTCGTCGAGCACCACCGCGTCGATCGCCGCCAAAATCTTGACCAGCTTGGGGATCGGATTGTCGGCAAGGTGGGGATAAGCGACATGCCCCTGCGTCCCCGGCACGTCGATCCAGATATTGACCGACCCGCGCCGCCCGATTTTGACCATGTCGCCGAGCCGGTTGACCGAGGTCGGCTCGCCGACGACGATCATGTCGGGGCGGATGCCGCGCGCATCCATATGCTCCATCAGCGCGCGGGTGCCGAAGATCGCCGGACCTTCCTCGTCGCCGGTGATGATCAGGCTGATCGTCCCCGCTTCGGCGGGGATTTCAGCGGCGGCGGCGACAAAGGCGGCGATCGAACCCTTCATATCCACGGCGCCGCGACCATAGAGGAGGTCGCCGCGAATCTCCGGCGCAAAGGCATCGCCGGTCCAGCCGACGCCCGGCGGCACGACATCAAGATGCCCGGCAAAGCCGAAATGCCTCGGCCCCGCACCCTTGCGCACCGCGAGCAGATTCTCGACCGGCCCGTCGGGTTCGATCCCGTCGATGAAGCGCTCGACGGTGAAGTCGAGCGGGGCGAGGGCGGCCTCCAGCACATCGAACACCGCACCGGTCGCGGGGGTGATGCTGGGCGCGGCGATCAGCGCCTGCGCGAGGGTGACGGGATCAATTGTCGTGGTCATGGGCGTGGCGTAGAAGTCTGTCGGTCTTTTGCCAACAGAGGAAAGCCCGATGCCCAAGCTCGACCTCGACACGATCCCGCAAACCAACGCCACCGGCTATCCCGCGCCCTATGATGATCCGGTCCAAGGCCGCTGGTATCGCCGCCTCGCGCTCGCGACGGGCTTATCGGATTTCGCCGCCAGTCATGTGACCCTCAAACCCGGCGCCTGGTCGTCGCAGCGCCACTGGCACGACGGCGAGGACGAGATGCTGGTGATGATTTCGGGCGAGGCGGTGCTGATCGAGGATGACGGGCGCTGGCCGATGCGCCCCGGCGACATCGCGGTGTGGCCGAAGGGCAGCATCAACGGCCATCATCTGGTCAATGAATCGGACGCCGACTGCGTCTTCGTCGCGCTGGGCGGCGGCAAGCAATATGATATTGGCGGCGGCTATTCGGACATCGACATGATGTTCACCCCCGACGGCTATTTCCACAAGGACGGCGCGCCCTATCCGACGAAGCGGATTCCCTGAAACCACTTCTTTCGTCATCCCGGACTTGATCCGGGGTCCATAGCGCGAGGTTGGTTTGATGGACCCCGGATCAAGTCCGGGGCGACGATGATCGGGAGGGCGGGCTTCGATTAAAAGCAGGGCTTGGCGGATCCGCTACGTAGACGGTCCCACTCCTCACGGCTGCGCCGCAGGGAAGATTTAAAAGCTCACCCCTCGACCGGGCCTTCGAATTTCTCGATCACCCAATCCTCGGCCTGCGCGCCGCCGATCCATTCCTGCATATGCGGGTGGCTGATCACCGCCTGACAATAGGGCAGGGCGAAGCGCGGCAGCGGGATCGAATAGGTGATGAAGCGCGTGACGACGGGGGCGAACATCATGTCGGCCGCCGACCAGTCGCCGAACAGAAAATCGCCTTCGCCGCCGAAACGCGCGCGCGCCTCGGCCCAGATTTGCAGCACGCGGACCACATCGGCCTGCACTTCGGGGAGCAGGTCGGCGGGCGGATAGATGCGCCGGATGTTCATGCTGTGGTTGCGGCGCAGCGCCGCAAAGCTCGAATGCATTTCGGCCGCCATCGACCGCGCCATCGCGCGCGCCGCCAGCCCCTCTGGCCAATATCCCCGCGTGCCTTCGGTCTTTTCGTTGAGATAGTCGATGATCGCCAGACTGTCCCAGACGACGATATCCTCGCCGTCCCACAGGATCGGCACCTTGCCGCCGGAGGGCGCGAACTCGTCGCCTTCGCGCCGGTTCGACCAGTCCTCGTCATAGAGCGGGACGGTGATTTCCTCGAAGGGAAGGCCGCTCTGTTTCGCGGCGAGCCAGCCGCGCAGGCTCCAGCTGGAATAGGCCTTGTTGCCGAGGAAGAGTTTCATGCCGGACCTGAGCTCCTGAAATCCGTTCGCATCGAGCGAAGTCGAGATGCCCTTCGACCTTGCGCTGCGCCGATGGGTGTCTCGACTACGCTCGACACGAACGGCCAATGAGTCAAGTGAAGGGCAATTTAGATCTCCACCGCCTCCAGCACTGCAGTGCGCAGTTCGGCGATCCCGAGCCCCTTTTCACTGCTCGTCGCGATCACCTGCGGGTGCGCGGCGGGGTGCTTGCGGGCTTCGGCTTCGGTCGCGGCCTGAATGGCGGCGAGTTCGCTCGCCTTGATCTTGTCGGCCTTGGTCAGGACGATGCGATAGCTCACCGCCGCAACATCGAGCATTTCCAGAAATTCGCGATCGACATCCTTCATCCCGTGACGGCTGTCGATCAGCACAAGGGTGCGCTTGAGCACCGCGCGCCCGCGCAAATAGTCGTTGATCAGATAGCGCCATTTCTTGACGACATCCTTGGGCGCCTTGGCAAAGCCATAGCCGGGCATGTCGACGAGGCGGAAAACCAGCGGTTCGCCGACGTCGAAATAGTTGAGTTCCTGCGTCCGCCCCGGCGTTACCGACGTGCGCGCGAGGCTGTTGCGGTTGGTCAGCGCATTGAGAAGCGACGACTTGCCGACGTTCGAGCGCCCGGCAAAGGCGATCTCGGGCATGCTCGGCGCCGGAAGATGCTCCAGCGCCGGCGCCGATTTCAGAAAGGTAATCGGTCCTGAAAACAGCTTGCGCGCCCGCTCCGCCCGTTCGGGATCGGCGCCAGGTTCGATGGTTTCTTCGCTCATTTCGCGGGCGCCGCCTTCAACGCCGGGAACTTGCGGTACATCCACTGCTGCTGGCCGATCGACAGGATATTGTTGGTGATCCAGTAGAGCAGCAGGCCGGCGGCGAACGGTGCCATCACGAACATGAAGATCCACGGCATGATCTTGAACACCTGCGCCTGCACCGGGTCGGCCGGGGCGGGGTTCAGGCGGAACTGCAGATACATGGTCACGCCCAGAATCACCGCGAGGATGCCGATGCTCAGCAGCGACGGCGGGGTGAAGGGCAGCAGGCCGAACAGGTTCAGGATCATCGCCGGATCCTGCGCCGACAGATCCTTGATCCACAGGATGAAGGGCTGGTGGCGCATTTCGATCGTCAGCATCAGCACCTTGTACAGCGCATAGAAGATGGGAATCTGGATCACGATCGGCAGACAGCCCGCCAGCGGATTGATCTTTTCATCCTTATAGAGCTTCATCAGCTCCTGCTGCATCTTCGGCTTGTCGTCCTTGTACCGGTCCTGCAGCACCTTCATCTTGGGCTGGACGACGCGCATCTGCGCCATCGAATGGAACTGGCGCTGGGCGATCGGGAACATGAGGAGGCGGATGATCAGGGTCAGCGCCATGATCGCAAAGCCGAAGTTGCCGACCTGCTTGAACAGCCAGTCGAGCAGCTTGAAGATCGGCACTTCGAAAAATTCGAACCAGCCCCAGTCGATCGCGTTCGACAGGCGGGTGATGCCCTGATCGTCCTGATAATGCGACAGGGTGCTGACTTCCTTGGCACCGGCAAAGATGCGGCTGGTCGTCGTCAGCTGCTTGCCCGGGGCGACTTCGGCCAGGTCGCGCGCAAAGGCGGCGCGATAGCTGTCGCCGGGAAGTGCGTTGAACGCCGCCGACACTTTTTCGCCCTTGGCCGGGACGACCGCGGCGAGCCAATATTTGTCGGTAAAGCCCAGCCAGCCGGCCGCGCCATAGGACACCGTTTTGTTCGGCGCTTCGACGAGTTCGTCATAATTGGTGAAATTGGATTTGCCGTCGAGATAGCCCGTGGGGCCGACGTGGATCGTCCAGCTGTCCTGCTCGTGCGGATCGGTCGGCTTGCCGGTGCGGTCGATATAGGTGCCGCTGCGGACCGCGACGGGGGCGGCGCCCCGGTTGGCGATCGTCTGCTTCGCAGTGATCAGATAATCATTGTCGATGCTATATTCGATGCGAAAGCTCTGGCCGGTGGTGTTGGCCCAGCTCAGCGTCACCGGGGTCGTCGGGGTCAGCTTCGTGCCGGTCGCGGTCCAGACGGTGCTGGCATCGGGAACGGCAAAGCCCTGCGCCGACCAGCCGAGAGTCGCGAAATAGGCGCCCTTCGTGCCTGCGGGCGAGAAGAGGCGGACCGGCGGCGAATACTTCTCGATCGTCTGGCGATATTTGGTCAGCGTGACGTCATCGACGCGCGCGCCGACAAGGTTGATCGATCCTTCGAGCTTGGGGGTTTCGATCGCGATGCGCTGGCCCGCCGCAAGCACGGCTTCAACCGGGCGGATCACCTGCGATGCGGGTGCGCCGGGGGTTCCGGGCGCCGGCAGGGCGCCGGGCAGCGCCGGATTGGCGGCGGCGGTTGCCGCGCCGTCCGACCCTGCGACCGTGGTGGTCACATCGGGTTTGTCGGGGGTCGGAAAAAATTTCTCTGCGACGAAGTTCCAGCCGAGGAGGATGGCTACCGACAACAGGATTGCCGCGATCAGATTACGTTTGTCGTCCACGCTCTTCGGTCTCTCTTCGTCTTGATGTCGGGGGTGATGCCGGTGGGGTCAACAGACCCTAAGGCACCGGGTCGTGGCCGTGGCCGCCCCAAGGATGGCAGCGCAATAGCCGCTTTGTCGCGATCCAGCCACCCTTGATCGCGCCGTAGCGCTGGAGGGCGGTGATCGCATAGGCGCTGCACGAGGGGGAATAGCGGCAGCTGGGCGGAAGAATGCGCGAAGGGCCGATTTGCCAGCCGCGCGCGATCAGGATCATCAGTTTCGCAATCACCGGGAAAGCCCGGAAAACCGCCGAACTTCACTCGCGATCGATGTTTTTTCTCTGTGTTTCATATCATCGTCACCCCGGACTTGATCCGGGATCCACGACGCCGTTGCAGCAAGCGATCCCGGATCAAATCCGGTGTGACGAAAACGGGAAACGGCGGAAAACTGCGCAACTTCACTCGAGAATCGTTGCGGAGAGGCGATCATGACGGTTTCGTGAGTTTCTTTGCGGCGCGCTTCAGCGCCGAATCGAGATGCTCGCTCAGGTCGGCAAAAAGCATGTCATTGCCCCCGGGGCGGCCGATCAGCACCAGGTCGGCGCCTGAAATCCCCGAACCGGGCATGGCCGCGCGCGCGAGTTCGCGAAACCGGCGCTTCATCCGGTTGCGGGTGACCGCATTGCCGACTTTTTTGCTGACGGTATAGCCGACGCCCAGCGTTTCATCGCTGTCGCCGCGTGGGCGGACGAGCAGGACGAAGCCGGGCATGGGAAAGCGAAGGCCGCGATTCGCGGCCAGAAACTCGCTACGTTTGCTAAGGGTGCGCAGCGACATCGCTTGCGCACGCAGAAGTGTCAGGCCGACAGCTTCTTGCGGCCCTGGGCGCGGCGGTTGGCCAGAACCTTGCGGCCGCCAACGGTGGCTTTGCGGGCGCGGAAACCGTGGCGACGGGCGCGTACGAGGTTGCTCGGTTGAAAGGTGCGCTTCATCGCGGTTATCCCTAAATCTCGTCAAAGGCTGTAACAGAAAAGGGCCGCCAAACGTGGGCGGCCACTGATGAAGGCGCGGATAAGCGAGAGTCGGCGCAAAGTCAATCGCCCCCGATCGCATCCGGCGATCAATCGTCCCCGATCGCATTCGGCGATCAATCGTCATCACGGGGTTCCGGCTTCGTCAATTTGGCCTTCGCCCGCCGCCGGGCCGCGCTTGCGCGTTGCATCACGCGGTCGGTCCAGTCGGCATAGCGCGGATGGCGCCATTTGAAACGCACATAGATGCGCTTCGCCCATGCGCTGTTCTGCAGGCACAGCATCAGTCCGATCGGAAACAGGATGATAAAGCCCGGACCGGGCAATATGCCGACAATCGGCGCCAGTATCATGAGCACCACGCCAAGGATGAACAGTGTCAGGCGGACCTGCGCGGTCGACCGCAAACGCTGGTAGAGGCCGAGCTTCGCCATAGGGGGCGATGTGGGGAGCGCGGGCGGCGGTTGCAACCGCAAGCCGCCGGGTCAGTTCAGCGTGACAAACCGCGCCATATCCTCGCGCGTTAGATAGCGCACCTGATCGAACGGGGTGCTGTTGGTCAGCGCATAAAAGGCGTGCGCCTTGGCATCGGGCATCCCCATTTCGCGATAATAGCTCAGATATTCGGCGTGGACCGGGTCGCTCGCCGGATAGTCGTTCGCCTCGCGGCCGGTTTCGTCGGCCCAGCTATGGACGCCGAATTCGGCATCGGGGGCGGCGCTGCGCCGGACCCCGGCGAGCCACAATTCGACCGCGCCCGATCGCACCGACCCGCCGCTCGGCACGACGGTTTCCATGCCCGCCCGGCGAATCGCACGGGCAAGGATCAGGTTTGCCGCTTCATCGAGGCTGCCGGGGCAATCGAGCATTTCCAGCCGCTTGATCCCGGGATGGGCGGCGAGCATCGCGGCGAACTGGCGCGGCGTCCGGCCGTCGACATCGCCCGCCATGCGCGCGGTCTGGCCGTTGACCACCGAAAAGGGGCCGTAACGGGCCTGAGCACGGCCGAGGGTGGCGAGCGCCGCGTGGGGCGCATAGCGGCGCGTCGTACCGGGTGTTTCGTCCGTCAGCGCCGCATCCGCCAGCGTTTCGTCATCGAGCAGCGCGGCATCCTCGTCGATCGCGTGATCGGCGTCGGCGCCCGTGTCGCCGTCGGTGTCTTCATAGGTCCAGCTGACGGTCGTGGTGACGATCACCATCTGCTGCGCATGCGCCGGCGCGAACACCAGTGCCGCCGCGCAAAGCGCGACGAGCAAGGTGCGGACAAGGGCGACCGGTGCGATCATGCCCCCGTCCTTGCGCGTGCGCGCCTACCAACAGGTCAAGCGGCACGGTCAGCGGGATATTAACTCTGTTGAGCGGGGGCCTTTCCCGATCAATCGCGGTCGGGGGCGCCGCCGGGGAAATAGCTGCGATAGCGCCGCCCGCCATCGACCGCGCGCGCGACCGACGGCCGCGCGAGCAGGCGGGCGCGATAGGCGCGCAGATTCTCGAAATGCGCCGGAATCTCGTGCACCCAGTCGGCGTAGAAGAGCGACGGCGCCGCCGCGCAATCGGCCAGCGTAAAGCCCGCGGGGGTCGCCCAGCCGCCGCCGGCCAGTTCCTTGTCCAGCCACGCGTAAATCGTGTCGAGCCCGGCTTTTGCCTTCTCGACGATCATCGGCGCATGGTCTTCGGGGCCGCGGATGCGGTCGTTCACAATTTCCTGCATCACCGCCATCACATGGAGGTCGAAAACGCGGTCCATCTGCCGCACTTTCAGCGCGGCATCGGCGTCCTCGGGGATCATCCGCGGTTCGGGCTGCACGCGGTCGAGATATTCGACGATGATCGAGGTCTCGAACCATGTCCGGTCGCCGTCGACGAGCAGCGGAAATTTGGCCACCGGCCACAGCGCCTGCAATTGCTGCGCATGCGCCGGAAATTCGGGGTCGACGTTGCGATATTCGAAATCGAGCCCCTTTTCATAAAGCGCGATCTGTCCCTTCCAGCTGTAGGACGAAAAAGGGTGGCCATAATAAATCAGCATCAATGTGTTTCCTTGCGTTGGAAGATCCAGCCGAGCGCAGGCCTATGCCGCGCCAACTTCGTCGCCCCGGATCGCGGCCTCGATGACGGCGACGTCGATCTTTTTCATCGTCATCATCGCCTCGAACGCGCGCTTGGCGGCGGCCTTGTCACCGCTTGTCATCACGTCGGTCAGCGCGCGCGGGGTGATCTGCCACGAAATCCCCCATTTATCCTTGCACCAGCCGCACATGCTTTCCTGCCCGCCATTGCCGACGATCGCGTTCCAGTAACGGTCGGTTTCCTCCTGATCGCGGGTGTCGATCTGGAACGAAAAGGCCTCGCTGTGCTGGAAAGCCGTTCCGCCGTTGAGCCCGATGCACGGAAAGCCCAGCACGGTGAAATCGACCGTCAACACGGCGCCTTCGGGGCTGCTGGGATTGTCGGCGGGCGCGCGGTGCGAGTCGCCGACATGGCTGTCGGGAAAGGTCGCGGCATAGAAGTTCGCCGCTTCCTCGGCGTCCTTGTCGTACCAGAGGCAGAGGGTTGCTTTGGTCATCATCCTTCTCCTTCGTTTTCGCTTCAGCCTTTGCGCGGCCCGACGAGGCCGAAATGCGCGCCCTGCGGATCGATCGCGTTCATCGCAAATTCGCCGCCGGGAATTTCCATCGGTTCGTTGGTGACCGTGCCGCCATTGGCAGTGATCGCGGCGTGCGCGCGGTCGATATCGTCGACGCCGATATAGAAATTCCACGTCGGCACCGGATAGCCTTCCATCAGCGGCATCACTGCACCGAGCCCGACTTCGCCGCGCTGGATAAAGCGATAGGCGCCCATTCCGCCCATATCCATTTCGCCTTCCTGCCCCCAGCCGAAATGCTTTTTATAGAAAGCGATCGCCGCATCGGGGTCGCTGGTCGCCAGCTCGTTCCAGCGCACCCGCTGCGCCTCGGTCACCGAAAAGACGTCGCTTTCGCTCTTTTCCATGCCCGCAGGCGGGATCGGGTCCATGATATAGAAGGCCGCACCCTGCGGGTCCGAAACCATGGCGATCCGCCCGACGGGCAGGTCGGCCGCGGGCATGTGCAGTGCGCCGCCGTCGGCCTCGATCGCCGCGATACTCGTGTCGACATCGGCGACCTCGAGATAGCCGAGCCACCCGGGCCGCGCCCCGCCCGCAAGCATATCGGCGTTCAGTGCCAGCACCCCGCCGGCATTTCCGCCGTCGCTGCGTCCGATCATGCGGTAATCCATGTCGCCGGCCTGCGGGTCGGGCTGGCTCGATATCGTCCAGCCGGTGACGGCGCCGTAAAAGGCCGCGGCACCCGCGGGGTCGCTGGTCATCAGTTCGTACCAGATGAAATTGGCTGGCTTGGTCATCGTCTCTCTCCTCGATATTCCGGTCAATAGCTGAGGCTGGGGAAGAAGGTGCCGCGCCCCTCCGGCGTCATGTCAAGCAGCCCCCACATGGGATCGACGAGGTCGCCGGCGCGGTGGTGCTGGCCGGGGTCCTCGGGGCCATAGGCCATTTCGCTGGCCCAGACATGGCGGACGCGGCCGTCCGGCCGGTGAAAGACGTTGAAGATCGTCTCGTCCCAATTCTCGCCCGGCTTCATCCCGCGTTCGGCGCGCTTGGCGTCGGTCAGCCGGCGCGTGTCGCCATAATAATCGGCCGAATAGCGGCCCTCGCCGTCGGACAGAAACGTCAGGTGCGGCCAGCGCCGTTCGCGCGCCCACGCCTCCAGCCGCGCGATCGGCGATTTGGCGACGATATAGAGCGGCGCGCGCTGGCCGACGTGCCGCGCGCTGCCGTCGATCGCGTCGAGCAGATGGGTACAGCCGGTGCAGGGCGTGTCGCGGTCGGCCCCGAACATAAAGCTATAGAGGATGATGCTGGGGCGATCGCCGAACAATTCGGACAGCTTCACCGGCTCGCGCCGTTGATGCGCCCCGATGCGCTCGAACGTATAATCTTCGGTCACTTCGCCGCCGGGCGGCAGCGCGCGGCGCTTCGCCGCGACCGCCTCGATCTGGCGGCGCAGCGCGATCTCGTCGTTCAGCAGCTCGACTCGCGCCGCGCGATAGGCGGCGCTTTCATTGGGAAAGGACAGATGTTCCATATTCCGTCTCCTTCGCCGCATCGGGCGGCGTGGTTATAGCCGGTGCAGCCGCAACGGCTTGCTATTCTCGCGTGCGATCACGCCCTTTGCCTCCAGGTCGAGCTGGACGCCCTTCAGCCACCATCCTGCCTTGGCGCCGCCGGGGAAAAGGCCGTCGGGCAGCAAGGGCAGCACACCCGCCTTGACTTCGGCGACCGTCATCCCGGGTTCGGCCGCGGGCATGACCGCCAGCATCGCATCTTTCATCGCGTCATATTTGGCCTTGTCGACGCGCACGACATGGCCGGGGCTCATCACATTGTGCATCTCGACGCGCTCGTCTGTTTTGGCGATGGTCTTGCTCATCGCTGATATCCCTTCGTCGCTTCGATCGGCGGCGCGCGAAAACCCATCGCGGCCCATGCCGTCAGCACCCGCCACATGAACTTGCCCGAATGCGCCTGATAATTGGGCACATCATCGGGCAGCTGGACGCCTTCGCGCCGGTCCCTGACCATCGTCCGCATCTCGACCGGCGGGCGGTCCTCGGCGGCGATGCGCCCCGAATAGACGCTCAGCCAATGTCCCTTGTTAAACTCCAGACCCATAGGCGAGTTGCAACAGCGCGACAGGAAACGCCGCGTCGGCGCATCGGGGGTCAGCCGCTGTTCGGCCAGCCGGTCCGATCCTGACAGCCAGCGGATGCGATCCTTGCGCACGAGGATATAGGCGGTCCCGCCGTCAGCATCGAGCACGCCCGGGGCGCCGGGCAGCGCGTGGAACGCTGCTCCGGCCTGCTGGCAACTGTGGCAGTAACAGGTCGCCGCCGCGATCGGCTTTCCCGCCAGCTCCAGCGTCACCGCGCCGCATTGGCACGACGCGGTGCGCCTTTCGGTCCGATGCATGTCCGCCATCGAACGAACTCCGCGATCAGGCTTCGACGATCGGGGCGAAGCCGCCATAGATCATCCGCGTGCCGTCGAACGGCGTGTCGTCGGGATCATGCTTCATCCGCTCGTCGGTCATCATCTTTTCCCAACCTTTGGTGCGGGCGTCCTTGTCCGGCCACTCGACCCAGCTGTAGACGATGGCCTCGCCATCCTTCTTGTGCGCGGCGCGGCTATAGTCGGTGACCTTGCCGTCGGGGACATCGTCGGCCCACGCCTCGACGACGCGGGTCGCGCCATAGTCGCGGAACACTTCGGACGCCTTTTGCGAGAGCGCGCGATAGGCTTCCTTATTGCCCTCGGGGACGGGCACGACATAGCCGTCGACATAGCCGGTCGAACCCGCCGCCCGATCGTCGATGATCGAATCGAACCCGCCGATGATCATCCGCTTGCCGTCGAAGGGCATATCTCCGCCCATCTCAGCCATGCGCGGGTCGCTCATCATTTTTGCGTTCGCGGCGTCGCGGGTCGCCTTGTCGGGATATTCGAACCAGCTGAACACGACGGTTTCGTCGTCCTTCGCCTGCACCGCGCCCTTGAAGTCATTCACCTTGCCGTCGGGGACGTCGTCGCCCCAGCATTCGACCATGCGCGCCACGCCGAATTCCTTGAACAGATGCGCGGCGTCGGCGGCATGCTTGCGATAGGCTTCCTTGTTGGCGGTCGGCACCGCGACCACAAATCCTTCTACATAGGTCATTGTCTCTCTCCTCATCTTTACCCCCTCCCGCAAGCGGGAGGGGCAGTGAGACTTGGGAGCTTGCTCCCTAGTCGCAGCGGGGTGGGAAAATTCCGCGCCAGATGCGCGGGCCCGCCCCAAATCCCCACTTATGCGGCGGGTGGACCCGCTTCTTCGCTGAAGGCGGCAAGCTGGGCCGCCAGTGCTTTCTGGAACGCCGGACGTGCAAGGCAGCGGTCCAGATAGGCCTGCAATCGCGGCTGCCCGGCGATCAATCCGGCGTCGACGGCTTCGCGCAGCACCGACGCCATCGCAATGTCGGCGGCGCTGAAGTCGCCGACCAGATAATCTTTGTCGCCCATCGCATCGTTAAGCCGGCCCAGCCGGCCCTCGATGAATTCGATCAGGCTGGGGCGGCGCAATTGCGCCCATTCCTCGTCGCGGGCGAAAATATCGACATTGTTCAGTTCGAACAGCATCGGCTCGACGCTGTTATAGGCGGCAAAGATCCACGCCAGCACACTCGCGCGGCCCTGCGCATCGCGCGGCATCAACCGCGCATCCTTTTCGGCGAGATGGAGCAGGATCGCGCCGCTTTCGAACAGGCGGACGCCATCGTCGTTGAGCACGGGAACCTGTCCCCATGGCTGGAACAGGAAATGGTCGGCGGGGCGGTTGATCGCGCTGATCAGATGCTCGGAATAATCGAGGCCGATCTCCTCGCACGCCCAGCGCGGGCGGAGGTCGCGGACATGGCCGCGCGCGAAATCGGGCACCCAGTCGAAAGCGGTGATTTCCACAGGTGCGTTCGGGTTGACGGGCATGACAGTCTCCTCTCTCTTTATATTTTGGGCGGGCTAGAAACCCGCGGGCATCGGCGGCACCTTGTCGTCGAGGAACGCCGTCACCATTGCGGCGATGGCGGGCGCTTCGGTCATGATCCCGATGTGCGAGGTCGCGGGCAGGATCGCGAGCCGCGCTTTCGGCGCCGCCGTCAGAAAGCCCTGCGTCGCTGCGGCGACATCGCCGCCGCCGCGCAGCTTGAACAGCTGGATCGCATGGTCGAGCGTGACGCCATCGGCATCGCCGATGATCACCATCGTCTTGCCCGGGATCGCGCGAATGGCTTCGTCGGGCCAGCCAAAGGGCGCGGCGTCGAGCGCCTTGATATTGTCGATCAGCTTCGGGAACTTCGCAGGGGCGGGCGACAGGCGCTTATATTCGCTCTCCATCGGGCTTCCGGCGAACATCGCGGGGGTGATCTCTGCGATCCCCGCCAGCACTTCGGGATACCAGCCGTCGAGGTTCGAGGTGCCCGACAGGATGACCTGTTTGCCGACCTTGTCGGGGTGGCGGACGGCGAGGGCGACCGCGGTCGATGCGCCCATCGAATAGCCCAGCACATCGGCCTTTGCGACATCCAGCTTCGCGAGCACCGCGGCGGCATCGTCGGCCATCCGCTCGTAACTCAGTTTGCTATCGACCCCGCCCGACCGGCCGTGGCCGCGCGCGTCGATCGCGATGACGGGGCGCCCGGCTTTGAAGGGATCGATCAATGGCTTCATCGCATCGGCCGACATGAAGGCGCCGTGGAGAATCAGCAGCGGGGTCTGGCCCGAGGCAAGGTCGCCATGGACCTGATAATGGATCGCCGCACCCGCGACATCGGCATGCCCCGCTTTGGCGGCGGCCGACTGGTGCGCGGCGGGGGGCGGCGTCGGTCCGGTCGGCGCCTGCGCCTGCGCCGCTTGGGGCAGGGCGGTCATGGCGGCCGTGAAGGCGACCAGCGCAAAGGCGCTGCCAAGCTGCGTCGGGGAAAAGCGATAGGTCATCAAACTATTCCTGCTTCTGAAGAGACGGAGTCTAGGACCGCTTGCCTTTGATCCACGCGACGATCGCCATCGCATGGCCGTGGCCCAGGTCGAAATCGGCCTTCAGCCATTCGATGACTTGTCCGGCCTTCACCCCGGGGGCGAGATCGTTTCCGGCGGCGAGCCCCTTTTCGGTCGCCAGCGCCTGAAGCTCGGCGGGGGACTTTCCGGTCTTCGCCTCGATATTGTCCATATAGGCCTGAAAGCTCATGCGCTTGCTCCCGTACGAAAGGGGATCAGCGCGCGGACCCGGGGATCGCGCAGCCACAACCCGCCCCACATCATCAGGCCCAGATAGACGCCGAACAAGATATGGCTGAACAGCGGGCTGCCGATCCTTGTGTGGGTGGCGATCGCGCCGCCGAGATAGCCGGTGATCAGGATCGCGCCGAGGATGCTCGTGCGGGGCCAGATATACAGCAAAGTCGGGATCAACAGCAGGACCGCGAGCATCGTCATCGTCGGGACGTCGAGCGGCCATCCAAGGCCGGGCGGCGTATATTTGATCGCGACCTCGGGCGCGACGAGCTTGAGCCCGGCATCGAAGAGGAGGAAGAGGATCACAAGGCCGCTCAAAACATGGCCTGCGATTACCTGACCCTTGGCGGGCACTGCGTCGGTCATGTCTTCCTCCTCCCTTATGCTTGGGTCAAGCGGCCGCTTCGGCGGGTTCGCCAGCGGGGATGGCGGCGGGGTCCATCCACATCACTTCCCAGATATGGCCATCGGGATCCTCGAAGCTGCGGCCATACATGAAGCCGAAGTCCTGCGTCGGGGTCGGGTCGGCCTTGCCGCCGGCCGTGACCGCCTTGTCGACCTGTCCGTCGACCGCGTCGCGGCTGTCGGCCGATACGCAGAGCAGGACCTGCGCCGTGGTGTGCGCGTCGGGAATCGCTTTCGACGTAAAGGTCGCCCATTTTTCGTGGGTCAGCAGCATGACGTGGATCGACCCTTCGGCGACCACCATGCAGGCGGCGGTTTCGTCGGTGAAGGCGGGGTTGTTCACCGCGCCGACCGCTTCGTAAAAGGCCTTCGACTTGTCCAGGTCGGTGACGGGCAGGTTGACGAAAATCATCTGGGGCATTTTTTCTCTCCTCAAAATTGTCCGGGCGTCGTGTCGCGGCGCTCCGGCTTAGTCGTGGCGGGTATGATCCGCCGGGGTGCTTTTGTCCGTATCGCTACGGACATCGGGGTTGGGGGCGGGGCGTGTCATGCGGCGTCTCGCCTGCCGAACAGCATCCGCACATAACGCTTCAAATGGGTGACGCTTTCCCGCGCAATCGCCGGATCGTTCGTCGTTTTCGCCAGAATGAAGCTTCCCTGCAAAACCGACTGGATATGTTGCGCAAGGCCGAGGGCAGTGACGTCCCCGGGCGCGCCGTGGCGTGCCATGGCCGCCTCGATATCGGGGGTCAGCGCGTCGCAATAGGCGCTGATGCTCGCCTCGCACGCCAGCCGGATCGCCTCGCTCGTCGCAAAGGCTTCCTGCACCATCGTCCCGACGAAACAGGTGAATTCCTCGACCGGGCCGTCGAGCATCGCAAAGCGGAAATCGATATGGCCGAGCAGCCGGTCGAGCGGGTCGTCCAGCTTTGTGTACGGCGGCATCGCGAACATCGGCCGCGCGCGCTCGGTCCACGCCTCGGCCGCCGCGACCGCAAGGGCCTCTTTCGACGCGAAGTGGTGGAAGAAGGCGCCCTTGGTCACCCCCGCCGCGGCGCAGATCTGGTCGACCGTCGTCGCGGCATATCCCTGTTTGCGCACCGTCTGATGCGCCGCCGCGATCAGCGCCGCCCGCGCACTCCCCCGCGCCGCCCGGCCCGCAGGCGCGCGCCCTCGCGCCGCATCGCCCGCAGGGCCAATCCCCCGCGCAGCATCGCCTGCACCGGCAATCCCATGCGCCGCATCGTCCGCAGGCGCTGTGCCGACAGCGGGGGGCGTGGCGCCGGAGGGGGACTGATTCGGGTTCATGCCCATCTACATACCGACCAGTTGGTATGTTGTCAAATGGCCCGCCCCATCCCCGACGTGGGCAAAGATTGGAAAGTTGCGAAAAGACTCGACCTTCCCGCCGCCCGCCCTAAAAAGGCGCGGGGAACAAAGCGGGCACAACGTGCGCCGTATATGGGGGGTGTCATGGTCGCGATCGTTTCCACCGTCGCCTATCTTGGGCTCGAAGCCCGCGGGGTCGAGGTGCAGTGTCAGGTCACACCCGGCCTGCCGCGCTTCGTCATCGTCGGCCTGCCCGACAAGGCAGTCGGCGAAAGCCGCGAGCGCGTCCGCGCCGCAATCGCCGCGATCGGCCTGTCGCTTCCGCCCAAGATCATCACCGTCAACCTCTCGCCCGCCGACCTTCCCAAGGAGGGTTCGCATTACGATCTGCCGATTGCGCTCGCGTTGCTCGGCGCGATGGGCGTCGTCGATCCCGAAACCCTGGGGTCCTATGTGGTCGTCGGCGAACTCGGCCTCGACGGCCGTGTCGCTCCGTCGCCCGGCGTGCTACTCGCCGCGATCCATGCGGGCAGCGTGGACCGGGGGCTCGTCTGCCCGGTCGCGCAGGGGCCCGAGGCCGCGTGGGCGGGCAATGTCGAGGTGCTTGCCGCGCCCGACCTTCTCTCGCTGCTCAATCATTTCAAGGGCACCGCCTTGCTCGCGCCGCCGGTGCCGGGGGTGGTCGAAGTGCCGCCGCGCAGCGTCGACCTCGCGCAGGTGAAGGGGCAGGAGACGGCCAAGCGCGCACTCGAAATCGCCGCTGCCGGCGGGCATAATCTGCTGATGGCCGGGCCACCCGGTGCGGGCAAATCGCTGATGGCGGCGTGCCTTCCCGGCATTTTGCCCGACCTCACGCCATCTGAGGCGCTGGAGGTCTCGATGATCGCCTCGGTTGCGGGGAATCTCGAGGGCGGGCGGCTCGTCCGCGCGCGGCCGTTCCGCAACCCGCATCATTCGGCGTCGATGCCCGCGCTCGTCGGCGGGGGGCTGCGCGTCCGTCCCGGCGAAGTCAGCCTCGCGCATCTTGGCGTGCTCTTTCTCGACGAGCTTCCGGAGTTTCAACGCGGCGTGCTCGATTCGCTGCGCCAGCCGCTCGAAACGGGCGAGGTCAGCGTCGCGCGCGCCAATGCCCATGTCACTTTCCCCGCGCGCGTTCAGTTGATCGCGGCGATGAATCCGTGTCGCTGCGGTCATCTTGGCGACGCCGCGCTCGCGTGCAGTCGCGCGCCGCGCTGTGCCGCCGATTATCAGGCAAAGCTGTCGGGCCCGCTGCTCGATCGCATCGACCTGCATGTCGAGGTGCAGGCGGTCAGCGCCGCCGACCTCGTCCTTCCGCCGCCCGCCGAAGGCAGCGCCGAGGTCGCGGCGCGCGTCGCTGCCGCCCGCGATCTCCAGACCGCGCGCTACGCCGATCACAAGACGCGCACCAACGCCGAGATCGACGGCGAGCTGATGGAGGCGGTCGCGACCCCTGACGAGCCGGGCCGCAAGCTGCTCGCGCAGGCGGCCGAAGCGATGCGGCTCTCGGCGCGCGGCTATACGCGTATCTTGCGGGTGGCACGGACGATTGCCGATCTTGCGGGCGCCGAAGCGGTCGGGCGCATCCATGTCGCCGAAGCGCTGAGCTATCGGCGGCAGGCGCCGCGCAGTTGACGACGCGCATCGCCTTTGTCGCCGAAATCATCGAATGGCGCGGCCCCGCGCCCTTTCTCTTTGCCCGCATTCCCGACGAGCATGTCGGCGAGATCCGCTATGCCGCGCTGTCGGCGAGCTATGGCTGGGGCGTGGTGCCGGTTGTCGCCAAGGTCGGGGAAAGCGAATTCACGACGTCGCTCTTCCCGCGCGACGGCACCTATTTGCTGCCAGTCAAGGTCGCGGTTCAAAGAGCCGAAGGCGTCGGGCTGGGCGACCATATCAGCGTGATGATGTGGATCGGGCCGCGAACCGGCTGACGCCGGCTTCCGCTTCGTCGCGCGCGTGGATATTGCCTTTGGGCAAGCGCCGGGGCATAAACCTGCCCATGAAGTCTGCCCCATGTACTATCTGCATCGGGTTCCCGCGCCTCTGACGCGAGGAACATAGAAAGCGCGGCAAACCGTCCGCGCTTTTCAGCCCCATTATGCCTGGATCCTGTCCGGCCCCGTGCGGGCCGGCGGTACGGAAACTTCATCATGACCAATTATTTCGAAAGCCCGTTCAAGGGCATCACGCTCGACAAGCAAGTCACCCAGCCCAACAT
>Ga0307414_10000606_pt1 | contig 18433 bp, 17 predicted proteins | sample DK1Ometagenome_FD_203804 | JGI IMG/M metagenome (GOLD analysis project Ga0307414, IMG submission 203804) | Maize rhizosphere microbial communities from greenhouse at UC Davis, California, United States - DK15-O-3 | ecosystem: Host-associated > Plants > Roots > Rhizosphere > Soil | place: USA... | reverse complement strand
AGGGACTCCCCCTTTCGCAATATGAAGCAAATTCCGCTGGCGGCGAGCCGCCTGCAACCAGAGCTTGCCCATGGAGTTTAGGGCTTAGCGACAGGCGAGGAGGGCAAAGGGCGACCGCGGCGAATTCGGCGGGCGTCCGCACAACGATCATGCTTCCATATTGGCTTCTCTTCAGCTTTTTCGCGATCGCATCGCTGTTTGCCCGCCATGACCCCCGGCAGGATAAACCCCTTGGCCCGCTGTGGCTTGCCTGGTTCGTCCTGGCCCTCATGGTTGGCTTGCGCTGGCAGGTCGGCCCGGACTGGTTCGCGTATCAGGGCTGGTGGGAGCTGGCGGGCAGAAAGTCGCTTGAACGGCTGCTGGCAATCGCCGGGTCGGACCCCGGATATTATACTTTGACGTGGGTGCTCCAGCAGCTCGGCCTGCCCTTTTGGGCTCTCAACCTCGTGCTTGGCGGGATTTTTGCGTACGGCCTAGTCCAATTCGCGCGAATGCAGGTCAATCCGTGGCTGGGGATCGCCATCGCGATCCCCTACCTTGTCATTGTGGTCGCCATGAGCGGGGTCCGGCAAGCGACGGCCATCGGCTTGGTCTTCTTGGCGCTTGTCGCGTACCATCACCAAAACGGCTGGAAGTTCCTATTTTTCATCGGCCTGGCCGCGAGTTTCCACGCCAGCGCGATCCTGGTGTTGCCATTGGCGGGCCTGTCCTTCACGCGCAACCGCTTCCAGGCAGGGCTGCTGGTCGCTGTGTTCGTTGCCTTCGCTTACTATCAGTTGACATCGACATTTGTCAGATATTCGGATCAATACCTGTCTCGACTGGTCATCCAGTCATCGGGCGTCTTGTACCGTCTCGGGATGGGAGCGCTTCCGGCAGTCATTTTCCTGGCATTCAGGACGCGTTTTAGAGCGCCCTCACACGAATTGATCCTGTGGCGGAACATGTCGATCGCCGCGATTCTCGGCCTGGCGGTTTTCTTCGCGGTAGCCTCGACAACCGCGCTGGACCGCCTCGTGCTCTATTTCTTCCCGTTGCAGATTTACGTGTTGTCGTGGTTTCCCTCGACATTCCGGGACCAGGCAGCGCGATTCGTCGTTACCTTCCTGATTCTGGTCTACCTTGGCCTCCAGCTGTTCATTTTCCTGAACTTCGCGTTCAACAAGGACCCTTATCTTCCCTATCGAATGCTTCCGTTTGCCGGCTGACCGATGAGGATATTGTTCAGCATCAAGGCGCTTGGCGCCGGGCCAGGCGGCGGCGCCGAACGCATCCTGGCCAAGATCTCCAGCTCGCTCGCCGATCGGGGCCATGAGGTTGCCGTCCTGACCTTTGACAAGCCGGAAACCGAGGATTTCTACGTGCTCGGCCCCAACGTCGCCAGGATAAGGGCGGGCATTGGCAGAACCGCCGCAAGGTCGGGTCCCTTGGTGACCGCGGCCCGTCTCCATCGGGTCCGGCATCTGGCGCGTGATTTTTCGCCCGAGGTCGCCGTCGGCTTCATGCACAGTTCCTTCACCGTCCTCGGAATGGCATTGCTCGGAACCGGTATCCCGGTGATCGGCAGCGAGCGGACTTCCTTTCCGCATTATCGGTCGCACAAATTCGATTTGGCGATGTTGCTTCTTGCCCAGCCGTTCCTGGCCGGGATGACGGTCAACGGCCATGGCGTTCGCGACGGCTTCCCCGGGTTCATTCGCGACCGCATGGCGGTCATTCCCAATCCCGTCGATAAGCCGCCCGTTCATGCCGATCCGGACGGCGGCAGGGTCAAGACCCTGCTTTGCGTCGGCGGCCTGCGTCCCGAGAAAGCCCACGATACGCTCATCCGGGCCTTCGCACGGGTGCGCGGGCACCGTCCAGATTGGCGCATCAAGATCGTGGGCGAGGGGGAATTGCGGCCCCGACTGACGGCGCTCGTCAAGGAATTGGATCGGGAGGCCGATGTCGAACTGGCAGCGGCGACCCCTTCCATTGAGCAGGAATATCGGGCGGCGCAATTGTTCGTGCTTCCGTCAGTCTATGAAGGCTTTCCCAATTGCCTTGCCGAGGCGCTCGCGCACGGGCTCGCGGCCGTTGGGTTCGCGGATTGTCCGGGAACGAATGAGCTCATCAAGACAGGAGCCAACGGAATCCTGGTTTCCGGCCCCGACCGGGTTGGCGGCCTGGCGCTGGCGCTCGACCAGCTGATGGGCTCGCCGGCGAGGCGGCGGGCGATGGGCGCTTCGGCGGTACAGTCCGTCGCCGAATATTCGCTCGATCGGATCACCGATGAATGGGAGGATCTGTTGCGTTCGATCGTATCATGCAAACGCCCCACAATCTTGTCGAGGGGGCGCCAATGACCGCCGGGAAAGATCCAAATGTCGATCCGGAAACGGTCGCGGGCTTCGGCGAGGAATGGAGCGCCTTCACCCAGGAAGATCTCAACCCAGCCGAGCATCTAAGAATGTTCGATGAATATTTCGGGATGTTCCCGATCGACGAGTTAAAGGAGGCGGAAGGATTCGACCTTGGGAGCGGTTCCGGCCGCTGGGCCGCTCTTGTTGCTCCGCATGTGGCCAAGCTTCACTGCATCGACCCGTCGGGGAAGGCGCTCGACGTCAGCCGCCGGCGCCTCGGCGGGATGGCGAATGTCGAATTTCACCTCGCGGGCGCGCACGACATACCTTTGCCCGATGAGAGCCAGGATTTCTGCTATTCGCTCGGGGTTCTTCACCATATCCCCGATACCGAGCTGGCCCTTCGTTGCTGCGTCGCGAAGCTGCGCTGCGGCGCCCCATTCCTTGTTTATCTCTACTACCGCTTCGACAATCGGCCCGGCTGGTATCGGGCTCTGTGGCGGGCGAGCGAACTCGGCCGGAACCTTATTTCGCGCCTGCCGTTCGGGGCCAGACGGGCAGTCGCGGAGATCATCGCGGCGGCCGTCTATTTTCCGCTGTCACGGGCCGCTCGCCTCGCCGAAAAGGCGGGCGTAAGCGTTTCCGGATGGCCACTGAGCCATTATCGGAGTTACGGATATTATACGATGCGGACGGACGCGCTGGACCGCTTTGGAACGAGACTGGAGCAGCGGTTTTCTCGACCCGAGATTGAGGCGATGATGCATCGCTCCGGCCTCGAAGACATCCGGTTTCAAGATGCGCCGCCCTATTGGATTGCCATGGGCCGGAAAGCCGACAGATGACATTTGGATCCAGGCCATGTGCGGCATAGCGGGGTTCGTTGGAGGCAGGTGGCCGGGACGGCGCGATGCGGCGGCGACGCTCGGGCGGATGAACGATGCCTTACGGCACCGGGGTCCCGACCAGTCCGACTTGTGGGTCGATGAGGAAAGCGGTCTGGGACTTGCCTTCGACCGCCTTTCGATCATCGATCTCTCGCCCGCCGGGTACCAGCCGATGCACTCGGCGAGCGGGCGGTATGTCATCATTTTCAACGGCGAGATTTACAATCATCAGGACCTTAGGGACGAGCTCGACGGAGCGGGGCTGGTGCCCGTCTGGCGCGGGCACTCCGATACGGAATCCTTGCTCGGAGCGATCGAAGCCTGGGGCCTGCGGAAAAGCCTTGAGCGCGCCACTGGAATGTTCGCCTTCGCGCTTTGGGACAGGCTTGAGAAGAGACTGTCCCTCGCCCGCGACCGCCTCGGTGAAAAGCCGCTCTATTATGGGCGGCAACGGCCTGATGGGCCGTTCCTGTTCGGCTCGGAGCTGAAAGCGCTCGCCCAGCACCCGGATTTCATGCGCGAGATCGACCGCCGCGCGCTGACCTTGCTGCTGCGCTACAATTATGTCCCGGCGCCCTTCTCGATCTATCGCGGCGTTGCCAAGCTCCCGCCGGCGTCGATCCTGACACTCGATGCGGGATCCAGGGAACCCAGCATCAAGCAATATTGGTCGGGCGCTGCCGTCGCGCAGGCCGGCGTCGAAGCGCCGCTTGCGCTGTCGGAGCATGAGGCGGTTGACGAACTTGAGCGCCTTCTTGAGGCGTCGATCTCCAGGCAGATGGTCGCCGACGTTCCGCTTGGCGCATTTCTATCGGGAGGAGTCGATTCCTCGACCGTCGTCGCCCTGATGCAGCGACTCTCGCCGCGGCCTGTGAAAAGTTTCACGATCGGATTCCATGAAAAGGACTATGACGAAGCCGGGCACGCCAAGGCGGTCGCCCGTCACCTTGGGACCGAACATACGGAGTTTTATGTGACGCCGGCCGAGGCGCGGGCGGTCATTCCGAAACTGCCACAGGTCTACGACGAGCCCTTCGCCGACTCCTCGCAGATCCCGACCTATCTGATCAGTGCGCTTGCCCAGCGGCATGTGACGGTCGCGCTCTCCGGCGATGGCGGCGACGAACTGTTTGGCGGTTACACGCGCTATCGGCTGACCGCCGGCATGTGGGACAAGATCGCCTCGATTCCGCGGCCGTTCCGCGCGGCCGCGGCGCGGGCGATGACGGCCGTGCCGCCATCCGCCTGGAACAGGGTCGGCCAGGCCGCTGGCGGAATGCTTCCGGCGATCCTGCGGTTCGACCGGCTTGGCGACAAGGTTCACAAGGGTGCCCCGCTCCTTTCAAGCCGTTCGGTCGACGAGCTCTACGAGGGAATGATTTCGCTCTGGCGCGATCCGGCGTCGGTCGTGATTTCGGGGGAAGAGCCATTCGGCGAGACCAGCTCCCTGCCAGCGCTCGAGGGCCTGAACGCGATCGAGCGGATGATGGCGATGGACATGCTGGGTTATCTTCCGGACGACATTTTGACCAAGGTCGATCGTGCGGCGATGGCGGTGTCGCTCGAGACAAGGGTTCCTTTCCTTGACCATCATCTGGTCTCGTTCGCATGGCGGCTCCCCCTTCACCTCAAGGTTCGCGGCAATGAGACTAAGTGGATCCTGCGCCAGCTCTTGTACCGCCATGTGCCGCGCGCTCTGATCGACCGGGCCAAGATGGGGTTCGGGGTGCCGCTCAACAGCTGGCTTCGAGGGCCGCTCCGCGAGTGGGCTGAAGAGTTGCTGGACGAAGGCCGCTTGCGGCGAGAAGGATATTTCCGGCCCGAGCCGATCCGGCGCGCGTGGCAGGCGCATCTCAGCGGGCGGACCGACGAGCAATATCGTCTTTGGGGCGTGCTGATGTTCCAAAGCTGGCTCGAGGCGCAGGCCGGCGGCATGAGCGGGCAGCCGGCGAGCCCGGCAGCGGCGCTGGCGAGCTGATGGTGGACTTTAGCGCCCGGGCGGAGCCGATGTGATCGGATCGATCCGAAGGCGGCTGTCGTCGCCGCACTCTTATCACGGGCGCATTGCCAGGGGCGCATTGCAGATTGGCCTGCTGACGCTTCTTGCAAAAATCTTCGTGGCGGGACGCGAGATTGCGATCGCCTGGCGGTTCGGCGTTAGCGGAACGGCTGATGCCTATGCGCTCGCATTGACCGCGACGACGTGGCTTCCCACCATGATTGCAGGTGTGATGGCCGTCGTGCTGGTGCCCAGGCTGGTGGGCGTGACGCGAAGCGCCGACCGCCGGACCGGGTTCATCGCGGAACTCAACGGAACCGTGCTTGCGCTCGGTTTCGCGGTTGCCGTCCTGACCTGGCTCGCAGCGCCGGCCGCGTCGATGCTGCTCGCCTCACGCAACGAACCGCGCACGCTGGAGCTCACCGCCTGGATGTCGGCGCAGTTGGCACCGATCGCGCTTCTCATCGTCGTATCGGCCTATCTGTCCACCCGGCTGCAGGCCCGCGAGGCATATGGCTTCAGCGTCACGGAGGCAGTGCCCGCACTGGTGATCGCGCTCTTCGTGATCAGTCCCGGCCTGCTGCCCGGCCCGCAATCGCTAATTGCGGGGACGGTCCTGGGATATCTGCTTCAGGTCCTGGTCCTCGTCGCGATGGTGCGGAAGGGCGATCCGCCGCTCGGCGCGTCGCGCCTCGGCCACAGCTCGAGTGAATGGTCTTCGCTCTACAATTCGATCCTGCTGATGATGGCGGGCCAGGTGCTGATCACGGCTTCCATCCCAATTGACCAGGCCTTTGCCGCCAGGATCGGCGAAGGGGCTGTCGCGACAATATCCTACACCAACCGGATCGTTACCCTATTCAGCGGTTTGGGCACCATTGTCGTTGGCAGGGCGCTTCTGCCGGTGCTTTCGGGGTGCGTGGAGGATGGCAACCTCGAGCATGGTCGGCGCCACGCGATCCAATGGTCAGCCCTGCTGTTCGGCGTGGCGACACTGGGCTCGGCCTTCCTGTGGATTGTCGCGCCCGACCTTGTGCGGGTATTACTCCAGCGCGGTGCGTTCGATCCCGAAGCCTCGGCGGAAGTTTCCCGGGTGCTACGCTTCGCCCTATTCCAGTTGCCGCCATATTTCGCCGGCATCGCGCTAGTCCAATGGTATGCGGCGACCGGCCGTTTCCGTGCGATTTTGATGATCAACGCATGCGCGCTGCTGCTTAAAATTGCGCTCAATATGGTTCTCGTTCCGCTGCTGGGCCTGTCAGGCATCATGCTGGCGACCGCGGGAATGTATGTTCTGACCTCCGTCCTGCTTGGGGTTGGAGCGAGACGCGTAAGGAAGGGCGCCGGTCGATGAATCATATTAGTTGGGAGTCAGAAGTTGGCGCCGGCGAACGTTTCCGGTTCGGCGACAATTGGGCGCGTTTCCTCGAGCTTCTGGACGAGGAACGCGTCGAACGGGCCATGCATTCCTTGACGGACATGCTCGGGATGGGCGGCCTCGAGGGAAGGACCTTCCTTGATGTTGGCTCGGGAAGCGGATTGTTCAGCCTTGCGGCAGGGCGGCTGGGAGCCGACGTCATATCGTTCGACTATGACCCCCAGAGCGTTGCCTGCACGGCGGAGCTCAAGCGGCGTTTCTGCCCGAATGACGACCGTTGGCGCGTCGAACGGGGCTCGGCGCTCGATCCGGAATATCTGGCGCGCCTCGGCAAGTTCGACATCGTCTATTCCTGGGGCGTGCTCCACCACACCGGCGCGATGTGGCCGGCGCTTGCCAATGTTGCGGATGCTGTTGGCCCAAAGGGTCATTTGTTCATCGCGATCTATAACGACCAGGGGCGGGCCAGCCGTTTCTGGACAGGGGTCAAGCGGGCCTATGTCCGGTCGCCGGGTCCCGTGAAATGGGCAATCCTGCTTGCATCGTTCGTCCGGTTGTGGGGGCCGACCGTCATCAGGGACACGCTCCGGGCCCGGCCCATGGGCTCGTGGAAGAATTATTTGCAGCAAGGCGGCCGGGGAATGGACCCATGGCGCGACGTTGTTGATTGGGTAGGGGGTTATCCATTTGAAGTCGCCCGGCCGGAGGAGATATTGGACTTCTATCGCGATCGCGGCTTTCAGCTCGAGCGGATGAAAACCTGTGGCGGCGGCCTCGGATGCAATGAATTTGTGTTCGTTCGAATATAGCCGGTCAACCGACCGGAGATCTCGGCACGATCTTGTACAGGCGTGCGCCACTTCCCAGGAACCGGCTCAGCCGGCTTCTTGTTTCGGGCCTGAGCCTGCTTCCCAGAAATGCCGTTCCCGTATGGAAAAGCCCCATCGGGTGATCTTCAACAATGTCGAAACCGAACCGGTGGAACTTCCGGCGCCAGGCAGTGCGCGAAAAGGTCCAGATTTCGCTCAATCCCTCGGCCGAGGTGCCGTGCCCCCGCGGAACGAAGCCGCTCGCGACTCTTCGGAGCCCACGATAGAGGAGATGACGGCGATCCTGTCCTTCCGGAGGGCTCGCGAGCTCAAGCGGCAGGTGGATGGCTGCATCGATCGACGCCGCCAACCCTGCGGCGAAGGTCCACAGCCGCCAGGCGGGTGTCGGAAGAACATGAAGCCCAAATCCATCCGCTTTCTGGATCCGTCGGAATTCGGAAAAAATGACGCTCGGATTTTCCACATGCTCAAGCACATTGGAGGAGTAGATCACATCGATCGACCCATCCTCCAACGGGATATGCTCGCCGTCATAGTCCTGGACCGGGAAGACCCGCTCGCTGGCGTAATTGCTGCTTGCAAGGTCGATCGCCACGACATCGAAGCCATGATCGCGCAGGAATTTGGCCTGCTGGCCGGTCCCTGCCCCGAACTCCAGGATCCGGGCGCCGCGCGGGAGCAATGGCAAGAGATGCTCGATTTCGCGCTGCCGCAAGATACTCAGGTGAGAAAGGCCGGCCATTGCCACTCCTGATGGTTCGAGAACTGGCGAGAAACTAGGGGCATATGGGATCAAACGATATCTCGATCTTGTTGCTTGTAAGGTCGCTCGAGGCGGGCGGAGCCGAGCGGCAATTGGTGGAGCTCGCGCGCGGACTTCAACGGCGGGGCTATAGGGTCACGGTAGCGACATTCTACAAAAAAGGCCCCCTGCTTGACGATCTCGAGAAGGCCCGCGTTCCGCTGATCGACCTGCGGAAAGGCGGCCGATGGGACCTGGCCGGATTTCTGGTGCGGACGGCTCTGGCCATTCGGAAAAGCCGGCCGGCCGTCATCTATAGTTTCCTGGGCGGGGCAAACATCATTGCTTCGCTGGTTCGCTGGTTTGTTCCGCCGACCAAATTGGTGTGGAGCATCCGCGCCTCGAACATGGACCTTCGGCGCTATGACTGGCTGCACGGGCTGGCCTATTGGGTCGAGTGCAGGCTCTCACGGACCGCCGACCTCATCATTTCCAATTCGCGCGCCGGCCGCGACTTTGCGGTGGAGCATGGTTTCCCCGAGGATCGGATCCATGTCGTTCCCAACGGCGTCGACACGGATCGTTTCAAGCCCGATGCCGATCTAAGGCAACGCCAGCGCGCCGCCTGGGGACTAAGCGATGAGCAAATCGCGGTTGGCGTCCTTGCCCGGCTCGACCCGATGAAGGGTCATGGGATGTTCCTGGAAGCCGCGGCCCACATCGCCCGCCAGCGTTCCGACATGCGCTTTTTCGTGGTTGGAGCAGGCTCCGAAGAGGATCGGCTCCAACGCCTTGCGGCGAGGTTGGATCTGGAGCGCACAATGCGCTTCACCGGTCCGAGCAACACGCCGGAAGCCCCCCTCAACGCGCTCGACATTTGCTGCTCGCCGTCCGAGTTCGGTGAGGGCTTCTCGAACAGCATTGCGGAAGCGATGGCCTGCGGGGTCCCGTGCGCCGTGACCGATGTCGGGGATTCGGCGCTCATCGTTGGAGGGACCGGCGAGGTGGTGCCACCCTCCGATGCACAGGCGCTGGGACAGGCGATCCTTCGCCTTGCGGCCAAGTTGGGCGATAATTGCAGACGGGAAGCCCGCGATCGGACTATCGACCATTTTTCGGTCCGAGCCATGGTCGAGCGTACAGTTGCGACCCTACAGATTGGCAACTGAGCATAGCCTGAATTTCAACCGCCGTGTGAACAACCGGCGCTGTCCATATGTTATCGTTGATCGGGCCGCGCCCGGCTATGACCCCCACGGGGGCTCCGACTCCGGAAGCCGCTTTCGGCGAATGAGCCAGGCCGTAGTATTGGAGCGGGGCCTCGCCTTTGCTGGAGGCTGCCCATGAAAAAGAAATGGCTTTGGGCCGGTGTCGATCTTGGCGTCGAATCCGCGAGCATATGCATCATCGACGATGCTGGCGAAGTGCTGCACGAGGGCACATGTCCTGCCGTCACCAAAAGCGTGCGGCATGAACTTGCCTGCTTCCGGCGCACCCGTTTCGCGAGCGTTGCACTTGAGGCGGGAGTAGGCGGGCATGTCGCTCGCGGCTTGAGGAGTCTTGGTTACCCGATAGTGCTGTACGAAGCGCGGAAACTCAGCAAATTCCTTCGGGTTCGCCGAAACAAGACGGATGCCGGGGACGCGCAGGGCATTGCCGAAGCTGGACGGATTGGTGGCTCGATCGTCTCCAAAGTCTATATGAAGTCGATCGATAGCCAGGCGCTGCAGTCGTGCCTCACCATCCGGCGACATTTGGTGCGTCAACGCGTTGCAGCAGTGAACTTGCTTGGCCGCCAGATCGAGGCCTTCGGCGGGAGGCTGCGCCGAAATTCGCCTGGCATTGGGTTGCGCCGCACGGTGGAGAATGAAATCCGCACACTCTTCGGTAGTAGATCGGGTCCATTGATCGCGCAGTTGCGGTATCTCACGGAGCATTGTGAGCGGCTCATTGACTACCAGCATGCAATCGACCGACAACTCAAGCAGGCAGCCCATGACAATGAGGTGTGCCGACGCTTTATGGAAATTCCCGGGGTTGGCCCTCTTTGCGCCCTTACTTTCTTTGCCGCCGTTGACGATCCCCATCGCTTTTCGCGATCCTCCGACATCGGTAGTTATTTCGGTCTGGCGCCGATGCTGCATGAATCCGGCATGACCTCGCGCAAGGCGCGAATTTCCAAGATGGGCAACAAGAGCGTCCGCTCGTTGCTGGTCCATGCAGCAACGCAATATATTTATCGTTCGAGCCCGAATTGTGCCCTTCGATATTGGGCGCTGCAACTCGAGGAGCGCCGAGGCCGCCGTCCATCGAGGGTCGCGCTTGCAAGGAAGCTTGGCGTGGTGATGCTCGCCATTTGGAAGAGTGGCGATCATTTCAAGCCGCGGGAGCTCTTGCCCGCCGCCGATTAGGCTAGGGGTGGGCACTTCCGGCTGCTTGGTCGCAAATCGAACGCTTGAAGCGAATGCCAACCATTTTTACAGCCGCCCATTCCGTCGGGGCAAACTCGGACTTCGGACTCCGAATGGCGCTTTTGAGCGCGCGGTGAGTAATGAAGCCGGGTTTGCCGCCGATGTTTTGCGGCACCTTTATCCTTCGTGGACTGGGACCGGTTCTGCCATGCTATTCATGGCCGGACCGTCGCTTGGCTCCGCCGTCGCTTCAATCCAGGGGCAATAATCTCTTGCGTGGCCGAGTGCGGCATCGAGATTTGCGAAGCGCCTCTCGGGAAAGACGGTTGGATAATAGGCGTAGCAGGCGCCGTCATCGTCCTGATGCGGCTCTTCCCACAGCTCGGCGTCTTCGACGATCTGGATGCCTCCCTCGGCTAACAGGATGAACAGCGTCTGGCGTTCGTCCGGCCGGACAAAGGTCCGCAAAAGCTGGGCCGGAGGGGCAGCGGCGGCCATCGCCTCACTCGATCCTCGCCGGGACGGAGAGCTTCTGCCGGCAGTAGCCGATCTGCGTTTGCACGACGCAACGCCCGGCATCGCGGGCACACGCGGCCTGTCGGATCATGCCGCGCAGCAGGTCGAGCGTCGCCGGCGCGCTGGCGATATTCTCGGGATGGAGCCAGAAATGGCAGACGCCTCCGGTTGCCTCCGCGTCCGAGAGGATATTGGCAAATCGCCGCTCGCTGACCGCTCTCGGCACAAGGCGTCTCAACCCGTACTGCCGATTGACGAAATAGCCCGCAGGAATCGGAACCGGGCTGAGGTCCGATCCGATCGGATCCCGCTCGCAGCGCTCAAAAATATTGAATTCCGCGGCCAGGCTTCGCAGCCGGGAGCGGCGCTTTGCGGCCAGCCGAAATCCTTCGATTCCGATCGATGGGAGCAAACCGGCGTGGGCCACCCTGTTGCGAGGGAAAACCATCGTCAGGGAGCGCCCAACCGGACCTTCCAGCTCACGATATAGCGCCATCTCGTCCGCAACGAACGTATCGTTCATTTGGTCCCATGGGACATGGGAAATGCCGTGGAATGCGATTTCGTGTTGCGCCCTGGCCGATCCGACCGCCTCGACAGCCCAATCGCCATGCCAGCCTTCTTTGCTGCCGTGATCCATGTCGGCGAGCGCCGGCTGCAAATAGCCTTCCGCGCGGGCGGCGAGCTGCTCGATGACCGGGCGAAGTCGCCGAAAAGAGCTGGGGCTTTCGCCGAACAGCCCGACGAAGGCGAAGGTTGCCGGGACATCGAACTCGTCGAGCAAGGCGACGACCGCGCTATAGGCTTGACGCAGGGACGCGTCGCCAAGGGCTCGATGCGCGGCAGAGCCCAAATGGTCGGCAACGCCCCATTTGCCCTCGCAATCCAGACTAAGAATGAGCCGGCCCGTCATCAGACGGTATCGGAGTCCAGATAGCTAAGATACCAGTCATGACCGTCGCGAACGGCATGCGCTCGGCCTTCCCGGAGGGGGCGGGCGCCGAAGTGGATGGTGACGGGGCGCAGGCGATCCGGAAAAGGAAGAAAGCCAGCGCGGCGATAGCCGCTTCGGTTCGGCGCGTTTACCGGGCACCAGCAGAGCGCTGCGTCCGCGCCTCTTCCCGCAGCCACGCCAAGCTCGTGCTTCAAGAGGCGAGCGGTGGCTTTCGCGTCCACGCCGATTGCTTCGAGGACGTAGAGGATGCGGCCGCCATGGCGATTGAGCAGGACGCTGGCCACGATGGCGGCCAAGCCTCCCCCCTCACCCTCGGTCGCGACGATCCGATAGTGTGAAGCCGGCCGATCGAGCAGGCGCCAGCGCATCCACCGCGAATTCCGCTCCACGGCCGGGCCAGTGGGCGCGAAACGCTGCCAAAGCTCATCGAAGTCAGAGCCGAAATCCCGGATTTCCTTAACTCCCGGATCGGCTTTCGATCGAACTTGGATCAGCGGAAAATTCAAGCGGGACAGATCGCTGGCGATGCGTCCGAGGAAATAGCCGCTCCGCAGCGGCCTGATCATGAAGGGAACCGTCCCAAAGTTCAGCCATGCGAAACGGCCGAACCAGGCCGGCGCCGCATTATCGTTTGGAAATCCCCAGAGGACATCCTTGCCCAGCTGGGCCGCTCCCTCGATCGCCGCCTGCCCCATGCCCGCAAAGATGCCTCGCCCGCGATAAGTGGGATCAACTATTACATCGACCGCCTGGAAACTCTCGGCCGGCCCGGCGGAAGAACGAAGCTGAAGAGAAATCAAACCGATCAGGCCGATGATTCGACCGCCAGCCGCCAGGTCGCGCGCCAAGACGATGCGACCTGGACCATGCGGCCCTTCGTGGTATCGCCATCGCAACCGGTCGCTCGATTTGTCGGCTTCGTCACCCGGAAACAGGCGGACAAAAGCTTGCGCGACTTCGTCGTCCAGCTCGGCAAGCGAATAGTCGATCATAGAACCTCGACAATGGGCGTTTCGCCATGTTCTATGGCCGAATGGGAAGCGGAACTCACCGGCCCTATTGTTAATGGTTGAGGATATTGCATGGTTCAATCGCTTTACGAACGGACAGTCGACCTGGTGTCGGCGACCCGCAGCCGGAAGCCGACAATCGGGCGATTTGAGTTGTTAATGGTGAAGACGAACGGCCCGTCACAGTTGATGGTTCCGCATTCATAGTTGGAGCCCAAATGAACAAGCGAACCGCGCCCTGGACTCCTAGTTGGCGGATCGTGGCGTGGGTCGCGGCCACGCTTGCTGCATTGTTCTTGGTCTATTGGGCGCTCCAGCCCGGACCACCTCCCAAAAGGGAGGCACCCCCACTGACGCAGCTTTCGGCAAGCGGCCTGTTCGACCGCTATCGGGACAATCATGACGCCACCCAGCTCCATTATGGCGAGCATCGGTTGGGTGTGACGGGGACACTCCTCGGCATCGAACAGGGGGAAAATGAACTCACCCTCACATTCCGGCACGACCGTGGTCCGTTCATGGCCGCCAGTGCTGTCGTCCACAGATTGTCATGGTCTAAAGCTTCCCGCCTCAAGCCAGGCATGAAGGCAACAGTGCAGTGCGACCGCGCCGATTGGTTCGGCGACGGGCCAACCTTGCTCAGGGGATGCCAGCTCTAATTTGGCGTCCGGCGGCTGAGACAACGAAAATGCGGTCTTCGGGTGCCGGTCTTTTAAAATTCCAGGAATAAGGACGCCACCATCGCGTCGTCGCCAATATCGCTGCCGACATAAGCAAGGCCGATCCGGGCCGGTTCGAGCTTCAGCTCGGCGCCGACCTGCCAATCCCATTTGCCGCCGTCGGGCGCTTCGTCGAAAGCGCCTTGCTCATAGCCAAGCTCGGCATTGAGGGTCAATGGAAGTTTCTCCAGCTCATAGCTTGCTCCGGCGAATGCATAGCTGTTCGAGCTTTTTTTTCCTCCATCGTCCTCCGTGCCCTTTTGCTTTGGCGCGAAGCTCAGGCCGATGCGGCCGGCGGCGCGCCCTTGGGTGAGCCCCAGGCTGATGGTGCCGTCGACATAGTTAGCGCCGGGCTCGCCAGGATAAAGATAATAGGTTCCGCTCATGTCGAGGGAGAGATGATCGGATATGTCGAGCGCATAGCCAGCGGTGAGGTCGAGCTCGGCATCCGCGTCGACGTCGGGCCCGCCGATCGTCGAGGACCAAGCTTCGGCATAAAACCCGCTGTCGTGCTCGAAGGTCGCTGAGCCCTGGATCGCCGGCTTTTTGTCGGAAAGGGAAAGGCCCCTGTAGCGATAGTCGCTGACGAGCCCGATCTCGGCGGAAAGCTCCGACGCGTTCGCTGCCGCCCCCGCCGGCAGGCAGGCGAGCGTGACGGCCGCCCATCCAATGAAGCGCGCTGAAGTCATGGTTTGGCTCAGGCCGCCGCGGTGGAAGCGCCGTCGCCGAAGAGCTCGGCGAGCTCGTCCGCCGGAACCGGCTTGGAGAAATAATAGCCCTGCATTTCCTTGCAGCCGGCGAGGTCGAGAAAGGCGCGCTGCTCCATCGTTTCGACGCCCTCGGCCGCGACCGAAAGGCCCATGGCCCGGCCGAGCGCAAGGACCGCCGTGATCATTGGGGCAGAATCCGAGGCTTCGCCGAGGTGCTGCACGAAGCTGCGGTCGATCTTGATCTTGTCGACTTCAAATTTTCGAAGATAGCTAAGTGAAGAATAGCCGGTCCCAAAATCGTCGAGCACGATCGTGAAGCCCGCCGCGCGCAGCTGCGACAAAGCGGTTCTTACTGAATCGTCGTCGTCAAGCAGGACGCGTTCGGTCAGTTCGAGCTGGATGGCCGCGGGATCGGCGCCCGCCCGGCGGACAATCCGCATGAGGCTGTCGAAAAAGCCCTGGGAGCGAAGCTGCACCGGCGACAAGTTGACCGCGACAAACAATGGCTCGCAACGCCGTGACGCCATGCAGGCTTCGCGAAGCACCCACTCGCCGAGCGGGACGATAAGGCCGCTTTCCTCGGCGATCGGGATAAATTGTTCGGGAGCGATGAGGCCGCGTGTCGGATGATTCCAGCGGACGAGGGCCTCGAGCCCGATGATGCGGCCGTTGTTGCCGATCTGCGTTTGGTAATGGAGGCAAAGGCCGCGTCCGGAAGCCAATGCTTGGCGCAATTCCTCTTCGATCGAGCTGCGCAATTTTACCGTTTCATCCATCGAAGCATTGAAAATGCAGTAATTGTTCCGCCCGCCGTCTTTCGCCCGGTAGAGGGCAATGTCCGCCTTGCGGACGATTTCCAGGCGATCGGTCCCCGCTTCGGAGGAAAGGGCGATCCCGATGCTGACGCCGACATGGACGTGGTTACCCAAAATATCGAAGGGGCGGGCGATGTCCTTCAAGATCCGGCTGGCGAGCCGGTGGATATCCTGGGGTCGCGCGTCCTCGAGGAGGATTGCGAATTCATCGCCGCCAAGGCGGCCGATCGTATCTCCGTCGCGGGTCAGTCCTGCGAGCCTTACTCCAAATTCGCGGATGAGCGCATCGCCGGCCTGATGGCCAAGCGTGTCATTGACGTTCTTGAAGCGGTCGAGGTCGAGCAGCAGGACGGCCGCCCGGCAAGCCCGGCGTGCCAGGGCATGTTCGAGGCGGTCATCGAATAGCGCCCGGTTTGGAAGGCCCGTTAGGCTGTCATGGAACGCCAGATGCTGGGCTTGGGCACGGCTTGCTTCAAGCTCCATCCGGCTGCGCCAAATGCGTGTCAGCAACATGCTGATGACGAGTCCAACGATGAATAGCGCGACCAATAGGGCTGGAGCCATCTTGTCCTCGACCTGCCCGCCCGGTTCGAACGGCGTCCACACAATATAGCCCACAGTGGCGCCATGAAGGCTCGCAACCGGGACCGACGCGGCGCCTTTCGCCGACCAGCTGAAGCTCGCTTCATCAATACCATATAGCTTGGCAAGATCGGTGAGGAAGCTGCGATCGAGGTAGCGAACCGAGGCGTGCAGATATTCGGTATTGGGTCGTTGAAGGATATCACCCGTCTCGGAAATAATCGGTTTCAGGCTGATGATCGCCGGCCGGCCGTCGATGATCGTGATCTCGGTTGCGCCTACCGTCTTGCCCGGCGAGCCTTCAGGAACAAGGCGGCTTACCGCCAATTTCCGCCGAAGCGTCCGGGCTATCGGCAGGGCGGCGGCCCCGAGGCGTTCGAAGGCCGCGGCCTTACGGCGAACGCCGTTCTGCATGGCGTAAATCGGCCGATCCTGGGGATCGAGCAGATAGGTTTCGTCATGCTTGTAATAAGTGTGGAACCAGACGCCGAGATTATTGTCGAGCCATTCCATATCCAAGGGACGCTCACGGGTCCGGATGACCGCGTCGTCCCAATAGGTCGATGCTTCCTGGTCATTGCCAATGGCGGTTATGCTCTGGCTCAGTGCGAGGCCGACAAGCTTGTTCTGGCGGCTCAGCGCGAGCGCATCGGAACGGCTTGTCGAGAAATGAAGAATGCCGCCGACGATGACCGCCAGCAGCAGCAATATCGTAGCGGTCCGCAACGCCACCGCCCGCACCAGGGCGTTATGCCGCTCTGCGAATATGTTCAAGCTTGCCATGCGCTTAAGCGATAGCTTGTAATGGTTAATGGGCGGCTTCGAGCAAAGAACAACAACACCCAATTTGGATGCAAATCGGCGAGCGATCGCCGTTTGCTTATCCGAAGATTGTCGGGCTTGTGCTTGGTTCGAGCCTGGCCACCATTTCGGTCAACGAGGGAGCGCCGCTGTTGCCGCGGCCTCGGGCCCTAGGGCTTGCCGTTCGCCGTGCCGCTCGGAGCCTTCGCATCGCCCGCCACAGGGCGAGCCGAATGGATCGGAGCGGTACATGCGAAGCGCCGCATTCTTGGCAGACCATCATATTGCCCCCACCAGCCTCCGACGATCATTATGGAACCGAAACGGCTACGGCAAGCTGCGTTTGATGATTGGCGCGCGCAAGTTGGTCAAAAATGGTAGTAGGGTCAGGCCCCTCTTTACGAACTCCCCCCAAAAGCGGTCCCTTCAGCCATTGAACAAAAGGTGACCCATGGAGAGCGTTCATTCTCACGCGGATCGTCAGAACCGGCTAACGCGGCATTTTCAGCTCTTCATTCATCGGCAGGATGGCCGTGAGATCAAGACGGTGCTGACCAATGTCTCCGAGCGGGGCTGCCGGCTGGCGCCAGAAGAGCCCTTTTGGTCGACGAGCGCGTCCGGATCGAAGTCCCGCGCCTTGGAAGCATTGCAGCCACCATTCGCTGGAGCTCCGAGGGACATGCCGGAGCGGAATTCATCGCCCACAGCGAGATTTGGGAAGAAACAGGAAAAGCATCTCCCAGCAGCCTTCGCGACAAAGAAGGCCGCGCTCAGCCTGGCTTCAAACCTTCGGCGAACTGTTCCAATCCGGATGGGTAAGTAACTCATATTCAAGGAAGATCGCTTAAAGCCCGAAGGGAAAGGAGCTAGTTTGTGAATCATGCAGCGTATCAGCATTCCTATCGCTTCTCGCAGCGTCAGACGCCGTCGGGGGTGCTCCTTGCTCAATTGAACGGCGCGCACGAACAGCTGATCGTCGAGATGGAAAATCTCGATCGCATCACCGATGGCCCGCCACCTGAACTCGGGGAGCTTACGGCCAGCCGTTGGCGCATCAGCCAGGCGAGTCTCAAAAGGCGCAGCCTTGCCGCGCGGGTCTATGACTTTCTTTCCAACCGGCTTGAGGGAGCCGATCTCCAGCAGGTGAAAGAAACGCAGGCACAGGACCAGGAGATGATGCGGCGATCCGCGCGCCATGTATGCGATTGGTCCATGCAAGCGATTTGCCGCAATTGGCAGGGCTATTGCGACGCGTCCCACGACATCCGCATCCACATGAGCGCCCATATATTGCTTGAGCGCAAATCGCTCTATCCGCTCCTGGAAAAGCTCGCGGGGCGCGGGGTATAATGATCGCTTTCTTGCGGCGGGGGCCGCTCGTCCCGCGCCAGCTTCCACTTACCAACCGGGTGATCGATCGCCCAGGCGAAAGAAGGCCCGCCGTCGTTAAACGGCGGGCCTTCCCCAAGTTCGCCGCGCGCCAGTGGGGTGGCGCCCGCATCGCCTCACTAGCATGACTTCCCTAGCGCCAGCTTGATGAATGGTCCGAACTGGCTGGAGCATGGAGATAAATATGAGGCGAGGCGAGCGAGCGGCCGGCTTTTCGTAGGCGCTCGATAAGTAGAATTACCAGCTTATCCAACGTGGCTTCGTCCATCATATGACGTCGGCCGAATTACTATTTGTGGATGAGCTGAAATGCAGCATTCAAATCTTTCGCACGTCGCGCTGGCGGC
>Ga0307414_10000604_pt1 | contig 18466 bp, 10 predicted proteins | sample DK1Ometagenome_FD_203804 | JGI IMG/M metagenome (GOLD analysis project Ga0307414, IMG submission 203804) | Maize rhizosphere microbial communities from greenhouse at UC Davis, California, United States - DK15-O-3 | ecosystem: Host-associated > Plants > Roots > Rhizosphere > Soil | place: USA... | reverse complement strand
TAAACCTTGTGTCGGCAGGCGATTCGGGCGGCACATTGCTGACCACGATCAACGCGCTCGATCCGATCTATTTCACTTTCCAGGGGTCCGAAGCCCTGTTCCTGAAGTCGAAGCGCGACGGCGCCGAAAAGGGCGCAACGGTCGAGGTCCGCCTGCAGGACGAAGCCGGCTATCGCTGGAAAGGCCAGCTCGACTTCACCGACAATGGCATCGACCCCCGCTCGGGCACGATCCGCGCCCGCGCGCGCTTCGACAATGGGTCGATGTTCCTGACGCCCGGCATGTTCGGCAACATGCGCCTCTCGACCGGTCAGACGGTGCAGGCGCTGCTTGTCCCCGCCGCAGCGGTACAGACCGATCAGGCGCGCAAGATCGTCTATACCGTCGGCAAGGATGGCATGGTCGCGGCCAAGCCGGTCGAGCTTGGTCCCGAAGTCGATGGCCTGCGCGTCATCCGTTCGGGACTGACATCGACCGACCGCGTCGTCGTTACCGGTTATCAGTTTGCGCGCGCTGGCGAAAAGGCGGTGACCAAGTCTGGCCGCATCGCCGCGACGGCGCCGAAAACGACTGCGACCGCGACCGAACCGGTGTCGGCGCAGGCGACTTTCGCGCGGTAAATTCCTCCCCTCCCGCTTGCGGGAGGTGTCGGGGAGGGCCTGTGACGAACCCTCCCCGCTGTGCCCCGGATCCGGTCCGGGGCTCGCCGCCCCTCTCGCATGCGGGAGGGGATGACCAGAGTATTTTTCAGACAGGGGCTCTCCCATGCGCCTATCGCGTTTCTTCATCGACCGGCCGATCTTCGCGGCGGTCCTCGCCATCATCATCACCATCATCGGTGCGGTTGCCTATATCGGCCTCCCCGTGTCGCAATATCCCGACATCGTCCCGCCAACGGTGACCGTATCGGCGAGCTACCCCGGCGCGTCGGCCGAAACCGTCGCCGAAACGGTCGCGGCGCCGATCGAGCAGGAAATCAACGGCGTCGACAACATGCTCTATATGAGCAGCCAGTCGACGGGTGACGGCAATGTCACGATCACCGCGACCTTCAAGATCGGCACCGACCTCGATGCCGCGCAGGTGCTGGTGCAGAACCGCGTCGCGATCGCAACGCCGCGCCTTCCCGAAACGGTGCAGCGGCTGGGCGTGGTGACGCGCAAGACGTCGCCCGACTTCTTGCTGATCGTGAACCTCGTGTCCCCCGACAAGTCGCTCGATCGCGCCTATATCTCCAACTATGCGCTGACCCAGCTTCGCGATCGCCTCAGCCGTATCGACGGGGTCGGCGACGTGCGGCTGTTCGGCAATCGCGATTATGCGATGCGCGTGTGGATCGACCCCGGCCGCGCCGCCGCGCTTGACCTGACGGCGGGCGAGATCGTCGCGGCGCTCCGGCGTGAGAATGTGCAGGTCGCGGCGGGCTCGCTCGGCCAGCCGCCCTACGCGAACGGCAGCGATTTCCAGCTCAACGTCGAAACGCAGGGCCGCCTGACCGACCCCAAGGATTTTGCCAATATCGTGATCCGCAGCGATGCCGACGGCCGGCAGGTCCGCGTTGCCGACGTTGCGCGCGTCGAGCTTGGCGCCTCGGACTATAATTCGAACACCTATTTGTCGGGCGACCCGACGGTGATCCTCGCGACCTTCCAGCGTCCAGGATCGAACGCGCTCGCTGCCGCGCAGGCGGTCGAGGCCGAAATGGCGGCGGCATCGAAAAGCTTCCCCAAGGGCCTCGAATATCGCGTCATCTATAATCCGACCGAGTTCATCGCCCAGTCGATCGATGCGGTGATGGATACGCTGTTCGAAGCGGTGATCCTCGTCGTCATCGTCATTCTGGTTTTCTTGCAGAAATGGCGCGCCGCGATCATCCCGGTGCTCGCGATTCCGGTGTCCTTGATCGGCACCTTCGCGGTGCTTGCGGCCTTCGGATACAGCCTCAACAATCTGTCGCTGTTCGGGATGGTGCTCGCGATCGGGATCGTCGTCGATGACGCGATCGTCGTCGTCGAAAATGTCGAACGCAATCTGGAGAAGGGGATGAGCGCGCTCGAGGCGGCGCGTACCTCGATGGACGAGGTGTCGGCGGCGCTCGTCGCGATCGTCCTCGTGCTCTGCGCGGTGTTCGTACCCACGCTGTTCCTCACCGGCCTGTCGGGTGCTTTCTATCAGCAGTTTGCGGTCACCATCTCGACTGCGACGATCATCTCGCTGATCCTTTCGCTCACCCTCTCGCCCGCCATGGCGGCGATCCTGCTGCGACCGCATGCGAAGCCGGTGGGCGAGGGCGCCGCTATGCGCTTCGTCCGCCGCGCCGGCGACGCTTTCAACCGCGCTTTCGAGCGGATGGCGAGCGGTTATGCCGACCTCACCGCGCGGCTGGTGCGTGCGCCGAAGAAAATGATGGCGACTTATGCCGGATTGATCGTCGCAACCGTCGGCCTGTTCTGGGCAACCCCCACGGGCTTCATCCCCGCGCAGGATCAGGGCTATTTCCTGATCGTTGCCAAGCTGCCCTCGGGCGCTTCGGTCGAGCGCACCGATGCGGTGCTGCAAAAGGTCGCGCAGCGCGTGCTGCCCGTCGATGGCGTGCTGGGGTCGGTGATGCTCGCGGGTTTCGACGGCCCGTCGCAGACGCTCGCCCCCAATTCGGCCGCCGCCTATTTCCCGCTCAAAAGTTTTGCCGAGCGGAAGAAGCTCGGCGTCACGCTTGAGGAGATTTTGGCACAAGCGCATGCGAACACCGCGGATATCACCGACGCGCAGATCGTGATCATCCCGCCGCCGCTGATCCAGGGGATCGGCTCGGCGGGCGGATACCGGATGATCGTGCAGGATCGCGGCGGCCATGGCTATGAAGCGCTGGCCAAAGTGTCGGGCGACCTGATCGGCAAGGCCGGGCAGACGCCGGGCCTCGCCAATGTCTTCACCTTCTTCGACGCGACCAATCCGCGCGTCTTTGCCGACATCGACCGCGCCAAGGCTAACCTTCTCGGCGTCCCGCCCGAGCGCGTGTTCGAAGCGTTGCAAGTCTATCTGGGGTCGGCGTTCGTCAACGACTTCAACCTGCTCGGCCGCACCTATCGCGTCACCGCACAGGCCGACGCGGCGCATCGCCAGACCGTGGCCGATATCGCCAATCTGCAAACGCGGTCGAATTCCGGCGCAATGGTGCCGATCGGTTCGGTCGCCAATTTCGAGGATCGCACGGGGCCGTATCGCGTTACGCGCTACAACCTCTTCCCTGCGGTCGAGATCGACGGCGACACCGCCCCCGGTTCGTCGTCGGGCGCGTCGCTGACGACGATGGAAAAGCTCGCGGCCGAAACCCTGCCTGCAGGCTATGGCACCGAATGGACCGACATCGCCTTCCAGCAAAAGGCGGCGGCGAACACGGCGGGGATCGTCTTCGGGCTCGCGGTGCTGTTCGTCTTCCTCGTTCTCGCGGCGCAATATGAAAGCCTGACGCTGCCGCTGGCGATCATCCTGATTGTGCCGATGTGCCTGCTCGCGGCGATGGTCGGGGTCAATCTGCGCGGGATGGACAATAATGTGCTGACGCAGATCGGACTTGTCGTGTTGATCGCGCTCGCGGCGAAAAATGCGATCCTGATCGTCGAATTTGCCAAGCAGGCCGAGGAACAGGACGGGCTGTCGCCGGTCGATGCCGCGGTGCGCGCGGCGCGCGACCGTCTGCGTCCGATCCTGATGACCAGCTTCGCCTTCATCCTCGGCGCGGTGCCGTTGCTGATCGCGAGCGGGGCAGGGGCGGAACTGCGCCAGGCGCTCGGCACCGCGGTCTTCTTCGGAATGATCGGGGTGACCGCCTTCGGCCTCATCTTCACGCCAACCTTCTACGTCGTCTGCCGCGCACTCGGTGACTGGATCTCCGCACGGCGGCGGCGGGAACCGGACGATCATGGCGCGGCGCTGCCCGTGCCTGCGGAATAAGGAAAATGACCATGATGCTCCGCAACATACTCACCGCCGCTTCGGCGCTGACGCTCGCCGCCTGCGCCGTTGGTCCCGACTATAAGGCGCCGCAATCGGCGTCGGCCCCAACCGCGACCGGTTCGTTCCTCATGGCAAGCAGTCCCGCCGTGACGCTCGATCCGGTCGCGGCCGACTGGTGGCGCCTCTATGACGATCCCGTCCTCGACGGCCTCGTCGCCGATGCGCTGGCCGCGAACACCGATGTTCGTGTCGCGGTCGCCAATATCGCACGGGCGCGCGCAGCCTTGCGCGGGGCGCGCTCCGACCGGCTGCCGCAAGGCCAGATCGGCGCCGGGGCCAATTACGGCCGTAGTCCCGAGGGTCAGCGCTTGCCCGGTGCCGATCGCGAGGACTGGTCGGTCGATGTCGGGCTGAACGTCGCTTATGAAGTCGACCTGTTCGGCCGCGTCAGCCGTTCGGTCGAGGCCGCGCGCGGCGATGCCGCAGCTGCCGAGGCCAATGCCGATGCGGTGCGCGTGATCGTCGTGTCCGATACGACAGAGGCTTATGCCGACGCTGCATCGGGTGCGGCGCGGCTCGACGTCGCGCGGCGGATCGTCGGCCTGCTCGATCAGCAGGTGGTTCTGACCGGGCGGCGCAAGGAAGCGGGGCTGGCGACGGGGCTCGACCTCGCCCGCATCACGACGCTGCGCGATCAGCGCGCCGCCGATATTCCCGAAATCGAGGCTGTCCGGCAGGCGGCGCTTTTCCGTCTGGCAACGCTGACCGGCCGCCACCCCGGCGCCTTGCCGGCCATTGCCGCCGACCGCAATATCAGCCTCGAGATCACCGATCCCATCCCGGTCGGTGACGGGGCGGCGCTGCTCAAGCGCCGCCCCGATATCCGCGCTGCCGAACGGCGACTGGCCGCCGACACCGCGCGGATCGGGGTCGCGACCGCCGATCTGTATCCGCGTATCACGCTGGGCGGTTCGGTCGGCTCGACGGGCGGGGGCTTTGGCGATGTGTTCGGCGGCGGGCCGCTCCGCTGGCTGCTCGGGCCGTTGCTCAATTGGGCTTTCCCCAATCAGGAACCCGCGCGGGCGCGAATCGCGGCGGCCGAGGCCGATACCCAGGCGTCGCTCGCCGAGTTCGACGGCACGGTGCTGCGTGCGCTCGAGGAAACCGAAACCGCGCTCTCCTCTTACGGGCGCGCGCTCGAACAGCGGCAGTCGCTGCGCGCGGCGCGCGATCAGGCCGAGCGCGCGGCAAGGATCGTGCGCGCGAAACGACAGGAAGGCGCATCCGATTCGCTCGAATGGCTCGATGCCGAACGGACTTTTGCCGAGACCGAGGCCGTGCTCGCCGCGCAGGACGGGCAAATCTCGCGGCGCCAGATCGCGCTCTTCCGCGCGCTGGCGGGCGGCTGGTCGAGCTAGCGCCGCGTCAGATGACCGGAGCGGCCTGCGTCGAGGGCGACCGCAAGTGGCGGTCGAGCGCGCGCAGGCCGCGGGTCAGGCCCGCGCGGTCGATGACGCCGCCCAGCGAAATGCGGAGCGCCCTCTCACGCGCATCGTCACGTGCATCGTACGCCGCGAAGCGATCCGACGGCACCGCCGACAGCCCGTCGAGGCTGAGCGAGGAAGCGAGCATGTCCGGGTTGCTGTCGTCGGGAAGGGGCAGCCACAGATGATATCCCTCGGGATGCGCCGAATAGACCGCATCGCCGAGGATGGTGCGCGCCAGCCGCTGCCGCCACACGGCTTCGCTGCGCACTCCGGCGGCGAGCATGTCGAAGCTGCCGTCCGCAAGCCAGAGCGACACCATCGCCGCGTTTAGCGGCGGGGCCATCACGGCGCTCTCATGCTGGGTCGCCGCAAGCTGTACGGCCTCGATGGCACCCGGCGCGCGAACAAAGGCGACGCGCAGCGCGGGCGAAAGTATTTTCGACATGCTGGCGATGTACCAGCCCATATCGGGGGCGAAGCTGGCGATCGGCGGCAATGGTACATGCGGTAGCAGGCCATAGGCATCGTCTTCGATGATCTGAACGCCCGCGACCTTGGCCCATGCGCCGATCGCCGCCCTTTCCTCCGCCGCGACCGTCATGGCGGTCGGGCTGTCGTTGGTCGGGACGACATAAAGCGCACGCAGCGGTGCGGTGCGGTGGGCATCGGCAAGCGCGGCGGCGCTGATCTCGCTCAACGGGACGAGCGTGACGCCGGTCCGCCGGGCGATCGCGCGAAAGCCGGGATAGAGATGGTGGCCGCACGCCACGCGGTCGCCGGGCCGCAGGATTGCCGTGGCGATGGCATGCAATGCGTTCTGCCCGCCGGCGGTTACCAGCATTTGCTCGCTGTCCGATGACAGCCCGATCCGCGACAGCAGGGTCGCGCCGGCCTCACGATCGGCCGCTGCCCCGCCGGGGCGCTGATAGTGAAGCCGTACCAGCCCGTCGCCCTGCGCCAGCATATCCAGCGCCGCCGCCATGGCCCGGGGCAGGCGGCCGTCGGCGGGCATCGGCGGGCTGTTCATCGCGATATCGGTCTGACCAGCTGCGGCCGCCGCGCCATTTTTCGCGGTCGGGCTGATGAAACTGCCGGCGCGTCCGCGCGCGACGATCAGGCCGCGCTGTCGCGCCAGATCATAGGCCTTGGTCACGGTGGTGAGGTCGATGCCGAGCGTGACGGCAAGGTCGCGCTGCGGGGGCAGGCGGTCGCCGTGGCGCAGTTCGCCGCGGGTCACTGCAGCGGCGATGGCGCTTGCGACCGCCTTATATTTTGGTCCTGCGATCCCGTCGATGTCGGGCCGCCATACGTCAGTCGCCACGCCGTTCGTCCGCTTCCCGCTTTTCCCGCGCGTGGAGCTTGGCCCACAGATGCTCGGTCCCCGATTCCTGTGCCTTGTTCACATATTGCGAGGCGACGAGCCAGCCTTTGATCGCGCGCAGCGGCAGCACGCAGCCGAGGACCATCAGCGGAATCGAAAAGACCAGATGCACCCAGATCGGCGGGTCATAGGCGATTTCCAGCCACAGGATGAAAAAGGTGAAAGGAAAGGCGACGATCATCTGCGAGAAGAACGCCGGGCCGTCGTCGGGGGAGGCGAATTTATAGTCCAGCCCGCAATTGTCGCATTGCTTGGCAAGCTGAAGCCACGACCGGAACATATGTCCCTTGCCGCATTCGGGGCAAAGCCCCTGCCAGCCGGATTTCAGAATCCAGCGCAGCTTTTCGTTGCCCACATCATTCCGTAACACGCGTGCGACTCCATCTATGTGCATGCAATATTGCATACATAAAGCAAAAGCGCTCGAGAATCGACGGGAATTTTCTCATATATAAATTGAATATTTTCAATAATATAACTCCTACATCCAGATAATGAAATTTTATGCATGGACATTTTTAAAAAATATATCATGCATAATTTGCCATATTTGGCTCCAATCAGCGCTTACCGATAGCGCCAGCTATCCCGGCGGCCGACGATCTGATAGGCTCTGCCTCAGACAGGGGTTTGCGACTTATGCGCCAATCGACCTATCCAGCCTTTGCGGCCCTGTGCCTCGCCATTTCGGTCGCGGCCCCGGCCAAGGCGCAGGAAAAAAACGATCCCTTCCTGCTGGCCGAAACCGATGACCTCGAAGTGCGCGCCCGTGTCGAAGCCGGCCTCAATCTCGTCGCCGAACATAATCTCTTCTGGGAATTCGCAGAGACGGTCGCGGGCAACAGCGATTTTGATTCCGATGGCGAATGGGCCGAATTTTATGTGAAGCCCGGCATCGCCTTTCAGTACCGGCCCGAGGAGCGGACGAGCCTTTATGGCGCGGCGTCGGTCGTCGTGTCGACGACGGTGGGAACCGATGCCTTCGCCGCCAGCAACACCGGGCAGGCGACCGTGGAGGAGCTGTATCTGGGATTCCGGCGCGGCGACGAAAAGGGGACGCGGTTCGATGCCTCCTTCGGCGCCCGCGAGTGGAAGGCGGGGACAGGGATGCTCCTTTCCAACGGCGGGTCGAACGGCTTTTCGCGCGGCGCGCTGAAACTCGGCCCGCGCCGTGCGTGGCGTGTCGCCGGGCTGGTGACGGCGGCGAGCGGAGGGGTGCAGGGCACCGCCTTCTATCTTGATCCCAATGAGGCCCCCGACAATGATACCGGCACGCATATCGCCGGCGCCGACCTGCGCTACGACGCCAATGCCGGCAGCTTTATCGGGGTGACGATGGGCAAGGTGCTGGACTCGTCCTCGCCCTATCCAAAGGCTGCGCCCGGCGGCATCGGCGTGCCCGATTTCATCGCGGGCGGCCGCGACGGGCTGCGCTTCCTGTCCGCCTACGCCCGGATCGCGCCGACCGGCGGCCCGCTCGAGAACGCATGGATCGGGCTCGACCTCGCGATCGAGCGCAACAAACGGATCGACCTCAAGGCATGGGCCGGTCGCGCGCAGCTCGGCTATGCCTTCGCCGATCAGCCGTGGCGGCCGACGATTTCCTATGTCTATCAGACCTTCTCGGGCGACGATCCCGACACGCCCGCGCTCGAACGCTTCGACCCGCTCTATTATGAGGGCAATCCCAGCGCCTGGTCGACGGGGTCCAAATCGTCGATGGTGTTCATCAATTCGAACATCAACGCGCATCAACTGGTGCTGAGCGTCGCGCCGAGCGTGCGCGACACGATCACGCTTCGTGCTGCGCGGATCAGTGCCAATAAATTGCGCAGCCCGATCCAGTTCGGGCAGGCGACCCGGGTCGAGTTCGAAGATGGTATTGCTCAGCCGATCGCGGGGGTGACGCGCAAGCATCTCTCGGACGATCTCTTCCTCGAATATCGGCGCATCGTCACGCCCAATGTCTATTTCACCGCCGGTTTTTCCATTTCGTCGCCGGGGGCGGGGATCGATTCGATCGTCACCGATGTCACCGCGCCGCTGTGGACCGGTGGCTTTGCGAATGTGGTCGTCAACTTCTGACAGGGGAAACATCATGGCCTGGACCGACTCCACCATCGATCGCCGCATGCTGCTTGCGCAGGGCGGCCTCGCCGCGGGGCTTCTGGCGACGGGCGGGCGGGCCATGGCGGAGGGTGCGGGCGCCGCAACGATATTCCACGGCGGCCCGATCCTGACGATGGAGGATAGCGCGCCGAGCGTCGAGGCGATCGGGGTGCGCAACGGACTGATCGTCGCCGCCGGCACGCTCGACGCCGTTAATGCCGCCGCCGGGCGCGGCGCGCGGCGCTTCGATCTTCAGGGGCGGACGCTGCTGCCGGGCTTCTTCGATCCGCATGGGCATGTCGTGATGGTCGGGCTGCAGGCGCGCTACGCCAACCTGCTGCCGGCCCCCGACGGCGAGGGCGATTCGATCCCCGCGCTTCAGAAAATCACGCGTGAGTGGATGCGTAAACACGCCGATCTGGTGCGCAAGACGCAGCTGGTCATCGGCTTCGGCTACGATGATTCGCAACTGCGCGAACAGCGGCATCCCACCCGCGCCGAACTCGATGCGATCTCGAAGGATGTGCCCATCCTGCTGCTTCACCAGTCGAGCCATATGGGGTCGGTGAACAGCGCCGCGCTTGCCGCCGCCGGTGTCACCGCCGCAACCCCCGATCCGGCCGGCGGCGTCTATCGCCGCGAAGCGGGGTCGAAAGAGCCGAACGGCGTGCTGGAGGAGGCGGCGCTGTTCGCGATGATGGGGGTGCTGCTCGCGCGCCTCGACGCGCAGGCGAATATGGAGATGATCCGCGAGGGTGCGGCCTTTTACGCAAGCTTTGGCTATACCACCTGTCAGGAGGGCCGCTCGTCGACCGACAGCTGCCGCCTGATGGAAGCCGTCGCCAGTCAGGGACTGTTGCCGATCGATGTGCTGACCTTTCCCGACGTCCTCAATTCGACCGATGCGATGGAATTGCCCGCCTATCGCAAAAATTATGCCGGCCGTTTCCGTATCGGCGGGGTCAAGCTGACCATCGACGGGTCGCCGCAGGCAAAGACCGCATGGATGTCGCAGCCCTATTTTATCCCGCCGGAGGGGCAGTCGGCGGCCTATGCCGGTTATCCCGCGATCACCGAGAAACAGGCCATGGATGCGGTCGACCTCGCCTTTGCCCGCGGTTGGCAGATTCAGGTTCACGCCAATGGCGACGCCGCAGTCGACATGCTGATCGCGGCCGTGCGCGAAGCGACAAAGAAGCACGGCGCCGCCGACCGCCGCCCGGTGCTGATCCACGGACAGGTCACGCGCGAGGATCAGGTCGATCAGCTCAAAGCGCTGGGGATCGTGCCGTCCTTCTTCCCGATGCACACCTTTTACTGGGGCGACTGGCACCGCGATTCGGTGCTGGGGCCGCGGCGTGCCGAGAATATCTCGCCGTGCGGCTGGGCGCTGCGGCGCGGGATGCGTTTCACCTCGCATCACGATGCCCCCGTCGCCCTGCCCGATGCGATGCGCGTGCTGTCGGCGACGGTTACCCGCCGCACCCGGTCGGGCGACATATTGGGCGCCGACCAGCGTGTGCCGGTCGATGTCGCGTTAAAGGCGATGACGCTGTGGGCGGCGTGGCAGCATTATGAGGATGACCGCAAGGGGTCGCTCGCCCATGGCAAGCTCGCCGATCTGACCATATTGTCGGACAATCCGATGACGATCGACCCGGACCGGCTGGCGAACATCAGCGTCACCAACAGTTTCAAGGAAGGCCGACCCGTTGCCGGCGGTTCGGCTTAGTCCGATCCGCCATCGTTTACGGCGCTTTTACCAGTTCCAGTGCATGACATGCCGGTATGTTTTGCGACTGGGGATAGATGATGGACAGCATGCGCGGACTGCTTTCGGGCAGCCACGACCAGGATGACGGGGCCATCGACGCGCCGCCGGTCGTCGGCGTCGACGAACGGCGGATGCAGGTCCGGGCCTATAATCACTGGGCTTCGCTGCTCGCGAACCGCGCTTATCCGTCGGTCGAAGACCTCGATCTGGACCATGTGGGCGATTTCGGGCCGCATTCGGTGCTGCTCGATTTTACCTCCGGAATCGACAATCCCGGCATCGCTTTCCTCGGCGACCGTTTGCGTGCCGAATCGCAGATCGAAGAAGACGTCCATTATATCAATCAGATTCCCGGGCGGTCTTTGCTCTCGCGATTGACGGATCATTATCTCCAGATCATCGCCAACCGCGCGCCGATCGGTTTCGAGGCCGAATTCGTCAACGATCGCGGCGCAACGATCATGTATCGCGGCATCCTGCTGCCCTTTTCTTCCGACGACGACACGATCGATTTCATCATGGGCGTCATCAACTGGAAGGAAGCGGCGCCCGCCGACGAATCGGACGAACTGCGGCTATCGGTCGAACAGGCCCTGCGCAGCGCCGCGCCGCTGACTGCGCCGGTGCCAGTGTGGGCCGACGGCCCCGACTCGGAACATATTGATGAGGATGCGGCACCCGGATTTGCCGCGCTGGGCGATGGCGACGATGCGATTCTCGATCTGGCGATCGACGAAGATGTCATATCGCTCGACCCCGACGACGATGCCGAACTGGCCGACTGGCTGGCGCTGGCGCGCGAAACCGCCGAACGGGCGATGGCCGCCGACAGCCGCAGCCGCAGCGCGCTTTATCAGGCGGTCGGCAAGGCGTGGGATTTCGCGCTGGTCGCCGAGGCGCAGCCCGAAGCCTTTGCCGCGCTGCTCGACGATGCCGGACTGACGGTGCAGGACCGCGCCCCGATGACCCCCGTGGTCAAGCTGGTGTTCGGCGCCACCTACGACAAGACGCGCCTCGCCGAATATGCCTGTGTCCTTGGCCATGCCCGGGATGAAGGCGTCGGCCGCGGAACGCTTGCCACCTATCTCGATCATTATCCCGGCGGCCTCAAAAAGCTGGTCAAGGATGTCCGCGCGCGCCGCAAGCCGGCGAATGATGCGGGCGAAAGCGCCGACGCAAGGCTGGGTGAACTTCGCCGCGCGCACCCTGCCGTGATCCTCGAACATGACGCCGGCGACAGTGAATTTGTCGTGCTGATCGCGCGGACGATGCCGGGCGGCCATATCGGAATCGTGGCCAAGGCAGCCGACGATCCGGGGCTGGTCGCAAAGCTTGCGCGCAAGGCGGTGCCGATCAATCCGGGCGGCTGACAGTATTCACGCAACAGACAATCCAAAAATTGAAATAATTTTACGTAGAGGCGCGAACGAGGCCTTGAGCCGCGCGCGCGGCGGGCGCATAGGGTGACGTAGCGAACGGGCCCCCGCCGATCGTCGGTAGAGGTCCGCCAATTTCTGGTTCGGGATGCTGCACCTCATGCCTCAAAATAAGTCCGATAATTCGGAACTCGACACACCCACCCCCTCCACCGTCAAAGTGCCTTCGAAAATTGCCGCTGCCTATCTGGCCGCGCTGCACGGCAGCGCGCTGCCCGGCGAGGGCGACGACATGGACAAGGCCGCGCTGACCGATGCGGCGCAGTTTACCGCGCGCGCGGCGCTCGACCGGACGGCCGACGCGCCGTCGCTGCTTCTCGAACCGATCGCGGCCGACGGCACCGACCGCCGGATGCGGCTGGTGATCATCAACGACGACATGCCCTTCCTTGTCGATTCAACGTCACAGGCCGTTGCGGCGCAGGGGCTGGCGGTTCACCGCATCCTTCACCCGGTCGTTGCGGCAAAGCGCGATGCCAAGGGGCATCTGCAGGAAGCGGGTGAGGGGGAGACCCGCGAATCGGTCATCTATATGGAATTGGAACGCGGCGACGCGCGTGCGCGGCGCCGGCTTCTCGACGGGCTGGAAACCGCACTGCGCGATGTGCGCGCAGCGGTCCGCGACTGGCGCGCCATGCGCGCCGCGATGCTTGCCGATGCCGCGATGCGCGTCGAGGGCGAAGCGGCGGAGCTGCTGCGCTGGTTCGAAGGCGGGGCGATGACCCAGCTGGGCCACGAATGGCGGACGCGCGACGGCAAGGTTCAGGATTCGCTGGGGATCAGCGAAAGCAGCGACAGCCAGCTTCTCTCGCCCGCGGCGCTCAAGGCGGCGTTCGAATGGTTCGACGCGCAGGTCAAGTCGGGTGCCGGTTCCGCACCCTTGCTGATCAAATCCAACCGTCTGTCGGCGGTGCACCGCCGCGTGCTGCTCGACCTCGTCGTTGTCCCCGAAATGAAGGGCAAGACGGTCGAGCGCCTGTCGATCCATGCCGGGCTGTGGACCAGCGCCGCGCTGTCGACGCCGCCAGCGAAGGTGCCCGTACTCCGTGCCCAGCTCAGCGCGCTGATGACGAAATTCGGTTTCGATCCGACCGGCCATGCGGGCAAGGCGCTTGCCCATGCGCTCACCGCGCTGCCGCACGATCTGCTGATCGCGTTCGACACCGCGTCGCTTGAAGAGCTGGTGCTGACCTCCATGTCGATCACCGACCGGCCGCGGCCGAAGCTGGTGATGGTGCGCAGCGCGCTTGGCCGGCACTTGTTTTTCTTCGTCTGGCTGCCGCGCGACGAAGTATCCACCGGCCGCCGCCTCGCGGTCGAGGCGCTGCTGGTCCGCGAAGCGCATGCCGGGGTCATTGGCTGGACGATGGTGCTCGAGGATGGCGGCGCCGCGTTGCTCCGCTTCACGCTCGATCTGCGTAGCGGCGGAGTGGTTCCCGATACCGAGGCGTTGAATCACCAGCTCGAACAGATGGTGCGCGGGTGGCAACCCGAGGTCGAGGCGTCTCTGGCAAAACAGGGGGATGCGGGCCGCGCTGCGGCGCTCGCCGCGCGCTTTGGGCCGCTTTTCCCGGCCAATTACCGCAATCTCTACAATCCCGAAGAGGCCGCGCGCGATATTTTGCGTCTCCGCGATCTCGATGCCGACACGCCGCGCAGCGTGCGGCTCGCGCGCACCACTCTCGACGGCGACGACCGGCTGCGGCTGAAAGTCTATAGCGCGGTCGGACCGCTGGCGCTCTCCGACGTCGTTCCCGCGCTCGAACATTTCGGTTTCGAGGTGCTCGAGGAAATTCCGACCACGCTCGGCACCGGCCGCGCGATGGACGGCGAAGCTGCGGAAGAAGAGACGCCGCTGGTCATCCATGACTTCTCGCTCCGCCTGCCGGCGTCGGTCGATGAACTCGCGCTCATCCCTTATGCCGAAGTGATTGAGGGCGCGATCGTCGCAGTGCTCGACGGCCGGGCTGAAAATGACGCATTCAACGAACTGGTGCTCGTCTCGCAGACCGATCCGCAGGCGATCGTCTGGCTGCGCGCCTGGTTCCGCTACATGCGTCAGGGCGGGTCGAGCTATGGTCTCGACACGGTGGTCGCGGCGCTTCGCCACGCCCCCGCGCTGACCCATGCGCTGGTCGAGCGTTTCCGCGCGCTCCATGATCCGGCGTCGCACGACGCCGATCGCGCCGCCGCCCTCGATGCCGAGATGCAGGCGGGTTTTGCCGCGATCAAGTCGATCGACGACGATCGTATTCTGCGCCTGTTCCATGCCGTCATCGGCGCGACGCTCCGCACCAATGCCTTCGCACCCGCAGCCGAAGAGGCGCTGGCGTTCAAGATCGACTCCAGCCTTGTGCCCGGTCTGCCGAAACCGCTGCCCTGGCGCGAAGTGTGGGTGTACAGCCCGCGCGTCGAAGGAACGCATTTGCGGGCCGGCCCGGTCGCTCGCGGCGGCCTCCGCTGGTCCGACCGCCGCGATGACTTCCGCACCGAAATTCTCGGGCTGATGAAAGCGCAGCGGGTCAAGAACGCCGTCATCGTGCCGACCGGCGCGAAGGGTGGCTTTTATCCCAAGGCGCTGCCCGATGTGTCGCTCGACCGCGATGCGTGGTTTGCCGAGGGGAAGGAATGCTATCGCATCTTCATCCGCTCGCTGCTGTCGATCACCGACAATCTCGTCGCGGGCAAGGTCGTGCATCCGAAGCATGTGGTCATCCGCGACGGCGACGATCCCTATTTCGTCGTCGCCGCCGACAAGGGCACCGCGACCTTCTCCGACGTTGCCAATGCGCTGGCGCTCGAACGCGACTTCTGGCTCGGCGATGCCTTCGCCAGCGGCGGGTCGCACGGCTATGATCACAAGGGCATGGGGATCACCGCGCGCGGCGCGTGGATGTCGGTGCAGCGTCACTTCGCCGAAATGGGCGTCGATGTGCAGAGCGACGCGGTGCGCGTCGTCGGCTGCGGCGACATGTCGGGCGACGTGTTCGGCAACGGCATGCTGCTGTCGAAGTCGATCCAGCTCGTTGCGGCATTCGACCACCGTCACATCTTCCTCGACCCCAATCCCGACGCGGCAAAAAGCTGGGTCGAACGCGACCGGATGTTCAAACTCCCGCGCTCGAGCTGGGACGATTATGACAAGAAGCTGATCTCGAAGGGCGGCGGCGTCTTCCCGCGCAGCCAGAAAAGCATTCCGCTGACTCCTGAGGTTCAGGCGGCGCTCGGCCTGTCGGTTGCCGAGATCGACCCGGTTTCGCTGATTTCGGCGATATTGAAGGCACCGGCGGATCTGCTCTGGTTCGGCGGCATCGGTACCTATGTGAAGGCCGCGAGCCAGAATAACGCCGAGGTCGGCGATCCCGCCAACGACGCGCTGCGCGTCGATGCCGAGGATCTGCGCGTCCGTGCGGTGGGCGAGGGCGCCAATCTCGGCGTCACCCAGGCCGCGCGCATCGCCTTCTCGATGAAGGGCGGGCGGATCAACACCGACTTCATCGACAATAGCGCGGGCGTCGACTGCTCGGACAACGAGGTCAATATCAAGATCGCGCTCAACCGCGAAGTGATCGAAGGCCGCCTCGAAGAGGGTGATCGAAACGAACTGCTAGTACGAATGACCGACGACGTCTCGGCATTGGTGCTCGAGGATAATCGCTTGCAGGCGCTCGCGCTGTCGATCGCCGAAAAGGGCGGTGCGGCGGCGGTGCCGTCGCTGGTGCGGATCATGGAGACGTTCGAGGCATCGGGCCGGCTCGACCGCAAGGTCGAAGGGCTCGCCGCTAACGACGAGCTGCTGCGCCGCGCGGCGGAAGGACGCGGACTGACCCGGCCCGAACTCGCGGTGCTGCTCTCGACCGCGAAACTTGCGCTGCAGGACGCGATCGAGGCCAGCGACCTGCCCGACGATCCGGCGCTCGCGCCGGATCTTGCGGCCGCCTTCCCAACCGAAATGCAACGCGATTTCGCTGCCGCGATCGCCGACCATCAGCTGCGCCGCGAAATTATCGCGACCAAGATCGCCAATCGCATCATCAACCGCATGGGTATCGTCCATCCCTTTGAACTGGTCGAAGAGGAAGGCTGTGCGCTCGGCGACGTCGCTGCGGCCTTCGTTGCGGTCGAACGATTGCTCGAGATGAAGAGTCTTTGGGCCGAGCTTGATGCTGCGAAGATCGACGAAGGCATCCGCCTGTCGCTCTTCACCCAGGCGTCGTCCGCGATGACTTCGCAAATGGCGGATCTGTTGCGCGTCGGGCCGACCCCCGCGCAGCCGGGGCCGCTCGTTGCGCGGCTTGAGCCCGGAGTCGATCGCCTGATGACGGGCGTCGATGCGCTGCTCAGCCCTTCGGTCAAGCGCCAGTGGGATATGCTGAGCCAGCAATTGCTCGACGCGGGAGCGCCCGAGGCGCTGACTGCGGCGGTCGTCCGCCTGTTCAAGACCGATGGCGCGATCGGGATCGTCGACCTTGCCGAACGGCGCGGTGACGACGAGATTGCCGTGACCCATGCCTTCACTCATTTGGGCGAGGCGCTCGGGCTCGATTGGGCGCAGACGCTGGCGGCGCATATGAGCCCTGCCGATCCGTGGGAGCGCCTGCTGGTCAACAGCCTCGCCCGCGATTTTCAGCAGATGCGGCTGGGCTTCCTTGGCCAACTTCCAAAGGGCGACCTCGACGCTGCGGTGACCAAATGGCTCGCCGAGCACACCCCGCGCGTCGCGCAATTCCGCGCGACGGTCGAGCGGGCCCGCACGATCCCGAATCCCAATGGCGCGATGCTCTCGCATATCGCCGGGCAGGCACGCGGATTGCTGGGGCGGTAACAGCCGCTGTCATTGCGAGCGAAGCGAAGCAATCTCCAGCTATCGGCCTTGAGCCAGATCGATAGTCGGGGATTGCCGCGTCGCCCTTGGCTCCTCGCAATGACCATTTAAGGAAAGCGATCAAAGTCCATGCCGTTTCAACCTCGCGTCGCGATTCTCGTCCCGGCGCCTGATTATTTCGAGAAGTGGCAACCCGCCTTCGCGCGCAAGTCGGCCGCGCTGACCGCCGCCGGTTTGGTCGTCGAACAAAGGCCGTGGACCGACCCCGGCGACCTTATGGGTTATGACCTGATCCTTCCGCTTTTCGCATGGGGTTACCAGCGCGATGTTTCGCGCTGGTACGCGCTGCTCGACCGGCTGGAGGCGGAAGCCTTGCCTGTCGCCAATCCGGTGCCAGTGCTGCGGTGGAACAGCGACAAGGCATATCTTGCGGAACTTGGCGCAAAGGGGGTTGCGGTCGTGCCGACGGTCGAAATCGCCACGCTCGACGATACGGCTCTGGCGGCGGCGCGGGCACAGCTCGGCGCCGAAGAGGTCGTGATCAAACCCGCCATTTCGGGCGGCGCCGACGGTACGCATCGTATCGCGCGGGGCGACGCGATTCCCACCGACGCGCAGGGCCAGCGGCGACTCGTGCAGCCGCTGATGCCGGGCATTTTGACCGATGGCGAATATTCGCTCTTCTTCTTCGCCGGCAAGTTCAGCCACGCGATCGTCAAGCGTCCCGCGTCGGGCGATTTTCGCGTGCAGGAACAATATGGTGGGCGCGAGACGCCATGGGACGCGAACGAGGCCGCGCGTCAGCTGGCGACGGCGGCCCTCGCGGCCGCCCCGGCGCCGCCCGTCTATGCGCGCGTCGACATGGTCGGCGACGCGGCGGGCAAACTCCACATCATGGAACTCGAACTGATCGAGCCGTCGTTGTTCCTGCATCACGCGCCCGACAAGGGTGCAGCGTTCGGCCATGCGGTTTATGCCGCCATCTAGTCGCCGCGGCTCCGCCACAACCACTGCCTGATCGCCGAGGTCAGGTTCGGTGGATCATCCGCCTCCATCCGCTCGACGTCGATCCGTGCGACGAGGGCGTTGACCGGCAGCGCCTGCCGCGCCGCTTCGGCCTCCAGCGCGGCCCAGAACATCGGTTCCAGGCTGATCGATGTTGGATGGCCCGCGATCGTCACCGATCGTTTTATCGGGGGATGATAGATTGAAGGCATCGGGACAGTCTACGGCCTGCGCTGGCAATGGAGGTACGATTTATTTGGGGTAGATCGCAATTTTTCTCATCCGTAAACAGGCGAGAAGATCGGGTGCGAGAAGGTAATGACACAAGGATTTCAGGCCCTCACCGAAAAGGAAAAGGAAGCGCTGCGCCTGTTGGTTCAGGGCTATGATGCGAAATCCATGGCCCGGCATCTGGGGCGTTCGGTTCACACCATCAATGAGCGGCTTCGCGACGCGCGGCGCAAGATGGCGGTTTCGAGCAGCCGCGAGGCG
>Ga0307414_10000602_pt1 | contig 18524 bp, 15 predicted proteins | sample DK1Ometagenome_FD_203804 | JGI IMG/M metagenome (GOLD analysis project Ga0307414, IMG submission 203804) | Maize rhizosphere microbial communities from greenhouse at UC Davis, California, United States - DK15-O-3 | ecosystem: Host-associated > Plants > Roots > Rhizosphere > Soil | place: USA... | reverse complement strand
ATGCAGCGATGGCAGCTTCCGCAATGGTCGGTCCCGGGCGCGTCAGGCTCCAGGTCGAGGGTCGTGTAGATCACGCCGAGGAACAGCCAGCTGCCATGCTCCCGGCTGAGCAAATTGGTGTGCTTGCCCTGCCAGCCGACTCCCGCCGCGGCCGACAATGGCTTTTCCATCACCGGCGCGGTGTCGACGAACAGCTTGAGCTGGCACCCGCATTCGTCGGCCAGCCAGCGGCCCATCGCCTTCAGCCCCTTCTTCACCACGTTGTGATAGTCAGCTCCCTGCGCATAGACCGAGATGCGGCCGCGTGTCCGCGCTCCGGCGAGCGCGAGGGGATCGGTCGCCGGGGCATAGCTCATCGCCAGCGCGATCACGGACTTGGCGTCCGGCCACAGGCCGTTCGGGCTGGCCCGCTGCTCGGCGCGATCCTCGATCCAGCCCATCTCGCCATGGTGCCCGGCGGCGATCCATTGCCGTAGCTCCGCGCCTGCCTCCGGCACCGCATCGGCGCGCGCGATTCCCCACGCGCAGAAGCCAAGTTCCGCCGCTTTGTCGAAAATCCGCTGCTTGAGGCTTGCCATGGTCCGGCCAGCCTTTACCCATTGAAGCCATGGGGGAAAGAGCCATTGCCGCCGAAACGCGGGACCTGGTCAAGGATTTCGACGGCAAGCGCGCGGTCGACGGCGTCAGCCTGACCGTTCCCACGGGCAGCATCACCGGCATTCTCGGCCCCAACGGGGCGGGCAAGACGACCTGCCTCCGGATGATGCTCGGCATTATCGATCCGACGTCGGGCAGCCGGACGCTGCTCGGACATGACCGCCCGCTCGAGGTCGCGCGCGAGGTCGGCTACCTGCCCGAGGAGCGCGGCCTTTATCCCGCCATGCCTTCGGCCGAGGCAATCGCCTTCATGGGCGCGCTGCGCGGCCTTCCGATTGGCGAAGGACGGCGCCGGGCACTCGAACTGCTGAAGGAACGCGGCCATGAGGATTGGGCGATGCGGCCGATCCGCACCTTGTCCAAGGGCATGGCGCAGACCGTCCAGTTGCTCGGCACCATCATCCACCGGCCCCGGCTGATCGTGCTCGACGAGCCATTCGCCGGGCTCGACGCGCTTAACCAGGAAAAGCTGGAGCAATTGATCCGCGACCAGGCGGCCGCCGGAGTCACCGTGATCTTCTCAACCCATGTCATCGCCCACGCCGAACGGCTGTGCGAGCGGATTGCGATCATCGCGGAAGGCAGGTCGGTGTTCGAAGGCGCTGTCGACGAAGCGCGCGGCAAGCTTCGCCCGATCGTCCATTTGCGCACGCGTGCCGAGGACGGTCCGTGGCGAAGCGCCCTTCCCCCAGCGGCCAAGCGGGTGGCTGGCGAATGGCGCTTCGAATTGCCGAAGTCCGGCCCCGAACCGCTGCTCAAGGCACTGATTGACGGCGGTGCCGGGATCGAAACCTTGAGCATCGAGCGGCCTGGCCTCCATGACGCCTTCATCGCCATTGCCGGCGAGGCGGCCGCGCGCGCCATGGGTCACGCACCGGCGGAGGTGGAGGCCGCATGAAACTGCCCGAGACGATCCGCGCCGCCTTCGTCATCGCCCGCCGCGATTTCACCGCGACGGTGCTCAGCAAGACCTTTCTTCTTTTCCTCCTCGGCCCGCTGTTCCCGATTGGGCTTGGATTCATCTTCGGCGGGATCGGCGCCCAGGTCGAAAAGACCGCTGCCCCCGCGACCGTCGCGGTCGTATCGTCGCCGGCCGACTTCGCCTTGCTGGAAGCGGCGCGCGATCGGTTCGCGCCGTTCGGGTCCGATCGTCCGCTGGTCAGGCTTCAGCGCGTCGAGCCCGAGGCCGACGCGGCGGCGCAGCGACGGCGGCTTTTGACCTCCGCCGACAGGCCCGTGCTCGGCGTCTTGGAAGGCGGACTGTTCGCGCCCCACTTCACTGGAGCGGTGACCGCGGACGGGCGAACCGTGCGGCAAATCAACCTGTTCGTCGAGGAAGCGGTGCGAATGCGCGCATTGCCGCCAATCCCGTCACAGCCGGTCGAAGTGACGCTCACCCGGACGTCATCCGGATCGGTCGCCTTCGCCCGCAACATCACCGCCCGCGCAGGCCAGACCATCCTGTTCGTCCTCACCATCCTGCTGGCCGGCATGCTGCTCAGCCAATTGATCGAGGAGAAATCGAACAAGGTGATCGAGGTGCTGGCCGCCGCCGTCCCGGTCGATTCCATCTTCCTTGGGAAGTTGTTTGCAATGCTGGCCATGTCGCTGGTCGGCATCACGGTATGGACCAGCGCTGGTGCCGCCGCGATTGCCGTCTACGCCAAGGGCGGCCTCGCCGCGCTCCCGCCGCCAGCGGTGGGATGGCCCGCCTTCCTGTTCTTCATCCTCCTCTATTTCTCGATGAGCTACCTCCTCATCGGCGCGACCTTCCTCGGCATCGGCGCCCAGGCGTCGACCGTCCGAGAGGTGCAGACGCTGTCGATGCCGGTGACCATGTCGCAGGTCATCCTCTTCGGGGTAGCCTCGCTCGGCGTCGGCCGACCCGATAGCCCGGCGGCGATCGGGGCGGCGATCTTCCCCCTCTCCTCGCCCTTCGCGATGGTCGCGCGGGCGGCTGAGCAGGAGGCGCTGTGGCCGCATTTCCTGGCATTCGCCTGGCAGGTGCTTTGGGTCGCGCTGATCCTGAAATTCGCGGCCGCCATCTTCCGCCGGAGCGTGCTCAAGTCGGGCCCGGCGTGGCGATGGCCGTGGCAGCGGCGGAGGGCCGTCTAGCCGATCGCCGCTCGCGCGGCCTCGGTCAGCTGTTCCATCAATGCCCGATGCGGAAAGGGCCCGTGGCTGATGCGGGCGACGCCGGCCCTGGCCCATACCGACTTTTCGGGGGCGCCGGGGAAAGCGATCAGGTTCAACGGTAGCGGCACGTCGCGAACGATCCGCTCGATCTGCGCGGGTTCGGCCAGTCTCGGGACGAAAAAGCCGCTCGCGCCGGCATCGGCGAAGGCCTTGCCGCGTTCGATCACATGCTCGACCAGGCTGTCGTCCTGTTCCTTCACCTTGAGGTAAAGGTCGGTCCGCGCGTTGATGAAGAAATCATCGCCGATCGCCCGCCGGATCGCCTCGATCCGGCGAACCTGGAGGTCGAGCGGATGCACGCCTTCCTCGCCCACCCGCTGGTCCTCGAAATTGCAGCCGACCGCGCCGGTTTCCTTGAGCAGCGCCACGTTTCGCGCGCCTTCCTCGGGGTCGTCCGAATAAGCGCCTTCGAAATCCACCGTCAGCGGCAGATCGACCGCGTCGACGATCCGCTTCGCGTTGGCCAGCGCGAAATCGATCGGCACTTTTTCGCCATCCGGCCAGCCATTGGCGTCGGCCACCGGATGGCTCCCGGTCGCCAGCGCCTTCGCGCCCGCCTTTACCACGGCGAGCGCACTGCCCACGTCCCAGATATTGTAGAGCACCACCGGGTCGCCCGGCACGTGCAACGCGGCGAAAGCCTGATATTTGCTGCTCATTCGGGTGCCGGACCTTTCTGCTGCCCCTTAGATATGCTTCGGATAAATCGGCCTGATGTCGACCGGGATGTCCTTCATCGTATCGATCACCTGCTGCGCCTCGGCATCCAGCACCGCATATTTGTCGAGGAAGGCCTTCGTCCCGGCATAGTCGCCGTTGCCCTGAAGGCGGACGATAGCGCCTACCAGGTCACGAATCGCCGCATCGATCTTCGCCTCGTCGACTCGGAAGCGCTTCGCCTCGGCGTCCCACTGGATGCCGCCCTTTTCGCGGATGAAGCGATATTGCATCGCCGCGCCCTTGCCATGGGCCTCGCCGACGCCGAACCGCATCGCCCGGAACAGGCCGGCGACGTAGGTCGCGCGGATCTGCTTCTTCTCTGCCGCCGGAAGCAGCCCCTTGTCCATCATGTAGAGGATGTTCCAGGCGCCCATCACGTCGGCCTTGGCCTCCTCGAAGCCGGAGCCCAAATCCTTCAGTTCCTTGTCGACCGTCGTCTGGCGGCCGTTCACGACGATCGAGCCCGGCCCCAGGCTGTGCGACAGTTCGTGGAACAGCGTTTCCATGAACATGTAATTCTTGGTCACGTCGCCTGCCTGGTCGGAAACCAGCACCAGGCTCGCCATCGGCGCCAGGATGCGCTCATATTTCGCGCCAAGCACGTTCCTCAGGATCACCTTCTTCGCGCCTTTCGCTTCGCGCACCCGCTCATCGTTGGGCAGGTTGAAGGCGACCGTCTGGACGCCCGGCACATTATCGCCCCCGCCCTGGATCTGGTCGGCGACCGCGATCGGCGATTCGAAGCCGCGCTGGAAATTCTTGTAGCGATCCTCGACTGGAAGATTGGCCTCCATGCCGCGAAGCTCGCCCTTGTACCGGTCGAGCTCGGCGGACGCCTTGGGGTCTTTCAGCGTCAGGAAGGATTCGAACGCCGTCTTCCTGCCGTATAGCTCGTCGGTGTAGACCTCATAAGGCCCGATCGCGATCTCGATCGGGGTGTCCTTCAAGTCCATCCAGGCAAGTTCCGACTGGAAATAATCGTCGGTGCGGAACGCCTGCGCGCGCAGGCTCAGGAACTTCTTCAGCGATGGATTGCTGGTCTTCGCCGCCGCCTGCTCGAGCAGCTTGGCGGCCGGCTCCAGCCATTGCTTATACTCGACCGAGTAAGGCACCGCGATCAGCTTGCCGCCCTGCCGCTTTACGACCGTATAGGGATCGGTCAGCTTGGCGGCCTCGCCCGGGTGCGCCGCCAGATATTTGTCGAATTCTTCCTTGGTGAGATCGGCGGGATAGAAGCCCGCGCCTGGCGGCTTCGGCTTGCCCCCGAAGAAGGGTTCGCCATCGTTGATCGGGTCCCATGGCCCGAAGAAAGCGTCGAACTGCTCAAGCAACGCCGGATCGTTCTTCGCCACCACTTCGGCGCGCAGCCTGTCATAGTCGGGCGTCGTCTGGCGCTTGTAGATTTCGCTCATCAGGCCGGACGCCTGGATGAGCAGATTGACGACCTCCCGCTCCTCCGCGCTGAGATAGCTGGTGTCGGTCGTCATCTCGATCCGGGCCAGCTTGGAAAGCCCGCTCGCCTCGGATGCCTCGCTCTGTGCCAAAGCGTTGCCGTCTTCCGGTGCCCGCGACATTTCACATGCTGCAAGGCTCAGGATCGAAAGGGCGGAGGCGGCGGCAAGCCAATGGTTCTTCGTCATGGATACTCCCTAGCGAGGAGAATTCGGCGCACTCAAACAGCGTTCGACGAACGGATGCCTAGTGAACGAAGCGGGCCACCACGTCGCGATAGCTGCGGCTGACCTTCACCTGCGCCCCTGAATCGAGCACCAGGAAGCATTCGCCGTTGGTGTGCGGCTTCACCTGCCGGACCAGGTCGAGGTTGACGATGGTCGAGCGGTGCACCCTCTGGAAGCGGCGCGGATCGAGGCGCTTTTCCAGATCCTTCATCGTCTCGCGCAGGATCAGCGTGTTGTCGCCGGTCTGTATGCACATATAGTCACCGGCCGCGTCGATCCGCTCGATCGTATCGACATCGACCCGGAAAATCTGGCCCTGGTCGCGGATGTTGATCATCTTCTCGAAGCGGTTGGAGGCCGGCCCTTCGGCGGCGGTTTCCTCCGCCAGGCTTTCGGCCGCTTCTGGCGCATGCTCCGCAAGCGCTTCCTTCAGCCGTTCCGCCTCCTCGGCCCCGCGCTTTTCGGCCAGGCGCTGACGAACCCGGTCGAGCGTCGCCGCCAACCGGTCTTCCTCGACCGGCTTCATCAGATAATCGACCGCCTGCGCTTCGAACGCCCGCAGGGCATGCTCGTTATAGGCGGTGACGAAGACGAACAGCGGCGGCTCGACCTCCATCATCCCCGAAATCACCGAGAATCCGTCGAATCCGGGCATCTGGATGTCGAGGAAGACCAGGTCGGGCTTGTGCGTCTTGATCGCGCGGATCGCCTCGCGCCCGTTGGCGGCCGTTGCGACGACCTCCACATCGTCATGCGCTTCCAGGCGAAGACGGAGCCCTTGGGTTGCAAGCGGCTCGTCATCGACGAGGATGGTTCGAATGGTCATTGATCGTCCTTTTGGTCGGTATCGAGCGGAATTTCGATGATAACGCTGAACCCCCCACGTTCGTTCGTTCGTGTCGCAAATCCATGAGCCGGGCCATAGGCCTGCGTCAGGCGGTCCTGGATGTTCGCCAGACCGACACCGGTGGATTGCGTGTCGATCGGCGCGCCGCCATGGCCCGGGCCGCTGTCCGCCACCTCGATCCGCACCGCCCGCCCCTCGCGCTGGGCCATGATCCAGATGTCCGCCCCATTTTCCGCCGGCGTCACCGCATATTTGATGGCGTTTTCAACCAGCGGTTGAAGGAGCAACGAGGGAAGCCGGACCCCGATCGTGTCGCCATCGATCTTGAAGTGCGGCCGAAGCCGGTCCTCGAACCGCATCTTCTCGATCTCGAGATACAGCTTCAGCGTTTCCACCTCCTGGACCAGCGTCACCTTGGCGGTCGGCTCGTTGACCAGCGTGTAGCGCAGGAATGACGACAGCCGCGACAGCATCGCATTGGCGCGTTCCGTCTGCTTCAGCAGCACCAGCGTCGAAATGCTGTTCAGCGTATTGAACAGGAAGTGCGGATTGAGCTGGTAGCGGAGCATTGCGAGCTGCGCCGAACTGGCCTGGCTTTCCAGGTGGACGCGCTGGTCGATCTCTTCTTCCAGCAGCAGATAATAGTTGATCCCGTAATAGAGCGCCGACCAGGCCGCGAGGATCGAGAAATCGAGGATGATCGCGCCGAAGAACTGCATCCCGGCCGGCTTGAATTCCGGGTTGATGAAAGTGGCCAGGCTCCAGGTCTCGATGAAGGAGAATGCGGCTGCGGCGATCACCACGGTGGTCAGGCTGATGGCCACCGTCCATAGCGCGCGCATGACGATCAGGCGGCGATAGAGCGACGCCATCAGCAGGGTCAAAGAATAGCCGGTCGCGGTCAGGAGCAGCGTGTGGATGACGAACATCGCGCCCAGCGAGTTCGCCAGGCCCGAGATGGTGCGGAGGAAGAAGAAACCGGTCCAGCCGGTCGACTGCAGCACCCAGAAGGCGCGGTTCTTGTCATCGAAAAACGGCCGGTCGAGCCCTACACCCGCCAGGAACGGACGGGCCGGCCCCTTGCCGCGCGGCATACCGGTCGCGGAATGGCCATCGGCGGCCGCTTCCGCAAGCGCACGCACGCTGTCGCTCGCGATTTCCGCCCGGTTTGCCACGGCCCGATCCATTGGGTCGATATAGGCGGCTCATTCCGATGCGCCTAGGCTTGGCGTCCGCCGCCCGACCGGTTTAGGATGGGGCCCTGCCCCAGGAGAGGCGACAATGAACGACCAGGTGCCCAACGCCACCTTCCGCTCGATGGAAGAGTCGACCGCCGAGGACTGGCAGGCGATCGGCACGCATTTCATGCCCTTCGCCTCGGGCCTCGCGGACCGCGTCCTAACGCACCTCAGGCTGCTCGACGGCGATTATGGCGGATTTCCGATCGATCGCCTGCAGCACAGCCTTCAAACCGCGACCCGCGCCCTTCGCGGCGGGGAGAGCGAGCCCTATGTCGTCGCCGCCCTGCTCCACGACATCGGCGACACGCTGGGAAGCTACAACCATCCCGACATCGCGGCGGCGATCATCCGGCCCTTCGTCGACGAAAAGACGCACTGGATGGTCGAGCATCATGGCATTTTCCAGGGGTACTACTTCTTCCACTACCTCGGCATGAACCGCGACATGCGCGAAGCGTTTCGTGGGCATGAGCATTTCGAGGATACGGCCCGCTTCTGCGAGCTGTACGACCAATCGGCGTTCGATTCCGCCTACGACAGCGCACCGCTGGAATTTTTCGAGCCGATGGTCCGGCGCCTGTTCGAGCGGCCGATCAACAGCGTTTACAAGACCGTCGGCGAGACCGCCTGAGCCATTTGTCCGGAGAAATTGATTGTCGATGCGTTTCCTGACCGCCGCAGCCGCGGCCCTGCTCCTCATGTCGTGCCAGGGGGATCGTTCGCCAGCGGTGATCGAGCCCAAGGTGGCGCCGATCCTCGACGCGCCGGACGCGGTGGACATTCACAGCTACGCCAAACCGCTGGAAGCGCGGGTCACGCATCTCGACCTCGACCTGGCCGTCGATTTCGCGGCCAAGCGGATCGGCGGCACGGCGACCCTCGACATCCAGGCCAAGCCTGGGGTCAGGGAGGTCGTCCTCGACGACAAGGGGCTGGAGATCGAGGCGATCGTCGACGAAACGGGACGTCCGCTCCCCTTCAAGGTGGGCCCGAAGGACGAGAATCTCGGCGCGCCGCTCACCATCGAGATGGGCGACAAGCGCAAGATCGTCATTACCTACAAATCCGCGCCGGACGCCGGAGCGCTCCAGTGGCTGACCCCTGAGCAGACCGCGGGCAAGAAACACCCTTATTTGCTCAGCCAAGGCCAGTCGATCGAGAACCGCGCGTGGATCCCGACCCAGGATTCCCCCGGGATTCGCCAGACCTGGTCCGCCCATATCGCGGTTCCGGCGGAACTTACCGCCGTGATGAGCGCGCCCAAGTGGGACGAACCCGATCCGACCCCGCCGCCGCCGAACATGAAAAGCTTCGGCTTTCGAATGGCGAATCCCGTTGCGCCTTACCTGATCGCCATCGCGGTCGGCGATCTCGCCTTCCGGGAGCTGGGACCGCGCACGGGCGTGTGGACCGAACCGGCGATGCTGGACCGCGCGGCCGCCGAGCTGGCCGACACCGAGAAGATGGTCGACGCGGCCGAGGCGCTTTATGGGCCGTACCAGTGGGGCCGCTACGACATGCTGGTCCTGCCGCCCTCCTTCCCCTTCGGCGGGATGGAAAACCCGACGCTGACCTTCCTGACGCCGACCTTCATCGCCGGAGACAAAAGCCTCACCAGCCTGATCGCCCATGAGCTGGCCCACAGCTGGTCGGGCAACCTCGCCACAAATGCCACCTGGGCCGACTTCTGGCTGAACGAAGGCATGACAACCTACGCCGAGCGGCGGATCGTGGAGGAAATCTACGGTCCCAAGGTCGCCGCGCAGCAGGTGGCGCTCGGCCTCGACGCAATGAACAAGGCGATCGAGGAAAACGGCGGCGCGACCGGTCCCGACACGCGCCTTCACATCGACCTCAAGGGCCGCCACCCGGACGATGGCCTGACCGACATCGCCTATGAGAAAGGCGCGGCCTTCCTTCGCACGATTGAAACCATCGTCGGCCGTGAACGATTCGACGAGTGGCTCAAGGGCTGGTTCGAACGTCACCAGTTCGAGCCGGTGACGACCAGCATCTTCCTCGCCGATATCCGTGAGCACCTGGTCAAGGGCGACAAGGAACTGGAAGACAGGCTGATGCTGGACCAGTGGGTCTATCAGCCGGGCATCCCGTCGAACATCGCCAGGGCCGACCCGCAGGCGTTTGCAGCCGTCGATGCGGCCGTCGCCGCATTCGGCGCCGGAACGCTGCCGGACGCCGCGGCGTGGCAGGCATGGACCACGGACGAGCGCCTCCGCTTCCTGAACAGGATCGACAGGACGCAGCCGGCCGACCGTCTCGCCGCGCTGGACCGGGCCTTCAACCTGTCGCGGGCGGGCAATAACGAGCTGCGCTTCGCCTTCCTGACGCTGGTCGTCGCGAACCGCTTCGATCCGGCGGTCCCGGCGCTCGAGGAGTTCCTGACGATGCAGGGGCGCCGCAAGTTCGTCCGGCCGCTCATCACATCGCTCGCCGAAGACAAGGAATGGGGCCTCCCGATCGCCGTCCGCGTCTATGCCCGGGCCCGGGCCGGATATCATCCGGTCACGACCCGCGACCTCGATAAATTGGGGCTTTTGAAGCGGGGAAAATGACCCGCTTCTTAACTACGAAGTAACGCTCCTCGGCTATCTGCTTGGCACTAAACCAAGCGGATGACCGGATGTACGAGGCTCCAGACCGTTACAAGCGCATGATCGCGGCGCGCCTGCCCGATGGCGAATCGCTGGGCGTGACCTCGCGCGAGCCGGACGAAGGCAGCAGCCCGCTGCGCGATGCTCAGCTCATCGCGCGCGGCGAGTTTGCGCCCTTTTTCGCCGCCGCGAACAGTGTCGCGGCCGTGCTCATGGCGATGGTCCTGTTCGGTCACGTCACGACCACCTATCTCATCGGCTGGGCTGCCACGGTCGTCGCGACAAATCTGGGCGCGATGCACCTTGCGCGCACCCAGGCAATCACCCACGTCGGCCGCTCGGGCCGCAAGGTCCCCAAAATCCTGATGATCGGTGACATTGTCGTCCGTGCGTTCGTCTGGCTTTCGCTTCCGGTGCTGTCGTTCCCGACGCTTGGCGCGGAAAGTCAGGTCGTCGCCGCGACATTGATCGCAGGGCTCGGGATCGGCGCACTTGGCCTGGTCGTGGTTCCGACCTGCGTCACGGCCTGGATGGCGATATTCACCGCCGGCCTCAGCTATTCGCTGCTTGTCGGGCGCAGCAACGTGCCGTTCGACAATATGGTGGCGATCCTGTTCACGCTGGGGGTCGCCATTTTCGGCGTTCTTACCGTGGCGCGCTGGGCATTCGGTCAGCTCAAGACCAACGCGGATTTCGGCTCGCAGTCCGAAAGCGCCAGTCTGCTGCTCCAGGAATATGAGCAGCGCGGCGTGGGTTGGCTTTGGCAGGTCGATGGCGAAAACCGAGTCACCTACATCTCCAGCCGGATGAGCGCCCTGCTGGGCCGCCCCGCCGGGCAATTGCTCGGCCATTCGCTGCCCGCGCTCCTCGGCGGGCATGCCGAGCTGGGCCGCGTGCTGCTGGCCAAGCAGCCGTTCAATTCGCTCGAGATGGAGCTCAAGACCGCGCGTGGCGAACGCTGGGTTTCGATCGCGGGCGACCCGATCGTCGATACCGCCGGGCGTTTCGAAGGCTTTCGCGGCGTCGGCAGCGACATCACCGAAATCCGCCAGACGCAGGAACGGCTGACCCATCTCGCCAACATGGACGTTCTGTCGGGCCTGCCCAACCGCGGCCGCGTCCGCCAGCTTCTGGGCGAAGCTCTCAGGGCCGCGACGACCAGCAATGTGCCTTGCGCGATCATGTTCCTCGACCTCGACGGGTTCAAGCCGGTCAACGACACCTTCGGCCATCCGAAGGGCGATGCGGTCCTGCAGGCGGTCGCCAAGCGGCTGTGCGACCAGGTCGGCCCCGACGGCCATGTCGGGCGCATGGGCGGCGACGAGTTCGCCATCGTGCTGGCCGACGCCCAGTCGCGCCACAAGGTCGAGCAGCTTGCCGAGGGCATCATCAAGTCGATCGCCGAGCCCTATATGATCGACCAGACCGAGATCCGCATCGGAGTCTCGATCGGCTGCGCCTTCGGCCCGATCGACGGAGCGACCGTCGACGACCTCATCCTCAAGGCCGACCTCGCGCTCTACGAGGCCAAGGGTGCGGGCCGCGGCGTGGTCAAATATTTCTCGTCCGAGCTCCAGACCGAGCAGGACGACCGGGTCCGCCTCGAAACCGACCTTCGGGGCGCCATCGCCTCCAAGCAGTTCCACCTGGTCTACCAGCCGCTCGTCAACGCCAAGACGCAGAAGCTGATCGGGTTCGAGGCCCTCATCCGCTGGAACCACCCGCAGCGCGGCTTCGTCCCGCCCAACGTCTTCATTCCGGTCGCCGAGGAAAGCGGCCTGATGCCGATCATCGGCGAATGGGTCATCGACGAAGCCTGCCGGGCCGCGGCGTCCTGGCCCGAGCCGATCACCGTCGCCCTCAACATCAGCCCGAAGCAAATCCTGCCTGCCCTGCCGAACATCGTCAGTCAGGCGTTCGGCCGGCACCGCGTCCCGGCCAACCGGCTGGAGCTCGAGGTGACCGAGGGCGTGTTCCTCGGCGACAATGGCGCCACACTCGACGTGCTGAAGCGCCTCCGCTCGCTTGGCGTCGGCATCGCGCTCGACGATTTCGGCACCGGCTATTCGTCGATCGGCTATTTGAACAAGGCGGTCTTCCACAAATTGAAGATCGACGGCAGCTTCGTCCGCGAGGCCGGATCGCGGCCGGAGAATGTCGCGATCATCCAGTCGATCGTGCAGCTCGCCAAATCCTTCCGCATGTCGATCACCGCCGAAGGGGTCGAGACCGCCGAGGATTTCGAGCGGATGCGCGATCTCGGCTGCGATACGATCCAGGGTTATCTATTCGGACGGCCGCTCTCCTATGAGCGCGCCAACCAGATGGTCATGGGCCTCGGCGCCAAGCGGATGGCTGGCTAAGCCAGGGTCTCGCGGACCGCTTCGTCCAGTACTGCCGCACGAAACGGCTTGGCCAATATCTCCGCGTTCGGCGCGACCTTCCGGATGGCATCCGTCTCGCTATAGCCCGAAACGAACAGCAGGCGTTGGCTGGGCTTGGCCGCGAGAATGTGCGTCGCGACTTCGGCGCCGGACATCCCCGGCATCAGGAAGTCGAGGATGACCAGATCCGGTTCGACCTCCATGAAACGTTCGATCCCTTCCTGGCCGTTGCCTGCCGCCGTCACCTCATGCCCATATTCCTCGAGGCCCGACACGATGAAGCGCCGCACGTCGTCGTCGTCATCGATGACGAGTATCTTTGCGGCCTGGCCCTTCCTTCCGGCCCTCTCCCCCGCCTCGTCGCCGCCGTTTTGGGCATCGACGGCACGGCTGGCCCTGCGGAAGTAGATCTTGACGGTCGTACCAACCCCGGCCTCGCTCTCGATCCTCGCCGTCCCGCCGGACTGGCGAGCCATGCCATAGACCATCGACAGCCCGAGACCTGTCCCCTTGCCGACCTCCTTCGTCGTGAAGAAGGGCTCAAAGGCCCGCGCCAGGACCTCGGGCTCCATCCCGACACCCGTGTCGCTGATCGACAGCTCGATATAGTTTCCCGGCGCGAGCTCCGCATCGTCGCTGATCCGGCGGCGCCGGCTACTGATCGATAGCGTTCCGCCATCGGGCATCGCGTCGCGCGCGTTGATCGCAAGGTTGAGGACCGCCACCTCCAATTGAGTCGGGTCGGCCATGACCGGCACCAGGTGCGGATCCAGGTCGAACTTCTTCTCGATGCCGGGACCAAGCACGTTGCGAAGCAGCGGCCGCATCTCCTCGATCAGCGGCGCGACATAGGTCGGCCTGACTTCCAGCCGCTGCACCCGGCTGAATGCCAGCAATTGTCCCGTGAGCCTCGCGCCGCGCTCCGCCGCCGCCAGCGCGCTGGTCGCATAACGCTGCAGCCGCTCGTCCTCGACCCGCTTGGCAATGAGGTCGAGGCCGCCGACGACGACGGTCAGCAAATTGTTGAAGTCATGCGCGATCCCGCCGGTCAGCTGGCCCAGCGCTTCCATCTTCTGGCTCTGGCGAAGCTGGTCCTGCGCGGCCTTGAGCTCGGTGATGTCGCGGGCCTCGAACAGCAGATAGGTGATTTCTTCGCCGTCGGTGCGGACCGGCTGGATCGAAACGTCGAGCACCGACGCCGCCACCCCCTCGCGCTCCATCAGCACTTCGTCGCGAAATATCTCGCCCGTTGCCGCCTGCTCGACACCTCGCTTGATGGTCTCCACATGCTGGGGATAGTTGCTGACCGTCGGCGCCTCCCAGAGCGGCCGGCCGATGGCCCGTCGCGGATCATTGTCCCGCCAGCTGGCCGGCGTCTTGTTGACCTCGACGACGGTGCCGTCTGGCTTCAGGAGCACCACGATTTCCATGACCGTGTCGAAGATGGCGCGGAAGCGGGCCTCGCTCGCGGAGAGTTCGGCGGTGCGTTCCGCTACCAGCTTCTTGAGGTTGCTCTCCGCTTCCTTCTCGGCGGTGACGTCCATGCCCACGCCAATGAAGCCGATCAGTTCGCCGTCGGGGCCGAAGCGGGGCTGCGAAACCGACCTCACCCAGCGATATTCGCCGTCCGCCCGCCGATAGCGCGCCTCCAGCGTGAAGCGTTTGAGGCTCGCTTCGCCGGCGATGCTTTCCGCGACGATCCGCTCCTCATCGTCCGGATGGATGACGCTGCGCCAATCGAACGTGCAGGCCTCCTCGGCACTCAAACCGAGGAAATCGGCGTAGGCGTCGTTGACGAAGTCGCGGGTGCGGTCGAGCCGGCTGACCCACATCAGGGCGGGCGCGGAGTCGGCGATCCTTCGGAATCGGCCTTCGCTTTCCCGAAGCGACCGCTCCGCGACGCGTTGCTCCGTCACGTCCTGGACTAGTATGACGATTCCCTCGACCTCGCCGCTCGCCGACATTTGCGGGACATATTCGGATTGCACGGCAAGCTGCCCGCGCGTGGCATGGTCGAAGCTGGCCGCGAACCATTGGCGCTCCCCGGCGAGGGCCGCACGGACCAGCGGTTCCCGGGCGCGGTAGGCATCCTCGCCTAGGACGTCGCGCATCGTCCGGCCGAGAATGTCCTTCCTTGGCAACTCGAACCAGTCCGCCAGGGCTTTGTTGATGAACAAATATCGCTGATTGGTGTCGAGGTAGGCGATCAGGACCGGAAGGGCGTCGGCAATTGCCAGCATCCGGCTGAAGTCGAACGCCTGTGCCCGGGTTTCCGGTTGAGGCTGCGCGCCTTCACCGCTCACCGACTCGCTTTTCCCCCGCCCTGCCATTTCCGGAAATTGCCCCGAAACTCAGGGTAAGTCACGCAAGCCCGCGCTCAGTCGAAATGGAGCCGGCGATAGCGCCCGCGAAAATAAAGCAGCGGATCGAGGCCCGCCTCGAACGTCGCCTTCTTCACTTCGCCGACCAGGATGAAGTGATCGCCGCCGTCGTGGATGGCATGCCGGGCACATTCGAACACCGACAGCGAGTCCATCAGGACGGGCACGCCATGCTCACCCAGCGCCCAGGGCGTGCAGCCGAACCGGTCTTCGACCCGGGTCGAAAAGGTGATGGAGGCCGGTTGCTGGCCGGTCTGGAGGACGTTGACCGCGAAATGCAGCGCCTCGCTCAACGGCTGGGCGCTCGCCGCCCCCTTGGCGACGCAGACCAGGAGCAGCGGCGGATCGAGGCTCAGCGATGTGAAACTATTGGCCGTGAGGCCGACCGGCTCGCCGTCGGCCCCGAGGCAGGTGACCACCGTGACCCCGGTCGCGAAGCAGCCAAGCGCATCGCGCAATGTCCGCGGATCGGAACCCGTGCGATACTCTCGGGAAACGGGGGCGTCGCTCATCGCCGACGCCATAGCCGCCGCGCCCCGCTCCGTCACCCCGCCAACCCGGCCAGGGCTGGCACGTCCAGGCTTTCCAGCTGATCCGCAGTCTGCTCCAGGGAGTCCGAAACGAAATAGAGCGGCTGGTACCGGTCGTTGCGATAGGCCGTCGCTGCCGCCGCGCGGATGGTGAAGCAAGGGCGGGGGACGTCCGCCTCCAGCGCGAAATGCGCCTCGCCGAAGCTGGATGCCAGCCCCGCGCCGAGGATCTTCACCTCCCCACCTTCCCTGGCCAGGCCGAACTCGACGCTGTGCCAGTAGAGCCGCGACATGGTCTCGCCATGCCCGGCCGCAATCGCCTGGACTCCGAGCCGTCCCAGGGCCTGCATCAGCCGCGCGACAGGTTCGTGTGCCAGCATCGGCACATGTCCGAAGATGTCGTGGAAACAATCCGGCTCCTCAAGGTAATCCAGGCTGTCGGCGGTGCGAATGAAGTTGCCGATGGGAAAGCACCGCTCGGCGAGCATCGCGAAGAACGCCTCGTCGGGAACGATCCCGGGGACTGAGACGAGCCGCCACCCGGTCAGCGGTTCGAGCCGGCCGCTCAGCCGATCCAGCTCGGGGATGCCAGGCTCGTCGAGGCCGAGCTTGCCGATACCGCCGAGGAACGGCGCAACGATGCGGCTGCCCAGATAAGGTAGCTGGCGCGCGAACAGCGTGTCCCACACGCCATGCTGCTCCGGCGTGAAGCGGCCCCAATCCTGCGAAACGAGATGGCCGCGCCATCCAGAAGTATGAGGCTGCGGAATTTCCTCGGTGACGTCTCGAAACATCGTTCAATCCTTCTTCAGGCAATAAAAACCCCGCCGAAGCGAGGCTTGGCGGGGCGGTGGGGTCGACTGTCGAACGCGCGCGTCGTCAGCCCTTCTCCACCGCGTTTCGATAATAAGGGGCGGCCGCTGGCCGTGCGCCGGCGATGGGATGCAGAATCGGGCTAAGCGACAAGGTCATGGCCCGGGCTTATCCGACGCCGCCGATTAATGGAAGCTGGCCGGGTTCGTCAGCAAGTAACGCCGAACGAGCGCGCGCTCGCGACGAAGCGCGGCACTTCCGGTCGACCAGCATGTTGAGCCGACATCGCCATCTGGGGTTCAAAAAGATGCTGGAGAAGCAACGGTTGGAGGCGACCGCCAAGGCGGAGGAGCTGGACATCGACCTGGAAGCCAGCCTGCGCACCTGCCATCATATTATCGCCGAGTATCGCGCCATGCTGATTGCGGCGCTTAAGGAAAATGCCGAGCCCGTCGAGGTGAAGGGCTCGGACTAGCGACTACTGGCCTGCCAGGAGGTCGATTCTTTCCGCCAACTGCCTGTCCCGGTCGGTAACGCCGCCGGCATCGTGGCTCGTCAGGCGGAAGTCCACCCGGTTCCAGACGCTGGTGAATTCCGGATGGTGGTCGACCTTCTCGGCGTGCATGGCGACCCGGGTGAGGAACGCAAAGGCCTCTGGGAAATCCTTGAAGCGAAAGCTCCGCTCCAGCGCCTGGCCGTCGGCGCTCATCGTCCAGCCGTCGGGAATGTCCATATGGCCGTCCTACGCCTTGCAAAGCCGAGGCGGCAAGCGCAGATGGGCGCCATTACAAGGAGATACCCTATGGCAACCGCCCCCTCCGTCGAGCTCGGCCCGCTGGGCCTCGAGAATCCGATGGGCACCGACGGCTTCGAATTCGTCGAATATGCCGCGCCCGACCCGGAGCTGCTGCGCTCGCTGTTCGCGAAGATGGGATTCCCGGCGGTTGCGAAGCACAAGCGCAAGAATGTCACGCTCCATCGCCAGGGCGACATCAACTTCATCATCAACGCGGAAGCCAACAGCTTTGCCGAGCAGTTCGCCCGCGACCATGGCCCCAGCGCCTGCGCCATGGCGTTCAGGGTGAAGGATGCGAAGAAGGCTCATGCCCGCGCGCTGGAGCTCGGCGCGACCAACGTGCTGGGCGATGTCGGCGAAGGCGAGCTCGACATTCCCGCGATCGAAGGCATCGGCGGCTCGCGCCTCTATCTGGTCGACCGCTACGGCCACAAGGGCACCATCTACGATGTCGACTTCGAATATTATCCCGACGCCGCCGAGCAGCAAGCGAGCCACGCCAGCCATCTCACCTACCTCGACCATCTGACCCACAATGTGAACCGAGGGCGGATGAACCATTGGGCCGAATTCTACGAGCGGCTCTTCAACTTCCGCGAAATCCGCTACTTCGACATCGAAGGAAAGGTCACCGGCCTCTTTTCCAAGGCGATGACGTCGCCCGACGGCAAGATCCGCATCCCGCTGAACGAGAGCCAGGACGACAAAAGCCAGATCGAGGAATTCCTGCGCGAATATAAGGGAGAGGGTATCCAGCACATCGCGCTCGGCAGCGACGATATTTACGCGACCGTCGATATCCTCCGTTCGCGCGGCATTCCGTTCCAGGACACGCCCGACACCTATTACGAGCTGGTCGACGAGCGGGTGAAGGGCCATGGCGAGCCGACCGCCGAACTGGAAAAGCGCCGCATCCTGGTCGATGGCGCACCGACCGAAGGGCAGGGCCTCCTGCTGCAGATCTTCACGCAAAATGTGATCGGCCCGATCTTCTTCGAAATCATCCAGCGCAAGGGCAATGAGGGTTTCGGCGAAGGCAATTTCAAGGCGCTGTTCGAGAGCATCGAGCTCGATCAGATCAGGCGCGGAGTGATCGACGCCGAATGACCGAAGCCTATATTTGTGACGCCGTCCGGACCCCGATCGGCCGTTATGGCGGATCGCTGAGCGGTGTTCGCGCCGACGACCTTGCCGCGATCCCGATCAGGGCGCTGATCGAACGCAATCCCGATGTCGACTGGGGCGACCTCGACGACGTGATCCTCGGCTGCGCCAACCAGGCGGGCGAGGACAATCGCAACCTGGCGCGGATGGCGGGGCTGCTCGCCGGGCTTCCCGACAGTTCGGGCGGCGTGACGCTCAATCGCTTGTGCGGCTCCGGGCTCGATGCGGTCGCGATGGCGGCTCGGTCGATCCGAGGCGGCGAAGCGGACTTGATTATCGCCGGCGGCTCGGAAAGCATGAGCCGCGCGCCGTTCGTCATGCCCAAGGCCATGAGCGCGTTCGATCGCAATGCCGAGATTTACGACACGACCATCGGCTGGCGCTTCGTCAATCCGAAGATGCGCGACCAATATGGCGACGACACCATGCCGAGCACGGCCGAGAATGTCGCGCAGGAGTTCCAGATCAGTCGCGAGGACCAGGACGCCTTCGCCCAGCGCAGCC
>Ga0307414_10000601_pt1 | contig 18545 bp, 11 predicted proteins | sample DK1Ometagenome_FD_203804 | JGI IMG/M metagenome (GOLD analysis project Ga0307414, IMG submission 203804) | Maize rhizosphere microbial communities from greenhouse at UC Davis, California, United States - DK15-O-3 | ecosystem: Host-associated > Plants > Roots > Rhizosphere > Soil | place: USA... | reverse complement strand
GGAGATGGTCAAGCATCAAACCCATATCGTTGATGACGAGATGAGCCGAGCTGCCAAAGATACAGTCCCTGCACACACCAAAGAAAGTATCTATGAGATCATGCAGTCTTGTGCCCTATCCCAAGAAGAAGAGCAAGAACTCAAATCTTACGTCGAGCAGCAGGGTATGATCTTTATCAGTACACCGTTTTCCCGGGCAGCCGCAGACCGATTGATTTCCTGGGATGTTCCGGCTTTTAAGATTGGCTCCGGGGAATGCAATAATCACCCACTTTTGGAACACATCGCATCCTTTGGAAAGCCGATGATTCTAAGTACCGGGATGAATGATCTGGAAAGTGTAGCTAAGTCGGTGAAAATCCTGGAGAAATATAAGGTGCCGTTTGCACTGCTTCATACGACAAACCTGTATCCAACTCCTAATCACCTGGTGCGTCTGGGAGCAATGCAGCAACTTCAAGAGGCCTTTCCCCAGGCCGTCGTGGGCCTGAGTGATCATACGTTGAGCAATCATGCCTGTTTCGGGGCGGTTGCTTTGGGAGGGTCGATCTTGGAGCGGCATTTTACGGATCATATGGACCGGATTGGACCGGACATCATCTGCTCGATGAACGAACAAGCATGCAGGGATTTGATCGAAGGTGCAACTGTTCTTCAATTACAGCGCGGGGGTGAAAAAAAGCCGGTTGCTGAAGAACAGGCAACGATTGATTTTGCCTTTGCCACCGTCTGCACCACCCGACCCATCCGTGAAGGAGAAGTATTTTCCAAAGAGAATATATGGGTGAAACGGCCTGGCAAAGGTGGGATCTTGGCCGAACACTTTGAGTCTATCTTGGGCAAAGTGGCCAAAACAGACCTTGAATTTGATATTCAAGTTCTTTGGGAGCACATCCATTAATTGATTATACATCTTAAATATAGAGTTGATGAAAGTATTTGTCCTCATAGAGCGCAGAGCAGATTACAGCAGGTATAAGCCGATTCTCGAAAAGATGAAAGCGGATCCCTTTTTTGAAATTTATCTTGTTGTCACCGGGATTTGCCTCTTGGATCTGCATGGGAAAGACGTTAATTACATCGAAGACGACGGGTTCAACATCGATGCAAAAATCCCGATGTTCGACACCAACACCCCGGATTCCGGAGCCGAGATGGTCAGATCCATGGCCAGAGTATTAAGGGATGTAACCTTCGAATTGGAAAAATCCAAACCGGATTTGGTTCTTTCCGGATTTGATATCGGGGGGAATTTTGCCGTGACGGTTGCAGCCGCCCACATGAACATTCCGGTGGCCCATATACAGGGTGGGGAAGTGACTGGAAGCATCGACGAGTCGATCAGGCATGCCATGTCCAAATTCTCCCACATTCACCTTCCAGCGACGGAGGACGCCAGACGACGACTGGTGAGGCTGGGTGAAAATCCAAAGGACATCTACGTGGTGGGTTGTCCATCAATCGATGTATTGGTCAATACTCCGTACCTCCCTGCCAAAGAATTGGAAGCCGAGTTTAACCTGGATTTCTCAAAGCCCTTTGTCTTGGTCATTCAGCATCCGGTCACGACCGAGGCGATGTCTTCTGTTGATCAGATCCGGGAGACCATGAAGGCGCTACGACAGATCGATGCCCAGGTGGTATTTCTTCTTCCCAACAACGATGCAGGACACGCGAAGATTATCGAAGAAATCAAAGCATCCGGATTCAAATGGATCCCGTCTCTACCCACCTTGAAGTTTGTCAATTTGTATAGAAACGCGTGGGCCTTGGTGGGGAATTCGAGCTCTGGGATCCATGAAACACCAACCTTAAAGATTCCTGCAGTAAATATCGGTAACAGACAGATGGGCCGGGAGCGTGCAGCCAATGTCATCGATGTTGCCAATGATGCCGCTCAAATCGAAGCGGCAATCAAAAAAGCGCTGTTTGATCAGGATTTTCGAGAGATGGTCAGCGAGATCAAGAATCCCTACGGGGAAGGAGATTCAGCTGAGAAAATTGTTCATATCCTTAAGAACCTAGATTTTAGCGGTGTCAGCATCCAGAAAGTCTTTTACGAAGGACAGTAAGATACTTCTTTTGGGAGGGAATGGGTACATCGGTTCTCACCTCTCCCAAAAATTAAAATCCAAGGGATACACGAATGTATATGTTGGATCCAGGTCAGCCATGGGGAATGGTGACCTTCAGCTGGATATATCTCAGGATGACTCCGTTGGGAAGATCAAAGATAGAGGATTTGATTTTATCCTTAACTTGACTGGACAGATCTCATGGCCTATCACAGCATGTCTGAGACAAAATACGTTAGGGATTCAGCACATGATTGCGGCCTGTTCTCAGGTCAGCACCTTTATACATCTCTCGAGTGTGGGGGTGTATGGATCTGGACAGTGGGCAGATGAAACTTCCGTGTGCAATCCCGAAACGCCATATTCGGCCTTGAAATTGGTCTCCGAGACACTGGTTCTGGATGGCTTGCCGGAACATCAGCGACTGGTGTTACGGCTCTCCAATGTCTATGGGGCCTCACAGCCCAAGGGACTTTTCGCCTACCTCAAGCGTTCCGCCCTTTCGGATAAATTTCTTGAATTCAATAACAATGGCTCATTGACCCGTTTTTTCCTCCATGTAGAAGACTTGTCCAATGGGCTGATAGAACTTTTGAAAAAGAACACGGAAATCCAGACCCCGGTTGTCAATCTGGTGGGTAGGGATCAATACAGCGTATTGCAGCTTATAGCGCTTTTCGAAGATAAGTTTAAAGTCGCCTATCGGAAACAGTTCGAACCGGTAAAGCCCTACGATAACATGATGTCAATCTCCGACCATGTTTTTAGAAATCTGACCGACTTTGAAGAGCAATACAAACTGGACACCTATGTCGATGAATTGATAGATCATGTTGATTGATAAAAAAAGAATACCAGACTTTACCTCTGCATCTGAAAATACAGTGAGAGAGGCGATGAGGCAGATTGAAGGGAATAAAAAGGGACTGTTGTTTGTCTTGGACGACCAAGGGACACTGGTAGGCTCCATAAGTGATGGCGATATTCGAAGAGGAATATTAAATGGGGCACTTCTCGAAGACCCCATCCGCGCCGTAATGAATGTCCAGCCATTTTTTATTTCTACGGAAGAGCAGGCCACCATAGACCTCAAATTTTTTGAAGAAAAGGGATACAAGATGATTCCCGTATGTGATCGTACGGGCCAGATTGTCAACCTGCTGACCTCAGATCCGGACAAAAGCTTCGCATCCATCGAAAACCCAGTCGTCCTGATGGTTGGGGGAAGAGGAATCCGCCTGGAACCCTTGACACAAAATATTCCGAAGCCTTTGCTAAAAGTGGGCAACAAGCCAATCCTGCAAACGATTCTTGAGCGACTGCACCTGTTTGGTTTCCGGAATATCTTTCTTTGCACCAACTACCTTTCAGATCACATAGAGCAGTTTTGCGGGGATGGCTCTGCCTTCGGTCTCAACATTAAGTATTTTAAAGAAGAGACCAAGCTCGGTACTATCGGGGCTGTCAAGTATCTGGAGGAGCAGCTCAAATTGCCTTTCCTGGTGATGAACGGTGACTTACTGACTTCTCTCAATTATAAGACTGTCTTGGATTTCCATTTGGAACATCAAGCAGAACTTACCATTGGCAGTGCATCTTACAAGACCAAAGTGCCCTATGGAGTATTGGAAATCGAAGGGCATCAAGTGATTTCCGTACTTGAAAAACCGACTTATTCATTTAGAATCAGCGGGGGAATTTATGCGCTTAGCCCTGCTGCTTTGGAACTGATCCCTGAAGGAAACTTCTTTGACATCACCGATTTGATGGAGAGTCTTCTTAAGATAAAAAGAAATGTGATTGCGTTTCCGATTGAAGAGTATTGGCTTGACATTGGGCAGCACCAGGATTATGAAAAAGCGAACTTAGACTATAAAGATCTTTTTAATTGAATATGATATGAATTACAAAGGAAAGAAAGTGCTGGTAACGGGCGCCGGTGGGTTTATTGGAAGCCATCTTGCAGAAGAACTGGTGAAGGAGGGCGCAGAGGTTACTGCCCTGGTGCATTACAACTCCGGTTCTAATATATCCAATCTCAGTTACTTGGATTCCCATTTATTACCCCAAATCAAGATTGTGTTTGGTGATATCCAGGACACCTTTCTGATGAATCAGCTGTCCGAAGGGAAGGATATCGTATTTCACCTCGCCGCTCTTATCGGAATTCCTTATTCCTATGTAGCACCATCGGCCTATGTCGCGGTAAATATCTCCGGAACACTCAATATGTTGGAAGCAGCCCGTTCACACCGGGTAGGCAAACTCGTCGTGACTTCCACCTCAGAAACCTACGGAACTGCATTGTATGCGCCAATCGACGAGAAGCATCCGATGCAGGGTCAGTCCCCTTATTCTGCTACCAAGATTGGTGCTGACAAGATTGCGGAGTCTTACTTTTTATCCTTCGGACTGCCTGTTTGCGTCTTTAGACCATTCAATACTTTTGGACCCAGGCAATCCATGCGGGCGGTAATACCCACAATTATCTCCCAAGTACTCAGCGACTCGGGAGAGATCAGACTGGGGTCTTTAAGCCCGGTAAGAGATATGCTGTTTGTCAAAGACACCGCGAGGGGGTTTATGTTGGCGGGACTGTCAGAGAAATCTACCGGGGAGGTAGTGAGTGTGGGCACGGGGAGGGGAGTTACAATAGGAGAAATCGTAGATCTGCTCCAAAAGCTATGTGGAACAAATAAGGTTGTCATCACACAGAATGACCGGATTCGGCCTGAAAAAAGTGAGGTGATGAAGCTGATCTGCGACTATTCTAAGGCAAAAAATCTGCTGGGATGGGAGCCGACATTTTCCTTGGAGCAGGGATTGACTGAAGCGATCGAATTTATGAAAGTTCATTCACCGCTGGTCGACCCCACCAAATATGCGATTTAATCTGATGATCCCTATAAGAACGAGGTAAGGGGATCTATTTTCTTCTGAAGATGAAAAAGGCTAGCTGATCAATCGGCTAGCCTTTTTATTTTCATACATATTTCCGAGAAATAGCGATGATTATTCAAAGATGAAGACCGGAGAACCTTGTCGGCTATTAATAATCCTAAGATTTTGAGAACTCATGAAGAAGAATCATGCTTTAAGATTATTCATGGTCTGCAATTGTTCCAGTGTGTCCACGGTAAACCACTTGTCAGGAAGAACGGACGAGCTGAACAGCTGTTTTTGATCAATCAATTGCGACCAAAGGTCTCCAAAATCCTCAACTGCTGTGACAAGCTGATTTACCTTGGCAGGATTGATTACCTGTATTCCTGAGCAATAAGTAGGCGCGGGATCGTTTCGATCCAGTCTCAATACCAAATTGGCCTCTTGATGGATAAAATCGCCAACAAGGCCATCCACAGGTTTGACCGGCACCACCATGCAGGCAGGACTTTCCAACCGCTCATATTCGGCTAGGATCAAGTCAAAACTTAAGTCAGTGACGTTGTCTGAGGTAAGGACCAACACCGGCTCATTCAGAGTACTCATTAAGGTGTTAAAAACCCACCAACAATTACCTTTCCCTTCGGTGCTGAAGACCGAGTGAACGCCCAGCTCGACGACATGTTTTGCCAGTTCGGCCCCCTTATATCCTACAGTAATATGAAGATGGGGAATGTGGGGTAAGAGTTTTTTGATTCCATCGGCAATAAGCGTAGATCCCCATAACGGAGCCATCGGTTTAGGGATAATCTGCGTCAGGGGAAACATCCGTGTCCCCCGACCAGCGGCCATAATCAGCGCATGTCGTATCTTACCCATTATCGATTATTTTTCTTCAATGGGAGGATTATTGATTATCGTGACAATTTCTTCCCGGGTAAGACGGTCAGTGTTGGCGGATGAAAGACCGAACGACACCGGGTTTGCTACTTTGTCGTTGAAGGAAATAAGGTAATGTTTTATTCCATCGAGGATTAACTCCTCAGTGTAAGGAAGCTCGAGATCGCCAATCAGAAACTCGTCGTCTCTTTCGCCGGGTCTACCTTCAATCTTCTCCCATTTTCCGCCTTTTTCTTCAATCCAAACCTGTAGAATATCTTCCATCTGAGCAGCCTTCATATGGCGCGACAGTACCTTCCCTTGCACCAAGTCAATAGAATTCATCGCAGTAATTACTAATTGTGCTGCTTCGTCAACGCTGAAAAAGAAACGTCTCATCTCGGGTCCTGTAGTTCCCAGCATTCCTGTCTCCTCGTGCATTTTTTTCCAGATCGTAAGTACTGAACCGGTAGACCAAGCGACATTGCCGTATCTGACTGCGGTAAACTTTGTTTTGGTCTTTCCATTCATGGCACAAAATATTCTCTCCATGACACTTTTGGACATGCCGTAAATGTTCCGGACAGGAGGAGCGGCTTTATCTGTGGAGATTCCGATCACCACGGGTACCTCTCTTTCAACAGCCACTCTAGCGATGTTTTGTGAGCCTAGGACATTGACATCCACACATTCCATTGGATATTTTTCAGCAAGATCCACAAACTTTGTTGCGGCGGCATGGATGACAATATCAGGTTTGAACTCAACAAAGACATCCCGGACAGACTCGATACTGCTGATGTCCAGCGGTGCTACCTGGCATCCTGTGTATTTGGAAGCAAAAAGATTCTGCTTATTGTTTCTCCCTGTTAAAATTACTCTGTGTTCGTTTTTTAGCTTTAAAGCAAGATTTCTTCCTAAAAATCCTGTGCCACCAGTAATTAAAATTGTTTTCATCAAAGTATTGCTTGTAATTATTTTCGAGCGCAAATCTAACTAATCGTGTGAACTTTCGGTTTCCAGATTGAATTCTTTTTCCCTCAATCCGACGCTGTTAATGTCCCAGACCCAAAAGTTTTTTTATTTTTTCCGACTTTTTTTCTGCTAACAGGACAGTCTTGTATGGGTATACGGGTTAAGTAACTCAGCTATGACCCGAAAATCTGCTAAGCATTGAACGGGCGGGCTGGTAGATATGTCAGTATTCTCCCGTCTATAGAATTTCGCTTTGTTCAATGCCCACGCAATCAAAATCATTAATGGTTTATTATTGTTCGGGGTAGGGTAATGGCAATGAGGGCAATTCTTGATTTTTGGACAAAAAGTTAGGGGTAGTGTTCTTAGATTTTATAAGTTTGAAAATATGAAAAAGTTAATAAAAAGATCATTGGATACTTTTTTCCGGTCTATTCTCGGGAATCCAACAATTTGGAGATTTTACAGACCTATGGCAGAACTTAATACCGAGCTGTACTCCCACAAATTGGACGAAGAACGAGAACTTAATAATGCAGCCTTTATCGAAAAGTACAAGCACCTGTTGGTAAAGGGCGTGAGGAGAGGACCATTCAAAGGATTGCAATACCCATTTTTCTCAGCGGTATATTCTGCATTTTTTCCCAAACTATTGGGCTACTATGAGTATGAGCTTCAGGAAGTACTGGAAGGACTGAAGGGGAGAAACTATTCCTATATCCTGGATATAGGTTGTGCAGAGGGCTACTACGCGGTAGGCTTGTCAAAGCTGTTTTCGGGTTCAACGATCGTGGCCTACGATTTAGACCCCATAGCAAGGACAAAGACCGGGGAGCTAGCCCATGCAAACAACAAAGCAATCGATGAGCAGTTTCAGATTAAAGAAGAATGTCGAGCAGAGAATCTTTTAGCCTTGGATCCATACACAAAGAATCTCGTGTTTTCTGACTGTGAAGGTTTTGAATTTGAACTGTTTACAGATCAGGTGATCCATCATCTTCACCGGTCAGACTTCATCATTGAAATGCATGACTTTGTATCGCCTGGAAGCGGCGATTCGCTTATTTCTAGATTTGACAAGACCCATCAAGTCAGCGTAGTACAATCCATTCCAGACCTGTTTAGATATAGATTCGTGGAGGATCCCCAGATCAACTCTATCCCTTTGGACGATCGACTGAGGCTACTCTCTGAAAAAAGGCCCACCCAGATGGAATGGCTGGTCTGTCTTAGCAAAAATCAATAAATTAGATAATTCCGTATCGTACGCAAGGTTTTCATTTAATCTGGTTCTATTTTTGAACTGACCAAAGATCTGGATAACCAAACGCCATTTTAGGGGACGGTCGAATCCCTCATTCCCCAGAAGATTTTCGTATGAAGGCAAAGATTTGTTTAGGTACCGTGATCACCCTTGCCTTACTTCTTGGGGTGTACCACGTTATCTTTGCCATCAACCCGACATCCCGCCCTCATCTTTTAGCGGAACCGCTTTCGTTTTTTTCAGAAACAAAGTCAGAGTCCTTGTCCGACACGCTTACTAAACCGGAAGTTTTTAAACTGTCCAACGCTTCGGTCGTTTTACCGATCAGATCGGGCTTTCCGTTTTGCGAGACTTTTATTGGCTTTGATCCCCGTCCCAATGCCATCTGGGATGGAACTTTAGGAGACGGCAGTCACAACCCAAACGTGAAATTGACTGGAAACTCGCTTCAGTTGACCTCTGCCGGAGTCAGTGAGAACGGATATGTATTTGTGGACATTCCCTTTTCGTCCGCATTTGGACTCAAGGTGTCATTTGAGTTTTCCAGCTGGGGAGGTACCGGAGCTGATGGTTTCAGTTTTTTTATGTTCGATGGCCTAGTCGACCCTTCCACCTTTGAAATTGGCGGGACGGGAGGTGCATTGGGATATACACCGGTCAGAGATCGATTTGATGAGACAAAATTGATTCGCCCCGGTTTAAAAGGTGCCTATTTGGGAATAGGCTTTGATGAATTGGGCAATTTTGGAAACTCTTTCAATGGAAAAAATGGCGGGATGGAGGATCCCTTAGACGGGCCTGATACGCCAAATAGACCCTTGTTTAAACATTCCGTAGTGGTCAGAGGACCTTCTGATGGGAATCCGGCTGTTCCTTTACGGGATCGTGACCGTCAGAATGCCTGGAAGTCTGGAACACCAGGGTCCGGCCCAAGGTGGGATTCCTATAAGTTTATTGACGGGAGGATTTTTGACCCGCTTCAAACTCCTATAATACTGACCCCGGGTCCGGTCGATGTAAGCGAATTCTTACATACTGAAAAATTGGAACTGGACACCGACACGTTTGCAGATGCTTGTCCCGATGAAGGTTTTAGAAAGGTATTTATTGACTTGAACCCGATTGATATCAATGATCGAAGCAAGGGTTATACCGTGGAGATACAGATGCTGGTCAACGTAGGCGGCGCGGTGAAACTCATCAATGTTTTTGACGGGCCGATCGATTTCAAATTTGCGGCCCCTGAGCTGCTCAAGGTAGGGTTCGCCGCTTCTACCGGACAGGACGTAAACTTTCATGAAATCCGAAATGTGACCGTACAGGTTTCCAACGAAGATGAACTGGAAAAGCCCTTAGTCGGGCCCTTGACCGAAGATGTCTGTCAGGGCGAAACCAACACCTTCGAGCTGGACGTGGAGCTGAGGAATGACGTTAACAACGCATTCATCAGGTGTATTCAGCTTTATTATTCTGAAAAGGAGGCTGAAGACGTGCTTACTGCTAGTGGTACTACTATTCCTTTTCCTCCATCCGGAGATGTCAACAACCTTTGTCCCACTGGCAATTGTGTTGATCTCCTTTGTTTGCCTGAACGGACAAAGCGAATCGCCTACGACTCATCTGATCCATCCATAGAGGCGGGAGAATTTGAGGTGTTCCTTGAAGAAGTGGGAGGAGAAGAGGTGTCCAAGGTTCGGTTTATCGCTAATCCGGGGTTTTCCGGGCAGACATCGATCTATTTTACCGTTACGGACAACTTTGGTCAAGTGTCTGATCCCGAGTTAATCACAATCAACGTCAACCCCCAGCCCCAACCGGTGATCACTACCTTGGACCCATTGGTTTGGGAGCAGCAAGAAGCTGACAAGATCAGGGTATTGTTAAATTCGAGTGTTACAGACCCTGCCTATGATTACCAGTGGGCCAGAAATGGAAATCCCATCCCAGGCGCCAACGGAATTACTTACCTCGCCACCCAACCGGGTGAATATTCCGTCTCGGTGGTCTTGCCGCAGGGTTGCACCGGTGAATCTGAGGAACCGATTATAATCAGACTGGTTGGTGATTTAGAACCGGATTTTGAAAATGCCCCAAGTCCGGAAACTTGTGCCCAATTAGGGGCAATCCAAGTAGAGCTCAATAACCTGTCGGTTTCCGGTGTTTCTTCGGACGGTAGTCCTGGAAACGAAAAATGGAAGATTATCACGGCTGCCGGTGCGGTGGTTCAGGACTGGACTTTTCTCAATCCCGGTGAAACTGAGATCTCATTTGAGGGCCTGACAGCCGGTGACTACATCCTGCAGCTGGGAGATGAATACAGATCAGGCCAGCCGGGAAGTGACGGATCTCCGCTTTTTAGACACGAGATGCCATTTACAATACTTCCGATTCAGGTGCCACTTCAGATTGAATCAGTGACCAGTAGTCCAGAATTGTGTTTTGGCCAGGGCGGTGAAATAATTGTGAAGGCCTCCGGAGGTGATGGTCCTGCCTCTTACACGTTTAATTTGATAAATGGGGCTGGTGCCTCTATTGCCCCGACTAGTGTTTCGGCAGGTCAAGCGACATTTTCTTCCTTGCCTCAAGGAGACTATGAGGTTGAAGTAAGTTCATCAACCCGTTGCGTTTTGACTGATGAAGCCACTATAACGGGACCTTCCTCTACGCTCGATCTTGTGCTTTTGGATTCTGTCGGCATCTCGTGTGGCGTTTCGGACAGCGGAACAATACAATGGGAAGCCAGTGGAGGTACGCCGCCCTATACCTTTGTTTCGCTTAAAAAAGACGGTGTTTTGGTTGCCTCGCCTGTTTATACGTTAACAGGAGGGACTTTCGATTTTACCAAGCTCGTGGATGGGGAGTACTCTCTGACGGTAAAAGATGCCAAAGGCTGCTCTCTTGCATCGTCTTCAGTAGAGCTGGCTATTCAACCCGCTCCGAAATTTGAAGTAAAGGATGTCTTGGTCTGCGAAGGAGAGCCGGCTGTACTTCAGCCTGAAATTGTAGAGCTAAGTAACTCTGAGCCCGTTTTTAATTGGAAAAACCACGATGGTGTTTCTATCAACGCAGACATCGTTTTAGGGGGGGTAAACTATACGTTCACCGATGATGGGAATCCTCTGACGCCACCGGCGTTATCCGTGGCTGGTCTGTCCTCAGGTACCTACGATTTTACATTGAGCATCTCAGGCCCACACACCTGTAGTCAGGAAGATAAGAAAGTCAAGATTGCGATAAATCCTTTTCCGATAATAGACAAGGTCGAAAAATTCGATGCAAGTTGTTACCAACAGCAGGACGGGCGAATCGAGGTGATTTTGGACCCTTCACTTAAACCGACGGATTTTTCCTTTGAACTTTTTGGAGTATCCGGGCCTCAGGATTCTAACGTTTTCGACAATTTGGCTGCTGGTTCTTATGAAATTAAGGTTATTAACAAGCTTAGTTCATGTGGAGCAGTTTCGGAAACCGTGGTGATTGGTGAGCCGGATCAATTGAAAATCAGTGTTCTGGACTTTCAGGATCCATCTTGCAATGAGGACAACGGTGCATTTACCTTCACGGTCAGCGGGGGCTCTCCTGACTATTCTATCCTCATAGACGGCAAGCCGCTCAGTGATTTTACCTATGTCGAGACAGGGGATAATTATGAAGTTGAAAAAATGGCCCCAGGGAGCTATGTCATCGAGGTCTCGGATTCAAACTCCTGTAATGCCTTAGTTGCTTCGCCGGTAGTCTTGTCCAATCAAGCGTTGGCCCCAATCTCAGTGAGTATTAACGAATCGAAGACGTGCGAAGGCGACAAGGCCGTTCTTATCCCTTCCGTTAACACTCCGGGAGCCTTTACGATGACTTGGTTCCATGATCAGGCAGCAACCCAAGAGATCAAAACTTCGGCGACTCCCGATTCCAATGGGTTAACCTATTCCATCGATCCTGCAACAGGGACCTTGGAGGTAAGCGGCTTATCAGTTGGCGATTACGGGTATTATTTGGTAGTAGCCGGATCTAATCTTTGCCCCAGACCGGCATATCCGGCAAAAATAGAGGTTTACGAGCCATTACATTCTACTTTAGTTATAAGTGATGAGCTGTGTTTTGGCGCTGAAGACGGGAGTATAGAAGTCAATGCTACAGGTGCAGATGGTAAATATGAATTTAGTCTGAATGGTGGGGCTTTCACTTCGAATCCAATCTTTAAAAACTTGGCGCCGGGTGACTATTCTGTAAATGTCCGAAGCCAAAGTGGATGTACCATCAGTAATACAGCGGTTGTAACCGGGGCCTCTGATCCGATTTCAACGAACATTCCGGACCAAATCAGATCCTCATGCGGTCAGGGGAACGGACGGTTTGAGAATCTTCTTATCAGTGGTGGATGGGGAAGCTATACCGTCAAATGGACACTGAACTCCCTCTCTGGACCTGTGGTGAACGGTGACATCAAAGGGGCGTACGATCTTTTTCCGGGTGAATATTTTCTGTCTGTAACGGATGCGAAGGGATGTACGGAAGTATTTCAATTCGATCTGGAGGCATCTTCTGATCCTGAATACAACTTGGTGCCTTCTTTGGATGTGTGTGAGGGAGAGACAGTGGAAATTCGTCCAGTTCATTTGCAGCCTTCCCAGTCTGCTCCGCCCGCGGCATTCACCGAAGTCAGATGGTATAAGCAGGATAACCAGCAAGGTTTGATTCAAAATGGGCCGGACTCAGCAAATCCTGCTGTTAGTTATACCATCGATGATTCGGATTGGCTCAGTCCCCGGCTTTTGGTCAAGGGGTTACAGACAGGTATTCACAGATACTATTTCTATGTTGTCTGCACCGGAGTGGAACATTCCACGGATGTTGAGATTTTCCCAATACCTGAGATTGAGTTTGATGCATCTCCTGAAACTTGCCTTGATGCAGCCGACGGAAGAATCAATGTAAGCAAAGGCGGCAATTCTAACACTAGGTATAGTATTGACGGAGGCCCGGAGATTACTGAGGCCACACTGGAATCGCAACTGTTTAAACCGGGCAAGTATTCGATCATTGCAAGCCAGCAGGGGGTAGGGTGTCCTTCCGCTCCTGTAGAGGTAGAGATTCTTAAGCCAGCTTCTGCACTGGCAGTTGACCGGATAATTACGCGTGATCCGGGATGCGGAGCGAGCAATGGTGTGATCGAAGGTGTTATCTCCGGAGGCTGGAAAGAATACCAGATCAATTTATTGGCTGGAAGTTCAATAGTTGCGAACCTGACCAGTGCAGATGGGAAATTTGCCTTCCAGGGGCTGGACTCCGGGAATTTCAAGATTGAAGTGACCGACCAACAAGGTTGCAAGACTACGTCAGAACTCGTGGTTTTGGTACCCGGCCCAACTCGCGTGGATGTGGAAGACATTCAAATTTGCGAAGGAGATTTCGCGGAAATCGTTCCTGAGTTGGAACCTTCAACTCCTGGAGCTACCATCTCATGGTATTTTGATTCCGCCAAATCCCGACCTATTGTTTCGTCTTCCGTTCCCGCCGCTGATGGAATCACATATCAAATAGATTCCAAAGGGGTATTGAAAGTTACCGGGCTGAAATTCAGCGATGGACCAAAAACCTACTATTCGGATGTTTCAGGGCCTGACGTATGCCCTGGATTTACTGCAAGTTCAACCGTGACGGCGAACCAACCCCCGGCCCTGGGAGTGAGCGTTGACGCGGTAGCATGCTTTGGGGAGAAGGGAAAGATCACCCTTTCAGGATCCGCCGGCAGTGGCAGCTATGAGTTCAGTCTGGATGGAACCAATTTTCAGGATTCAGGTGTGTTTGACGTGGATCCTGGAATATACACCGGCTATGTACGAAGCGCCGGATGTACCTCCTCCGTCGCCAATATCGATGTGTCGGCACCAGAGGCACCTTTGAAGGGAACAAGCTCAAGTGTTACCCCGCCGACGTGCGATGATGCTAATGGGGACCTCGAGTTTACGATATCGGGTGGCTATGGATCCAGTTATGGACTTACTTTGGTGAAAGATGGTGCTGTATTCAAGAATGAGACAGTAAATGGAACAAGGGTCCACTTCGGCCAACTGCCCGTGGGGAGCTACCAGTTGACCGTTTCAGACAATTACTGCAGTATTAGCATCGGTCCGATACAGCTAAGTGGCCTGGCGACTTCCGTCTCGGCGAATGACGATGAAATTTGCGAAGGTGATGTTGTTGAGCTGCTTCCAGCTACCGCACAGTCGGGCATCAATCCACTGTGGAGCTGGTTTAAGGATTCAAATGGCACGCAGCCAATCTTCAGTGGGCAGTCCCAGGAAGGGGTTACCTATGCAATCGGCGCAAACGGCGCGCTTTCGGTGTCCGGTCTTCCTGCCAGCACCGAGCCATACCGGTATTATCTGGGGATTTCTGGAGATAATATTTGTCCGCCCGCACTCTTTGAAGTCAAGGCAAGGGTTCATTCTATTGCAAATCTAAAGGTCTCCAACCCATCGATAGTTTGCGATCCTACCCAAACTGTCGATCTGACTCAGTTTATTGAAGGGTTCAATCCGTCCGTCTTCGACTATAAAATATTTAGCCCAAATGGCTCAGCTATGCAACTGATTGATACTGAGCGGGTAAGTCTTACCGGTGACTATCGTGTATCCAGCGCGTTCAAGGGCCTGAATTGCTGGAACAGAGAGCAGAAAATTCGGGTGATTGTTTCAGATACTGAACTTATACCCGAATTCAGATATGAAGCAGACCTGGGAGGTGGCGTCATTGTGGACGACGCTGATGTACAGATTCTTGAAGATATCCAATTCATAGACCGGTCACAGGGAAAGATTCTAATTTGGAATTGGGATTTTGGAGATGGTTACTCCAGTACTGAGCAGAACCCCTCACACCAGTATGAGAAAGTCGGTACCTACACGGTTAAACTTACCACTATTGATGAATTTGGCTGTGTTGCGGAAATTCAAAAATTGCTGGTTGCCAAGGACGATTATCTGGTCATAATTCCCAATGCGTTTACTCCGGATGGCGCGAAAAACCAATATTTTGTCCCTCAATTCAGAGGGATCGTGGGGATTGAGTTTTATATCTTCTCCACATGGGGAGAATTGCTGTTCAAGTCAACCTCCATGGAGATCGATGGTTGGGATGGTACTTTTAATGGGAAGCCTGCCATTCCAGGCAATTATGTCTACAGAGGGACATTTACAACGAAGTCAGGGTTGAAAATAGAAAAAGCCGGAACATTTATATTGATACGATAAACAATCTCGGATTGGCTTGAGTCGCAGTATCGAGGTCCATTTCATTAAGATTTGTGGTTTTTGTCCAAAAATCACATCCTATCAGTTATTATTGCATGAAAAATCTTTCGTTTAAGACTAAACCATTTCTTGTTTGACAGTAAGCATCCCCTTTAATAAGCCCTATTTAACCGGAAATGAGCTTTTTTACATAGAGAAGGCTGTAGGTTTGGGTAAGATCTCAGGTAATGGCTATTTTACTAAAAAGTGTCAGGAGTTCTTTGAAAAAAAATACGGATTTAGAAAATGCCTCCTTACTTCATCTTGTACGGACGCTTTGGAGATGGCGGCAATCCTGCTAAATATCAAGCCGGGCGACGAGGTCATTGTACCCAGTTACACATTCGTTTCTTCTGCGAATGCATTTGTTCTTCGAGGGGCTAAGATCGTATTCGTGGACAGTCGGCCCGAGCACCCCGGGATGGACGAGGAGATGCTCGAATCTCTAGTTACTCCCAAGACCAAGGCTATTGTCGTTGTTCACTATGCCGGTGTCCCAGTGGAAATGAGTAAGGTAATGGAGCTGTCGGATAGGTACGGGATCAAGGTGGTGGAGGATGCTGCACAGGGGATCGATATTTCTTATCTTGGAAAGCCGATCGGAGGGATCGGGCATTTAGGGACCTTTAGTTTCCACGAGACCAAAAATCTGCAATGCGGGGAAGGGGGGATGCTGGCCATCAACGATCCGGATCTGTTAAAAAGGGCAGAGATTATTTGGGAAAAAGGAACTGATAGAGCGGCATTTTTCAGAGGAGAGGTCAACAAATACGGCTGGGTAGATGTGGGGAGCAGTTTTCTGCCCTCAGAAGTTACCGCCGCATTCTTATGGGCCCAACTGGAAAATATTCAGAAAATTCAAAACCGACGAGGCGAAATCTGGCAGGACTATGCTGATTTCTTTGGTTTCAATGGGGAATCTTTCGTTCCCAAAGTTCAGTATTTGCCCTATTTGGAATTGATAAAGGCCGAAGTAGAAAAAATCCAACAGGACTATTCTTCCGTGAAGTTTCAAAAAGCGACAGGCAATTTTCACATGTTTTACCTGCTGTTCCCATGTTTGGAATCCCGCACGCTGTTTTCAAATAGATTAAAAGACAAAAGGATTCTGTCGGTGTTTCATTACCAGGCATTACACCTAAGCGGCTTCATAGAATCGTACCAAGGCATTGATGAAAGGCCCTTGCCCAATGCGCTGAGATTTGCTGACACATTGCTTCGACTCCCCCTCTTTTATGAATTGCCCGAAGTTGCAAGAGCCGGTTTGTGATTGGAAATCCAACATGGCTTTAATGAACGTTTTTGAAGTTCTAATCGGTGAAAATATGGAATTTACAGCGCGAAAACCAAAGCGATGCACATTAAAATCGCTGAATTAGACCTATTTTTGAATAAATTAAATTAAAAAGACTATCAGGTTGTTCCCTGGACTAAGTTTCATCGTGGATAACCCAGGATATTCCAATTGCTAATGTTCCTTAGCTATACCATAGTCTTCCTTTCCCTTTTACTTGCTGGTCTGATATACTATCGGCTTGCAAAGCAATTTGGTATTGTGGATCAGCCAAATCACCGTTCCTCCCATACCCGGGTAACCGTTAGGGGAGGAGGGATTCTCTTTCCCCTGGCCGTTGTCCTTTGGTGGATGTCCCATGATTTTGTTAACACTTGGATGGTGTTGGGGATTGTTTGGATCTCCGCGGTCAGTTTTTTGGATGACATGTACACGCTGTCAAGAAAGCTCCGCTTAGGAGTCCAATTTTTGGGCCTTTCCATGGCCTTTTATGATTTGGGAGTGTTTGAACAGGAATCTTGGTGGACTTTGCCGTTTCTTTATTTTATGGCGTTGGGAGTTATCAACGCCATCAACTTCATGGACGGAATCAATGGGATTACCGGATTATACGGGCTGGTATTTTTTGGCTGCCTCTTGGCAGTTAATATTTACATGCCGATCTTCTCGGAAAGCCTGATCCGATATGTCATCTTGGCGCTGCTTGTTTTTTTGATTTTTAACCTGCGAAAAGACGCAAAGATGTTTGCGGGGGATGTAGGCAGTATTTCCTTGGCGTTTTTAATCATTTATTTTTTGGTGCAGTGGTACCTGGCTTCGCATAACTGGACAATTATCCTTTTCCTTCTGATTTATGGTGCCGATAGTCTTATCACCCTTGTACACCGACTGGTTCGTGGAGAAAATGTTGCCCTTCCCCACAGAAGCCACCTGTATCAGATCCTGGCCAATCAACTCCGGCAGGATCATGTGGTGATTGCTCTACTTTACGCCCTGACTCAGTTTGTAGTAAACTTTTCCCTGTTTGTTTACCCCAGGACGGTGCCCGGCGATCTTCTAGGGTTTGCGGTGTTGCTTGCAACGGCAATTATCTACCTCTCTATAAAAATTCCTCTGATAAAAAAATACGGGATTTATACCAAATGACTTTGAACCTCGGGCTCGATGCATCTCTTAGTTTTTTAAATTACCTACCGTCGATCTCAGGCGTTTTTCCCAGACCGGCTGAGAAATAATCCGGCTGATAAGATCCCAAAGTCGTAATTCCGTACAGTTCTCAATTCACTTGCGGTTCGGCGGCAACCTAAAAGACGGATGGCTTTAGCCACCATCCTAAAATTTCTCAAAACCCCGAACTGACAAAAGATGGATCCCCAAATGGAATTATTCCGAAGGTGAGGATCGTATCGCGGGGTTTGTCCCTAGTTGGAGAAGTAAGAGTCCTGACGTCGTGTCCGATGAGCATGAAATTTCAGAAACAAAAGACGGTGAAAGGATCGGTTACGGGGCCAGAATTCTGGAGCCTTTCAGGTCTACTTCCTTCGCTTTTGTGACTGCTCAGTACGTTGAACCTGAAAAGCCGCGGTCAGTTGGGGGCTCACGGGAAGGTTATTTGTCCGATAAATCTGATACTCCGCCGATGACAATGAAAAGGATGGTTTTCTTTGATCTAAATGAGCTTGCCAATCTTAAGGCTCTCGTGGAGAAAGGTGATTAGAACATGGATGATTTTTGGCATTCATGAATCAGATCATTTGCAACAGAAAAGGCCTCCGGAATCCAGAGGCCTTTTTGTATGGCTTTCGCCAGATTTATTACTTAACACGGTCCAAAAGTCGCCGAAATTATAGAACCAAAAAATACCCTGTACAGGGTATTTTTTC
>Ga0307414_10000599_pt1 | contig 18579 bp, 19 predicted proteins | sample DK1Ometagenome_FD_203804 | JGI IMG/M metagenome (GOLD analysis project Ga0307414, IMG submission 203804) | Maize rhizosphere microbial communities from greenhouse at UC Davis, California, United States - DK15-O-3 | ecosystem: Host-associated > Plants > Roots > Rhizosphere > Soil | place: USA... | reverse complement strand
TTCCATGCTATTGGTAATGGCATTAAATATCCCGATACCCAGGCCTTTTGCTGTCCGTCCTGAAATTTTTGTGGCATTTAATACCTTGGCTTCAGTTTGATCTTTTACAATTTTATCACTGCTGCCTACCCCGCTGTAATTATAATAGGATGGAATAGAACCGATGCGCTTCGAATAAAACAGGTCACCTTTGTTAAACAATTCTGTTCCTTCGGTAAAAAACTGTCGGTTTTCATTAAATTTCACTTCAAAAGGAGTGAGGTTCAGTATCCGGTTATCGGATTGCACTTGCCCAAAATCGGGCACTAAAGTCATGTCCAGCGTAAAACTATTGTTGATTCCATATTTAACATCCATCCCTCCATTAAACCGCGAGGTTGTATTTTTTACACCTGGTAAATTGACCGGATAATGATTTACATAAGCCGAAATATATGGCGAAAAAGATAATCTTAACGGAGGTTTAACATCTTTTATTCCCATCCACAACCCTTCCTGATTGATAAAACCATTTACTTTAGGATCTACAAAATTCCAAAACGTCTGCGTATTGCTCCGCTGTATCCTGCGGCTAAAATTCAAACCCCAGTTCTGGATATCCTTACTAGAGAAACGCAACGCCGAATAAGGGATTTTCATTTCGCAGGTCCAGCCCTTATCATCAATTTTAACAGCACTTTCCCACACAGCGTTCCAGTTTGCATCTTCATCACCAACCTGCGAGTATTTGGCATCAAACTGAACACCGGCAGCCGTAACAAAAAAGCCATTTCCGTTCATCTTATCATAAAAGGGGTCGACAATAATTGAAATAAAATCGGCGTTGCCAATATTATCCCTCGACACCAATTCGTGCGAAACACTGTCGGGGTGATCGTACATCCGGGCATAAACATAAATCGCCACATTATCATAAAGCACCTTCATTTCGGTGCGCCGGTCATGAGTTTCTATCTTTCCCGGATTTGGCCTGATCTGAATAAAATCAGTAGCAATTGGAACATTATTCCAACACCCATCATCTAAAATACCGTCTATTTTGGGGCTTTGCAACGTTCTTTTTGCTTCCAGTAGGCGCTGTTTCGAAATATCCTGAGCTTGAGAAAAAGCACAAATAAATATAAAAAAAAGTAGGATACAGCGTTTCATTTGTTTAGGTTAGTTAGGTATAAGACCATGCATTAAACAAAATGTTGCACCAAAAGAAAAATTTAATATTCATCTTCCTAAAGTTTTGACTTTGAGTTGCTAAGATTTACAAGCAAAATTTGATACATTTGCCTTTTATTAAAAACAACTAGCTTTTTGCCTTTCGGCATGAAGCTTTTAGCTTAAAAAAAGATGTTTGATAATTTACAGGACAAGCTAGACAGAGCATTTAAAGTACTAAAAGGACAAGGCAGCATTACGGAAATCAACGTGGCAGAAACCATGAAAGAGATCCGCAAAGCATTATTAGATGCCGATGTTAACTATAAAACAGCAAAAGCATTTACCGATGATGTGAGGCAAAAAGCTTTGGGGCAAAACGTACTTACCGCCGTTTCTCCAGGTCAATTGCTTACCAAAATAATGAACGATGAACTTGCAGCCTTAATGGGTGGCGAAGTTACAGAGTTAGATACTAAAGCAAACCCTACCATTATCCTAATTGCTGGTTTAAACGGTGCGGGTAAAACTACTTTCGCAGGTAAACTGGCATTGCATTTAAAAGGCAAAGGAAAAAAACCTTTATTGGTTGCCGGCGATATGTACCGCCCGGCGGCTGTAGATCAATTGGAGGTTTTAGGAACCTCGGTTGGTGTTTCAGTTTACGCTAACCGCGCATCAAACGATCCTGTTGGCATTGCTTTAGAAGGTATTGAACACGGTAAACAAAATGGAAATAATGTAATCATTATCGATACCGCAGGTCGTTTAGCGATCGACGAATCTTTAATGAACGAAATATCTGAAGTTAAGGCCAAAACTCAACCGCACGAGATTTTATTCGTTGTGGATTCTATGACCGGTCAGGATGCGGTAAATACAGCCAAAATATTTAATGATAGGCTTGATTTTACGGGCGTTGTTTTAACCAAATTAGATGGCGATACCCGCGGTGGGGCAGCGCTTTCAATTAAATCGGTCGTAAACAAGCCGATTAAATTTATCGGTACCGGCGAGAAAATGGAAGCACTTGATGTTTTCTATCCAGACCGTATGGCATCGCGCATTTTGGGCATGGGTGATGTGGTATCACTTGTTGAACGTGCACAGATGCAGTTCGATGAGAAAGAGGCAGCAGAACTTCAGAAAAAAATCCGCAAGAATAAATTCGATTTCAACGATTTCTACAACCAGATTCAGCAGATCAAGAAAATGGGTAACATGAAAGATCTGATGGGCATGATACCTGGTGTAGGCAAAATGATGAAGAATGTAGATATCCAGGATGATGCCTTTAAATCAATCGAAGCGATTATCAACTCAATGACGCCGTTTGAAAAAGAAAACCCAGATAGTATCCAGCAAAGCCGCCGTTTACGTATTGCAAAAGGTTCGGGCAGCAAGGTAGAAGAAGTTACGAAGCTGATTAAGCAGTTTGAAGATATGCGTAAAATGATGAAACAGTTTTCTAACCCTGCAGCCGCAGCAGCAATGATGAAAGGTATGCCTAAAATGCCATTTGGCAGATAGTTTATAAGGTTTAGGGTAGAGGGTTTAGGGCGTAAGGCTATAGTAGTCGCGTCATGCTGAACTTGTTTCAGCATCTTCTCAAAAAAATACAATTCCCGATCAGAAATGGTTGGGATTTTTTGTTTTATAGGTTTTGGAAATGGGGGCTCAGTATTTCATAGGAGGTTTCAGCCCTGCTCTCCCTGTCCCGACATAAAGTCGGGATCGTTCAATCAGGTTTATTTAACAAAGACAGTTTAATCAACCTAATTTAAACCAAAACTGATACTGAGATTTCCTTTCGAACGCACTTTTCTGGATTTCAAAGTTGCTGGAATCCACTTTTCAGAAGTTCTCAGTAACCGTAATGCTTCTTCATCACACTTAAAATTTAAACCCCTTGTAATTACCGCATCTGTTATTCTACCATCCCTTTCAATTACAAATGACAAATACACCTTTCCAATAGCCTTATCCTTTTTAGGCATTTCAGCATATCTTGAATTAGTTAAAAGGTATCTTCTCCATGCGGTTTCTCCATTAGGAAAGTGAGCAGACGCGTCTACTTCATTTGAGTAGTGAACATAGTTTTCCTTTGCTTTTGTAAGATCTAGATTAATGGTGTCTCTTCTCCCTTGTGAATAAAGTTGTTGACTCGAAATCAGAAAATATATAATTGATAAAATTTTCAGCATTGTTAGTATTTTAACATTTAACTAAAATTAAAGATTATTAATTATATTAGCCTATAATATTCATCCCGAATAATTTACATCCGAATTTATTTTAATTAAAATCAATGCTTGTAAAAACATACGGGAGTGCTGTTTATGGCGTAAATGCACTAACCATAACAATCGAAGTGAATATTAGTGCGGGTACAAAATACTATATGGTTGGCCTGCCAGATAATGCGGTAAAAGAAAGTCTTCAACGTGTGGCCAGCGCCATTAATATTTCGGGGTTCCGTATGCCCAAGCAGAAAATTGTAGTCAATTTAGCGCCTGCAGATATCAAAAAAGAGGGTTCATCCTACGACCTCCCAATTGCCATAGGCATTTTAGCAGCATCAGGGCAGATCCCTAGTGATGAATTGGACAACTATTTCATCATGGGCGAACTCTCTTTAGACTGGACCATTCAGCCCATTAAAGGCGCCTTACCTATTGCTATACAGGCACAGCAAGATGGTTTTAAAGGTTTCATCTTACCGAAACAAAATGTTCGCGAGGCTGGCATTGTAAACGATTTAATTGCATATGGCGTAGAAAACCTGGCTCAGGTAATTGCATTCTTTAATAAGAGTGAAACACTGGAACAGGTTAAAATCAATACCAAAGAAGAATTCTTAAAAAACATCAATAATTACGAGCACGATTTTGCCGATGTTAAAGGGCAGGAAAATATTAAAAGAGCATTTGGAAATTGCAGCAGCAGGTGGTCACAATGTTATTTTAATCGGTCCGCCAGGAGCTGGCAAAACCATGTTAGCCAAACGCCTTCCAACTATCTTACCCCCATTAAATTTAAATGAAGCTTTAGAAACCACAAAAATCCACTCTGTTGCCGGGAAACTTTCTGCTGCCGATGCTTTAATGACGATCCGTCCGTACCGCTCCCCGCACCACACCATTAGCGATGTTGCTTTAGTGGGCGGGGGAATAAACCCACAGCCTGGAGAAATATCGCTGGCTCATAACGGCGTTTTGTTTTTAGATGAGCTACCCGAATTTAAGCGTACCGTTTTAGAGGTAATGCGCCAACCTTTAGAAGACCGTAAAGTGGCCATAGCAAGGGCAAGGTTTTCGGTAGAGTATCCAGCCAGCTTTATGCTGGTGGCCTCAATGAATCCCTGCCCATGCGGTTTTTACAACCATCCGGAGAAGGATTGTGTTTGCGCACCGGGCGTGGTTCAAAAGTACCTGAGTAAAATATCCGGACCGCTTCTGGACAGAATTGATCTTCATGTAGAAGTAACGCCGGTTAATTTTACAGAATTAGCCTCCACAGCTGACACAGAAAGAAGCAACCGCATTAGGGAGCGTGTAATTAAAGCCCGGGAAATTCAGGACAAACGTTTTCTTGATAAAGAAGAACTGCACTGCAACGCCCAAATGAGCCCGAAAATGGTTCGCAAGGTATGCCAGATCAGCGAGGCTGGCACTATTTTGTTAAAAACCGCAATGGAAAGATTAGGCTTATCTGCGCGTGCTTACGATAGGATTTTAAAAGTAGCCAGAACCATCGCTGATTTAGCCGGAAGTGAAAATGTAGAGCTCGAGCATTTAGCAGAATCCATAAATTATAGGAGTTTAGATAGGGATGGCTGGGCAGGGTAAACATTTGGGAAGAACCTATTTATTTATTTGCTATCTTGAAAAAGTTTATTTTTTTTGGCCAGCAGATGCTTTCTATGAAAAAATCCATTAATACCATTGACGCGCTCCTTACATTCTCGATGAAACTAACCCTCCTTTTATGCTTAATAAGTATTACCAATTATTCATTTGCCCAAAAAATATTTCACCAGCAAAAAGCAAAAGGTAAATGGCAATATATTAAGCCCTTTGCAGATAAAAGTTATATACTGGCTATACAACACTTAATAATTGATAGAGAACCATTTGCAGAAATATACAATGCCAACATTTACTTTGGTAAAAGTGGGCCAAAAGCCGACAAAATTTTTTGGAAAGAAAACATAGACATGCGTCAAATCACACACAATATCACTTACGAAGATTATAATAACGATGGAATAGAGGATTTATTAATTTTCGAAGATACAGGTGCTAGGGGAGGAAATTCTTTCTACAATCTTTACCTTGTTAATCCCAAAAACCATACCTTAACCAAGGTGAAAGATTTCGATAAAATTGTTAACCCCAGCTACAACAAAAAGTACAAAGTAATTGTGAGTTACGGTTTAACAGGTACCAATTATTATCAGTTGTATAGACTTGATACAAAGCACATACCATACAAAGTTGGCCAACCTTTCGATGATATTGACAATTTAGATCTGGATAAAAAGATTGTCGCCATCTTAAATAAAAACAACAATTCAAAACCACAGATTAAAGAGATAAACAATTAACGCAACAATAAATGAACGTCAAAAAAATCATAAAACTGTTGTTATATGCCTTCATTTTGGGTGTGATTGTAGTATTGAGTATAAACATGCTCGTAAAACACCACACCGACCCGGCCATTTACTCGACTGAACAACATGTACCAAAAACTAAAGTGGCCATTATTTTCGGGGCAGGCATTAACAATAATAAACCTAGCAAATACTTAAAAGATAGGCTCGATGCTGGTATCGAACTTTATAAAAACAATAAAATTGATAAAATTTTGCTGTCAGGAGATAACGGTAGTGATGCACATGATGAATTAACGGTAATGAAACTTTATTGTTATGAACATGGTGTTGATACCAATAAGGTCTATCTCGATTACGCCGGCTTTGATAGCTATTCTACCTTATATAGATCTAAACATATCTTTAAGGTAGATACAGCCATTCTGATTTCACAAAAATATCATTTAAACCGGTGTATCAATATCGGGAATAAATTGGGCGTTAAATCATATGGCTTTGCTGCCGATCAAGGAACGTATCAGGGTTACAAATATGCTTCTTTTAGAGAATATTTTGCCGTTGTAAAATCTACAATTGATATTTTAATTGGTAGAAAACCACACTTTTTAGGCAAAACAGTAGACATTAACGGGCCTTCAAATTATATCAAAGAATAACGTGAAATATATCGCTTTTTTATTTGTATTATTATTTTTTGCGTGCAATCCCTTTCCTAAAAAAGATAAACATCCCGAAGTTTCATTATTGGCTGACTTACTTAAAGATACTGCTAAATTTAAGAAGGTGATAGGCGCTGAGCAATTTAAGGATGTTGCTTTTTTAAAAAACGATAGAATCATTTTAATTCCTAACCAAAGCAACTTACCTTTTAAGATTATCGATGCAAACAATAATGTTATTCTAGAAAAGGTATTCGACTGGAAACTACCTTTTTATATTGACATAGAAGGGAACTTGTATTTTAACAGGCAAAAGTATTTTTACCCGATTATAAAAAATATGAACCCTTTAAAACAGTAGTTATTCAGGACAGTCTGGAACAAAAGTCGTCAACGCTTAAAAAGATGGATGATAGTTTAAGCGCAAAAGCAATTGAAGCATATAAAATAAATTTATTGGCCCGATACGGTTTAGAACCATGCGAAAACATTCCTTTACAAAGCGGAAAATGTGATGTTTTCGAGATTAAAAAAGAGGCTTTAATCGTTAGGCAGCCCGAACTTTTAAAAATGATTTTACAAAGCAAACAAAGGATATCGGTAAGTTTGATGATGATGTATTGATCAAGTGGAATAACGGTAAACTGCCTAATCCCGTTTATTTATCTTATTATCAAATGGACGGCCAAAAATTTAAATGCGATTCGATGATTTTTCCTAAAATGATCACTTTGGGCGGTAAAAAATTTCTTTTTTCTTCAAATATCGGTCTATATCAATTTCAATAAACAACTCCGTGTTCTTCTAAACTGAACAGTTTTATTTGTTTGTGAGCGCTAGCAGCTGTAAAAAATCTGTATGGGCAGCATGAATGAAAAGCACAACCATTAACATCCATAAAAACCTATTAAACAACACTTTAATACATATTTTTTTTGTTATTTTATTCTGTAATCTCACTATTTTTTAGATATCAATGATTCGTTTGGCATAGTCATTGTCATAGCCATGTTACATTTATTACCTATTTAAAATAAAAAAGTGAAAGAGATGAAAAAGACAGTTAAAATTTTCGGCATGCTTTTAATAGCATTAACCGTAATGGCATCATGTAAAAAAGATACCGATCCTGCAGATAGGGATTTCTTCGTGGGCACATATTCCGGAACCATTACTTATAACGACGGCTCTAAAGACATTAGCGATGATGATGGAAAAGTAAGGGTGGTTAAAACTGGTGAGACCTATAATTTTATCTTTGGTACAGGTATCCCTGATATTACAGGCGTAAAATTCCAGGGCTCTGGTGACACCTATACCAGTATTGGTGATGGATTAACAGGTATAAGCGTTAATGCAAGTTCATTAAAAATTTTGGTAACCAATTCTAAAGGTACCTGGACAGCAAATTGCACGAGGTAAACCATTTAAAAAGACAGAAGGCCCGATCAATAAAAAGTCGGGCCTTATTTTTTTCACCTTACCTCATTCAAAATCAAAAAAATGAGTTTCATGCTTAATTTAGTTAAATTTATAGCATGAGTTTTGAATTAAAAACACACCTCGAAGAAATCATTTCCCTCACCGATCAGGAGTTTGAGCAAATAGCAGCACATTTCAAACCTAAAACGCTTAAAAAACACCAGTACCTGATCCAGGAAGATGAATTTGTCAATCATATTTATTTTGTAGTTAAAGGTTTACTAAAGGCTACGTTTACAGATGCCAATGGTAAAGAGTATATTATCCAGTTTGCGATGGAAAACTGGTGGCTTTCCGATTTTAGGGCTTTTTATGGTCGTATTAAATCCATTACGAACATCAGCTGCTTAGAAAACTCCGAACTACTCTCCATCAGCAAGGATAGTTTAGATCAGCTATGCGGCGAAAGCCATAAAATGGAGCATTTTTTCAGGATAAAAAACAGTTTGGGCTATGTAGCTTTACAGCAAAGAGTTTTATCACTTTTGACCACAAGCCCGAAAGAGCGTTTTGAACAACTTGCTCAACAGTATCCCCAGTTGATGCAACGGGTTTCTAAAACAATAATCGCAGCATACTTGGGCATTTCTAGAGAAACCTTAAGCAGGCTTTCTGCAAAAGTGTGATCTTGCGCACATTAAATTTGTGATTGAAGTCCTTTGCTGCCCTATTCAAGAGCACTAATTTTGTGATACACTTAACATAAAAATATGAATAAGAAAGTTTTATTCGTGCTTACAAGCCACGACGAATTAGGAAATACAGGTTTAAAAACAGGTTTTTGGTCAGAAGAATTGGCAGCGCCATATTATGCCTTAGCCGACAAAGGTATCGATATTGTATTGGCCTCACCAAAAGGTGGTCAGCCGCCAATTGATCCTAAAAGTGAAGATCCTTCTTTTCAAACTGAAACGACGAAAAGAATGGACAAAGACACGGTTCTTTTGGACAAATTAAAAAATACCATTCCATTGGCCGATATAATGATGGATGATTATGATGCCGTTTTTTATCCTGGTGGCCACGGACCACTTTGGGATTTAGCAGAAAGCGCAACTTCACAACAACTCATTGCAAAATTCTATACCGCCAACAAGCCTGTTGCTTTTGTATGTCATGCTCCTGGAGTGCTTAAGGATGTAAAGATAAATGGTGAATACCTGGTGAACGGAAAAAATGTAACCGGGTTTACCAATACCGAAGAAGAAGCCGTACAATTGACAAACGTAGTGCCTTTCTTAGTAGAGGATATGTTGATCAAAAATGGCGGACATTACAGCAAGATAGCTGATTGGAGTCCCTATGCTGTAGTTGATGGCTTATTGATTACCGGACAAAACCCGGCCTCATCAGAAAAAGTTGCAGAAGAATTATTAAAGCTCCTTGCCTAAATTTAAATCCTCAACACGGACTGGTTTAGCCAAACCTTGTTGAGGATTTTATTATAACTCGTCTTCTTCCTCATCTTCTTCAGGTACATATTTTTCAATGGCCTGTCCAATAGCATTTACTTCTTCGTCTTCTTCAAAAATTGGAAGTTCAGTTTTATAATCCATTTTTAACCAGATAGATGAAGTATCTTTTTGAATCTGGATATATTCTCTTCCATCTTTAAAAATAGTATATGAATCATTTCCTTCAGGGAAAACTGAATAATTAATTGGTCCGATTTCAATGTCGAAAGGTTCTTGCATGGCTAATATTTCTTGCAAAGATAAAAAATCTTTTTGTTGAGCTTAAGTCGAGCGAAATATATAGGACATTCTTATCTTTATATTATAATTTTAACATGAACATGAGTTTTTCTAAAGCAGACAACAAAATTGCCAGAAAGTTATTCGAGATAGCTTTACAACGGGAACTAAAAAAAGAAATGCAGGCATTTTCTGAAATTTTAGACCAATGGAAAAAACAACAGCCTGAAGACAATAGAGACGATTATTATAAAATTTTCACCGCTGTAACAGATTTCGATAAACACATCGCCAGAAGATACGACGGACTTAGAAATTCATGGTTTTTAGATACTGTAATTGCTATGCTTGTAGATAAAATCATTACAACAGCTGATTTGGAAGATTTTTCGGAAGAGGCAAAAAGTGAAATATCGAGGGGGTTAAAATTTAGAGAAGAAAATGGACTATAATTAAAAAATTACGCTTGATTGTTTAAAAATCCCATCATTTATATTACTTTACGGCTAAAGAACTTACGCGATAGATAAGAAGATGAAGTTAACGTTTTGGGGCGCAGCACAACAGGTAACAGGAAGTATGCACCTACTCGAAGTTGGCCATTATAAAATACTGATAGATTGTGGATTAGATTATGAGAAGGAAACCTATCAGGAAGAAAACCAACAATTCCCTTTCGATCCGGCAAGTATAAACCTTGTTATTTTAACGCATGCCCATATCGATCACTCAGGTAATTTGCCCACACTGGTTCGATTGGGTTTTGAAGGTCAGGTACTCTGTACACCACCAACAGCCGACCTTACTTCGATCCTATTATTCGATTCTGTCGAACTTTTTTTAAGGAAAGCAGGCCGAAAACCCAGAACTAAACGCGGCAATTTTAGCGGACCAAAACCTTTATACCTGCACAAACATGTAATGGATACGATCGATCGTTTTGTAACCATTGCTTTTAACAAGCCTTTCAAGATCAACGGTGATATTAGCCTAACCTTTGTGCCAGTTGGCCATTTGCTTGGCGCTGCCGCAGCTATTTTAACCATCAATGACAATGGCGTAGAGAAGAAAATTGCCTTTACTGGCGATATCGGCAGAGAAAATTATCCGGTATTGGTTAACCCTGAGCCGCTGCCAGAGGTAGACTACCTGGTAAGCGAAGCAACTTATGGCGGGAGAATGCACACCAAAGATCAGACTTTAGAGGAAAGATTAGTTCAGGAAATTACCGAAGCATGCATCAAAAGCCCTGGGCGATTGATTATTCCTGCATTTAGCATTGGCCGTACGCAATCGTTGGTATTTGCCTTAAACCAGATTTTCACCAAAAAACTGTTGCCACCTATTCAGATTTTTGTAGATAGCCCCATGGCCATCCAAGCTACTGAGGTTTACCGCAAACACCATAATCTGGTAAATCAGGAAGCTAAGGATTTTTATAAAACCATGGGCGATGAGTTTGAATTTGAGCATCTTGCTTACGTTCAAACGATGAAAGAAAGTAAAGATGTTTCTAATTATTTTGATCCTTGTATCATTATTTCTTCCGCAGGCATGTTAGAAGGCGGGCGGATTCAGGATCACTTATACTACAACATTCAGAACTATTATTGCACCATTCTTTTTATTGGCTACTGTGCCAAAGGAACACTTGGTTACAAGCTATTAAGCGGAGCGCCTATTGTTCGCATTAAAGACCGTGAAATGATGGTTTACGCCACAATACACCAAACCGATCTGCTCAGTGGCCATGGCGATCACAATGATTTAGTGAAAACAATTAAACAAACAGGACAGCCCAAAAAAGTTTTCTTGGTTCATGGTGAAGATAAAAGCCTCAAAAGTTTATCATTGGCTTTACAAGAAGATGGCTTTAATGTTGCCGTACCTGAAAGAGGAGAGGTTTTTGAACTTTAATACTATGCTGTCATTCTTCACTGCGCTATCATTGACAGATCCCTATAGAAAGGTCGTCATCTCGACTGGAGTGTAATCCCGAACTTTCGGGAGAGAGATCTTTGAAGCAAATTATTGAAATGAAATTTAAAAGATTTCTCCTCCCAAGGAGTTCCTTTGGAACACTACGGTCGAAATGACGATACTTTGAGACCGTTTATTTCCTTAAAAATCAACTGTAATTTATATTGACTTTTATAAAATAAATCACCCCTCAGAATAACAATAAAACCGATCAGCCCCTTACTTGTCCATCACCTCTCACTACCCACTTATAACTGGTTAATTCTTCCAGCCCCATTGGCCCACGCGCATGGAGTTTTTGCGTGCTAATGCCAATTTCGGCGCCCAAACCAAACTGGCCACCATCCGTAAATCCGGTAGAAGCATTGGCATAAACCGCAGCAGCATCTACTTCGTTTAAAAATTGAGCAATACTCGCATCATCTTCAGAAATAATGGCCTCACTATGTTTAGAGCTATAATCAGCAATGTGGTTTAATGCTTCGGCTAAATCAGCTACTACTTTAACGGCTAGCTTTAACGATAAAAACTCTGTACCAAAATGTTCAGGTTTAGCCTGGTTTAACAGTTGCGCAGGATAAGATGCCTTTAATACTTCATAACTTCTTTCATCAGCAAATAACGCTACATTACCCTCAGCTAAGGGAGATAAAAGCATGGATATATCATTAAGCCGATTTTGATTAATTAGTACACAATCCAAAGAATTACAAACACTTACCCTTCTGGTTTTCGCATTAAAAATAATCGCTTTGCCTTTCTCCAAATCACCAGTCTCGTCAAAATAAGTATGTACAATCCCAGCTCCGGTTTCAATAATGGGGATTTTACTGTTTTCGCGAACATAATTAATCAACGATTGACTTCCCCTCGGGATCAAAACATCTACAAAACCTCTTGCATTCAATAAGGCTTCGGTTGCAGCTCTTTCAGCCGGCAATAAGGTTAAAACATTGCGATTGATTTTATAATTATCTAAAACATCGTGTATCACCTTTGCAATAGCCAGATTCGAAAATTCAGCATCACTGCCTCCTTTAAGCACAGCAACATTTCCGGTTTTAAAACAGAGTGAAAATACATCAGCAGTAACATTTGGGCGGGCCTCGTAAATTACACCCACAACACCTAAAGGCACACTAACTTTTTGGATATGAAGCTGGTTTCCCAGCGTTTTATCTGAAAGGATTTTACCTAATGGGCTGCTTAAACCTGCAACATTTTTAAGATCGTTCGCAATATCAGCAATACGTGCTGCACTTAGCTTCAGTCTGTCGTATTTGGGGTCTTCGATCGGCATTTTAGCTAAATCTTTGACGTTCTCGGCAAGAATCTCATCTGTATTTGCAACTAAGGCATCAGCAAGATCTGTTAGCACCGCATCTGTCGTTTCTTTACCAAGGCTAACCAAGGTACGACTTGCCTGCCTTGCTTTTTCGAAGTATTGTTTGTAATCCATTTTGTTAATTATTAACCGCAAAGCGCGCTAAGTTTTCGCAGAGAACGCAAAGCTAGTGATGCTCTTTCATTTGGTTCATACTGCCTCAGCGTTCTTTGCGTCTTCTCTTTGTGTCCTTTGCGGTGAATCTTAAATAGCCGAGTAAAAATAATCGTAATGTACCAGCGCCTTTTGTTTCTTTTGCCCGATTCTTTCCCTCGCTTTGTCCGATCCGTATTCTGCTATTCCGAGCCCTATGAGATTGTTTTTTTCGTCTATGATTTTAATAATATCACCTTTTAAAAAGTCTGTTTGTATTTCGATAATCCCTACGGGCAATAAACTGGTGGCTTTACCGGAGGTTAATACTGTTTTTGCGCCATCATTTAATTTCACAACGCCTGTTGCGGCAGTTTCAGAGTGAGCAATCCATTTTTTCTTGCCTGATTTACTTTTTTCCGGAACAAAGCGTGTATGCACCAGTTCGTCATTCAATAAAGAAGTCAGCGCATCGTCTTTCGTCCCATTGGCAATATGGACTGTTATGCCCAGTTTAGCCACCTTTTGTGCCATGGTCGATTTGGTGATCATTCCGCCACGGCCAAATTGCGATTTACCCGTTTGGATAAAAGAGGCCAGGTTGGTAACTGAACCATTAATTTCCTCAATAACAGCTGAACCTTCAACTTTCGGATCACCATTATAAATGCCATCTACATTCGATAAAATAATCAACGCATCTGCATTTAACATCGAGGCAATAAGCCCTGCCAGTTCATCATTATCAGTAAACATCAGCTCGGTAACCGAAACTACATCGTTTTCATTCACTACAGGAATTACCTCATTTTGAAGCAAAATCTGTAAGCAGTTTTTCATATTTAAATAATGTGCCCGGTCGCGGAAATCTTCTTTGGTAACCAAAACCTGTGCACACTGAATTTCATGTGCTGCAAAGAAATTAGCGTAGGTATTAATCAGTTTTACCTGACCAATGGCCGCCAATAATTGTCGTGTAGTTACAGCATCCTGTTTTTCAGATACCTTGATCAAACTTCTACCAGAAGCCACAGCTCCCGAAGAAACCAAAATAACCTCAATACCAAGTTTTTTTATATTGGCCAGTTGATTCACAAGATGTTTAATCCTTGCTTCATCAGGCAAACCGTTCGACTGTGTAATTACATTTGAACCAACTTTAACAACTATTTTTTTGTACCCTAATTTCATTATTATTTTCAAGCAATTTGATGTGGCAATTTACCATCAATTTTTCTAATTCAGATGATTATCTATAGGCATAATGGATTTTTGCTGAAATGATAATTAGTTAGGGTGCTAAGCGCTTTGCGTTGGGCGTAGAATAAACGGTTCAACAATTAACCGCTACGCTACAAATGACAAGTGAACTATTGAACTAATCGCTAGTGAACTATTGAACTAAATTATTAAATTGCATTCGACCTAATTCAAATCACTATGAAACGTATCTTACCTGGCTTAATTGTACTTAGTGCAATTACGGCTTGCAATAACCCTCAAAAGAAAGAAATGAAAGCGATTAAGTGGCCCGATGCCAAAGCTCCAGTAGCAGAAATTATTCCTCACCAAAGAGTTATACACGGCGATACCGTAGTAGATAATTATTATTGGATGATCGATTATTTTAAAAAAGGTCCCGACAGTACAAAAGTTGTCGATTATTTAAAAGCCGAAAATACCTACCTCAACACGATGATGAAAAGTACAGATCAATTTCAGTCCGATCTGTTTAAAGAAATGAAAGGTAGGATTAAAGAAAAAGACGAATCTGTTCCTGTTTTCAAAAACGGTTATTTCTATTACACCAGAACCGAAGATGGGCAGCAATATTTTAAGTATTGCCGTAAAAAAGGAAGTTTATCTGCCCCAGAGGAAATACTTTTAGATGTGGATAAGCTGGCAAAAGGTCATACCTATTACAGCGCAACCGGATTTAGTGTTAGTCCCGACAATAAACTTTTAGCTTTTGGTGTAGATCAGGTTTCACGCAGACAGTACACCATCAATATTAAAAACTTAGAAACAGGTGAGATTTTAAAAGATGTTATTACCAATACCCAAGGTGCGGTGGCATGGGCAAATGACAACAAAACGTTTTTTTACACCTCAAAAAACCCCATAACGCTATTAAGCGAAAAAATTAAAAGACACACACTTGGTGCCGACGCCAAAACAGATGTTGTTGTTTACAACGAAAAGGATAATAGCAACTATATTGGTGTGATGAAATCAAAAAACGGGCGTTACATTTTCATTGGGTCGCAAGGAACACTAACTGCCGAATATAGAATAATCGATGCAGATCATCCCGAAGCCGACTTCAAAGTATTTTCTCCCCGTTCAAAAGATGTTTTATACGATATTTTACCCGTTGACGATAAATTTTACATCGTAACCAATTGGAACGCCAAAAATTTCCGTTTGATGGAATGCCCTTTAGATAAAACAGAAAAAGAGAACTGGAAAGAGGTTATTCCGAACCGTAAAGATGTGTTATTGGAATATGGCGAAGAATTTAAAGATCACCTAGTTCTTTCTGAACGTAAAAATGGCTTGACCGAATTACGCGTGCTAAAAAAAGATGGTAGCGATTATTATATCAAGTTTGATGAACCTGTTTACGCTGCTGGTGTTGGTGCAAATCCAGAGTATAACAGCAAAACACTGCGTTATTCGTACACCTCTTTAACCACACCAAACTCAGTTTACGATTACGACCTCGAGAAAAAGGATAAAAAACTAATGAAACAGCAGGAAGTTATTGGCGGTTACGATCCTAAAGATTATGCAACGGAACGCGTTTTCGCGACAGCAAAAGATGGCACAAAAATCCCAATTGCTTTGGTTTACAAAAAAGGCTTTGAAAAGAACGGACATGCACCATTGCTGCTTTACGCTTATGGATCCTATGGATCGAGTACAGATGCAAACTTCTCTTCGCCAAGATTAAGCCTATTAAACCGTGGCTTTGTTTTCGCCATTGCCAATATCCGTGGTGGACAGGAAATGGGCCGCCAATGGTATGAAGACGGTAAATTGATGAAAAAGAAAAACACCTTTACAGATTTTATTTCGGCAGGCGAGTATCTTGTTGATCAGAAATACACTTCAAGAGGCCATTTGTATGCACATGGAGGTAGCGCAGGTGGTTTATTGATGGGCGCTGTGGCTAATATGGCTCCCGATTTATGGAACGGTATTATAGCCGATGTCCCTTTCGTGGATGTAATTAATACCATGTTGGATGAAAGCATTCCCTTAACCACCAATGAGTTCGACGAGTGGGGCAATCCGAAACAAAAAGCGGCTTACGATTATATGAAAAGCTATTCTCCTTACGAAAATATAGAGAAAAAAGCTTACCCAAATATGTTAGTTACTACAGGCCTGCACGATAGCCAAGTGCAGTATTTCGAACCGGCCAAATGGGTAGCCAAATTAAGGGCAACTAAAACGGATAAGAACGTATTATTGCTTAAAACCAATATGGAATTTGGCCATGGCGGCGCATCAGGCCGTTTCGATTATTTAAAAGATGTTTCACTAAGGTGGGCATTTTTATTCTCATTGGAGGGGATAACGAAATAATTTTTCAATAGATTCGTCATTCCCGCCTGCGCGGGAATGACAACCATCCTTCTTAAATTTAAATCGAGCTAAATCCACAATGAATACTAAACTAAAAACACTCCAAATTATCCACCTTGCTTTATGCGCTGGGGTTTTCCTCTTTGCACTTGTAACCATCTTTCTCAATCGCGAAATCATGTTTTTTGATGCCAACCCTAAAACCACTTCGCCTTTTAACCCAATATTTCCGATTATGGGATTGATCACCATCTCGGCGAGTATCTTTTTTCACAGAAACTTAATGGCAAAAATCGACAAAAATGCTTCTGCCGACACAAAGATTAACATGTATCAAAGTGCGTTTATCATTAGTTCGGCAATGCTGGAAGGTGGTGCTCTTTTTAATATTGTTGGTTTTTTTATGACACATAATTCATTCTTTTTAATATTCGGTGCCGCTAATTTTATTTTTTTGATACTCAAAAGGCCTACCAAGCATAAATTGATTTCCGCTTTACAATTGCAATACCCAGATACAGAAGCTTTGTAAGCAATTAGCCTTATCTTTGCTCCCCAATGGAATACAATGTTCACACTTTGCCAAACGGCATACGCTTATTGCATGTGCCCTCGGCCTCTGCCATATCTCACGCATGTATCATCGTCAACACAGGATCGCGCGATGAGCCTGAAAACAAAGCGGGTTTAGCACACTTTATTGAGCATTTGATTTTTAAGCGTACCGAAAAACGGAGCACCAACCAGATTTTAAATCGTTTGGAGAGTGTTGGGGCAGATTTAAATGCCTATACTACAAAAGAATACACCTGCGTACACGCTTCTTTTTTAAATCCATATTTAGATAGAACATTAGATCTTTTCAACGATATTCTGTTCCACTCCACTTTCCCTGAAGAGGAAATGGATAAAGAAAAAAGTGTAATCCTGGATGAAATCTCTTCTTATTTAGATCAACCGGAAGAGGCCATAAACGATGATTTTGAAGATATGCTTTTCGCTGGCCATGCACTGGGCAACAACATTTTGGGCACAACCGAATCCGTTCAGCATTTTACCAGGGAAGATGTAATCAATTTCAGAAAGGCCAATTACCGCACAAACGAAATTGTGGTAGCCGTTTTGGGCAATTACACCTTAAATAGTGTTGTAAATAAAGGGAGCAAACATTTTGCTGATGTTGAAGAGAATAATCCAAACAAAGAAAGGGTTAAACCAGGTATAATCGCACAAAACAATACGACTATCTACAAGCCGATCATGCAGGCACACTGTATTTTAGGCAGGCAGGCATATTCTACACACCAATCGCAAAAGGTACCTTTAATGCTATTGAATAATTACTTTGGTGGCAATGGGATGAGTTCGGTATTAAATCTGCAGATCAGGGAAAAATATGGGATTGCATATACCATCGAGTCCAATTTTTCTCCATTAAGCGATACAGGTATTTTTTCCCTTTATTTTGGAACAGATAAAGAAAAACATGGCAAAGCACTCTCTTTAATCTTTAAGGAGATCAAAAAGCTCAGAGAACATCCTTTAAATGAATTACAGTTACAAAAAGCCAAGAACAAATTTATCGGACAGATTGCCTTAGGGGAGGAAAACAGGATTGGTTTAATCATTTCGATGGCCAAAAGCCTGATCGATCACAACAAAATCGATTCTCTGGAAACTGTTTTTGAGAAAATAAACGCAGTTACCACCAAACAAATGGCAGATGTTGCCAACGAGATTTTAGATATTGAGCAACTGAACATCTTTACTTTCTGCCCAATAGAGGAATAATTCTTATTTTTGTAAGTCAATCTTTCGTTTTGTCAGTCTGAGCCTGCCGAAGGACTTAACTAAGGGTCTTCGACAGGCTCAGACTGACAGCATTTGCAAAATTAACAAGCTCAGATTGAGGTCTGAAAAAAATATAAT